>WNGQ01002499.1_pt1 | contig 36542 bp, 30 predicted proteins | sample 5407661 | NCBI WGS metagenome assembly WNGQ01 (sample SAMN13153382, study PRJNA577476) | soil metagenome | isolation source: 60 cm soil or saprolite under Garry oak tree replicate 2 | place: USA:California | collected 2016-06-15 | reverse complement strand
AGGCAAAGCCAATGTTGTCGGCGGCACATCGTGGCTGTGGTCGCCGGAACCGGCTTTTGAACTGGTGGACGTTCTGTTCATTGACGAGGCAGGCCAGATGTCTTTAGCGGATGTTCTTGCGGTGTCGCAATCGGCAAAAAAACTGGTCCTGCTGGGTGATCCACAGCAGCTGGAGCGGCCCTTGAAGGGGAGTCACCCGGACGGAGCCGAGAAATCAGCCCTGGAACATTTGCTGAACGGGCGGAAAACCATTTCGGAGGATATGGGATTTCTATTACCTGAAAGCTGGAGACTGCATCCAGAGGTCTGCAAATTTACTTCGTCTGTTTTTTATGAGGATAAGCTGAGTTCCCATGCAATTGCACGGAGCCGAGTTTTGGAAGGACACGCATGGCTGAATGGTGCAGGCTTATGGTGTGTTCCAGTAGAACACGAGGGGAACCGTAACTCATGTGCAGAGGAAGTGGAAATCGTGACGCAAATTGTGGAGGGATTACTGAAGCCGGAAGTGAGATGGTTTTACAGTGCCGGTAATAGTCGGCGGCTGAAGGAAGAAGATATCTTGATCGTGGCGCCATATAACGCGCAGGTAGCGGATTTGTTATTGCGGTTGCCGGATATGCGCATCGGGACGGTAGACAAATTTCAGGGGCAGGAAGCGCCTGTCGTGATCTATTCGCTGACGACATCGTCGCCGGAGGACGCGCCCAGGGGCATGGAATTTTTGTATAGCTTGAATCGACTAAATGTGGCAACTTCGCGAGCAATGTCAAACGTCATCTTGGTGGGAAGCCCCCGGCTGTTTGAGCCGGAGTGCCGGACACCACGCCAGATGCAACTTGCCAATGCACTCTGTCGATTCGCTGAAATGGCGCGGCTGAGTAATTGCCCGTAGACACCTTGAGCCCATCAGAGAAGTGATCGCCGGGCCAGGCGTTACTCCTGAGCGGCTTGGGTGTTCTTCGCATATGGGCCCAGGTTTCTCCGTGTACTCTGTGGCCTCTGTGCCCTCTGTGTTAAATTCCCGGTTTTGTTATGACCCGCCACCCAGACGACGATGTCACGCTTGGCTCTTTCGAGGTTTGGGTTGCGCCACCCAGATCATTCGAATGAATTTGCGCTCGAATGAATCTCTTCAACTCAAACGTGATTGGCCGAATACTAGAAGATGAAATAACAGTTATTGCTAACCAGATGATAATATGCTACACTGCCGCCCAAATGAATCAGAGGATGGGCTTCCGCTGCCGAAGGAAGTCCGTGCATGTGTTTCAGCAATGCAGGTCCGTTCTCTCGCTTGGCTCCCATCGTCGCGGGGATCTTCCGTCGCCGGGCTGCATCGCGGCCCCGCCACCAATGCACGGCCCCGATCTTTCTAAATGTCTGGGCTTCTTTCCGAAAGCTAAGAGGCACGGAATGTATACTTACCTCAAAGCGAACGCAACTTGCCTAATATGAACACTTACAGATTCATCGGAGTTAAAGCACGTGGAATGAACACTTGCAAAAAAAACACCCGGGGGAGGGGGAGGGAATTCAGCAAGCCATGAGCCCGGTCGTCCGGCGGCAACAGGGCATGGCTTTTTCGTTGGGAAACGAGGGGCCTGCAAGTCGCGTAAAATCCGCACTTGCAGATTGCCGGGCTTAAGCCGCCCAGAATGAACACTTGCAGAAAAAGGGTAGGGGGAGGGGAGATAGCACCCGGCCCAGTTAGAGTGTTAAAGTTCTAACCGGACGCAAACTGGAAGGAGCACCGCAATGATCCGCCGAGATTTCGTCAAGAGTTCGCTGGCCGTGGCCGCATTCGCGGCAGGTAGCGCCAGTAGCGCCGGTAGCGATGGATTGGCCGCATCGCCTCGCCCTGCCGAGAGCACGCCTTTCCCCCAAGCTCCAGGGCTCACGAAATATGTCTCCGAATTCATCGTCAATACGAAATATGGCGATATTCCCGCCGGCGTTCTGGAATTGGGCCGCAAGTCCATTCTGGACGGCTTTGGACTGGCGTTGGCGGGCTCGGCGTCGGTGATGGCGCCCCTCGTCCGGCAATATCTGCAAGGACTCGGAGTGAGCGGCAAAGCCGCGATCATAGGTTCGGGCATGAAGGCGCCGGCACGGTTTGCTGCCTTTGCGAATGGCGTTTCCATTCACGCCGACGATTTCGACGATACGCAGCTTGCCGTGGCCAAGGATCGCGTCTACGGCTTGCTGACCCATCCGAGCGTCACTACACTCACTCCCGCCTTCGCCATCTGCGAGCTCACCCAGCGCTCCGGCAAGGAATTCATGCTGGCGTATCACCTTGGCGTGGAAGTCGAATCCAAAATCGCGGAAGCAATCGATCCCCGCCACTACAATGACGGATTTCATTCCACCGGCACCTGCGGGTCATTTGGCAGCGCGGCGGCCTGCGCCAAGTTGCGCGGCCTTGATGCGCAGAAGACCGCCTATGCCCTGGGCGTGGCGGCGGCAGAGGGCGGAGGCTTGCGCGACAATTTCGGCTCCATGACCAAACCCTTCCACGCCGGGCACGCCGCTGAGAACGGCACCGTGGCCGTGGATCTTGCGGCGCTGGGTTGGACCGCTGCTCCCGACATCCTGGAAGGAGCGCTCGGTTTCTTTCAGGCTGCCGGCGGCGGGTTCGATCCGGGTTCCATCGTGAACCGGCTCGGCAACCCGTGGACCTTTGCCTCTCCCGGAGTTTCCATCAAGCCATTTCCTTCCGGCTCCTTGACGCATCCGGCGATGGGTGAAATGCTGGGGTTGATCCGCAAATACGACCTCAAGCCCGCAGACGTGGAGAAAATCGATATCGGCACGAGCCACAACCTCACCACCACGCTGTATCACCACCAACCGATGACCGGGCTGCAGGCCAAGTTCAGCATGGAATTTGGCTTGAGCATCCTGCTTCTCGACCGCAAAGCCGGCTTGAATGAATATACGGACGCCGTGGTTCAGCGGCCCGATGTTCAGGAGATGATCAAGCGCGTGAACTTCTATGTCGATCCGGAAGCGGAGGCGGCGGGCTACGATAAAATGACCAGCATCCTGAAAGTGCACCTGAAAGACGGCAGAGTCATTCCCGGGCGCGCCGATTTTGCCAAAGGCAGCCCGGCGAATCCCATGAGCTTCGAGGAAGTAGCCGATAAATTCAGAGGCTGCGCGGAATTCGCGAAATGGCCGAAGGAAAAGGCCGAAGGCGTGATCAATTTCGTCAAAGCGCTAGAGACCGCGCCCGATATGAGCAAGCTGACCGGTTTGCTGACTGCCTAACGGCCGCCGGATGACCGCTCCCACTTCGCGAAGCTACAAAATCGCCGCCATTCCCGGCGATGGCATCGGCAAGGAAGTAGTGCCGGAAGGCATTCGCGTGGCCGAGGCCGCGGCGCGCCGCTTCGGCTTTTCGCTCTCCTGGAAAGAGTTCGACTGGAGTTGCGAGCGCTATCTGAAAACCGGCCGCATGATGCCGGAAGACGGACTCGAACAGCTCCGGCCCTTCGATGCGATTTTTCTGGGCGCGGTAGGCCACCCGAGCGTGGCCGATCACGTCTCGTTGTGGGGCCTGCTGATTCCGATTCGCCGCCAGTTCCAGCAGTACGCCAATGTCCGGCCGGTGCGCCTGCTTCCCGGCATCGAACCCGCGGTAAAGAATTTTGCTCCCGGCCAGATCGATTTCTGCGTGGTGCGCGAAAATAATGAAGGCGAGTACTCCAATATCGGCGGGCGGCTCTATTCCGGCACGGAAGACGAATTTGCCGTCCAGCAGTCCGTCTTCACGCGCCGCGGCTGCGACCGCATTATTCGTTATGCATTCGAGATGGCCAAGGCACGGCGGCGCCACGTCACTTCAGCGACGAAGTCAAACGGCATCATCTACACCATGCCTTTTTGGGATGAACGGTTCGCCGCCGTTGCGAAAGAATATCCGGACATCCGTACCGACCAGTTTCATATTGATATTCTGAGCGCCCATTTTGTGCGGCATCCGGACTGGTTTGACGTGGTGGTGGGTTCCAACCTTTTCGGCGATATCCTTTCCGATTTGGGTCCTGCCGTGGTCGGTTCGATTGGAATCGCGCCCTCGGGAAACCTCAATCCCGAACGAAAATTTCCCTCCATGTTCGAGCCCGTGCATGGCTCCGCGCCGGACATCGCGGGAAAGGGCGTGGCCAATCCCATCGGCCAAATCTGGTCCGGCGCCATGATGTTGCAGCATCTGGGCGAATCTTCTGCTTCCAGCGCGATCGAGCGCGCCATCGACAAAGTTCTAGCGGGGGCCGGTCCGCGCACCGCTGATATCGGCGGCAAAGCGCGGACGAAGGAAGTGGGCGAGGCTATCGCATCGGAAGTAAAAGCTTAGAGGGGCGGCTCAGAAGGGAATCTTACGCTCCGAGTCCCGGCGCATCCCACGGGCACGCGGGATGCGTGGGCTGCGTACGAATATCGCCGCGAGATCGCTGCGCGTCTAGGGATTGTTGCTGGGATTCTTGCTCAGGCGACGGAAGTAATCCGCCACTGAGTCCTGATATCCCGCCGGAACCGGCTGCGAATCGCCGCTGCGAATCTGCCCGGCCTCGCTGTCGTCCTCTTGCCGGCGCAGCCGCAGTTCGAGCTTATCCACGCTGGTGAGCACCTGGTCGTGGAGCTCCTCGAGCATGGCCGGATTTCCCGGGAAGCGGCTGGGATCGAGGCGCTGCATCTCGCGAATCAATTCCTGCAGGTCAGCCAACGGAGCCGGCTGTCCCTGGAAGTTCTGGCGCAGCGCGTTCAACTCGCGCATGGCTTCCTGGTAAGCGCGTTGAATTTCCTCCGGCGTAGACGGCACGGGCTGCGTTTCGCGCCCCTGCGGCCAATAGCCTCCGGTATCGCCGCCATACCACTGGCGATTGATTGGACCGTAGCCGCCGGCCCAGGTACCGCCGCGCGGGCCGCCAATTGGCCCTCCGTTCGGGCCGCCATTCGGTGAGCCTGGCGAACTGTTGCCTCCGGCTGTCTGGCTGTTGCCTTGTCCCGGCTGACCAGCCTGCCCGGGTTGGCCGTTCGGATTTCTGCCAAGCTGATCTGCTTGCCGCTGCCCGGGTTGCCCCTGCTGGCCCGGCTGCCCGTTGCGGCCGGCGGCGTTGCTCATGCCGCGCGCCAGGGCTTCCATTTGGTTGCGAAGCCGCTCGATTTGATTGAGGGCTTCCTGCGGATTTTGCTGCTGGCGGTTGAAGGCCTGTTGCGCCTGATGCAATTGATCATCCAGGCGCTGCATGCCATTGGGGATGGTTGTATCCCTGCCATTTTGGGTGGGATCGATTCCGCGGCGAATCCAGTCCGCACTCTTCTTCATGCGGTTCTGCAGATCATCCTGCTCCATGCCGCCGAGGGCTTCGCGCAATTTGCCGGCGGAATTCGGCTGCGTGCCGCCGAGGCCCCGAGCGGCCTCCTGCATCTGCTTTTCGAGCCGGCCGAGCGCGTCGGCGGTCTGTTGACGATCGTCAGCGAGCTTGGATTGCTCGCCGCTCTGATTTAGGCCATCCGCCGTATTGCCGTGGGCAAACATCTGCCGCATGCGCGCTTCCTGATCCTGCTCCTCTTTTTGAAGCCGGTCCGCTTCGCGGGCCATCGCGTCCATCTGCTGGGACGCTTCTCGCTGCTGGAGCCCGCTCAGCAGGTTGGAAGCTTCCTGCAAGCGCTCGGCGGCACGGCGCGCCGCGGCATCATTTTGCTGACCCTGCGAAGCCGCGCGGGCCATATCCTCCTGAGCCTGGCGCAATCGATCGAGAGCTTCCTGCATGCGGTTATCAGCGGATGCCTGGCCGTTCGGCGCGCCATTCGCTCCCTGCTGGCCATTTGCGCCGGCGCGGCCACTCTGCGATTGTCCGCCCTGCTGGCCGCTTTGCTGCTGCCCGCCCTGCTGATTGGCCTGCTGATTGCCCTGCTGCTGTTGCCGGTTGCGGAGTTGTTCCAACTGCCGCTGCAGTTCTTCGACCTCGCGCCGCAGCATCTCTTCCTGCCAGCGCTGCTGAAAGCTCTGATTGTTGCGTTGCTGCTGCGCCAGTTCTTCCTGACGACGAGCCAACTGTTCCAGCTTTTGCAGCGCTTCATCAATTTCCTGCGCGCGCTGGTTTGCGGAATTGGCTGTTTGGCCGGTCTCGTACTGGTTCTTCTCCGTATCCAGTTCGAGGTCGAAGAGGCTGGAGAGATCGCGGCCCGCTGCGCCAGCCCCGCCCCCGCCTCCTCTCGCTCCGAATGCCACCTGAATCTCCCGGAAGGTGGCTTCGGCGCGAAGCAGGTGCTGCAGCGCCTTCTGTTCCTCGGGCAGCGCGTCGCTCCACTTCTGCTGCTGCAACTTTTCCGCGGCGGGAGCCATGGCTGCTGCGGCCGCGGTCATGTCCTTCTCAAAATCGCTGAACTCCTGATTCGCGTCGCTCAGCTCCCGCCGTTGCAGGCGGCCGGCCAGCGAGAGGGCTTGATCGCGGAGCTTGGCCTGCACCCCGGAGAGGAATTTGCCATTTTCCGCGGATTCCTGTTTCGAGGGTTTCTTGTCGTTATCACCCTTCTGCTTGAAGGTTGCGGCGATGATCTCCTTTTCGCGCTGCGAAATGTCGGTCTGATCGCCTTGGCCGAAGCTTCCTCCACCGCCCATTCCGCCGCCTGCCTGTTGCGATTGCGAGAATTGGCGCTCGAAGGGATCAGCCTGGATGAAGTACATATCGGTGCGTGATTCGGAGCGGGCATCCTTGGCGGTCGCGTAGACGCTGACCACATCGCCGGGCACGAGCTTGAAATCCTCGAGCGACAGGACCGTAGAGTTGTCCACCTGTTTGGCGCCACTTTCCTTCAGCATGCTGACGGTTTTTTCGTCGCCGCCATTGACGGAATAATGCACGGCGACATCGTGGAGACCAAACTCGCCGTCGGCATTCACCGTGACGGTAACCTCCTCGATGGGGCTGGCGCGGTAATCGCCGCCGGGCTTGAGGAGGCGAACTTCCGGCGGATTTGCCTTGCGGGCCTCGATAAAGAAGTCGTCGGAGACGCGCAGAGTCTCGCCCTGTTCGTTGGCGGCCACGTGATACTGCCCATCCTTATCGATGTGCACTGTGCCCTTGTACACATTGCCGTCGCCGCCCCCCAACTTGACTTGCTTATCGTCAAGGATGAGGCTGCCGCTGCGCATCGGTCGATCCATGAGGATTTCCAGGTCGGCGTCGGTGCCTTCCACGGCGCGCAGATCGCCACCGTGTTCTTCGACCTGGTTCTTCAGCCCCGTCCAGGAGGGAAAGCGGTAGGTCACGCGAATTTGCTTTACCGTGGGCAGATCAACCACCTTCAGATTGAAATGTCGCGATAGCAGCGGGCCTGCCTCGACGTAATATTCGACGCCCTCGGGCAAACCCGCGAACAGGAATTGGAATCCCGAGCCTCCCGGCTGCGGCTGCATGGCTACCTGCTCCCATTTTGAGGTGCTCTGGAAGCGCGCGTAGAGACGCGCATTATTCGTCTGCAGGCCGGCCAATTGGGCGGTAATCAGCTGGTCGGAATTGCGTCGAACTGCGGCGTCCCCCGGCGACACCCGCAATTCATAGAGAGGGCCGGCGACGTGCCCGGCGCCGGTCCATATCAGCGCGGCACCATGGCCGAGGTAGCCGGGCCCGGCAAGCACCAGCCACACCAGCACTCCCAGGGAAGCCAAACCAATCGCCAGCGATGCCAGCAGCGTCGTGTCTGGAACGAGTTGCTTTGCCTCAGCGCTGTGCGAAATGCCCAGAGTGTCGGCGGCCAGCAGGTCGATGAATGGCTCTTTCTTCGCCGCATCCCGCTCGGCATAAGTCACCAGCCGTTGCTCGAACTGCGGAAAGACGCTTTCAGCCTTACCGGCGGCGCGGCGCGGATTGAGTCCATACAATGGAAGGGCCAAGCCAAACCCAATCGCCAAAGCGAGCGAGAGCAGCAGCACGACGCGCGAGCCCGTCAAAGTCCATGAGGCGAAGGCGAAGTGATTGGCAACCAGGACGAGAACGACCGTCAAGGCGAGGGCAGCCGACGTAAAGATCGCGGTTCCCCTCAGCACGGCGCCAATGCGCAAGCGCCTCTGCAATAGCTTGATATAGGAGTCCAGGTAGTCCCGAGTATTCATGGCTGCTCCCGCGACATCGTCAAATATTGACTCGAAAGCAGGGATTCCGCAATGGCCGCCAGTAACAATAGGAGCACGGCATACCACCAGAGGCTGTAGGGCTTTTTCTGGTCTTGCGCCACAGTGCCGCTGGAGGCCTCCTGAGCCGCATTGCCCGCGGTTCCCATCCAAAGTGCCAGGACGTCCTTGGGGATCACGTCGAGGTCGGATTCGCGCCGGTCCGCATTCACCCCGACCAGATCCTCCCGCCCGCTGGCCAGGCGGAGTCGATAAAAACCCGCCCGGGTGAGCTGGAACGATTGCGCGGCGGTGGCCTCTTTAAGAGAAAGCGGCCGCTTGCCATCCGGATCGATGACTTCCACTCCTACAGACTGCTCCTTGGCCGTGCGGAGTTCAAGGAAAGAATCCACGATTCGCGACCCGGCGCGCGTTTCCATTCCCGAAAGGTAGCGGGCCGTCTGATCGACAAAAGGAATAAAAACCGGGTGCAGGGGGAAATCGTTGGTGAAGTTGTCCAGGCCCGAAGCGAACAACAGCGCCCGGCCTTCCCCTATCTTTTTTTCCAGCAGCAAGGGCGTCTGGTCGGTCAAGCGGGCGGCCACGCGCGCATCCGTTCCGGCTACGCGCACGGCGAAATAGAATTTCACGCCGGTCCAGCGGTTGGCTTTCTGGACGGACGGATATGAGGGGTCCATCTCTCCCACGGTTAGGAAGCGCGCGCCTTCACGGGAGTAGTAGCGGGAATCGGTGATCGTATCGCCGAAGATGGGGATGCGCGGATGGCGCGCCGCGGAAGTGCCCGCCGCTATGAACACGCTGCCGCCGGCTTTGACGTAGTTCGTGAGCGCATTCTCAAATGAGGCGGGCAGCGACGCCACGTCGGAGAGGACAACGAAGTCGTGGCCGGCGGGCTGCACGCTTGCCACGCGGTCCACGGTTACCGTCTCCAGATTGAAGGCAGATTCAGCGGCGGAGGTCAGCGCGGCGCGAAAGTAAAGCGGCGAGCGCGTGTCGTTCGATTCGTAGACAAAAAGCACTTTGCGAGGGTCGGAGCGCTTCACCGCAAAGAGACTGGCATCATCGGCGGGCAGGGAATCCGCGGAGTCAATGCGCACCTCGCAACGCGTAAGGCCGTAGGGAACGTCGAGAGAAGAAAACTCCACGCTGGCCCGCCCCTCGGCCGGAACGTCCGCCGTTTGCGTGGCGATGGTCTTTCCGTTTACCACCAGCGAAACGGTCCTTTTCGCCGCCGGCGTGTGATAGCCGGAGATCACCGCCTGCACGCGCGATTTCTTGGGATCGAACACTTCGCCCGGAGCGCTGACGCTTTCCACCGTCCAATTCGGTTCGGGGCCTCTGGCTTGCGGGTGCGGCACCAGGGAGACATTTGCGGGGAGCGCCATTTCCGCGAAACTCGCGGGCATGGCGCTTCGCTGCATGTCGCTGAACAGGTGCAACTCGATGGGCGTATGCAGCGTCTCGGCCATGGAACGCAGGGTGCCCGCGAGTTCGCCAAAGCTCGCTCGCGTATCTCCGGACTGAATGCTGTTCACGGCGGAGCGAAGCACGCCGGAATCCTGCGTCGACTCGGTCAGCACGTGGACTTGAGAGCCCAGCGCCATTATCTGTGCGCGCTCGGAAGGCTTGCGCGTTTCGAGGAACGCCAGAGCGTCACGCTTGGCGTCCGCCAAGTGCGTTCCCGCGCGCATGCTGAAAGAGTCATCAATGACGAGCAAGTCCAGCTTCTCACCGCTCATGCTCGCAGCGGAGCGCTCGATGAAGGGATTCGCAAAGGCCAGCGCCAGCAGCAGAATCACCGTCAGCCGGAATGCGAGCAGAAGCAGATAGCGCAAGCGGCGGTGCTTGATGGAGCTTTGTGTGCGCCGCTCAAAGAACATCAACGAGCTGAAGGGAAGAGGGGTGGTTCTGTGGCGCCGCAGGAGATGAAGATAGATTGGCAATCCCACAGCCGCCGCACCGGCAAGAAACCACGGCGCCAGAAAACCCATCAACGTCTCCTTTGACGAAGCGTCAGGTACTCCCGCAACGCTCCGTCGAGTGGACGGTCCGTAACGAGCAGGTGATAATCCATGCCCGCGGCGCGCGTGCGGTCCTTCAATTGCGTGATGTGAGACTGCACCTTGGTGCGATATTCTTCGCGACCGTACTCGGGCGTCACTTCCAGGCTCTCCTGAGTCTCCATATCAATCAGCAAGACCGGCTCGTCGAGCTCAGGCTTCAGTTCCTGGGGGTCGAGCACGTGGAAGAGTACAACTTCGTTTCCGTGGTAGCGCAGCGGCTCGATGGTGCGGACGATGGTCTCCGGGGACTCGAAGAAATCCGAGATCACCACCACCATGCCGCGCTTGCGCAAGAAATTCTGGAAGTGGAGCAGGGGTTTCGCGTAATTGGTGCGCGCGCGGGGCTCGGCATTTTCCAGGCCGCTCAGCAAGCGGTAAAGCTGACCCTGGCGGGTGGAAGCGCGGATATAGGTGCGCACTTCGTCGTCAAAAACGATCAGTCCGGCGGCGTCGCGTTGAGTCTGCGTCGTGAGGTAAAAGAGCGAGGCCGCAACGAAGCGCGCGTAATCCATTTTGGTAATCTTGTGCGACGAATAGTTCATGGAGCTGCTGGCATCGAGGAGAACGGTCAGCAGCGTGTTCGTTTCGCCGCGGTAGCGTTTCAGGTAGGCGCGTTCAGTTCGCGCAAAGACGTTCCAATCGACGTGACGCAGGTCGTCGCCGGGGCTGTAAGCGCGATATTCGGCGAACTCCTGGCTGAAACCGAAATCGGGCGAGCGATGCAGGCCGGCGACGAATCCGTCGACGACCGTTTTGGCCACCAAATCCAGGCCCGAAATTCCCGCTAGAACTGCTGGATCGAGATATCGCTGCACGTCAGGCTCCCGATGGCGGCGGGAACGACTCGAGCAATCGATGCAGGATCTGGTCCGAATCGACGCGATCGGATTCCGCGTGGAAGTTCAGCAAGATACGATGGCGCAGAACAGGGATGGCCAGCGACGTGATGTCATCGTAGGTCACGTGATAGCGGCGGCGCGCCAGGGCACGCGCCTTTGCCGCCAGCACGATGAATTGCGCGGCGCGCACGCTGGCTCCGTAGTTGACGTATTTCACGACAAAATCGGGCGCCTGACCGCTGTGGTGCCGTGTCGCGCGAACCAAGTCCACCACGTAGCGCGCCAGCGTATCGGCGATGGGCACCATGCGCACCAGTTGCTGGAAATCCAGAATCTCTTCCGCATTGGTGACCGCCTCCACGTGCGCCACGCGTGTGGCCGTGGTGAGGTCCACCACCTTAATTTCGTGTTCGGCGCTCAGATAATCCAGCACGGTATTAAACAGGAAGCGGTCGAGTTGCGCTTCCGGCAGCGGATAGGTGCCTTCGAGTTCGATGGGGTTCTGCGTGGCCAGCACGAAAAAGGGAGAGGGCAGCTGGTAGTGATTCCCTCGAACCGTGCAGGAAAGCTCCTGCATGGCTTCCAGCAGGGCGGCCTGAGTCTTGGGCGGCGTGCGGTTGATCTCGTCGGCCAGCACGATATTTCCAAAGATCGGACCGGGAACGAAGGTCCATCGCCGATGACCCGTAGTGGGGTCCTCTTCAATGATGTCCGTCCCGGTGATATCGGAGGGCATCAAGTCCGGCGTAAATTGGATGCGACGGAAGACCAGACCGAGCGTCTGGGCGATGGTGCGAACCATGAGGGTCTTGGCCGTGCCGGGAAGCCCAGTGATGAGACAATGGCCGCCGACGAACAAGGCGGTGAGAATCTGATCCAGCACTTCTTCCTGGCCGACGATGACTTGCCGAACCTGAGCGAGAATATTGTCACGCACGGATTGAAAACGTTCGACGCGCCTTTTCAGTTCTACCGAGTCCAGATTCAGTTCAGCGAGCGTGGCCACTGTTCATTTTCCTTTCTGGGAGTCCTCGAGCTGTAAGAGCAATTTCTGAGCCGGGCGATAACCGGGCGCGGCCTCCAGCGACGAAAGCAGATGATTGCGCGCTTGATCCTGTTCGCCCGCAGCGAAGTAAGCGCGAGCTACGTCGAATTGCGCCGAGGCCTGATCCAAGGGGTGCATGGCCAGAACGGCATTGCACTCGCGTACGTCGGCAGCCGGATTGTTCTGATCAAACCACAAGTCGCAAAGCTTGCGGTGCAGCTCTTCGTCCATGGGATAAATATAGTTGATGCGCTCCAGGGCCGCGGCACCCTCTTTGGGATCCCCGATTTCCTGCTCCAGCGAAGCGAGTTCTTTTAGCACCTCCGGGCTGCGCCCGCCAATCTTTTCATATTCGGTGAGCACTTGGGCAGCCGCTTTCTTGTCTCCTTTGGCCAAATGCGCTTCGGCGAGAAACTCGTAGGGATTGGCACCTTCTACGTAATCGGGATACATCTGGCGCACGGCGTCGCCTTTCTGCAGCACTTCGTCCCAGTTTTTATTCTTGGCGGCTTCGGCCAGCTCTTTGAGACGATTGCGCCATTCGTCGAAGGAAGCGGCGGTCTTGCCGAGGTCCTTGTACAGCCACTCCAGAAACTGCTTGTCGAACTCTTCCGGAGACATTCCGAGATTCTGCTGTATGGCCTCGGGCGTGGTCTTGAGCTGGGCATAGGAGTGCACCATGTCCAGAATCTTGTCGTCGCCCCAGCGGTCTTTGATGTAATCCAGAATGCGCCCGGCCTGGAAATAGGAGACGATCACCTGGCTCGGATATTCGGGCCGGATAAAACCGCGATCGAGGTCGGCGACCGGCAGCAATTTCTTATCGCGAATGGCAATCAGAATTTCGGGCGAGACGCGGTCGCCCCATTCGGGCGAGACGTTCGTTTCCTCGTGTACCGCGAGCCCCTCGGTAAACCAACGGGGCACACGAGAATTCGTAGCGGTGAGAATGAAGACGTGACTCATTTCATGCCATAAGGTTTGGCCCCAGTGATAGGTGCCGGGCGGGCGTCCGGAGGGGCTATCCAGCGCCACCACTTCGCCGAAGGTGACACCCAAAGCACCCAGGCCCGGCATTCCCAGCGTGCGCACAGCGAAGTCTTCATGATCCGGATAGAGCTCCACTTGCACCGGCCCGGGAAGCTTCATCTTGTATTTCTTTTCGTACGTGGCAATGGAGCGCTTCACCTCGGCGCGGACGTACGGCAGCAGCAGCTCCGCTTCTTTTTTGTGCAGCTTGATGATAGTGGTGTCATCTTTGAAGGTAAGAAAGTTCTTGTAACTGTCCAGCAGGCGGAGACTGTTTACCGTGGCCGCGTCCCTATAACCGTTGTCGTAGCACAACTCCAATTGTCGAAGAGGTTCGTCCTCCTGCCCGAAGCGCATCAGCTGGATGCCCAATTCCGAGCGCGCCGACCACAACCGGGGATCGGCTTCGATCGCCTTACGGTAGTAGGCCACGCTATCGTTGAACCGCATGTTGAGTACCAGATGGTGTGCCACGAGGGCGTAGGCTCCGCCGTACGTCGGATTCACCTGCCGCACTTTCGCCAGCCAGCTATCCGGAGAGCGGTCCGCGAGCACTTCGATGGCGGCGTGAATGGCCATGGCGTCCAGGGCTTCGGCCGAAATCTTCAGTGCCTCGTCAGCTTCCGCCGCGGCGGCTTTGGTATCGGAATCTTCCAGCGCCAGATTGGCCATCAGTTCGTGCGCTTCGACGAGCTTGGGATCGAGTTTGATCGTTTTTTTCGCCTCTTCGACGGCTTTGTTGTCGAAGCCGTCGGCGCTCACCAGAGCCAGTCCAAGATAGGCCTGCGCGTTTTTGGGATCGCGCTGGATGGCCTCCTGGAAGAGATCGGCGGCGTCCTTATTATTAAAGCGCTCGTGCAGCAGTCGTCCCCAGCGGACCCGGTAGTTCGCGTTTGCCGGCGACTGCGCGACCGCAGTGCGAAATTCGTTGTTCGCCTCCTGATACATATCCAGGCCCCAGAAAGCTTCGGCGCGAATGGCAGGTTCGCGGGCCTGGGTCAGCGACTCAAAGCATGTGTTCGCCTGATCATTATGCCCATGCTTGCGCAGGGCCTGGCATTCTTCGGGCGTGGCCGCGCGGGCGAAGCTCGCGCCGCTGAGGGCAGCCGCCAGCGCCGCAGCCAAAACCGAGGCTCGGGTCTTTCTGTTCACTTCTCGAGCTCCTGCTGTACGCGGGCCAGTTCCACCAGAGCGGCCGTAAGCTGGTTTTTGTATTCGTCTTCGGGCATGGCCGCTTTTTCGTATTTTAGTTTGTCGATTTTTTGTTCGAGCGCTTCTTTCTTGGCCAGCAAGTCGCGCTTGGCGGGATCGGCCGCTGCTCTCTGAGCTTCGCCGATGCGCACCAGGGTGAAGGTCGAGAGGAGCAGCCCTTCGTTGCTCTCCGATGCGGGCGCCCGCACCGGATCGGCTTTGCCGGTGTCCTCGAATTGAGGATGCTCGGTGGCCAGCCGCTTCTGGGACTCGTAGAACTCCGCTGTTTTGCGTTCCGCGTATTGAAACGCTTCGAGCGCGCTGATGGCTTCATTTTTATCCACATCGGTCGCTGGATCGCGGAGCGCCTCGATCCAATACCGTGCGAAGACCGTGGCATTCTTTTCCGTGCCGCTCTTCGTTGCCGTGATGATCGCCCGGCCTGATTTCTTGAGGGCCGGCACGGAACCTCCACTGGCGCTGGTCGTGTTGACGATCAGCTGCCGCTTAGCGGCGATCTTGTCACACAGACTCGCCAGCTCGGTTCCAGAAATGTCCGGACCGGGCAGATTGAATTTATACTCGGCGCCATCGAAAGAGCCGTGGCCGATGAGAACGACCACCAGATCGTCTTCGGCTTTAGCCTCGCGCGCCAGCGTGGCAAAAATTTCGTTGATGTGGGCGCGTGTGGCATCTTTTCCTGAGAGGGTATAGACGCGAAGGGTGCCGCCGGAATCCTTGAGCAGCTTATCCAGATCGCTGGCCAAACCCTCGAAGCGCTGCTCGTAATCGCGCTCGCCGCCCAGTCCGGCGATGGTGACGTAGTACGTGGCCGCACGAGCGCTCAGGCCCGGCAGGAACATGCAAAGCAAGCCCAAGCCGACCCGCAAGCGCGTGTTCACACGAGCCCCCACTTCCGGCGCAGAAGCCATTCCGATGACGGCAGCAGCAGAATCAAAATAAAGATCACCGGCATATTCCAAAGGTCCTTGGCCTCGCGAATCGTGATGCCGGCCTCGGAATAGGGAATTTCGTTGGCGAGCTTGGCGAGCTCCTGCGGCTGCCAATAGCGTCCTCCGGTTTGCGAAGAGAGCTTTTCGAGCAGTTCCCGATTCTGCTCGGTATGGAAGTTCTCCGCCACGCCATCGATGCGCTGGAACATCAGGGTATCGCGGCCCACGTCTTCATCGCCGCGCTTCGCCGATATCTCGACGGTGTAAGTGCCCGGTTTCTCCGCGGCCCATTCGGCGTTGAAAATGCCCGGGGAGTTTGGATCAGGGGTCATCTCCACGAGCGAGGCCGTGTTTTGCGGACCGAGGAAATGGGCCTCCACGCGCGCATCGCCCAGCGGCATGTATTTCTTGTCGCGAACGTCGGCGGATACGCGCACGTGGCCATCATCAAACAGCATGGGATTGGGAAGCGAGGAGTACACGCGCCCCGGCGAATCCGAGACCAGCCAGCGCAGCAGTTGCTGCCAGAGTTCTTCCTGCGATTTGTCTTCGACCGGCAGCAGCATGCGCCAGTGCCACGTGGAAGAAGTGGCCATGATTGCCGTGCGCCCGCGCCCATAATTTTCCGTGGCCAAAAGCGGCAGGTTGCGGCTGCCAACTTTTGTTTCGACCAGCACTGCGGCGCCAGGCTTTGGTGTCCCGATTTCCTCGTAGTCCATCAGGGGAGGCAGCTTCTTCCAGCGATCAATGTTTTTCGCCGGATCTTCCAGCAGGCGGCAAATAATGCTTTCCGCTCCTGCCGGCGTAAGCTCCACGGTGGGTTGATCACGATGGAAGGTGCCCTTGCGATTTGGAAGCACGACCGGCAGCAGGTCCGCCATTGACGATACGCCCCAAGCTCCGTCTGCCAGCGCGTAACGTCCCCCGAGCAGCAGCAGCCCGCCGCCGCGACGGTCGACGAACTCCTTGATCAACTCCTGCTGTTCCGGCGTGAAGTAATTCGCCTCGACCGAGCCGATGATAATGCCTTGATAGGGAAAGAGGTCCTCGACCTTGTTCGGAAATCCCTCCGCGAGCTCCTTGGGATCCGCGATTCCTTGCCGATAGATTTTATTTTCGCTGGTGCGCATCATGGAAGAGATTTGCACGATGCGATCGTTGTCTTCCGCGCGGCGTATGAACTTGTACTCCCAGCGCGGTTCACCCTCTATATAAAGGATGCGCCGCTTTTCCGACCTGACGTCCACGAGCCGGGTGAGCGCGTTGTTGGCGCGGTTTTCCTCGCCGGGAAGAGGGTCGATGGAAAAGGAAAGAGGCTTGGCTCCCGCCGCGCCGGCATTGAACAGCAGGCTCTCCGTTTGGATATTGCCGTCGGGACCGAAGGTTATCTCGCGGGTTGTTAGCACCTTCGCGCCGTCGCGCACAGCGAGCATGGCTTTGCGTCCGGCATATCCCCGCTGGTGGAAACTGACGCTTGCAGCCAGCCGTGAGTCCGCCAGGGCGCGAGTGGGCAGGCTGACATCATTGATCTCCACGTCTTGGTATTGCTCGCGGCCGAATCCAACTGTGTGCACGGGAATGTGCCGGCCGCGCAGCGCGGAGATGGTATCCAGATCAATTCCGCCGGAATTATCGGAGCCGTCGCTCAGCAGTACCACAGCTCCAATGGGCAGGTCTGTGGTTTCATCCGCCAGCTGTTTGAGACTATCGCCTATACGCGTTACCGGCGCCGCTGCGTGGAGTTCATCCGGGCCGTCGATGCGGTTCAACTTGCTGTCCATACGATAGAGCCGCGTCTGGAACCGCTTCTGCAAACTGGAGAGCACGCCGCCCTGGAGCGCTTTGACGGCTTCCGCCTGCCGGGTGCTGCCGTTTTCCGTAATTCCCATGCTTCTGGAGTCATCGACAACTACGGCGATGATGTTTTGCTGCGGCTTCAGCTCGGCAACCATCAGAGCCGGCTGCCACAGAAGCGTGAGCAAGAGAGCGGCGAGGGCGGTTTGCAGAAACCACAGGACAGCCATGCGCCAACTTCGGAGAGCAGGAATGGTTTTGGGAAGTTTGGCTCGGAGCAATACGGCGAAACCCGCGCTCGTCGCCAGAAGCAGAATACCCAGTATCCACCTCGGCCAGTTGGCCAGCAGAACTAATTCGCCTCTGGAAAACGCCGAAGCGGGATACTTGAACAAGAATTCGAACATATCACCGGCGCCCAATCAAATTGTCGGTCGGTAAATCTATCTGAATGTCGCTGCCAGTCTGGCTATCGCTACATAGGCCACATATTTCTCGCCGATATCCTCGTTGGGAGGAAGCGCTAAAGCGGAGAATTCGCGCTGCCATGCCTCCGCACGTCGGCCCTTACGCCTAAAGTAGTGCTCGCGCGCTGAAAGGTCCATTCGCAAACTGAGATGCCGTTCTCACACCTCCCGACTGCTATCCCGCCCGGCACCGGAATTGTGCCCGACGAACAGAATCTTCCCGGTGCGGTTACAACGTACAACCGCCCTAGCGCGCGGTAACCGCCCTTCGAGGGTATCAAAATGCCGCCAGCATCTCCAGCGGCACGCCGCCCCTCGAAAAGAGCAAGTTCCGCAGAGTGATCTTACTTCATTACTTCTCGAGGCCGTAGGATTGATGGTCGTATGTCCCGGTCATTTTGACCGGCAGGATTTCGCCGTGAGCGGTGGCAACGTAAAACGGCGGTCACTAGAATTGCGCCCGGGCTCCAGTAAGATAAGAAAGGGCGCAGATCTCAAGGATTCCCTGTAGGGATTTTCGAAAAGCCGCTGATAGAGTTACGCTGCCTGCGTTGATTACTGCGCGATGGATGCGATCTTGGGGGAAAACTCATGAGCGACTTTGAGCGGCTGCAAACCGGTCCCGCAGAACTAGCCGAAGTGAATGATACCCTCGCCGCCTGGCGCGATAACGATCAACAGGCACACGTCGTTCAGTTCTACGAAGACGACACCTTCCTAATCCAGAAATGAGATCGGCCTCTCAGGAATGGAATCCTGAGAGACCGATTTTTTTCCAGCTGTCGTTGGCCCTGGTAACTAGTTCTTTTTCTCGTCCTTCTTACTGGATGAATTATTGTCGGACTTGGCCGGAGCAGGATTTGGCGCACGTCCCTTATTCTCGGGAGCCGCACGGACGTTGCCTGATGGTTGTGCAGGAGGCGCCACATTCCGGTTTTGCGGAACCGGCACGTTTGCGGGACGGCTGACAGGCGCGTTCGATGGCTGCTCGACTCGCCTATCGTTTGGCTGAACGCTGGGCGCGCTCTGCGGCTGGCTATTGATTGACGGCCGCTCGTTCGATGGGGCGGTTGTAGGTCTGTTTGGAGGCTCGTTATTTCTCGTAGGCCGCCCGGAGATGGCTGCCGGTAGCTCGGCTGCGCGTTCGAGGGCCGCTCGTTGGACGGCTGCGGAGCCGGCGCGCTCTGCGGCTGGCTATTGATTGACGGCCGCTCGTTCGATGGGGCGGTTGTAGGTCTGTTTGGAGACTCGTTGCTTATCGCAGGCCGCTCGGTGGACGGCGAGCCAGGGTTCGGCCGGTCGCCCGGAGATGGCTGCCGGTAGCTCGGCTGCGCGTTCGAGGGCCGCTCGTTAGACGGCACGCCTGGCGCTGGGCTCGGCGTGCTCACGGGCTGTTCTGGCCGATTTTGCTGTCCCGGCCGAAAGTTCGGCTGTGCATTGGGGGCTTCGCTCACTGCCGGGCGATTACCGGGTCGCTCTGAACCGGGGCGATCATTACGCGCTGGTGCGCCAGCAGAAGGATTGTTTGCCGGCCCATTGCCGACTCCATTGCCGCGAACATTAGCTGGGCTTTCGGGCTGACGGTTAGGAGTTCCTGGGTTTCCTGCTACCTGGCCTGCACCGCGATTCGGATTTGGCGTCTGTGCTGGGTTCGGCGAGGTTTGTTTGACGAGCGGATGCGAGACGTTCGCGGGGCGTAACGTCTCGACTTCGTTCCGCTCCAGAGGGCGGCCTGGGTGCGCCTTCAGCGCGGACTCCTGCCGCTCAAACGATACCGGAGGTGGCGGCGGCGTAGTCTTCGCGACTACAGGCCGGTCGGCCAGTCCCGGCGGCACGACTCTGCCTGGTTTGTGTTCGGCAGGTCCAAGAACACTGCTTTGTGTGGGAGTCACCGCAGCTTGTGTGCTGACAGATGCCCTGGCAATCTGGCTTTGGTTCACTGTGACGGCGGCGGTAGCTACCGGCTGAGCGCTCGTGAATGCAGTGGTGGGAATCGCAGTCACCGCGCCGGGCGCCGTCCGATTCACATATGTGACGTTATTGACGACCGTGGTGTTGTTGACTACCGTGGTGTTGTAGACATTCGTCACTGTCGTGCGGCTCACGTTCGTGTTTGAAATGTTCACGCGGGTTACGTAGTCTGGTGACGTGCGATATGCGGGGACGTACACTTCTCGCGGGCCCAGCGGGAACCAGCCAACTGCCGCGCCGCCGCCCACCGCAATTCCGACAGCGAAGTTCGGGCCGCCCACAAACGCGACCAGTGCAGGAGCATACACGGGGGCCGCGTCCACAGGCCCGGGAACCCAAAACCACGCTCCTCGGCCATAGGCCCAGCGTCCATAATGAAAGGGCGCATAGCCCCATGGCGCATCGTCCACCCAGGTCCAGCCCCACGGCGCGATCCAGGCCCAGTGGCCATAGTGGTAGGGCGCCCAGCCGACAGCTACTGCCGTAGGCACCCAAACCTCTCCATATTCGGGGTCATAGCGCCAGACGCCGTTCTCGTCCAGATCTTCGTAGCCGACCATTTCCGGCGAGACGTAGCGAACCGAACGCGAGTGTTCCCCGCGGCGATCGCGTTCCTCGCACCAATTGTCGAACGCGTCGCGTTCGTGTTTATCCATCTTGTCGATATCGGCAGAGAGGCTATCGGTGCCGCTCAGCGAAGCTCGCTCGCGCGACTCGATGGTGTAGGTACGGCCGTTGCCGCTTGCTTCGCCCTTACCCTCCCGCACCTCCACAATCGTGCTGTTCCCATCTTCGCTGGCCTCGAGCCGATATTCACCGGGCCGCAAAATCGAAAATGCCTGGTTGGGAGTATCCACTTCGAAGACTTCCTCTTTGCCCAGGCGTCGCACGCGGATACTCAGCGTGCCTGCGGAGAGCTGAATCTGCACCGTGCGGTCGTCCAAGTTCAGAAAGGAGAAACCAGTGTTGTTGTTCAGACGGATCGCAGCCGAACCGATGTGCAATTCGGCGCGCGAATCTGCATCGGCCCAGAGCTTGTCCCCCGTGCTCAGGGGGCGATTGATGGTGGCCGTGGCCCAATCGGATTCGCCGGCCGGCTGGAAAGAAACCGACCCGTGCAGGTAGCTTAGCCGGGCCACGCGGCCCGGCGGATCGTCAGCATCGGCTGCAGCTCGCTGCGGCAAAGCGATGGCCATCAGCAAAGCTGCACACAAAGTTGCGCAAGCGCAGCTTAAAGCCTTTGTTTTAGTGAGCATGAAGTATCCTTCTTTTCTCGATTTAAGTTCTTCAAAAGGAGGCCGGACCCGATCCCTGACAGACTAGCATTAGAAATCGCCGATGGCCTACCGTCGCTTGGGACGCATTTGTAGATTCAAGCAATAACCCTTCGGATGCCACGCGCAAGCGCCTGCTTATGAATGAATCAAGGAAGGCGTAAACCAAGTGAAAATGCGCCAAATACAGCTTGAAAAGGCCTTGACATCGGTGGCTGGCCAAAGTATAGGCTGGCGCAACCTCGGGTTACGCCAACTGAATGCCCAAGATCGCAGCGGTAGGTGGCTAACAACTTTTCCGCTCAGTGGCTGGCATGCCGGATGCGAATGGGTTGGACGGGCGGCAAAGGAGCACATATGAAATGTCACCGGAACCTGACCGTTGGATTTGCGTTGATCATGGGCTTAAGCGCATTCGCCGCTGTGGCTAACGCTCAGGAGGGCCCGGCGATTTCCGTAAAGTCGGTAAGCGACGGCGTTTATTGGGCGGACGCGGGCGGTGGCGGGAATGCGGGCTTCATTATTGGCCGGGACGGCGTCATTGTTGTGGACGCGACGATAGCTCCGGCTTCGGGAAAGCAAATGTTAGCCGAGATTGCCAAGCTCACGCCCAAGCCGGTCACGACCGTGATTCTGACGCACAGCGACGCCGACCACGTTAATGGTCTGGCGGCTTTCCCGCCGGGCTTGACCATAATCGCCCACGAAGACTGTAAGAAGGACATACAAGCGACGGCAAATTCCCGTAACCCTTCTCCGCAGGATCATCTGCCAAACAAAACCTTGACGAAGAGCGAATCGCTCACGATCAATGGCGTAAGACTCAATGTGCTCCATTTTGCGCCGGCGCACACGAGTGGTGATTTGCAGGTGTACCTCCCCGAGCAGAAGATCGTCTTTACCGGAGATGTGATTGCCACCAGCTGCTGCGGCAACGTCCGGTCGCCTCAAGCCTACACGATGATCAAGGAGCAGAAGAATGGGTCGGCCGAAGGCTGGGTTCAGACCGTAAAAGGGCTCCTCGCACTGAATGCTGACACTTACGTCCCTGGACATGGCGACTTGCAAACGAAAGCCGATGTGCAGCAGAGGCTTGCGCGTGTGGAGGCGAGGCGGGAACAAGTGAAGAAGATGGTCGCACAGGGCAAATCCCTGGAGCAGGTCAAGCAAGCTCTGGGCGAAACCGGTCCTGCTCCGGGTTACGATCTTGCTCAGTTTCCGGATTTTACAACGGTTGTGTACACTGAGTTCACGAAAAAGCGCTGAGTGATAAGAGGCTGTACTCGGCCCAAGAATTCAGTTATCGCTTCGATAAAATCGCGCGGCACGCGAGGAGCCGGTTTCGATAGGTGGTGTGGCGACCTGAAAGGAAAGAATGGCGGGGACGACGGGACTCGAACCCGCGACCTCTGCCGTGACAGGGCAGCGTTCTAACCAACTGAACTACGTCCCCTCAATAACTTACGGCCGTACTAGGCCCGATGTCTCAGTTTCTCAAACAGTCTAACACCGTTTCCTCTAAAGGGCAGTGGTCTAATGGTCTCGTCGAACCGGCGCTCGAGATCGCGCGGCGATTAACTCCTATTTCAGAGACCAAGGTAGAGGCGATACAAGAGATTGCTGGGAACGTGAAAATTGTCGGTGATTAAAATCACGCCGAAGAATACGAGGACGAAGCTGCAAACCAGGCCTACGACACCCGCCGCCCTCTGCACGGAATTTAAAAGTGGCAAGGCTCGGGAAAGGAAGACGGCGGCAAGCAGATACGGGATGGCAATGCCCAGGGAGAAGAGGAACAGCGCGAACGCGCCGAGGAAGGGCGAGCCTACGGTCCCAACGTAGATCATCAACGAAATAAAGAGCGCGCCTCCAAAGCACGTAGAACATCCAACCGCAAAGGCAGATCCCATGAACATCACTTTGAGCCTATCCAGCCATGGTCGCCGCGCACGCAGCACGGCCGGAACGGGAAGACGACAGAGGCCCGGAGCCCCAGCGTTAAGGCCTACCCAAATTCCAACGATCAGCATCCCCAGCCCGGATGCAATACCCATGGGGCGATTCCAGTTCTCCATGAATCCTGAAATGTGAAGTTTCTCTCCGGCCAATCCGGCGAGTGAACCCGTTGCAGTAAAGACGATCGTAAAGCCGGCGATAAACTGCAGCGCAGTTCGAATGACCTGCGACCGAGCCTCAATGATTCCCGCTGCGGTCTGTTGCATGCCGATGCCCGCCAAGGCGAACGTATAGTAAATCGTGAGCTGGAGCAGGCATGGAGAAAGCACGGCTAGTAGCCCGGCGAGCAGCGCAAGGAGCGTCGGCAACGAGAGGTCGCTTCCCTTCAAGTTTTTCGGGTACACAATCGGCAAATCCCAGCGCATGATTTGCGCGCCAGGCATCTGCATTCCGGGCATCAACTGCATCATGGAGGCACCACGCATTGTTTGTTCGTCTTGGTTCTGTACCTCCTCAGCTGCAAGCTCGAAGTAGGATCTCTTGCCGCCGATTAACGGCTGACCCTGGGCATCGGTGTTGGGAAAGCGAATCACGCTAACACGATGATGATAGGAGTCTCTAAGGACTGTGGTGTCTACCGCGGTAAGCTGCTCTCCGTTATCGAGTCGCAGCGTGGCCGTTGGCGGCGCCTCGGGAAGTTCGCCCATGTGGATGTCTTCGAAGAGGTAAAAGACGGCGAACTTGTCGGGCTGAAATTTCGCCGCGTCCTGATCCTGCTCGGTCATTGCGTAGTATTCAGGTGTGGCGTAGATGGCGGACATGCCTGCAGCGTCGTGTTCATGCACTGATGTTTCAGGGAATCTCAAAAGCGTGCGCATCACTCGGGACGTGACACCGGCTTTGAAGGTCAGAATATCGATCCGTTTTGCAGGTCCCCATTTCGAGACCAGGAATAGCCAGGACCACGCAGCGACGAGTCCGAGGAGCGTCAAGGTCGCCGCCCTAACCCACCGTAACCTGCTAATTCCATCTCTCATTTCGGTTCACTCGATCCCAAAAGCTAGCGATCATCTCCATGCCGGGATGATAGGTACAGATGATTTTGTACATGCCTGGCTTGGCAGGCGCCGTCCATTCAATAGTCTTCTTCTGCCCAGCCGCGAGGATGACTTCCTGGAACCCGGCCTCGGCCGACACCAGGTTGTGATCGATCTGATCGGCGTTATCGAGGTCGAACGAGATCTTTTGTCCGGCGGTCACGTCGAGAGTTGCCGGCTCGAACCTAACGTTTCGAGCGACGACTGCCACGACATTGGAAGCTCCGCCCCCTTGAGCGGTCCTCCGCGCAGGCGTTGGCGCTGCAGTTTGCACAGACGCCGTATAAGGGTTCACACCACCGTGAGGGCCGCCAATGTCAGAGACTACCTTGGCGCTGCGATTGTCCGGTGCGATCTGCACGAAAGTGCCGCCATGTGGATCCGCCAGCTTCGGCGTTTGGATTGTATCGAGCATCTTCAGGCTTTCGCGGTCGAAGATGGTGAGGGAGCCGAGATTATTGCTGATCCACAACTCCTTGCCGTCGGGCGAAAGGACGATGTGATCAGCCTGGCACTGCCCGTCGGGGCACGAGAGTTGCTCGCGAATCACTGACATCGTGTTTGTATCAATGGCTGAGAAAGTAGCGCCTCTTTGTCCCTGGCCCTCGCCTTTGTTCGCGACATAGGCGATCTTCTCGTCTGGCGAAAGGCGGATGCCATACGGCCCCCGGCCTGTAGGCGCAACACCGAGGATCTTCCCCGTGTCGAGGTCAAGTTTCGCGAGCTTGTTCGTCAGGCTCAGGCTGACGTAGCCGGTTTTCCCGTCCTGCGTTATCGCCGTCCAGACCGGGCCAGGTCCGACGGGGAAGGTCGCCACCTGTTGCATCGTCGCCAGGTTGATTTTCGAGAGCCATCCGTCAATCTCCCTGCCGCTTGCATCGCGAGGGATGCCCGGCCGAACGGTCACATAGATAAATCGGCCGTCCGGCGAGGCGAACCCGATGTACGGATTGCCTTTGAAATCGCCCGCGGGAATGCCGCGCACTACCTTATTTGTTGTGGGATCGAGCAGAAAAATGGGCAGCGGTCCAGCAAACGAATCGAACATGACGTATTTGTCCGCCACCACCTGCGTGTGGTGAGTCTCGCCGCCGGTGTTGATCAGTGCCGCAAGCTTGAGGGTTTTCGCGTCAATGACCGCAGTTGGTGCGCTTCCTCCGCGCCGTCCTCCGACGCCAATCGAGAAGCCCGAGGGCAGGTAAATGTATTTTGCGTCTGGCGAAAGCGTGATTCCGTGCGGCGTAGATGGAATATCGATGTCGGCCAAGGCGATGATTTTTCGCGTCCTGGCGTTAATAACGATGACCATCGGCTTATCGGCGGTAGAGTTGTAACTGACACTTGCATTCGTGAAGAACAACAGGTCGCCGCCCTTTGTTTCATAGGCTGGCTTCCCGCTGGCATCGAAGGTCTGGGTGATCTTGATACCGTAATCGGGTTGGTTCACGCCCATCTGCTTCAAAAGATCGGTCGCGGGTCCGGCGGAACCCTGTTGTGCATTTTGTCCCGGAGCGCCTTGCCCCTGACCCTGATTTGCTGGAGCCTGTGCCGCGGGCCGGTTTTGCGCTTGGGCTGGCCTCGCCCCGAGCTGCACCTTTCGCGCCGTGAGGGCTACGCCCAGGAGAACAACCAGCGCGAGAGCGACGGATCGATATGCTTTCATTCGCTTCCTCCAACTGGGTCTTGATGCGGAAGTCACTCGCCGCGGCGAGGTGAACTTTCGCGCCGAAAAAGGCGGTTGCCGCTGAGTATAAATAACGCCATCACCGAACACAATCAGCAGAGTCGCGGCCCCGCCCTTCGGATATCCCCAATGAGATCGGTGCTTTGGCGAGAAAGATTCAGGAAAAACTGGAGAAACTGCGCCTAAGGAATGGTCCTCTTGGCACCGAGTATTTCCTTCCGCCGCAACCAGAACGTATAATCCCGAGGAGCGGATGGCTGCTGTGCCCTGTGTCGGACACTTCGCCGCGAATTCTTCTGGATGCAACCATCTGCAGCTTATAACGTGTGTTTCTCTTTGGGAGACACTTTGGATCGGCCGTTTCAGCTCCGCGAGACCACGGCAAATTCCAGAACGGGCAATGATCGACTGGTCCGCTTTCTTCAGATTTTCGGTCTGCTCGCCGTGCTCGCAGCAGGATTTTGGCTAAGGAACCTATCGCCCGGAAAGCCCCCGTTTCGATTCGGCGAGTGGTGGCCATGGGCGAGAACGGCAACGGTTACATTGTATTTTTCTGACGGTACGTCGCTTTTCCCGGTCTCGCGACGAATGCCTGTCAGCAACGATTTGCCGAGTGCGGCGCTGCGCGCCTTGCTCGCCGGACCTGACACGAGGAGTTCGCTGAAGAGCTGGATTCCACCAGGCGTTGAGATTCGGTCCGTCAATCTTGCCGGCGGAACAGCACACATCGACCTTTCGGCCGCATTTCTCGATGGGAATACCCGACCGGATCTAGCGAAAGCCGCAGTAATCGAGACAATGACCGCATTGCCGGGTGTGACTTCGGTCGCGCTGAGCGTCGAAGGGAACCCGGTCGTGACATCCGCGAATCGCACAGCGCTCTTGTATTACGCTTCGCCGAACGGCTTGGTAGCCGTTCCTACTTCCATTTCAGGTCTTCGCGCAGCGCTGGGTGCCTATCTATCGGGGCCGGGTGATCCGGAATTGGCCGGCTTCCCAGCCGACGTTCAGCTCCTCAGCTACGGATATGCCGAGGCCGACCGATCGTTATCACTGGATTTTACGTATACGCCGTCCATCCGTACGTTGGCGCTCGATAAGCCGGAACGTATGCGGCTCGTGCTTTTAGGGCTGATTGCTACGCTTACTGAATTTCCCGAGGTGCGGACCGTGCAAATCGATTTTCAGGGGCAGACCCGTCTCGGCTTGGGGCAGTGCAGCGATCTATTGCGAACCCCACAACCGCGGCCGCAGCTCTTGAATGACGAACGATTGCTCGAACGGTAGAAACAGGGCGGTCTCGATGATCTATTTTGATAACGCCGCAACGTCCTGGCCGAAACCTCCGGCTGTCCGCGTCGCTCTGGACGAATATTTTGGCGAGGCGGGTGGAAATCCCGGCCGATCCGGTCACCGCATGTCTATTGCCGCGGCGCGTATTGTCGAGAACGCACGCGAAGCCGTCGCTGAATTGCTTAATGCGCAAGATCCGAGCCGTATTATCTTTACTCACAACGCTACCCATGCGTTAAATCTTGCGATTCAAGGACTTCTGCGGCCCGGCGATCACGTTGTGACAACCAGCATGGAACACAACTCAGTTATGCGTCCGCTGCGGGATTTCGAAGGACTAGGTGTCGAGGTCACAGTGGTGGCCTGCGACCGCGACGGCAGGCTTGATGCTGAAGTTGTCCGACGTGCAATTCGGCCGGACACGCGTCTTCTCGTTACCACACATGCCTCGAATGTGGCCGGCACGATTAATCCGGTGGCCGACCTAGCTGCACTGGCGCGGGAGGCGAAAATCGCTTATTTGGTGGACGCTGCTCAGACAGCCGGTGTGATACCTATCGATATTGGGGCACTGGGCGTAGATATGTTGGCGTTCACCGGACACAAAGGCTTGCTCGGCCCAACTGGGACAGGCGGCCTTTATATTCGTGACGGCCTGTCGCTCGCGCCGCTCATGCGCGGCGGTACCGGCAGCGACTCAGCGCATGAGATACAACCCGAATTCCTCCCGGATGCCCACGAAAGCGGAACGCTGAACCTGGCTGGCATAGCTGGATTGGGAGCCGCAGTACGTCTTCTCTTGGAACTCGGTATCGAAGCCGTGAGGGCGCACGAACAGAGGTTAATCGCGCAGTTTCTTGCGGGCGCGTCTGAGATTTCGGGGCTTACGTTGTACGGACCAAAGGATGCGGCGCTTCAATGCGGTCTCGTCTCCTTCAATATCGAGGGTGCGTTGTCCTCCGAAGTGGGACTGATTCTCGATCAGTCGTTTGGCATCATGGCGCGCACCGGCCTGCATTGCGCGCCGTCGGCACATCTCACTTTGGGAACATTTTCGAAGGGAACCGTGCGCTTCAGCTTTAGCTGGTTCAACACACCTGCGGAAATTGAGAAAGGGCTCGAGGCGCTACGCCAGATCGCGGCATGGGCGGCAAGGGGAACCACAGTTCCTTATCAGGAAGCGGCCAGAACATGGACGGCCTGATCAGTTTTTTTGCCTCGCACCACGCAATTCGCGCGGAAACGGTGCTGAAACGCAATGGTTTGGCCGCGCAGCTTATTCCTGGCCCAAAGGATCTAAGTCCAAATTGCGGAGTCGCGCTCAGATTCGAATACGCTCTGCGGGAGAACGTTCTCGCACTGCTGGCGGCGAAGAATGTGCGGATTGACGGCATTCATTTCTATCGGCCCCGCACCGACAATTGGAATATTTTCCAGCTGGAGCGCCGATGAGCCCGGTTGAGCGGAGCATTTGAAATGGCGACGACCGCCACCTCGGTGACAGGGACTACATCGAAACGAGCACGCGCCATCCGTGTGACGGCGCTGCAACTGGGTGTAGTCGCCGGCATTTTGGCAGTTATGGCTGGCACCTTCTTTGACGTGCGGCCGCCCGAGGCGTATGGAATCTGCATGGCGTGTCACGCGCGCGATCTGTTGAATTGGACCATCAACAGAGCCGCTGGCACGCACCTGACAGTGGCACCGGCCTCCCTCGTATTTCCGGTACTCACCGTCATTGGCGTGTTGCTGGGCGCGCTGCTTGCATCAACGGCCAGCAAAGAGTTCCGCTGGAGCAGCCCGGATAATTCCCTGAAGACGTTCCTTTATGGAGCCTTGGTGATGAATTCCGCCTTGCTCGCGGGCGGGTGTTCGATCCGATTGCTGTTGCGTTCGGCGGCAGGTGAAGTACTCGGCCTCGTGGGCTTTGGCGGAATGGTCGCCGGGGTGATCCTAGGGACTCTCTGGTTGCGCTGGAGGGCCACCCGATGACAGCGGCAATTGCCACTCTCGTCATCGGAGTCGTCTTGGGTTATCTCGGCCAGCGATCACGCATGTGTTTCGTAGGCGGTATCAGGGACTTCGTCCTCGTGCGAGACACCTATTTGTTGAGAGGTCTGATTGCTTTTGGCCTGACTGCCTGGGTGGCGTTCCCGCTGTTTGGGCTCTTTGATGGCTCCCGTTCCGGTCCATTCGCTTCCGCCGACGCCATTACCGTACTGCTCACCATTGTCGGCGGATTCGGCGTTGGTTATTTCTCCACGCTCGCCAACGGCTGTCCATTCCGCCAGCACGTCCTCGCCGCCCAGGGCGTGAGGAGCTCAATCGCTTACCTGGCGGGATTTCTTGTCGGGGCGGTAATTTTTCACTCTGTGATTGAGCGACTGCTGCTTCGATTTTTGCCGTAACTACAAGGTTTACTGTAGTTGCATTCAGTTCCCAAACTGCGCAGCCGAAACGCGAGTCCTTGCCTGTTGAACCGATGGGCAGGGCCTGTCGGCGTATGAGCAATAAACGCAGCAATCGCCGGGTTTGGGCCTCAAGACCGTGTCGCAATTCCGGCATTCATAAAAGAACTGACACCGATCCCTCGGCATAGTCTCTGTTGCACTAGCGTTACAGTTAGGACAGGTGATTGTTGCGCTCAAGTTGATCATCGCTGTCAGCATACTAGCCCCAGACTATGGAACACCTCAGACTACGCGGTGACGGTCCGATGTACAGTTTCCGAATGCGCGTGCCCCCCGATCCATCCAAGCAGCGCGCCGTAGAGTGGCGCGCCGGAAACCACTGCGCCCGGCCAGAGCCAAACCTTCGCATGCGCAGAAGATCTTTGGGCCCTATGCGATTCGTCATTTTGCGAAGTCGACCGCAAACAACTTCTCAGCCTCTTCGCGGGTCACCCGTTTTGGAACAATGCGGCTGTAAAGAGTCTTCTCGTCTTCCTTTTTCGCGGTGATTATGCCGCCGGATCCATCTGTCGCATCAATGGTGTACAGTACTCCGTGATTTTCCCAGCTGTCGAGCACTATTGTCTCCTTCTGCGTGCGAGTCTCGCGTCCACAGGGCGCCTTAGCCGTGTGTCAAAGAGCGCAAAACAATGGGCAGGAGAGCGCCCTGAGCTGTCTTTCCAATTCTCACCTGACGCGCAGAGCTTTTCTGAAATCCGCAGTGAACGCACGAACCCGCTCTGTGTGACGGTCAACCTTAGCCGCTGCCCTAAGTGCTCTGATGCTCTCCTCCACAGATTCCAATTTGCGAGTCAGCTGATCGATAAGGACATCTCTGGTGGGTTTCCATGAGAACACCTCGGATCGTCGCTATACAGTCTAACACCCCCTATAGGGATTCTTTCCGCACAACTGTCAGGGCGTTTCGGGCTGCAGGCAACTCGTGATTGCGGCTATGCGGCTAGCGGGAACCGCTGTGGTCGCACTTTCCGAGGCTCCCGTTTCTCGGGAGGTGAGTTTGCTCCGATACGTGGGCAAGTGCATCTCTCGGAGATACCCCACAGGTTTCCCGGAAGCGTTGTTCGCCTTCGTGGATTACACAGAATACCCCGTCATCTGTCCGATGATGCCAGGCTGGGGCGCCTACGGCAAGCCCTTAAAAGAAGGCAAGTTCGTCAAGGAATTTTCCTTGGCGAGATGGACTTTGAACCACGGCGCAGCTGGTGGCGTTGAGTTTTCCGCTGATCCGCAGCAGGGCTATTTGATCGTGCCGGACATCTCCAACAATACAGTGTGGGCCGGGATCGCGAGGACGGCAAAGTGGTGGGCCGTGTGGGCAGCGCGGCGGCAGTTTCATGGTCTGCACATGCTTTCGGTGGACAACCTTCGCCTCACGCCGACTGATAAAGCTTGGTCAGCACGAATTCGCGATGTCCCAGAGCCTCGGCGCAGGTGAGGCGGCCATTGCAGGTTCGGATCGTGATGTCGATCAACCGATCGCCCGCCTGATCGAGTGTCATCTCCCGCCGAAGGAGCCCGGAAACGTCGAGATCGATGTGCTCGGCCATAGTCCGCGCCGTCTTGGGATTAGCGGTGAGCTTGATGACCGGTTCGATGGGATTGCCAATCACGTTGCCCTGGCCGGTCGGGAACAGGTGCACCACGAATCCCGCAGCGGCTTGTAGGGTAACGCACTCCGCTGCCGCCGAAGAAGTATCCATAAAATAGAGGCCGGCGCCTTTCGCCGGCGGTTCCGCTGGCTTGAGTACGTCGATGAACTTGGTCTTGCGGCCAATCTTCTGGAGATTGCCGAAGGCTTTTTCCTCGATGGTGGTCAGGCCGCCGGCGATGTTGCCTTTGGTCGGCTGGGAGTCGGAGAGATCACTGGTCTTGTGGCGCTCGATAACTTCCTGGTAAGCGTTGAAGACGCGCATGAACTCGTCAGCGACTTCCTTGCTGGCGGCGCGGCTGGCGCACACCTTTTCGGCGCCGGTCAGCTCGGAGGTCTCGCCGAAGCAGGTGGTGGCGCCGAGCGGATCAAGCTTGTCAATGAGATTGCCCACGGTGGGGCAGGAAGCCAGGCCTGAAGTTGTATCGCTCTCGCCGCATTTCGTGGAGATGAAGAGTTCCTGGATCGTGCACAGCTCCCGCTGCTTTTCAGAAGCCGCTTGAACGAACTCGCGCGCCTTTCGCGATGCGGCGGCGATGGTGCTTATATCGCCGTTGCCTTCGATGGAGAAACCGGCCACGGATTTGCCAGTCTTGGCGATGCCTTCCACCACTTGGCTTGTCCATCCAGGCTCGATCCCAATAACGACGCAGGCGGCGACGTTTGGATTTGAGCCGGTTCCAATCAGAGTGCGGAAGTGGAGTTCGAGGTCTTCTCCAAACTGCAGCCGGCCATAGGGATGCGGCAGCGCCAAAGTCCCTTTGATATTGTGCGCCACAGCTTCGGAGGCGGCGTTGGAGAGGTCGTCGAGAGGCAGAATGACCACGTGATTGCGGATGCCTACGCGGCCGTTCTCGCGGCGAAAACCGTAAAAGTCGTATCGGCCCATTCTCACCACCTCTTGGTCTTCAGATTGTGGATATGCACAAGCCGGCCCTTGCCGACATCGGCCACCGCGCGACCGACGTCGTGGCCATACTTCAAAACGGTCTCACCGGCCTTGATGTCCCGGAGGGCGATTTTGTGGCCGAGTGGCACGGGCTCGAGAGCCTTCAGCGAAATCGTCTCGTCCGTCTGCATGATCCAGCCCGTCAACTCCTGGCCGGGGCGCACGTCCTCAACCACCACCACGCCGACAGTATCGGCCTTGTCATGCACAATGAATTGCGTAGCCATTCGCCCCCGCAAATTTTCAGGTGAGCTGCAAACGCCGATTAAAGTGCTCAAGAATGCCGCAAACAGCCTTCTTCGGCAAGCTTCCTCGGAAAGCAGCATGTTCGGTCTAGTTTTCGTTTCCTCTAGAATTTTCTTCTTTAAGCTTCTCTTCATGTTACTTAGACTATGCGCTACCACGCTTCCAATCCGGCCGGCGCGGGCTTCGCTGATCCTTATGGCGGCTTTACCACCAACCTCGGCTGTGGCTGCAACACGCCTGACCAGGCATCTCCCAATCCGGTGCTCGGGAGAGGAGGGAGCCGCTCGATTCAGTTGGGCCTGAAGCTGATTTGGTAGATTTTTTCTAGGAGATACCCGGAAAAGGGCGGCACAAAAACGCCGGCCCTTTTGAGAGCGGATCGAGGAATCGGAGTTTGCGTTTGGGATCGAGTTGAGTGAGTTACGTTCCGCAGGCCCAGCTATGATCTTCGGGTTCGGGCCAGCAGCTTTTGCAAGAGTTCATTAAGCCCCGCTCGCGACCCTGCAGGCAGTTCCGTGAATTCAACGCCCATGCCTTGGCCCTGGATTGAGCGTCGGACCACAGCTTGCCCGCGAACCTCGCCGCTGGGAATATCGAATTGCACTTGAACCGTCTCACCCACCCCGACCGGTGCGGCCGCCTCGATGAAGAGGCCACCCAGGCTGAGCGATGAGACACGCGATATGTCCTGCAGGTGGGCGGCCTGCCAGGCGACCGTCATTCCCCGCGGCAGGTTTATGCGCGGAGAGCGCCGCTTCTCCGGACCATGGCTCGTCTTTGCAGTTCGATGAGATGGTCGCCAGAAATCGGGGCGCGGAACAGGAAATGCGACATCGACTTCGAACATCTGAGTGCCCAGCGTGCGCGCGCGAACAACTTGAGCTTCCGCCGGCTCATTTCCCGTGCCGTTGAGGAGCAGCAACTTTTGCCCACGGCTTACAGCGGCGCTAAGGATGAGTAAAGCGCCTGCGGCGCTCGTGCTGACCGCTCGCGCCTCTTCGTAGAACGGATTCTTGGTCGGCCCGTGTCCGTAAACGCAGACCATCGTGTTGGTTGCCTCGTCATCCGATGCATTCTCGGCGGCACTCAAAGCTGAATTCAGCGGCTCGTTTTGCAGAACCTCGGGAATTTGTCTCATGGTCGTTTTCCTCTCGCTTTGCTCCATCGGCAGCGTCGGCATCCGCGCATCCCTCTGCAAAGGCGCTCCTAATGGCGGTAGTGCGTGCGCGTATAGGCATATCCCCACACGCTTTGTTCAATGCTATAGGTTTGGGGCAACCACCAAAGTTTGCGCACCAGGCCAAAGCGTGACGTGCGCATCTTGTGCCCCAGCCAGGCCGCGCCCATGGCATACCCTGCGCCATAGGCATACATGGCCGCCGGATGACCCAGCATCGGACGCAGGACCGGGTTGCGCTCCTGGAATCCGCCCAGCGTGAAATCGCGCTCGGTTTGGCGATAGTCCATCGTTTTGACGGTCACATCGAGGGCCATCAGTGCCATCATCGGCCGGTCCTTCAGCACGGCGACGATAGCGTTCTGTTTTGTCGGGAACACGGCCTTGTCCGGCGTGTCTTTCACCGCTTGGCAGAGCGACGAGCTGATCAGGATGCACTCGATAAGCACTGTCGTTGGCCTCTACTTCAACTAAAGCAGGGATAAGGCCACTCGGTTTCTTCTAAGGACTTGAGTAATAAGAGCTTATGATCGCAGGCGGCTGGATAGAAATTATCCGTTGTTCAAAATGAGAGTGACTGTACACAGCGACTACACTGGCAATGGAAAACAGGATCACGGTGGGAATAAGGAATCGCTCGTATGAGCTTCCCTGGGGTTAACTCCTGGGATAGCTGATTCGCTCATAAGTACTTCTGCTTCATTGACGAGCGCACGATTGAGGCCCATGCTGCTCAAAGAAGGCGCTGTTCTCCCGGAATAGAACGAGGTTGGTGGCATGAGCAGCTTTCAACAAAGTATCGCAAGCGCGCGGCAGTGCGTCTTTTGCGGCAAACCCGTCCCCAGCAATCACCCGCATTGCCCTCATTGCCGTGAGGTCGTTCCGAAAGTGCGGCTCGCGCCAGCGCCGACTGCCGTTAAGGGCAGTCAGATCCGGCGAGGATTCCTGTATATGCTGCTGGGACTGATCATCCACTTTGTTGCCCTGCGGAGTGATAGCCTGAATCTCCCCGTTTCCGTCAATCCCGCGGTAACCTATCTTGCGGCCATGCTGTTTCTGGGCGGAGTGGGTTTGGCGCTTTACGGTCTGTTCACCAAGGTCACGGCCTAGACTCGCTCATTTCCTCAATCCTGCATCGCTTGAAATCCTTTCGGGCAGCGGTACCCTTGATCCGCTGACCGTGGCATTCTAAGGCTGCAACTCTCGCGTTCTGATTCCGCTGCGCACGCCGGTTCGCGGAGCAGGAGAACTCGACATGAAAAGGTGGAAGCTAGTTCTTTTGGCAGTGATCGCCCTCTTTGCCGTCGGGGCGATCTACGCAACCGTCCTGGTGCGGCGGGGCTTCAGTGCTCGCGAAAATCCTTCCTGGATCGAGGCTTTTGCGGCAGGTATCGCCAAGAGCCTTGCCGTGCCGGCAGCCTACCGACTGAAAAATCCGTATGCGCCCACGGCTGAGAATGTTCGTGAAGGAGAGGAGCACTTCGCCGATCACTGCGCCATATGTCACGCTAACGACGGCAGCGGAGACACGCTGTTCGGCAAAGGACTATACCCCAAGCCTCCCAACATGCGCGACGCCGACACACAGAACAAGAGTGATGGCGAGCTCTACTACACGATTGAGAATGGCGTGCGCTTGAGCGGCATGCCCGCCTTCGGCCCGCCTTCAGGCTCGATTTCGGGTAAGGATCAGCCAACTGGCGATGCCGAGACTTGGAAGCTGGTTCTGTTCATCCGCCACCTGCCGCAGATCACCTCCGAAGAGCTGGAGGACATGAAAAAACTGAACCCCAAAACTGAAGCGGACCGCGCTGAGGAACAGCAGGAAGAAAAGTTTCTGAACGGCGGTGAAGCTCCGAAACGACCCGCAGAAGGACACCAGCACTAGAGCAGTCCAAAACACTTTTTGCAGCGATTTAACGCGCTGCTAGGGGAGAAACTGAATATTATCCCTTGCTAATTACGGCTCAGCCGCTTGTCTACAGGTTTCGTCCGCAAAACGGAGGCGCCTAAGAGCGCATACGCGGTCACGACGAGAACGAGAACGAAAGGAGAGTTGGAACTCGGGGAGTTATGAAGTATAAGAGTGCTGGCGGCTCAGACGCCAGCGGGCTCGAATCATGAAGGCGTGGCAAGGAGGAGACCCAAATGTGGGAGGCACTGGAACAAATGGGTTGGGTAAAAACCTTGGGCAGTACAGGCTGGATGTATTCGACGGTAGCAGTGACTCATTATCTGACCATGTTCTGGTTCATCGGATCGATTGCCGTTGTGGATCTGCGTGTCATGGGCATTGCGGCGCGCAGGCGGGGCATCGGAGAGCTTGCGGAGCAGCTTTTCCCCTGGGCTTGGATCGGATTTACCTTGGCGGTCATTTCCGGTTTCCTGATGTTCGCGACGGACGCCGGCGATTGGGCGCCCGACAAGGTATTCCACGTCAAGTTAACGCTCATTGCGGTATCGGCGGTGTTTGCGTTCATCGTTCAGCGCGGCGCGCGGAGGTGGGCGCGGGATCCTGCGGTACCCCGGGCCGCGAAGATCATCGCGCTAATCTCTTTGCTGCTCTGGGTGGCGACAATCCTTTCCGCGTCGGAGATTCCGGCGCTCGAAGGGCTCGGCTAAAACTTTCCTTACTTCGGCGACAGAAAGGGCCGCTCTACTATGCATGATACGCTGGTTGCGTTTGCCAAGTGGTTGGAGGCTACTCCCTGGGGATTGATGACACGCGAATCGATATGGGCGTACCCATTTGTGCAGCTGATTCATTTCACCGGTCTATCGATTTGGCTGGGGACCAATTTCGCTTTGGATCTGCGGCTTCTCGGAGTGGGTAGCCGGCGCTCCACGGCCGCGCAACTTGCGCAGGAGCTTTTCGCCTGGAATTGGATTGGCTTTGCCATCGTTCTTACAGGCGGGTTCATGCTGTTCTCTGGAATCGCGACGGCATTTATCGCTAATGTCGCGTTTCAATGGAAGCTCGGCATGTTTGTTCCGCTGGCGCTCATCTGGCACGTGGTCGTGCAGCGCAAAGCGCGTGAGTGGGGCCAAACGAGCGATGCTCCCGGAATTGCCAGGTTCGCCGCGTTCACCGAGATTCTGCTGTGGATTTGCGTGATCACGGCAGCCGTGCAGATTCCGAATCACTAAGGCGCCGCGCGAACGTTCATCAGATGCTGTCATTTCGCCGCCGCAAACCGGCGGAAATGTTAGCGGACATCCGCTTCGGGATCGCGTAAAATCCCTTAAGAGGAG
>WNGQ01000718.1_pt1 | contig 36553 bp, 41 predicted proteins | sample 5407661 | NCBI WGS metagenome assembly WNGQ01 (sample SAMN13153382, study PRJNA577476) | soil metagenome | isolation source: 60 cm soil or saprolite under Garry oak tree replicate 2 | place: USA:California | collected 2016-06-15 | reverse complement strand
GGGCCACCGGCGACGAACAGGGCCTTGTTGAACACCGCTTGGATGAGCAGCGGGTTGATGATGCCGATCGTCGAGGTCACGACGATCAGCCCGACGACGGCGGCCACCTGGGCCCTATAGGGGCGGAACAGCGGCACTACCCGGCGGGCGGTGTTCCGGTTCACGTGGGCGGCCGCGGCCGGGCTCCCGCTGACGGCCCTGGACAGCGGCCCCGGGACTGTCATGTCACCCGCCAGCGCGCCGACTGCGTGCCCGGCTCAACCTCGGTCCCTGCGCACAACTTCACTTCGGCCTCCTCCGCAGCGCGATTCCCCGCAGCCTGATCCATCCGAACCCGTGTGCCTGCTGGCCTCCCCCCGCCTCGGGCGTGCTAGATCGTTGCGGGATGCGCTCTAACCCGCTTGCTTCAACGACCTTCTCAGCAAGCGCTCAATAGGGCTAGCTGGTCGCTTTGACGAGGACAGCCATGAACTGTTACATGAGGCGGCGCAAAGACGGGGCGGGCCGAAGCTGCCGAGATCAAGGCGCAGCTGCTGGACTCCTGAGGCGCACGCTACCGCCGAGCGCAAGCATCGGCTTCGGATCGAAGCGCGCGGATGGGCAAATTCTGCGCCTATCACAGCAATCGCGTCAGACTCTGGCTAGTCGCTCATAGCGGCGGTTCGCGCGAGTGGTGATCACTGTTGCCCACAGCTGGTCCGCCCCGCCGGGGACGGTCTGGCGAGGTGCGGGCCCGGTCGTAGCGAATGGTGGTCCGCGGCGCGAGCGGGATCGTCACGACTTTGCCGCCCTTGCGGGTCACCACCAGCGTCCGGCCAGGAACCCGGCTAACGCCAGCCGCTCGGTATTGGTGAACACTGGCGTGACGGGGACGAGTTCGGTGGACGGGATCGTGGCGGTCATGGGCACATCCGGGGCTCGGGCTGAGACCCCGGTGCTGGGCCAGCCGAAGCCCCAGCAAGATAACGAGAACCTCACGGTAGAACGCTCATCGCGGTTACACCAGGTCACGGCCACGGCCACCACAACAGCCCGCCACCCGCTGTAGCACCGATGGTGGCGCGGCGGGCTTGAGTCACCCGGATTGGGGTCCCCGCTGCGGCAGATCGGCGGCCCGCTGCGGTAGGGGATGGATGAAATCCTGGACGGCTGGCTGGTGGTCGTTCTTGACGGATTGCGATCTTCAGCGGCTTCGGGACATGCTGGGGTAGTCGGTCGCGCGGAAGCATCCATGGACGTGGTCGTTGACCACGCCGACGTTCTGCATGAACGCGTACACACTCGTGGGCCCCACGAAGCGGTACCCCTGCGACTTCAACTGCTGCGCGAACGTCTCCGCCTGCGGGGTCGACTTGGGCAGATCCGAGAGGGACCGCGGTGCCCGCTCGCGGGTGATCTCGTAGGACTTCGCGAGCGCCACGAGGCTCGGCGACGCGGATAGCATCGCGCGGGCGTTGTCGACAGTGGCCTGGATCTTTCCGCGGTTGCGGATGATCGAGGCGTCCTGTACTAGCCGGTTCACGTCCTGCTCGGTCATCGCCGCGACCGTGGTGACGTCGAAGCCCCGGAAAGCCGTCCGGAACGCGTCCCGCTTCCCGAATACGATCGACCAGCTCAGCCCGACCTCGAACACGCCCAGGGTGAGCGCCTCGAACATCGCCGACTCGTCGTGGGTGCGGGTACCCCAGACCTCGTCGTGGTAGCGGCCGAAGGCGGTGTCGCCGGCGCCGGCCCAGGCGCAGCGCGGCTTCCCGTCGTGCCCGATGATCACGTCGCTGCTCATGGCGCCAGTGGTCTCACTGATCGCCGTGCATTCGCGCATACAGCTCCCTTGACGGCCAGCCCGTCCGCGCTCGGCGCGGTGCACCAGGACCTAAAAAGTGACGTTGGCTTGGGTGGATCGCTTTCCCCTGATTGCACGGAGGTGGCGCCGTTAGCTGTCGGACTGCTTGCCGACCGCCAGACTCTCAATCTGCGCTCGGGCGGCTGCAACGAGTTCCTGGTTGGTGTTGGCGTGGCCGCGCAGGCCCCAGCCTCCGTCGGGTGCCTCGGTGAGCAGCACCCAGGTCCGGCTGGCCAGGCTGGGGTCGTCGGCGGCATCGGCGGCGATGCTGGTCAGCCGCTCGACCACGGCCAGTTGCTTAGAGCGGTCGAGGGCGCCTGAGTTGGTGAGGACCTGTATCCGCACGTAGTTGCTTTCGCCGTCGACGTTGGAAAGGGCGCTTGTGGGCAGGTCGTGGATGAAGGGTGTTCTGCCGGAACATCGGGATGTCCGGCACTTGCTCGATGGTCATGACTGCGGTCGCCAGGTCGACCGCGAGCTGGTGGGTGTCAGCGAATGTCCCGGCCGTGGCGTAGACGTCGATCATGGGCATGGTCATGCTCCTTCGTCGGATGAGGGCGGTAGCGCGTGGCGGCTCAGGAGGTTGCGGATGCTGGTGCCCCGGTCACCTGGCGCAGGAGCCCGAGCACCTCGGTGTCGAGCCGTTCGGCGACCTCGGAGGCGCCCGGGTCGTGGTAGGGGGCGATCTCGCTGGCAACGCTGTCGTAGGCGACCCGGGTTCCCCCGTCCGGCAGCTGCTGGATGAGGAGGGTGACCGGCGCGTAGGAGCCCGCGTCCGGCACATGGCGGGTCATCTCGCCCATGGTGACCGGGTTGCCGGCGATCAGCCGGACCAGGCGGCGCCCCGCCTGGCCTTTGGCCTGGGGATCGAGGGCCAGCGCGTTGTCGAGGTCGAGCTGCAGGAACCGCATCAGGCCGGCGCTGCCCTGCGCCTGCTGGACGAGGGAGCAGAACTGCTCGTAGGAGCTGCTGGCCGCGAGCTTGCTGAACAGCTGCCCGATGTCGGGCTGGCTGATACCGCTGAAGATGCCGTCCAGGACGGCCGGGAACGGCCGTTCGCTGGTGAAGACGTGGCGGCGCACCACAACCTCAAGCACTCGTTCGGATGCCATGTGTTTCCTGCTTTCGCTCGAGCACGGCCAGGCGCCGCTCACTCACTGTCGCTGAGGAATGCCTCGACGTCGGCGGCGAACTCTGCGTGGTGCTGGAACAAGAACCCGTGCGCCGAGTCGGGGTAGATCTTCACGCGGGCGTGCGGGATCAGGCCGGCGAGCAGGTAGGAGTAGTGCGGCAGGATCATCGGGTCGCTATCGCCGTTGGCCACGAACACCGGCACCTCGATGGCGCTGACTCTTTCCAGCATGGCGTGGTCGGGGATCCCCCAGGCACACACCGCGTCGTACTGGGCCTGCCGCGTTTGCCAGGTGGTGGCCTTGTCCCGGTCCGCTGTCCGAGCGAGCATCCGGCCCAGGGCCTGCTCGCCGGCGTGCCTGCTCGCCGGCGACCGGGTGAAAAACACGCCGAGGTACCCGCCGGGGTTGGGTTCGGGTGCGCCGACCGCGCCAATGACGTCGGGGGCCCAGCCGTGCATTCTGGCCGCGCCCTGCGGCGCCGCGGATGCCAGCACCAGCCGGCGGACGATGTCCGGCCGGATCAGCGCGATGTCTTGGGCGACGAAGCTGCCGATGGAGAACCCGAGGATGTCGGTATGGCCGATCTGCATCGCGTCTAGGAAGGCGATGGCGTCGTGGGCCATCTGCGCCACGGTGGGCGGCGTTGTCCCGCTCGAGCCGCCAACTCCGGCGTTGTCGAACGTTATGACACGGCGGGCCGGCGCCAGCGCGTCGATCAGCGCGAGATCCCAGTTGTCCAGGTTGCCGCGGAAGTGCTGCAGCAGGACCAGCGGTACCGGTCCTTCTCCGGTCTCGCGGTAGGCGTAGTCGATGCCGTTCGCGGCGCTGATCAGCTTGTTGGGGGACTGTGAATATGTGGCCGTCATGGCTGCCTTCAATCATTCGGCTCGCTGGTCATGCCTCTGTCGTGGCGCAGGTTCCGGCTGCCGACTTGATGAGCTGGATCACTTCGGCTGGGTGGGAGACCATGGCGAGGTGGCTGGAGGGACTTCGATGGTGGTCGCGCCCATCCGGCTGGCGAACATGCGCTCGGCGTCGGGCGGGATCGCCTGGTCTTGCGCGGCGACCAGGTACCAGCACGGCAGCGACTTCCACGCTGGGACGCCCATCACGTCGGTGAAGGTGGAACCGGCCAGCGGCTGCTGCACGGCGTGCATCACCTTGGCCCGGGCCGGGTCGACGTCGGCCGCGAAGTGCTTGACGAAGTCGTCTTCCGGGAGCCAGCCGAAGCCGTGGGAGTCGGTGAACAGGTGCGCGAGCGCCGGGGGCGTGGGGCCCTGGGACAGCAGCGCGCCGAGTGATTCCCCTGCGTCGATCCCGAAGGCGGCGATGTACACCAAACCGGCCACGTGCGGCGCGCCGGTGCCCAGTGCGGTCGTGATCCGGCCGCCGTAGGAGTGCCCGGCCACGATCGTCGGGCCATCCGTAGGTTGCCAGGTAGCGGGCCACCTCCCCGGTCCCCGCGCAGAACCCGGCCAGCACGGTGTCGCGCAGGTCAAGCTGGTCCAGCAGGGCGGCGAGGTCGGCAGCGAGCGTGTCGTAGTCGTAGCCCACGCTGGGCCGGCTGGAGGCGCCGAAGCCCCGCCGGTCGTAGGTGATGATCCGGTGCCCGGCGGCCAGTAGGGCAGCTTCCTGCTTCTCCCACGAATGGCCGTCTAGCAGGTAGCCGTGCACCAGCACGACCGGAGCGCCGAGCCCGTGGTCCTCGTAGTAGATCCGGATGGCGGCGGAGTTCTCCTGGCCGACGGTGATATAGGGCATCACGCCGCCGCCCGCCACCGGGCGGAAGAAGTGTCATCCACGCTGTTACTCTGCGCCCCCGGAAGGGGGAACGGGTATCAGCAGCCTGACTGCACTTCACCTCCGGGACGCGCGGTCAGCTTGCCTATAGTGGGCGCGGGACGGCGTGAGGGGCTCCGGATTGGCCAGCGAGAACACCGGGCTGATCGGCCGGGATAGCGAGCTGTCCCGGTTGCGAGGGCTCGTGGCTCCGCCCCCGCCGGAAAGCCGGGTGCTGATGCTGCTGGGCGACGCGGGCATGGGCAAGACCGTGTTGCTGGCCGAGGCGGTGCGGCAGGCCAGGTCGGCGGGGCTGCGGGTGCTGCAGGTGACCGGCCGGGAGTCCGAACAGGACCTGGCGTTCGCCGGGCTGCACCAGCTGTTGCGGCCGGTGCTGGACCGCGTGGCCGACCTGCCGGGTCGGCAGGCGGAAGCGCTGCTGGGAGCGTTCGGGCTCTCCGCGGAGCCGCCGCCGGCCGGCGCCCTGCTGACCGGGCTCGCGGTGCTCACCCTGCTGTCGAGGCTGTCTGAGAACCGCCCCCTGCTGGTGGTCGCCGACGACGCCCAGTGGCTGGACCGCGGCTCCCTCGACACGCTCGCCTTCGCCGCCCGGCGCTTGGAATCAGAACCGCTCGTACTGCTGCTCGGCGCGCGCGGGAACCTCCCGCCCGCAGGTTTCGAGCGGGACTTCCCTGACTTGCTGCTGAAGCCGCTGAGCACCCAGGACGCCGGGCGGCTGCTGGATGCCCAGCCGCACCCACCGCGCGGCCGGGCCCGGGAGCAGGTACTCGCCCAGGCGGCCGGCAACCCGATGGCGCTGATCGAGCTGTCCCAGATGATCGCGGCCGACCCGGCCGCCGGGCGGCGCTGGGCCGCCGAACCCCTGCCGCCCACCGACCGGCTCGCCGCCATTATCGCCGCCCGCTACGGTGCCCTCCCCGGGCCGACCCGGGAGGCGCTGCTGCTGGCCGCCGTCGCTGACAGCCCGGACATGACGGCGGCGGCCGTGTCTGGGCTGACCGCCGCCGCGCTCGCCCCGGCCGAGACCGCGTCCCTGATCAGGGTGGACAGATCCGGGCCGCAATTCACCCACCCCCTCGTCCGCGCCGCGGTCTACCACGCCGTCCCGTTCGCCGAGCGCGCCGCGGCCCACCTGAAGATCGCGGACACTCTCCGAGGCCAGCCCGACCGCTACGCCTGGCACCTGGCGGCGGGCGCGCTGGAACCCGACGAGCACGTGGCCTCCCTGCTCGAGGAGACGGCCGCCCAGGCGCAGCGGCGCGGCGGCGCCGCCGCTGCCGCGCGCGCCTACGAGCGCGCCGCCGAACTCAGCCCCGGCGAGCGCGACCAGGCCCGCCGGCTGCTGGCCGCCGCGGCGCTCGCCCTGCCCGCCGGGCAGGCGGACTGGGTCCAGGAGCTGGCCAGCCGCGCGCTCGCTGTGACCGAGGACCTGCAGCTGCGCCTCACCGCCCGGCTACGCATCGGCTGGGCGCTGATCTGGTCGAACCGGCACGCCGACGCGCTCGCCACGCTCATCTCCGTCGCGCAAGAGGCATCAGCCCGGCTGCCGGGCATCGCCTGGGACGCGATCGGGCAGGCCGGCACCGTCGCCTACCAGACCGGAACCGCGGAAGGCCGCCGGGCGGTGCGGGACACCCTCGACCGCATGCAGCAACCGGCACCGCCGGCCGCGGACTGGCCGGCCGTCCTCGCCGACGAATCCCGAATGTGGATAAGAGCAGCTACGGACCCGTTCGGGAACAGGGGTGAAGTGATCCCCCGCCTGCACCGGATGGCCGACGGAACCGCCGACGGCCACGCCAGGCTCGGCGCGGCGGCCTGGCTCCTCGACGAGTCCGAACTCGCGGTCAGGCTGCTGCGCGAATCCCTCAGCCGGCTGCGCGCCCCGGGCGTCCGCGGCGACAGCGGGGCCACCTTGTCCGCGCTGCAGTGGGCCTGCATCGACACCGGGCGGTGGGACGAGGCGCTCGCCGCTTCCCGCGAGGCCGCCGACCTGGCCGCCGCGTACAAGATGGAGGCGGTCGCCGCCTCAGCCGACCTGGCCACGGCGATCGTGCTGGCGATGCGCGGCGGCCATGACCAGGTGCGGCCGCTGGTGGCCAACGCGCTCGCCACGATCGACGCGGCCGAGTACCGCGGGTTCGCCGCCAGGGCCTGGCATGCCGCGGGCATCGCGGCGCTGGCCGAGGGCAGCTACCTGACCGGCTACGCACAGCTCAGCCAGCTCTTCGACGCCGACGGCGCGCCGCTGCACCACCATGTTTCGTACCTGGGCATCGCCGACCTCGCCGCCGCTGCGGTGCGCGCGGAGCGGCACCTGGAGGCGCGGACGATGGTGGAACGCGCGCTGGCCCGGGTGGACCCGGCACCTGGCCCGCGCCTGGAACAGCTCGCGGCCCGCGCCCGCGGACTGCTTGCGGAGCCCGCCGACGCCGAGCCCTACTTCGCCAAGGCCCTGTCCGACCCGGCTGGCGACGCCTGGCCGTTCGAGCGGGCCCAGCTGCAGCTCGACTACGGGGCGTGGCTGCGGCGGCAGCGGCGGATCAACGACGCCAAACCCGTCCTGGCGGCGGCCCTGGAGACGTTCCGCCGCCTGGGTGCCGCGCCCTGGACCCGGCGCGCGGAGGCGGAACTGCGAGCCTGCGGCATGACCGTTGCGGCCACGCCGGCGGCACCCGGCGCGCTCGCGGGCCTCACCGCGCAGCAGCGCGAGATCATCCTCCTCGCCAGCCGCGGGCTGACCAACGCCGAGATCGCCGACCGGCTGTTCCTGTCCCCCCGAACCGTCGCTTCCCACCTGTACCGTTCCTACCCCAAGCTTGGCATAGCAGGCCGTCACCAGCTCCATGACCTGATCGCCCAGGCCGGCAGAGCACCGGAGGCCGAGCCGGAGGAGTGACCTGATCGCCACCGCCGGCGTCGATGCGCTGCAAACGCGTCCAGCGGCAAGCAACACCGGCCAAGGAAGACGGCGACCACGCAAGGTGACGCCGTAGGCGGCCGGCCATCGACATTACCCCGCATGCGCGCCGCCGACCTCCCGGAGACTTGCCCCGCCGGCTCGTCCAGCCGACCTGACGCGCGGCGAGCGGCATCCAATGAACCGATCAGGCACTCATAATGACCCGTTCGGGCGCGGTGCCGATAACCGGGCCAACGATCGGGCTGCCGTCCAGAACGGATACGGATCGGCCAGCGTTCGTTCTGACGTCCTCCGTCACTCAGCGTGATGTCCTCTATCGATGACCGATGCAGGCCGATGATTCGGCGAGGCGTGACTGGCCTGGATGTCGCCGCCGTACCCAGGTGCCCGTCGACGCTGCGAGCGAACGTCCCGGCCGCCGCGGCCAGATCCTGCCTGGCCTGACACGCGCCGTGTGCGGCAGAGGCGTGCATTCCAGCTCAGCTTTCGGGCGGCACTGGACCGGTTGTAGCGTCGCGAGCGTGCGCTGTGAAGAGCCCGCAGTCTGGCGGGACTTGGAGCTGGGCGCACCCCGGCTTGCCAGGCTCGGGATGGCCCGCCTGGACGCCACGCGGGTCGCGTTGCTGGGTACATTGCGCCGGGACGGCTCGCCCCGGATCAGTCCGATCGAGCCGTATCTGGCGGACAGCCAGCTGCTGATCGGGGCGATGGCGTGGTCGCAGAAGACAGCTGACCTGCGGCGTGACCCGCGGTACGTGCTGCACAGCGCGGTCACCGGTCCCGACAGCGGTGAGGGAGAGCTCAAGCTTTACGGGTCGGCTGCCGAGGCAGCAGAAGAGCTGCGCATCGCGGCGGCACAAGCGTGGTGGTCGACCTGGCCAGCCGCCAGGGCGATCGTCTTCGCGCTGCACATTGATCAGGCGGTGTACGTCAGCTGGGACACCGGGCAAGGCGTGATGACTGTCGAGCGCTGGTCTCCGCACGGCGGCTACCGCCAGGACAGCCGCGCCTACCCGTAACGGCCGGGGAAATCAGCCGTTCTGCCCCCGGATCGTTCGTCCTGGTGCCGCTTACCCGGCGAGCGACCAGCCAGGCGTCAGGATGCGCGAATCGACCACGAGCCGAAAGAGACGGGCACCACGCATCCGGGCATCAGCCGCACAACGCGCGCCCGGCGGCAGATTCGGGTGCCTGGGCGAGAATGGTGTCACGATCGGGAGCGTGGGCGTGCATGTCGCGGCGTACGACCCGGGATGGCCCGGGTGATTTGAGGCCGAGCAGGCCGTCCTGGAACAGGTGCTCGCGCCCTGGCTCTTTGGCGGCATTCATCACATCGGCTCCACTGCCGTTCCCCGCCTGGCAGCCAAGCCAGTCCTGGACATGATCGCCGGCGTGCGTGACCTGGACCAAGCCACGGCGGCCATCAGCGTCCTGAGCAGGCTTTCGTATGCGCACGCCCCGCACCGGCCACGCGCGCTGTGGTTCTGTAAGCCGGCGTTCGCCGGCGCCGCGCGGCATACGCACCATCTTCATCTCACCGAACCGGGCAGTGACCTATGGCAGGAGCGGCTCGCCTTCCGCGATGCCCTTCGCGCCGATCCGGTGCTGGACTTTCAGTATCAGGAGCTCAAGATGCGGCTCGCTGACTCCGCCGGCGACATCGCCATATACACCGCGGGCAAGCGCGCGTTCGTCGCCGGCGTCCTAGCCAGCGCCGGTATTCGCCTGCGGCCCAGAACCGCCAATGGCACCTGACAACCCGCGCAGGCGTGACTGTCGCCGGCGACGCCAGCGGAGATCACTGCCCGGACACAAGCGCGATCGGCCCGGAGCGGCCCGCACGACCTGCGGCAACAGCGGGCTTCTTAGCGTCAGCCTGTCGGCTGCACCGCACTCACGACAGGGACTCGATGATGTCGGCAATGGCGGCTGCGCGGCCGGTGACGTCTGCGGCCGCCACGTCGATGATCTCGAAGCCGTGGTCTCGGTAGACGACCTCATGCAGGCGCTCGAATGCCAGGGAATCGGCGTAGCTGATCCTCCGCGCCGCAGAGGGCTCGATGAATCCGATGGGACGGATGAGGAAGACGACGCGTTCGTACACCTGCCCCCGCATGATCCTCGCGACCTCGTGCGCGAGCATGGTCGTGACCGGATGCCGCAGGTACCGCGCCAGCGCCAGGGTGCACAGCGGCGACCGGTCAATATCTGCACCCGGGCGCCGGCGGGCGCCGGTTCCTGCTGCCTGCGGCGCTGAAGTTCGACGATCTTGTCGATGAAGCCGCCGGCGCGCCACGGCTCGGCCATGCCCCGTTTCTGCTCGCTGCTGATCACATCGGTCGCGGCCTCGCCGACGACGCAGTAGCCGCGCTGCCGCAGAAGCCGCAGGATCGAGGTCTTGCCAGCGCCGGGCGCGCCGGTCAGCACGTACCGCTTCATTGACTCCCTCGCTGCTGGCTGCTGGTGAAACACATTGGCCTGCCTTGCGGACCGTCCAACGCAGACCTCGAACTGGATGCGGGCATACGGTCGCCGCTGGCAAGACTCGTCATCCGCCTCCGCGCCCCTCATAGGGTCAGATGAGGATGCGAGCTAACCGCCGGCGAGACAGGTGCCCGGTCTCAGCCTTGATGCTGGTAATGAGGATCGGGTCGCCGTCTCCCACGTCGCCGCCAGCGCGAAGGGGCGGTGCCGCCCCAGCTGGTTCAGCACGTCAGGTGCAGGACGGCGTTGGTGTCCTTGGTGGTCCCGGTCAGCACGCCGATCGCCGCTGCCGTGGGCAGCACGACAAGGTTGACCTTGCGGCGGCGGGCCTCTTCCCGGACTTGGGTCATCACCGGCAGCGCGCCGTCGGCGCCGGTGCCGATCACGAGCCGGCGACATCGCCAGGGGATGTCCTCCGCGACCGAGAGCGGGGTGTGCCCGTACGCGCCGCGGAACTTCCTGGACGCGGCCTTCTTGCGCTTGCGGATCTTCCCGCGGTCGATGATCAGGTCGTGATCGTAGGTCACGCCGTCGACTCGTATAGAACCGAAGGCGTACCCGGTGAATCGCACGCTGATGCTCCTTGCCTGCACCGGGATCGTATGGCCGGTACAGGCGGCGGGTCCAGGTCCGTCAATGTGATCGATGCCCGCGGCAGGACCGATCGCAAGCCGCAGGCAGACCGCGAAGCGGCAAGGTATTGCGTTTGCTGCTGGCCTGGAAAGTGCGGATGACCGTGCGGCATGTGGCGTGCTGGGCTGGCCAGCTGACGTCAGGAGGGGAGGCCGCGCCTGCGGCGAGGTGGAACAGGCGGCTCATGAGCCGGTAGGGATCCCGGCGGCTGGCCCGCAGCCCGACCTCAAGAGCCTGATCATCGGCACCGGCGCCGGCGCCGGGCTGTGCGGGGGTCCAGCTGTCGGTAAACAGGCGCACCCCGTACCAGGCGATCTGCTCGACGCCGGAGTCAGCCAGCATCGCGGTGAGGCCGTCAACGGTGTCCGCGCGGGTGTCCAGGCCGAGCCCGTTGACCTGGCGGTCAGTGTCGAAGGCGGCCAGGGCCTCGGCCCAGTTCCCCTCCAGCGCCGGGCGCGTGACCAGGGCCGCGGCGTTCTTGGCCACCAGCGAGACGATCCCGCCCGGCTCGGCCAGATCCGCCAGCGGCGACGAACGGCCGCGGATCCTCGACGTACATGATGACGCCGTGGCACAGCACGCCGGCGAACCGCGCGCCGCCCAGCACCGCGCGCGCTTCGGCGGCGCTGGCCCGGACCAGGCGGACCCGGCTCGCCACCTCACCCGGCTCGCCGGCCAGACGGGCCCGCGCACGCGCGAGCATCGCCTCGGACGGATCCACGATGGTCACCTGGCAGCCATCGCGGGCCAGCGGAATGGGCTGATTGCCGGCCCCGCCGCCGACATCGACCAGCGCGGCCGGCGGCCCGGCCGGGCTTCGACTGTTGGTAGGAACATCGTCCTACCAACAGGTTATGATGGCCGTATGACCGTTCGGAAACTGTCGATCTCCGTACCTGCGGAAGTCGAGGCCACCATCAAGGCCGCCGCCGCGGGCGAAGGCAAGCCGGTGTCGGCCTGGCTCGCCGAGGCCGCCACGGAGAAGGCCCGCGCCGCTGCCCTGCATGCGGCGGGCCGCGCCGCTGCCCGGGAACTGATCGCCGGATACGAGTCCGAGCACGGACCGCTGCCTGAGGCGTCCCGGCAGCGCGCCCGCCAGTTCCTGGCGGAGACCGGGTTGCTGGACGATGAGACCCAGTTGGCCGCCGGGTAGTGCGCGCGATCGTCTATGACACCGGGGCGCTGCTGGCAGCCGAGCGCGGCAATCCGGATTTCCTGGCCCTGCATGATGAGGTGACCAAGGCACGGATCCGCCCGGTCGTGCCGGTTGTCGTGCTGGCGCAAGCCTGGCGCGGCGGGCCGCAGCACCAGATCTCCCGTGTCCTGAAGGGCTCCGACATTCTCCCCGATGATCAGCGGGTCGGCCGTGCGGCCGGAGTTGCCTGCGCGGCGTCCGGCACCGCGGACGTGGTCGATGCCATCGTCATCGTGACCGCGGTCCAGAACCAGGCCCCGGTCGTCACCAGCGATCCCGGCGACCTGGCCCGCATCGCTGATGCCATCGGCGTCAAGATACAGCTCTTCCCGGTCTGACCCAGCGCTGGCCAGGAAACGCCCAGATCCGTGGTACAGGGCGACCGTGAGGAGTGCCGAGGCGCAGAGCGCCGCAAGGGCAGGCCATCGGCCCCGGCTCCCGCCGCCTCCAGGACGCCATGATCCAGTCCTGTTGCCGTCGAACGTTAGCGGCGCTAACGAGTTCTGGGAGCCAAGTGGGGAGCCAACGTGGAGCGACACCAGGCCACGCCAGGCCACGTCCAGCCACGGAAGCCGCAGGTGAACGCCACACCAGGCGACGTCCAGCCACACCCAGCGACGTTTGGAGTGTGCATGGCATGCAAGAGGCCAGGGGTTCGAATCCCCATAGCTCCACGTTCCGCAGCTCAAAGCCCAGTTTTAAGATCATCTAGAGCGCTCCAAGATCGCTTGACCGTCATCTGACCGTCATGGCGGATGGGGCTGGTTGGCACTCAGCCCCACGGGCTGGCTCCGGATGGCACGCCGGATGCGGGTGACCTTCGCGTAAGTTGAACAGGCTGACTGGCCTGATACTGCTGCTGGTGAGCCTCCGGTGGGTGCCGGACGGCCTGAGTTAGCGGCGGCGGCGTCGCTGTCGTGGCGCAGCTGGTGATCGCGACGATGTGCGGGGCGTGGTTGAGCCGCTGGCTGCCGTGCAGATCCGCGCACGGGCGGGCCTCGCTGATGCTGCCTATGATAGGGGCAGCGGTGGTATCGACGCGACGTTGGGGGTGAGCGATGAGCCGGATCAGGCGGAATCTGAAGCTGGTGCTGGTCGCCGGGATGGCAACAGGGATTGCCTTCGTGGTCGTTAAGCTCCGGCACACGCAGAAACTCGCCACCCAGACTGTGGGTGACATCGAAGCTCAGATCGACGCTTTGGACCCGGTCACTAGGGCTTCGGTCGTGGCGAAGCTGACCGCGGATGCGGCCAAGGACGTCAAGACAAGAACCGCGGATGCGGTTAAGGACGCCAAGGCAAGAAGAGCATGAGTCGCTTCTGGCAGGGCTCTGGGCGTCCGCTCGCTCCGCCTCGGCCTGCTGAGCCTGCCGTAGCCCGTTAGCCAGGCCGGCCTGCTGATCGCTGATGAGTTCGCCAGGCAGGCCGGGCACCGCCGCAGCCGGGCGGCGCGAGGATACCGCCAGTCAGCGCCCCAGGTCCTCGAAGAGCCCGTCGGCGCGGTGTGCTGGCGCCGCCGTAGGAGTGCACAGCTTGGACGATGGCGGGATCCACGCCCGGCTGGCCGATCTTCTCCCCGTTGCCTGCAGGCGCCCGTGGCGCCGCGGGTCTGTGGCTGGCGGGAGTGGCCGCCTCGTCGCCGTCTCTGGAGGCGGCTGGCTTGCTGCCTGAAGCTGAGGTTCGGACTCTGCGGCCCATCTCTACCGCGACGAAGATGGGCACGATCGTGTCGACGAGCGCGAACACGATCGCCGGGCCCAGGTAGCTGGGGTTACCGTGCAGCTGCGTGCCGATGATGATCAGGCCGAGGGAGCTGAACCGCACCCCGGACACCAGCCCTGTCGATGCCCGCGCCGCCGCGTTCTTGCCCCCGGTGAAGTAGCCGGCAGCCAGGGACACGAGCACCACGGTCAGGGATGCGAGCAGCACGAGCGACCCGAACAGCGACACGATCGTGCTCCAGTTCACGGGGATGCCCGCGACCAGCGCCAGGCCCAGCGCGAGGTTGGCGGCCTTCACCAGGCCGGGCTGCCAGCTCGTAGCGTGATCGGGGTAGCGCCAGCGGACCAGCAGCCCGATCGAGAGCGGGATCAGCACCAGCTCCAGCAGGTCCTTCAAGATCGTCACGGCGCTGATCGACGCGCCGCTGACCACCTGGCCGGCCCACAGCGGCACGGCTATCAGGTTGACGAGCTGCAACACGATGACCACCAAGACGGCTAGTGCCAGGTCCGCGCGCTTGGCGAGCTGGGCCGCCTTGAGTCCCGTCGGCCCTGCGGCGCCGACCGCCGTGAGCGTGGCCCCGTCACGTAGGCCGCCTTGATCCCGAACACGGTGAACAGGCCCCACGCCGCCGCGGGGATCAGCACGCAGTTCACGACGACCATCAAGATCACCGGCACGATGCGCCGCAGCGGGGCCAGAACCTGCGCCAGCGTGAACGACATCCCGAGCGACAGAACAGTCGCGATGATCGAGACCGCGACCCCCGCATTGAACAACGTGGTCAGCAGATTGCCAGCGGACATCAGCTGCTCCTGTCGTGCTAGTAATGCCCTGTCCCGGCAGAGGCTGTTACCGGCGCGGGGCTACCGGGTCCGCCCACGGAGAGTGCCCAGCCAGCCGTGCAGCACCCTCCTGGTGGGCCCGCACCTCAACCCACGATCTCGCGGGCCGCATGGACATGCCCAGGGACCCAAAGCCCCAACGAACCCTCCTGAGGTCCCGGACTCGCCGGGATACTCAGGCCCGCGGCAACGGGTTCGGCGGCAGGGACCGCCGCGCCTCGTTACGGCCGCTTCGGAGCACTGATGTCTATAGCGGGGGGTGCCGATCTTCCCGGGCCAGCTGGAGACTGCGGTGGCCGGATGGTTCGGGCGGTTCCCGGCCGCAATGGAGTCACGCGAGGACGCTTACCTCCTGGATCCGCAGTTGCGGGGGCTGTCGGTGAAAGTCCCCGGTTCTCACTGGCCGGCGGGCAGCTCTTGGCGCGCGCCGCCGGGCTGGCCGGGGAGCCGGGATGCGAGGTGGAACTCACGGAGATCCGCACACGCGGCCAGGCCTGGTGGACCCTCGGCTTCGAAGCGACCGGCCCCGCCGGCCTGCTCCGCAGCGAACTCCAGGCCACCGCCGCGCACGTGTTCGCCCAGCCCCTGCCCGGTGCCGCGGAACCCGGCACGGATGACTCCAGATCCTATGCCGAGTGGCTGGGCGCTGACAGCGACGCCGACGCCTGAAGACCGTTCCCCTCCGGCGTCTTGAAAGCAGGCTCGCCCCGTGCCCGTGAGGGCTAGTAAGCCGCGGGGCGGGGTCTGGATTACTTCCGGCGTTGCGTCGTTCAGGTGAAGCGGCGAGCGCGGGGCGTGCCCTCTCCGGAACGCGTCATGACGAGCGCGTTGTGAGGGAGTCAGCGGTGGCCTGTCTGGCGGGGCCATCGTTACAGCTCGTGAGCGCGGCGCTGGTCATTGCCCGCTCGGCTGTGTGTCGGTGTCGGCGATGCCCTGGGGGACGACCTTGCCTTGCTCGATGTCCTTGGACAGTCTCGCCTTGGCGGCCAGGGCCCCTTCGTCCAGAACGCCGGAGCCTGCCGCACGGGAGATGACGTCGCCGCCGCGGCCGCGCAGCACCAGCGCAAAACCGACGGCGATCAGCGCGCCAGCGACCGGCCCCGCGACGTACACCCAGTAACTCGTCCAGTCGCCGCTGGCCAGGGCGGGACCGAAGGAGCGGGCCGGGTTCATCGACACGCCGCTGACCGGTGCCGCCCACAGGCCGGCCAGCGCGATGTAGCCGCCGATGCCGAGCGCGGCGATCGCGCCGACGTTCTGCGCGGCGGACGCGGTTCCCAAGATCACGCTCACCAGCAGCGCGGTCAGCACGATTTCCATCAGCAGGGCCTGCCAGTCGTGGTACCCGGGGCCCGGCAGCGTCGCCCCGAGATGCTCGATGTTCCCGAACACCAGGCGCAGGAACAGGCAGGCCAGCGTCGCGCCGACGAGCTGGATGACGATGTAGCCCGGGACACGCCGCCACGGGAAGTCCCCGCGCAGCGCGAAGGCCAGCGACACGGCCGGGTTCAGGTGCGCCCCGGAGACCGCGCCCATGAACAAGATGATCCCCATCACCATCAGCCCCGGGGCGACGACCGCCGCGGACAGGCTGATCTGCCCCTTCGCGTGCAGCAGCCCCCCGCCCGCAGCGGCCAGGACCAGCGCGAACGTGCCCAGCAGCTCCGAGAACAGCCGCCGCCATTCCCTCCGCGGGTCATCAAAGTCCTCACGGTTCCCGAACTCAAGCGTGAGCACGTGGTGCGTGCGCGGGAACGCCGTCCCCAGCGCCGGGTCGATCCTCTGGGCCGCCTCGACGCTCACACCGCCCGCCCCCAGCGCGGTCCCGTGCACCGCCGGACCATCCATCCGGCTCACAGGCACGTTGTCTGTCACGTCCCGGTCCTTCCGTCAAGCGCACCGGAAATGCTTCGCAAATAGGATCGTAAGCCCGCGCCCAATCCGCCCTGCGCGACCCGCCTGCGCGACGGGAACGCGACGATCCCTACCGCGGTCCGGCCCGTGAACGCGACGATGCGGAAGACCGGGGGTTGCGAAGAGCGGGCTCGCGCCAGAACGGCGGCACCCGCCGCGACGGGCAACGGACGGCTCGCCTCAAGCCGGGGCCGGGAGACAAACGGGAGGGAGAAGAACGCACGCAACCTGGCTCGCGTCTTTCAGGCGGTGTCGCGACCGGGCACCTGAGCTGGTATTTGATCTTGCGGCTGCCCTGTCGGATTCTCCGTCACTGCGGCAGTCTGTGAGGCAGGCCGGCGATGCGCGGGCGCGGCGCGTCGTCCGGCGGTTCTGCGATGATTTAAGGGGCGGACGTGGCCACCGTCTTCCGTGAGATCGAGCGGAAATACGACGCTGCCGGAGCAGCGGCGGCCCTGGATGCCGCGACAAGCATGACCGGTGTGGCCGGAGTTGCGGCCGTTTCGCAGCAAGATGAGCACATCCTCGACGCCGTCTACTACGACACCGAGGACCTGCGGCTGATACGTGCCGGTGTCACGCTGCGGCGGCGCACTGGCGGCGAGGATGCGGGCTGGCACCTGAAGCTGCCTACGGCCGCGGGCACCCGGGACGAGATTCGCCTGCCCCTAGCTGCGACTGCGGCTAAGCCGGCCGCCCGGAAGGCCGCAAGGACCGCACCCGGCACGGCCGCCAGGACCGCGGGCAAGCCCGCGGCAAGGCCTCGTGGTAAGGCGGCGGGCGCGGTACCGGAGGAACTCGCGGCTTTGGTCCGTGCCCGTACCCGCGGGGCGGCGCTCGCGCCGGTGGTACATATGCGCACCAGCCGCGGCGTGCTCCGATAGCTCTATGATGCCGGCCGGACGCTCGCCGAGATCGCGACCGACCACGTGTCGGCCGGGCCGGCGGATGGGCCAGCTGCCGCGTCGTGGGATGAGATCGAGGTTGAGCTGGTGACCGGTGACCGTGAGCTGCTGAAGGCCGTCGGCGCGAGGCTTAGCGCGGCCGGCGCTCGGCCTGCTGGCACGGCGACCAAGCTGGAGCGTGCGCTCGGGGCACAGATGCCACTTGCCGACCATGTAGGTGTTCCAGCCGCGCTCGCCCAGCACCTCGGCCACCGTCGAGTCCGGCAAACCTGTCCCGGCGGGTGACTGCGTGCTGTCGGCGTCCTTCGAGAAGTCGGGCACCACGATGCCGACGGAAGGGATGCTCCGCCTCTACATCGACGCCGAGAAGGTCGGCGAGGCGAAGATCAAGACCCAGCCGGGCAAGTTCTCGCTCGCCGGTGAAGGGCTCAACGTCGGGCTGGACCGCGCCGAGCCGGTGACCGCCGACTACCCCGGCGAATCGCCGTGGGCGTTCATCGGCGGCACGATCCGCAAGGTCGTCGTCGACGTCGTCGGCGACCCGTGGACCGACCTCCAGAAGGAGGCGGAGGCAGCCTTCGCGGGCCGACTGACGAGCAGCCCCGCGCGCGGCGGAGAGGATCCTCTTGCGCCGCCCGCACCGGGCCCCCTTGAGGAACAGAGGGCAGATCATGAACGACAAAGATCTTCTTCCCAGCTGGAGCGACGGCGCTTCGAAGACCGCGATCCTGGAGTTCGTGACGTCCGTCACTGTGCCTGGCGCGTCCTTCGTGCCGCCCGCGGAGCGGGTCGCTACGTTCGACAACGACGGCACGCTGTGGTGTGAGAAGCCCCAGTACGTCCAGGCGGACTTCGTCTTCCGCCGCTGGAGGGCAATGGCCGAGGCCGACCCGGCCAAGGCGAGCGAGCAGCCAAGGCACTCGCGGAAAACGGCCGGGCGTGGCTGGCGAGCCTGCCCGGCCACGTGCCGGATCTGGTCAAGGGCCTCAGCGAGGCCTACGAAGGAATCACGGTCGGGGCGTTCGAGCAGGCCGTGCGGCAATTCTTCGCGACGGCGACCCACCCGACGCTCGGCCTCGCCTATACCAAGGCCGGCTACCGGCCGATGCGCGAGCTGCTCGCCTTCCTCGAGGCCCGCGACTTCACGGCCTACATCTGCTCGGGAGGCGGACGCGACTTCATCCGCCCGGTCTCGGAGCAGATATACGGCATTCCCCGCGAGCGAGTGATCGGCTCTGCGACGACACTCGAGTACCGCGACGACGACATCTACCGCACCAAGGACGCCGAGCAGCCGATCGACGACGGCGCCGGCAAGCCGGAGCACATCTGGATGCGGACGGCCGCAAGCCGCTGCTCGTGGCCGGCAATGCGGACGGCGACGTGCCGATGCTCAAGACCACCCGCTTCGCCATCCTGATTCACCACGACGACGCCGACCGCGAGTTCGCCTACGACACGGGCTCGGAGAAGGCGCTCGCCGAGGCGAAGGAACGCGGCTGGACGATCGTCAGCATGCAAAACGACTTCAAGGTGGTGTTCGACCCGTGATGGCCGGGAGCCCTGCCGCCGCCGGCCCGGTAAGCGGCCCCTCCGCCGAGACCGCCGGCCCGGTCCTGACCATGCCCGGGGGCCGCCGGCTTTTCATGTGATGGCCAAGCCGACGGGTGCGGTGTGCAACCTTGATTGCGAGTTAGGGTAGCCAGATCGGTTGTCCGGGTCTGTGGACGCCGCGGGCGAGGACCGCGACGCGGCCGGGTAACAGAGCACCGCGGGTGTCAGACTGGGATCGCAGGCGAGCGCCTGCGATCGCCGACACTAGGGGGCACGATGACTCACCGGGCTGGCTTCGGGCGCGAGCACGACGAGGAACGGCGGCAGTCCGGGGAGGTTCTGCCGCAGGACCGCGAGGCCTCGCCCGAGCGTGAGATCGACGAGCACGACCGCGCGGATCGGGAGGTGGAGTACCTTGAACCGGAAGACAACGAGGCGCGCGCGCCCGGCAAGGTTTGCGAGCGGTGCGGAGCGGTCATCACCGCGAGCGAGGACGTGCGGCTGCTACCAGACGGCCATTGGATACATGAGGTGTGCCCGCTAGATCTCGGCGGCTTGCCGGCGGAGGGTACGCGGCCGGGGGACGGCGGATGATATCGGCCTCCGAGATGCCCGGGAGTTTGCAGGCCGGGCACGATCGCAGGACACGCCGGAGGGCTGGCCGGGACGAGGCGACGGATATCCCAGCCCGCGGCGTTGACCGGGCCTGACACGGCGTCCTCGCTGGTGGCGGCCGGCATCCGACCGGATGACAGCCAGCTTGTCACTGCCCATGGTGCTTTCCGCAGATCCTTCGAGGGCATGCGCGCACCGAGCCGCTTTACTGTATGCGCGCGACGGTAATGTAACCTTCGATTGGGCGCAGCCAAGATGCTACTTGTCAAGGGAGCATCTGTGGTGCGTAGTATCGTTAATTTCACTTGCCTGGTTGCGGAATAATCGGGGCAGGCTTCTGGCATTACTTGTTCGATGACCTCCACCATGGATGCAGTGAATGCTCCTGTACTGATTCAAAACCCATCGCACGCGTCTGACCTGGGTGTCATGAGGTCAGCTACGGTGCCCGATACTACTCATTGCTCGGGCCGCTGAGGGCTTTTCGCCGCGGAACTGGCAAGTCCAGCGGAACGCTGGCCTGATCGGGCGGTTGTTGCTGGCGAGCTGGCAGGGCCTGTGTCGGATGTAATGGCTGGTGTACTGGTCGAGAACTGATCGAAGGTGCCGTTCGTCGTAGATCAACACCCGGCCGGTGCCCTCGGCTCGCGCGGTGCGTATCCATCTTTCGGACTAGCAGTGGGCCATATCGTCGACTACACCCGATCCAGGCGACGGCTATCGCAGAGTGCGGGAGAGGCACCCGTTCCATCCCTGCCTGGCAAGGATTCCGAGTTCGTCGTCGACGGCACGCTGCCTGGAGCTCCAGGGAAGCGGTGCTGCTATCATCAGGCATCCTTCCTGGTGGCAGGTGGTCACCTCAGGTCGAGTGTCCGTGCTGTGGGGAAGGTCGGCACATGGCCTGAACAGCGGGCAGGGACGCTGGGCCGGGATTTGTGTCCCGGCCGCCCCCGGGACAGGGCGTCGGCCAGGTCAGCCGGAACCGCTCTATGAGTGGATCCAGGGACTTTGGCATGTTCGGCGGGGACCTTGGTCCCTGCCAAACCGGGTCGGCCAAGGGAAACATGGTTGAAATGTGCGTGCCCGATGAAGCCTGCATGACTGGATGGGCAGGCTGGGCGCGGGCCGGTGCTGGCCGCCGCGGGTGCTGGGACCTGTCCGGGAGGGTTGTGCGAGATGGCGGATGACAGGGCCAAGCTGCTCGCGGAGTTCATTGAGCCGTTGCGGGTCAGGCCGGGTTCCAGGGTGAAGCTGGCGAGAGATTTCGATCCGGGGTATAAGGCGAGTTTCCTGAAGAAGAAGGACGGGGCCGGGCTACTGGAGGCCGGCGTCGCCGTGCTGGAGGAGTATCAGGCCCGGCTCGCTGCGCAGGACAGCTGGGGGGTGCTGGTCTGCCTGCAGGCCCTGGATGCCGGCGGCAAGGACGGCACCATCCGCCATGTGATGAGCGGGGTTAACCCGCAGGGCGTGCGGGTGAGCAGTTTCAAGGTCCCCTCTGCGGAGGAGCTGAACCACGACTACCTGTGGCGCTACGCCCGGCGGCTGCCCGGCCGGGGCGAGATCGGCATCTTCAACCGGTCCCACTACGAGGAGGTCCTCGTCGTGCGGGTACACCCGGAGAACCTCAACCGGCAGAGACTCCCGTCGGTAGCGAAGGGCAGGGGCGTGTGGGCCCGCCGGTACCGGGAGATCAACGACTGGGAGCATTTCCTGGCCGGCAACGGGTTCAGGGTCGTCAAGATCTTCCTCAACCTGTCCAAGGAAGAGCAGCGGATCCGGTTCCTCAAGCGGGTCGACCTGCCCGAGAAGAACTGGAAATTCTCGGCCAACGACGCCAGGGAGCGCAAGTACTGGGACGACTACCAGGCCGCGTTCTCCGAAATGCTGTCGAACACCAGCACCGAGTGGGCGCCCTGGTACGTGATCCCCGCCGACCACAAGTGGTTCGCCCGGACCTGCGTGTCAGCCGTGCTGGCCCACACCCTGATCGACATCGGCCCCCGCTATCCGAAAGTGGATGCCGGCAAGCAGAAGGACCTTGCCGAGACCAGGGCGCTGCTGGAAGCCGAGGCCCCCCCAATGCGCGGCACCGGACCCCTTCCAGGCCGAGATCGTGACCGAGGCCGGCCAGGAAGAGGCCAGGAAGGACAGCAAGCAGGCCCGCAAACAGCGCAAGCGGATGAAGAAAGCGAAAGCAAAGCTGGCCAAGGCAAAAGGGTCCAAGGCGTAGCCGCGCGCGCATGGGCGTCGCGCACAGGGGGAGGAAGCGATGTCGAATCACAACGGCTGGGAAGAGCTGGCCAGTGAGAACGAGCGGCTTACCGGGGCGGCGGATGCCCATGACCGCGTTGCAGATGGTACCGCTGTGAGCGCTACAGCGGGCGGCCCGGCTGCGCACGGCGTCGCGAGCACCGCGAGCTCCGCGGGCGGCAACAGCGGCTCGCTGGCGGCGAGGTCGCCGTCGTTACGCGCCCGCCGCTGGCCGATGGCCAGGAAACCGGCCGGGGCCGGGCTGACGTACTGGTTCTCTGCGCGAAGCAAGACGGGTGGCGCGGGCATAGCGATTTCTTCGGCTGCGGCGGCGGCCGCAGATCGAAGCGCTGCCACGGCACCTAGCCGGCCTGCTGAAAGGCACCAGATGTTCCGGGGCTTCATCGTCCGGCTGCGCCAGTACCTCAATAGGGAGCTTGCGGTTCTTTCCCGCTGGCCGGCGCGATTGCCGGCCTGCTCCTCGCCAAGGCCGTCCGCCAGGGTGACGTTTCTTAGGAGCCGCCGTGTTGCATGCCCGTCTTAATCTGATCACCGCGGATCCGGTTCTGCTGGGTGAGTCCGTCAGGTACATCGAGAGCGAGGTCCGCCCGGCGGTCGAGCGCCTGCCCGGCAATCTGGGGATGTCGCTGCTGGCGAACCCGGAGTCCGGTGTGGCGGTACTCGAATCATTCTGGGTGTCGCACAATGCGCTGCTGGACAGCGAGAACGCAGTAGCCACCGCTCGCGGTGAAATGGCCCGGCGGGTTAAGGGACCACTCACCGCCGAGTGCTACCGGATTCCGGTCTTCGAGCGGGAGGCACCCTTGCGCGGCGGGGAGGGGATCCGGCTGACGCGGATGGAGGCCGGGCGGGCAGCGTTCGAGGACGCCGTCGAGGGATTCGGGGATACCGCGGTCCCGTGGCTGGCGGAAACGGTCGGCTTCCGCGGCGCGCTGTTGTTCGCCGATCCGGCGTCGGGGCATCTGATCAGCGAGACTGTGTGGCAGGACCCGGCTGCGCTGGCCGCCAGTCCGAGCGCCGCCGCTGTGGCCCGGGCCATTGGCGTCGATACGGCGGACTGCGTGATCCGCGCGGTTGAGGAGTACATCCTGGTGTTCAGTTCCGCGCGGAAGGCCTGACCGGCTGCCCCGGCCAGGCCAGGGCCGGACGGCGAGGCCGGGCGATGACCAGCGGTACGAGACGGCGAAGCCGCGCTCCGACGTCCTCGACAAGGCCATCACCCGGTTCGCCGCCGCCTGCGCCGACCAGAACGAACGCGACCACCAGGCTCTCGCCGACGCCGTCACCTCAGGAGGGATTACCGCCGGCCGCGGCCTGTGAAATTCCGGTGGCGCCCCGCCGCTGTGGCCTCCAAGCTGCCCGTCGGCTCGTTTGCTGCTCCTGTTAGCCGCACGTCAGTGGCGCCGGACTGGCATGCTCCCGCGCCGGGCCGCCTCGACCCATGGCGACGAGCCCGGGCGTAACAACCCACGCCACGCACCATCCTGGCTGTTTGAGAACGGAGGCATGCAAGTCCTGGCATCCCTTCGGGGACGCCACGCCCGGCGTGAGGATCCCGGGTCAGTTTCGTTGTCCGCCGGCGGGGTTGGCTGCCACCCACCCGCCGAAAGCGGGGCAGCCCCGGCCGAACCGGCGACGCCGACACTTTCATACCGCCCACCAGCGCGATCAAGTCCCTGAACATCCGATACCGCCGGGCGGTCAAGGATCGCGGCCTTTCCCGACCGACAGGCAGCGCTAAGGTGCCTCTAAGGTGCCTCTACCGGGTCACCCGCTCCCTCGATACGAGACATCGCGATCATGAAGTGCCCGGTGGTGCGGCAGGGGGGGCGTCTGTGGTCCGCGCGAAGGTGAGGGCCTGGTGGCGCAGCCGTGCCCAGTCCAGTTGCGGCCGTGGCGCCGGGACGCCAGGCCGGTTGCGCGGTACCTGTACCCGCAGTGCCAGCGGGCGGATCGTGCAGCGCACCGGGGTGGGCATCAGCACCGATTCGCCGTCGATCCCGACCGGGATCTGCGGTTCGTCCGCCTCGATGATGACCTCGCGCGCGGTGAGCGCGGTGAGTTCGCGGGAGCGTTGTGCCCTGCGCAGCAGCCCGGCCGCCTCGGCGGCGTTCTCGACCTTGACGCCGCCGACGCCGAGCACGCCCTGGTCGATCCGCGCGCGCCGGCCCAGGCCGGCGAGGTCGCCGGTCTCGTACGGGTTGTTGCTGACCAGCACCGCTTGCGGCCTGTCGAGTATTACCCGCCCGTCGACCCGGACCACCAGGTGCGCTCCCTCGTGGGCGCTCAGCAGGTCCGGGAGCATTTGCAGGACGGTGCCCACCTTGTCGTCGCGGTAGGCGGGGCTCTGCACGATCCCTGCATAGGCGCCGAACGACGCATTGTTAACGAACGTACGGTCGCCGATCAGGCCCAGGTCGATGCGCAGTTCGACGCCGTCGGTGAGGGCATCGAGGCAGCTGGCAGGGTCGTCCCGGTCCAGCCCGAGGTCGAGGGCGAAATGGTTGCGGGTACCTGCCGAGATGACCATCATCGGGATGTCCCGCCCGGCGGCGATCCCCGCGACCAGAGCCTGGGTCCCGTCACCGCCTGCCACCCCGAGCAGGTCGGCACCCCGGTCCACCGCCTGGCGCGCCAGGGCGGCCACGTCGACGATCCCGGGGCCCTCCAGCAGGACCACCTCGGCGCCGAGCGCGATGGCCTTGTCCTTCAGCCCGAACTTCCCGACCTTCCCGCCGCCCGACCTGGGGTTCATGATCATAAACGGCTGGCGTTGTCGCGCCGCCGCATATTCGGGCGGACCCGCGGACGCGTCGCCGCTGGCGAGCGCCGCGCGCCCGGCTCCGACGGCGGCCGCCGCGAGCACGACGCTGACCGCCACCTCCCACACCAGCCCGGCAACGACGTACACCACGATCACGAACACCGGCGCGGCGACCAGGACCACCAGCGCCAGCCAGCGCACGATGCCGCGGTTGGCGAGGAACCACCAGGCCGCCGCGCAGCCGATCGCCAGGCCCGCCAAGCCCAGCAACAGCGCGGCAATGCTTCTCAGCCCCCCGAACAGCAGCACTACCACCGCAGCGACGGCCGCCGCGAACGCCAGCCTGGCCAGCCAGCGCTGGCTGCGGGTAGGGCCCTTCGGCTGTTCGTCCATTACGCGCGGTCCGCCCGCGCCGCCAACCCCATGCGCCGGACCGCCGCCCCGCGCAGCCACGTCATCGCCCTTGCCTGCCATGCATGCCTCCCGCGGACTCTCACCGGCGGCATCACCTCGAAAGCCCGGCTCTCATTGAAAGTAAGCCGGTCTACGCTCCGTCCGGGACTTCGCCCGGAAGGAGTGGCCCTTTCGGGGCAGCGCAACATCGCGATCGGCCATAAGCGACCGCCGTCACCCGAGCGGTAGACATCGGCCGCGCCCTTTGGTCCCGGCTGGGGGCGAGGCATCTGCGACGGCCACCGTCTTGATCCGCTCGCCGTATTCGTGCTGGCTGCAGCGCCGGGCGTGGGCACCCTATAGTCCGCAGCGGACCAGGCATCTGCGCCCGCCACCCGGCACTTCCTTCAGTCTCCACCTGGGGCGCCGACGCCCTCCACACCCACATCGACAACCTTTTGTCGATCGGAGACGTCCAAGCGCCTAACGGCAGAGCGGTTCACCCAGGCCGGGTGAGCCGCCGCTGCCGTGGTGACGCCGATGGCTCCGTGCTCATCGATGTGGACAGCAGGGCCGGGATCAGGAAGCAGGCCGCTGCCGAACGCCGCGACAGATGCCACCACCGCGGCCACGGCGATCACCCGCACCACGCGCTTCGACATCGCGTATCAGCCGCCCGCGGCGCGGATCAGCAGGCCAGGACAACGGTCGCCGCATGGAAAGCGATGCCGAGGAGGAGGGCGGCCACGGCCGCCGCCCGCGCTCGGCCGCTGCGGCGCCGTACTCCGCGTGCTGCCCGGCACGTGATCCTCCCTGACGGGCAGACTGTCCCGGCGTTCCCATCCGGGCTGGGTGTTAGCATGCGCCGATGGCAACACAGGATGCCGCCGGCGAGCCCGCTGGCGCCGCCGAGGCGGTCACGGAGCGCCTGGCTGACTGGCTCGCGCAACTAGGGGGGCCGGTCCGCCAGCAGGTTGCCGATGGGCTGCGCGAGCTGGCGGCGGTGGACCGGGCAGTCTACTCTGCCGTGGCGTCCACGCCCACCCCGTCCCTCGACGAGCCGCTGCGCTGGCTCTCCAACGCTGCTGATAACTCCCGCCTCTGGCTGGCCATCGCGGCCGGGCTCGCCGGGGCGGGCGGCCAGGCCGGCCGGCGTGCGGCGGCGCGCGGAACGCTGGCCATCGGCGTCACCTCCGCGCTGGTGAACCTCGATGTCAAGTCCCTCTGGCCCCGGCAGCGCCCGGACCGGGCCGGCGCCGGAGTGCCGGCGCAGCGGAACGTGCGGATGCCGGCCTCCACGTCGTTCCCGTCCGGGCACGCGGCGTCGGGGTTCGCCTTCGCCTCGGCGATCGCCCGGGAGCAGCCCTGGCTGGGCCTCGCGCTGCGGTTCCTCGCGGCGGCCGTCGCGTACTCCCGGGTGCACACCGGGGTGCACTACCCAGGCGACGCCGTGGCCGGGGCGCTGATCGGCGCGAGTACCGGGCAGGCCGTGGCCGGCCTGATGGACCGGCTGCCGCCGACCCGAAGGCCTTCCCGATCAAGTCCCGGTGGAGCAGTGTGAGCGCTCCGGCGGGGCCTCGGGGCGATCAGCCTCGGCGCAGTGGGCACCGTCCGCAGGCAGATGGACGCGCATAGGAAACCTGTACTGCTCGATCCTGTCCAAGCATCGGGGTGATGATATCCCAGCGGCCCGCTGGCAGGACGGCCAGACTGGACGGTCTGTTGACCGGGGAAGCCTTGCCTGCTTCATCACCGCGCCGGACGGAACGCCAGCACTGTCCGCAGAATCGATGCCCTCGCTGCCGAACTCAATGCACGACATGGTCGTCCTGGTCGCCGAACTGCGGGTAGAGAATCGTGCGGCCTGGCGTGCTGCCATTCATGCCGCAGGTGGACCTCTCGTCGATGAGAGTCAGCTACGGCTGTCACTGGATGAGGTACTGGCTTTCCTGGCTGCAGCCTGGCGCACCGTGGCGGAAGTCCTGCCCACGGTCGTTGCAGAAGATCCGGCTGCCATGCTGCCACCGCCGTGAGCGCCCAGCGCATCCGGGTGAGCGCGGTCTCGGGGTGCTCGCCGTAGGCCTGCGTGACATGGGCCGCGCAGCCCCGCACGCCGTGCGCGCCGATGGCCGTGGCGATCGCCTGCCGGATCTGCCGTGCGCTGGGTTCATCGGAGCGCTGCAGTGGCGATGGGAACAGTGCGCCGGTTCGGGCGGCGCTGATGCTGAGGTCATAAGGCGCGGACGACATCGCAGGCCTCCTTGGGAGGTAGGTGCCGTGACTTCACGGCGGGGTCTGGCAGGGCAGCATTCCCGCCTATCGCCGCGCCGCCAGTTCTCGTACTGTCAGTGGCCGATCGCGCAGGATCAGCCGTGCCCGGGAGGGTCGGCGAGTTCCTGCTCGGCGTGGCAGGCGAAGTGGACCCAGGCGCCCTGCTCCAGTGCGGCCAGCACGCGCTCGTGGGTGGCGTCGTCGCCCTTAAGCTCATACGACTCCGGGATGTGCCGCCGCACGGCCGCCGGTCGGCCTGGCGCCGAGCCTCCGGCAAGCTGAAACCGAGCGGGACGGCCCGCAGCTCGTCGAGGGTCACGATGAGCGCGTCACACCCGTACCGGCTCACGTTCAAGACCACGACCGGCCCCGCTTCGGCGGCCTGCCGCAGGGTCTCACAGCGAGGGGGGCGCAGGAAGTCCGCGAACCCGGGCAGCTCCCGGATCTCGGCCAGGATCTCCCGGCGACGCCGGGCCATGGTGTGCCGCTGGTCCAGGTGACGCGCCCAGTCGAGGTCGTGATCATCGGATAGGTCCATCCGCTCTGCGAAGTTCATTTCGTCATGGACCTCGCTGAGCCGTGCCGCCAGCTCCGGCGCCGCCATACGGAGCCGATCGTAGGAGGCACGGCTGTCGATGACCTACGCGAGCATGACTCCCCTGCCCTGCTCCAGCAGTTCGAGGGCGTAGTCGACGCGGCCCGCCCTGATCGCGGCCGCCGCGGCGTCGCGGGCGAGCCCCTCGTACTCACCCAGCACCCGTTCCTGATCCGCACGGCCCAGCCCGCGCCACGCCGCCTCGTCCAGCGCGGTGACCGCCGTCGCGAATCCGGCGACCGCCGCCGCTACCAGGCCCTCTGACATGGCGAACTCGCCCCAGCGCTGCGCGACGGTCGCGCGCCAGTCCGCCGATGCCGTGTCCACCTCTGCGGCCTGGCGGAAACGCGCGAGGGCTTCGTCGCGGGCGGCCTCGGCCGACGTCCGCTCCCACTGGTCAGTGAGCACCTCGGCGAGGAAGAACAGCGCGATCGAGGACGACGGGTCCCCCCGGTAGGGAGGTGGTCACCGCAGCGCGGAGCGTACGCAGGGCCTGGGTGAGCGCCTTCGGCTTCCCGGTCATCGCATAGCGCCTCCGCAACGCCCCGCCCAGATACGTGTACGCGGGCGGACCGCCCGAGGGAGTCGCCTTGACGGCCTCGGTGAGCAGAGCGACGGCCTCATCCAGATCCGGCGTCTCGTCGACCTTGCGACCGCCCGGGGCCAGGTCCCGCTGCAGCCAGCTCCGCCGGGGCGACTCACCCCGAATCTCGGCGATCATGGCGGCCAGTCCCGGTCCGGAGAGCTGTCCCGAGTCGGCTCTGATCGCCAGCGCGCCACCCAGGTTGACCGTCGCGCGGGTGCGCATCGCGGTCCCGGCCCCGGCGGCGGACCGGGCGGGCGTTGCCCGAACGTATATTCATGCATCGCTTAGCATATTTCAATCGAGGCTTGATGGCTGCGATGATCGCTGACTCGACTGCGTCATTTCGTTATCAGGCAAGCCGATCGCCGACTCGGCGCGGTCGATAGAGGCTTGTTGCCGATGGCCAGACCGCGCGCAGATCGTCCGTTACCGAGTACCGTCGTTGCGCGATCTAACTCAGCCGGTCGACGGTGGCGTCTGGAGCTCGGGGCTTATACGGGCCTGGCGGCCGGACAGCGGGCCCGGTCATCCGCCGGGGCCGACGGGCCCCGGCAACGCCTTTCCTGGCAGTCGATATCGTATAGATCAGCCGGTTATGAGCATGGCGGCGTCTGCCTGCTGGCAGATGTCCTTGAGGGAAGCACATTTGTTGCTGCCGGACGCACGCAAGGTCGGCGGCGGTAGCCATTGAACCTGTCCCAGCCCGGGGCAAGTTCGCGGATCGGCTCCGGTGCCATTAGGAGGTTCTCGTGAGCACGCAGGTGCCGCTGGTGATGGCCCTGGACGACCCGGCCGCAGTGCTCGAGACGGTGGGTGGCAAGGGCGCTTCGCTGGCGCGTCTCGCGCGCGCCGGCATCCCGGTGCCGCCTGGCTTCGACGTGACGACCAGCGCCTATCTCGACTTTGTCGAGGGCGGCGGCCTGCGTGAACCGGTGATGGCGGCCATGTCCACCGTCGATGTGTCTGACCCGGTTACGTTCGAGGTCGCGTCGGAGCGGATCAGCGCATTGTTCGCCGGCCGAGCAATGCCGGCCGCCACCGCAGCAGCTATCGTCCGCGCGTACGCCGCCCTGGGTGACGACGTGGCGGTGGCAGTGCGGTCCTCGGCGACCGCGGAAGATCTTCCCGGTATATCGGCTGCGGGACAGCAGGATACGTATCTCAACATCCGCGGTGCGGCCGCCGTGCTCGACGCAGTCCAGCGGTGCTGGGCGTCGCTGTGGACACCGCGGGCGATCGGCTACCGGGCCCGCTATGGGATCGTTACCGACCATGCGCAGATGGGTGTGGTTGTGCAGCAGTTCGTGTCGGCTGATGCCGCCGGAGTCCTCTTCACGGTTAACCCGGCCGCCGGCGGCGGGGACCAGGTGGTTCTCAACGCGAGCTGGGGCATTGGTGAGGCCGTCGTTGGCGGCCAGGTCACACCGGACATCGTCGTGGTGGACCGGGCCGGCGGCGACATTATCGACTACCAGGCCGGCAGCAAGTCCGTGATGACCGTGCCCGCCGGCACCGGTACGAGGGAGCAGGACACGCCGGCCGCCCTGCGCGATACTGCGGTGCTGACCGCCGGTGAGGCCGGTGAGCTTGCCCGTGTCGGCCTGGCGATTGAGGACCTGTACGGCCAGCCGGCGGACGTCGAGTGGGCGCGGGCCGAGGGCAAGCTGTTCGTCGTGCAGGCACGGCCGGTAACCGGCCTTACGGCAGCTGCCAGGTCCGGCGAGCAGTGGAACGACAGCCTGGATGGGGACTACCTGTGGAGCAACGGCAACCTCGGCGAGGCGCTGCCAGACGTGATGACCCCGGCCACCTGGTCGTTCATCGAGCTGTTCATGCCGCGGGAGATATCTCCGCCGACCCTGCCCGGATACAACGGCTGGGGACGAGTCGGGGGCCGCTTCTACATGAATGTGAGCATGTCGGCTTCGCTGGGTCGGGTGGCGGGCATCTCGGTGCGCCGGTTCGTCAGGCTGAGCGAGCCGGTCTTCGGCAAGCTGCCGACGGCGCAGGAGATACCTCTGGTCCGGCTTCCCCGCTGGAGGGTCATCCGGCTGATGGTCCCGGTGTTTGTCACGACCATGCGCAGGGCGCGGAGGAACCACAAACGACTACCGGAGTTCGTCGCGGTTGCTCCGGGTCGTTGTGACGACCTGCGCGCCGAGATCCAGCGGATTGATGACGCCAGCGCGCTGGCCGACGCGTGGCTCAGCCAGATCCAGCCGTTCTTCTTGGAGGCCAGCGACATGCTCGCGGCCTCCGGAACAGGCGGCGCCAGGGCGCTGCTTGCCGTGCCGAACAAGCTGGCCGCGCTGGCCGGCGAGGCCGACGCGGCCATTTTGCTGTCCGGGCAGGTTGCCGGGGATGCCCAGCTGGCCAGCCTGGGCCCGCTAACCGGCCTCGCGCAACTTGCTCGCGGCGATATCGACCGCGCATCGTTCACGCGGCTATATGGACATCGCGGCTCGCACGAGATCGAGGTTTCGGTCCCGCGGCCGGCTGAGGATCCCGACTGGATCGACAGGCAGCTCGTGGGCCTGCAGGACACCTCTCGCAGCTCCGAGGACTTGCTGGCCAGCCAGGATGCGGCCCGCCGCGCTGTCTGGGACCGGCTCGGACAGGAGCCGAGGAAAGCGGCTACGGCGCGCGCGATGGTCACCCGGTGGGCGCAGGCGGTCCGCGGGCGGGAAGGAGCCAGATCCGAGCTGGCCAGAGCGTTCTGGCTGCTGCGCGCGTGGCTGCTGCGCGCCGGTGAGCTGACCGGCCACGGCGACGACCTGTTCTTCCTTAGCCTGCCCGAGATACTCGATGTGCTTCACCGTGACGAGTCGCCGCTGTCGGCAGTGCCGGGCCGCAAGGCAACATACGAGACCTACTGTGCGCTGCCGCCTTACCCTGCGCTGATCCGCGGCCGGTTCGACCCCGTGCGCTGGGCCGCCGACTCCAACAGACGCGCCGACTACTACGACGAACGCGGCATGATCGCGCCAACGGACGACACCGTCACCGGACTTGCCGGGGCATCCGGCGTAGCTGAAGGCGTGGCGCGGGTGATCGGCAAAGTCGAAGACGCCGGCCAGCTCGGCGACGGCGAGATCCTGGTAACGACCGTGACCAACATCGGCTGGACGCCGATCTTCCCGCGGGCTGCCGCAGTAGTTACCGACGTCGGCGCGCCGCTGTCCCATGCCGCGATCGTGGCGCGCGAGCTCGGCATCCCCGCCGTCGTCGGCTGCGGCAACGCCACAATGCAACTGCACAGCGGCGACCGGATCAGAGTCGACGGCGGGAAAGGCACCGTCGAGGTCCTGCACCGGGCGTGAGAAGGGTTCTGCGCCCGCCAGACGGCCTCAATCCGGGCAGGCACGCCTGGCATGAGCTGGCCTGGCCTGGCCGACGCCGATGATCTAGCGTGAATCGGGACGACGATGCCACCATGAGCCGGTCAGCGACACGCTTGTTATCCCGGCGTGGCCGCGTGTCTATCGGCCTGGTGACCACGCGGTGGACGCGCGCAGAGTACCCAGATCTGCGCGCCGCAGCTAGTTTAGTCACGCCGAGCGGTTGGGATCCGCGCCAGATCGGCGGCTATTTGCGCGCGCAACTGCTGATCCAGCTCGTCCGCCGACGCGTGCCAGACGGAGCCAGGGCTGCATGAATATTCATGATCACCGGGCGTCCGGGATGCGCGCTTCTGCCGCGAGTGGAGCGGTCAGTCAGCGAGGCGCTTGCGGAAGAACACCCGCCGGAAGCCGTCGTGCTTGGCCCGGTGGCTCTCCACGTAGCCGTGCCGCGGGTAGTAGACGAGGTTCTCGGTCATGGCTTCGTTGGTGTAAAGCCGGATCTCGCTGAGATGCAGGCTGCGCGCCTGGTCCTCCGCCAGGGCTAGCAAACGGCTCCCGACGCCGCGTCCCTGAGCGGCTGGCAGGACAGCCACATTCTCCAGCAGCAAGTAGCCGGGCCGAGCGACGAGGATAGCGAGGCCGACAATCCCGCCACGTTCCACTGCCACCCATGCCTGGCCGCTCCGGACAGCCTGTGCGTAGTCAGCAGTCATTGGGGCCGGGGCGCGGCCAATCCTGGCCACGTAATGTTCGTACGCCGCCGCAGCGATCATGCGGAGCGCGTCTATGTCGGCATCGCCGGCCGGACGGAGGGTGACCACCTGCCAACCGTAGGCCGGGTTCTGCGCATCCGCTTCTGCCGCGAGCGGCGCGCGCCGTCGTGTCGCTGGCGTGGGTAGCTGAGGTCATCGCGCAGTGGAAGACTCCGGTTGCCGCCGCATTGCAGAAAGCAGCCTTCCGCCCCGGCTCCGGCGGTCTGGATCCGCGGTCAGATGTCGTCCCCATAGCGGAGGATACGGCCATGCCGCTGCAAAACCGTGTGACACCGACCGGGGAGATCGTCGCGGATCCGAGCCGCGGCCGTACCGGGTGATCCGTCATCCGGGTTATCTCGGCTCGATCATGGTCTGGACAGGCTTCGGGGTGGCGTCCGGGAGCGCCGGCGCAGCCCTTGGAGTGGCGGCCCTGATGGGCGCCGCCTACAGCCGCCGGATTGCCTCAGAGGAGGACATGCTGACGGGGGAGGACATGCTGACGGGCAAGCTCGGCACGGCCTACGCAGAATATTCGCAACGGACGAAGAGGCTCATCCCCTTCATCTGGTGACAGCCCTGTGACCGGCCCTCACCGCGCACTCTTCTGCCGCCGTGGGCGCGCACCGACCGCGGGTGGCCTGGCTGGAGAGGCGGGTTCGCCCGGCTCCTGGGAGAATCAGCGGATGGGCGAAGATCCGGGCCGGCCGGCCTGGTCCGCTGCCCGGGCCGTGGTGATCGATCGCTGCTCCGGCGACCGGCCCGCCTCCGCCGGCCGGGCCTGGAGCGGTTCACCGTCGCGGTGCGCACTGCGCGAGCATGGCCGCCATCCCCCGGCGTCTGCAGCGCCGCGCCGGCCCAGTCCCGGGCCAGCGCTGAGCCGCGGCGAGGGCGGGCCCGGCGGGTACCGGAGAAGGAGCACCGGCCGGGGCGGTACGAACGATGCGTGCGGTCCGGCACTGTCGTGCGCGGTCATGCGGCCGCCTCCTTTCCGTCCGCTCACGAGTGAGGCTGGGGCTCTTGCCGGGCCGGGCCGTGATGCGGGCCGCGGCGTGGTTCTGGCCGCGGGGTGTGCCTGGCCGCGGCCGGGGCTAGGGGCGGTGGAGGGTTCGGCGCACGATCCCCGCGCAGCTGCGTGATCCGGGTTCGTCCCGCGCCGGCGATCAGCCCGGTGCGGATTCTGCCGATCCGGGCAGGCCGTGGCTGGCGCGAAGGCGCTGCCGGGGCGGGCTGGGACGCCAGGCGCGGGGCAGAGCCGCTGACCGATGGGCGCGGCCGGGTGCTGGTTGTGCCCGGGCGGGGCGCCGCTGGTGCGGGCATTGACGCTGTCCTCGCGCGAGCGGGACAGTGCCGCGTCCCGGCCACCGCTGCGACAGCGGCCGGCCGGGACGCGCCGGCGGGGGATACGCGGCGCTAACCGACGCCCGTCAGGGCAGGCGTCCGCTGCTGGCGGGCGCGGCCTGACGAGGCTGCGATCATCTCCGCCCGGCTGGCGGTCACCGGCGGGCGCAGGCCAGGTGACCCGGCCACCGCACCGCGCCCGCCGCTGGTCTCTGCCGGAACCGCTGGCGGCGGCCGCGCGTCCACGGGCTCGTGCGCGGTCGCGATCATGTCCGGTACACGGCGGTCAAGCTGCGGACGCGGCGGGCCGCCGGAACACGGCGCGCCGTCGTCACCGGGCCGGGCCAGGGGTCCGCGGCCTCCAGGTCACTGGCGGCGAAGGCGTTCATCATGTCACCGCTGCCGCATCCGCAGCCGCCAGGCCAGGGATCTGGCCCGGCGGCTTGCATCGGGCACCGGCGGTCTCAGCCGGCTGCGCGGCACTACGAGCGCCATGAGCCACGGCCATGATGATGATCAGGCCGATGGGCATGCGCTCCTCCGGTAGCCCCGGGTAGCTGGCCGCCCTTGGCGGCTGAGTTCCGGTGCGTGTCTTGCACGCTACACCCGCACCTGGAAACTAGCAACTGTTTTCCAGAATCTGGTAGCATGCCGATGGTGGCGAACTGGACCTTCCTGACCAACCACGCCCGGGTGCTGCTGTGCATCGCACACGACCCGGGGGTGCGCCTGCGCGACATCGCGGCCAGCCTGGGCATCACCGAGCGCAGCGCCTACGGCATCGTCGCCGACCTGGCCGAGGCCGGCTACGTGGTCAAGCAGAAGAACGGCCGCCGCAACCGCTACCAGATCCAGGCGCACCTGCCGCTGCCAGAACCCACCCGGCGGGAACGCACCGTCGGCGAAGTCCTGGCCCTCCTCGCCGGAACCGACGCCGGGCCGTGACCGACCCAGGGCGCGCGCCGGCCGGGCCTCACGGGGGCTTGGCGGCTGATAGTGCGGGTTCGATTCCCGTCGACCGCTCCACGTCACAAAAACCTAGGTCACTGCGCCGCGAGGCTGCCCGGACGTCCGGCCTGGCCACGGCCCGCCCTAGCGGCCTGAGGTTCTCTCATCCACAAAATGTTGTCTATGCGGCCCGGGCTTTTGCGGTGATGCCGAGGTGGTCGAAGAGGCCAGCATGCCGATGCGGAGGGTCTCGTAGTCCCGGTCGACAGGAGTCCAGGTGGCGGGCTTGCGTCCTATCCGCGGGCTTCGGATGCCGGCGAGGATGGGCGCGATGACCTGGTCGCGGAGGGCGAGCAGGGCGGCGATGGTGCGGGCGGCTGGTGCTGGGGTCTGGTAGCGCAGCGACCGGCCTGGCTTGACGACGAGGTTCTTTGGGTTTCCCCTCGTACCTAGAGACATCGCCTTAAGGGAGGACGGCGATGGCGGAGGCACGGCGGAAGTTCGATGTGCTCGCCGAGATCGGCGACGACCGATCCCGCTTCCAGGATGCCAAAGGCCTCAAGGCCTACGCAGGCACCGCGCCCATCACCCGCGCCTCCGGCAGACGGCACGCCGTCACCCGCCGCCTAGTGCGCAACAAACGGCTCTGCCAGGCCGGCTACCTGTGGGCATTCTCGCTGCTCACCGCATCCCCGGAGCCCGCGCCCACCACGACAAAGCGCGGTGAACTGCCCGACCCCGGGCCGCGCGGTCAGCACCCTGGCCCGCGGGTCTGCCTTCGCGTGAGGCGGCTGCGACGGGGTGACATCTGCTACTGATGGGAGCATGGGTCCGGGTGAGCGGCTGCTGGTGACGATGCCGCTGCACGCGATCACCGCGCTCCACGGTGAGGCTGGGCTGCGCGAGCGGTTCGCGATGGAGACCGCGAGCTTCGCTGATGCCGGCCGGCTCTGGGTCGAGCGGGCGCTGGAGCTGGCGGCCCGGCTGCACGCGGCGCGGGCAGCCTCGGCAGCGGCGGCGACGTCGCTGATGACGTTGGGGTTACCGATCGCTGCCAGCGCCTGGGCGAGATCGACCACCGTTCCGGCGACGCTGATGGTCTGGGCCGGTGGCCAGGCCGCGCTGGCCAGTGCCTGGGCGATGGCCGTGGAGCGGGCGGTCTTCTCTTCCTCGGTGGACTTGGGGAGCGTGTGGGCGCCGGTCACGGCAGTGAACGCGTCGGTGTCAGCCTCGGCGAGCCGGAGCGCGATGCCGCGCAGTTCGTGGACCTCGGTGATGACGCGGCCGATCGTCACCTGATGCTCGGGGTGTGCTGGCGGGCCCGGCCAGACGGCAAGCTCGACGAGATCCCGCCCGGGCAAGTGCCGCCGCGCGCCTGGTAGCGCTGCCCCGTGGCCTGAACGTCAGAGCGCAGCAGGCCACCATCCCGCGACCGTTTGAGCTGCGGCGATTCCTGTCGGCGTGGCTATCCCGGACCGGCTGTCCACCTGCGGGACCATGGGAGCATGGGCACATGACTGACCACAACCCTCCCGGCCCCAGGGAACCCGGCGAGACCGCAGCCCGCGATCAGAAACAGGCCGAGTTGCGCGACCTGCTGCGCCTCCACGCGCTGATGGAGCCCTACGCCCCGGACGGCAGCACCGACATCAAGGACATCCTGCCCGTCATGCCCGCCACCGACCGCGCCGAAGCCGAGGGCATCCTCGACCGCATAGACCTGCT
>WNGQ01000692.1_pt1 | contig 36600 bp, 25 predicted proteins | sample 5407661 | NCBI WGS metagenome assembly WNGQ01 (sample SAMN13153382, study PRJNA577476) | soil metagenome | isolation source: 60 cm soil or saprolite under Garry oak tree replicate 2 | place: USA:California | collected 2016-06-15 | reverse complement strand
GCGCGCCCTAGATTGCGTCGCGCGATGACGTTTGAAGCTTCCCGATCGACTGCGTCGTGCCACGCCGCAAGGGCCTCCTCATTTCGATCTTTGGACGCCAGGACATTACCAAGGTAATAGGCGGCGCGACCGTCAGTGGGATTGGCAGCGGCGTCCCGAAGAATTTTGATCTCTTCAACGCGATGTGGAAAGACCAAAGCTGGATCTCCCTTCGCGCCCAGCGCGTATTGTGCTCGTGCACGATCTTGATCACCGTCCTGCTCAAACAAGTAACCGAGCGTGTAATGTAGCATCGGATAGACACCTCTTGAATAGGTGCCGGTCGCTCGAGCCTGCTCGGTGCTGGTCGCTCCCTGCTCAATTCTTCTGATCGCCTCCTCGAGAATTTCACGTGCTTCGCCTCGCCGGCCCACCGCCGCATAGTCAAAGACCAGCTCAAGCACCGAGTCCGGCTCGCGCGCGAGCAGCCGCCACAATTCGCCCCAGGCATTCCTGGCGTCGCTGTCGTGACCGAGCGCCTTATTGATCTCGTACTGTTCGTGCCGCGCAAGATAATCAATTGGCATCTCCTGCACGACGGCGGCGATGTGTCGCTCTGCGGCATCGAGTTTTCCTTTCAAACGCTCGGCCAATGCGAGCACGGTGCGCGACTTGAGGTCGCGGGGGTCGAGTATTACAGCTTGTGAGAGATCTTCGAGCGCCTCGTCAGTGTGACCCTCAGCCAGCGCCATCTCACCCAGCACGTAGCGCGCGACTGACTCGCGAAACCCGGAACGCACTGCCCAGATCAAATGGTCCGCAGCTTCTGTCTTCTTCCCCTGTGCTCGCTTGACAAGGCCCAGATAGTAGTGCGCGTCGCCCGCATCCTTGTTGCGCCTCAGCGCCTCTTCGAGATTGGCAGCGGCCCTTTCGTATTCGCCACTGCGATAGTAAGACAGGCCCAACGCGATATGCGCGGGTGCGAAGCGATCGCGCCTGAGCGCCTCCTGGTAAGCCGCGCGTGCTTCCCTCTCTCTACTCTTCTTGTCCGCCGCGAGTCCTTCGACATAAGCCTGCTCGGCGCTGGTCGGAATGATCGGATCAGGAATCGGTCGCGTCGCTGGCCTGAAGTCAGGGTTCCCGTCCGGCGGGGCGTTCGTGTTATAGCGAATCAATTCGCGTCCATCTTTGCTCTTGAAGCTAACGGTGAGAATTGGCGGATACATATTCTGAATCGGAAGAGCGACCGAGGCGGTGAAGGGCCTGGCCGGGTCGAGGTCAACCTGCTGACTACGCTTGCAATCTCTTAAAGCGCAGAGCTCGGCCACGAATTCGGCATCCTTAAAACGCGAGTTCGCGTTGGCAGTGATGATGGCACTGTTACCTTGATAATTGACACGTACGGCCATGTCACGCGTGGCTGCCTGCCAGCCGCCGCCGAGCTGATTCACCGGAAACCAGTACTCGACGAAGTGCTCAACGCGGTGCGGCGCGATGAACTCGTGCTCCATTTGCGTCTCGAAGCGCCCGCCCTGAAATTCGACATACTGTCCACCGCCATCGGTCAGCTTATCAATCCAGACGTGTCCGTTCTCGTCCGTGCCCCACGTCCATGTTTTCTTGCCCGCCATCTCTCGGTGGTCTGCGACATGAACAATGCCCCAATCAGCTTTTGCCTTTTTCCTTCGGGAAGGAAAAAACGGGCCAGAACGCGTGGGGATAGGCTTCGCGCATCGGATAGATGAAACGCATGTCGGCAGTCGCGGGCGCTCCCGCAGTGGACCAGTACCAGTAGCGACCGGGCACGGGCTGGCGGTTATTAAGTGTCACTTCAGTCTCCACGACCCTGCGCCCCGGACGAAGCCTGATGATGACCTGCCACTGCATCCTCTGCACACGTTCCGTATCGCCGACCGCTACTGTCGCGCTCCCGTCTGGTTCTGTGCGCGTGACGTAATCTATAGGTGAGACCGTCGTCAACGTGTGGCCGTCCGGGAAATTCCACTCGATGCCACCGGAAACCCAGGCGCCGCGCAGCGCGACCATCGCATACTTCATGACGGGGTTGGAATAGAGCACGTCGCGGTTCGTTATCTTGTCGAAAATTTCGTAGAGGTGGCCGCCTAATTCAGGCAACACCGTGACGCGCAGGTATTCGTTCTCCAAATATACGGCCTTATAACTCTTCTCCGTGCGCTTGTTTGTCAATGTATCCAGAAACGGGTAGGGATAGACGGGCCGCCACTTGCGCCGTTGCCAGTCGAGAAGCGCGGGATACGGGTTGGGCGGTCCGAGTTCGTAAGTAGGAATCACGAGCGGTGCTTCCCACACCCGCGGACTCACTGATACGGCTTGTGCCGAAACAATCTTCACGGCCAGGAATAGAACTGCGATGCTAAATACAAAACGCAACCGCCAGGCACGATAATGCGAATGACTCTTTTTCAGATGATTCATAGGAATCCAGTCCTCCCGGTTCTTCAATCCCGACTGTGCAAACTCTCTGGCTCTGTGTATGACAAAGTTTTCCGCAGTCCCGGAGGGACGAAATATTTATGGCCCACGAATTCCAAAAACCCCCGAGCTCCGGAGGAGCGACACGTTCGTTGCCGCGTGAGGTTAGAACATTGCGCTCCGCTGGAGCTCGATTTTTGTGTGATTCCTTTAGCTATAAACATCCGGCTCCTCCGGAGCTTGAGTAGGTTTGGTTGCGGCTAGCAGCTGCGCCGCGCATCTGGTGGCTAACTCCGTCTTTTCAAACCCTGTTACGACTTGAACTCTTCGGTGGCAATTGTGTATCGCTCAATCTTGTTGCGATTGACCTGAAATCCAGTTCCGGCTCCGGCCGGCAAATGAATAAATCCCCGCGCATCAATCTCGATAGCCGGCTCAATAATGTCGTCGACGTACCAACGCGCAGAGGCTTCAATGTCTGTCGGAAAAGTGAAACCATCATGCGCCGCGAGATGCAGCCCCTGAGCTGAAGCGATCCCGAGTTCAGGCATCGTTCCGACCCAGCATCCGAGTCCGGCCGCTCGCGCGCGACCAAGCATCTGTAATGCCTCGCTCAGGCCTCCGACGCGCTGGATCTTGATGTTGATAATGCGGGCCGCTTTAAGCGCAATCAGTTGATCGAGCGCTTCGAGCGATTGAGCAGACTCATCGGCACAAAGTGGCGTGTACAGCTCCTTTTGCAGTTCTCCCGCCTCAAAATAGGCGTCCCGAGCGAGAGGTTGTTCGATCATCGTTAAGCAGTAAGAGTCCAGCCGACGAAAGACCGGCGCGTCAGAAATCGCGTACGCTCCGTTCGCATCAACCATCAACGAGACGTCAGGGAACCGAGTGCGAACGGCTGCCACCGGCTCTTCGTCCCAGCCGGGCTGAATCTTGATCTTGACGCGGCGATATCCCCGGTCGATGTAAAGGGCAACGCGCTCAACCAATTCTGAAGTTTGCTCGTAAATACCAATCGCGACGCCGGACGGGATGGGACGCGACCGCGCGCCAAGTAATTCGCAGAGCGGCGCGCCTACGGTGCGTGCGTAAGCGTCCCACACCGCTCCTTCCAGTCCCGCCTTCGCGAAGGCATCGCCCGGTAGAGTGCGCAACCGTTCGAAATAAGTTGTGGCATTACACGCGCCCTCATGAAGTAGGGAAGGGATCAACTGCGTAGTGAGCGCTCTCCATGTGCTCTCCGGGATGTCATCAGAGTAGAACGAACCAGACATCGGGGACGCTTCGCCCCAACCTACTACGCCCGCAGCCGTTTTAGTTTCAACAAGGATTGCGTCGTTCTCGGCGATCGCGCCGTTGCTGATACGAAACGGTTCAACGAGAGGTACGCGAACGTGATGAACCGTCACGCTCTTGATTGCGAGACGATCCAATTGCTGTTCTACCAAAAGATGGTCCATCATCAGAGTGCTTTGCTCAATTACGCGCGGCTTAGGGAGTCCGACGACGAAAACAGCCGCGTAGCGGCGAAATCTCTATAGAATGTGAACGACCCGTACCATGGGTCGTCGGAGCGGAGCGAAATGCTGAGCATTTCGCTCCGCTCCGAAAGAGTTCAATATTCCTCACTATTTCTATAAACATTTCGGTCCTCCGGACCTTTCTTCCGACACACGCCTGAAGCTACATGTGAATCAGAGGGAGAGCCGCTCATCGATGAAAGCTGAATCGCGGTTTAACGTCTCATCTCAGCCCGCAAACTTTCAAGTCATGGTCGCCAACATTTCGCGCGTGACGACGTTTTCCAGAGGCTCACCTTTGAAGAACCGCTCGACCTCTCCGACGGCGACGGCGCCTATGGCATGCCGCGTTTCGAGACCGCCCGCGGCAATGTGTGGTGTCAGGAGAACGTTCGGCAGGCGGCGCAATTCATGATCAGATGGCAGCGGTTCCAGCGGATCGGTCACGTCAAGCGCTGCTGTAATTCTGCCCGCGCTCAACTCAGCAACGAGCGCTTCCGTGTCAATTAGACCGCCGCGGGCAACATTAATCAGGTACGCGCCCGGCGGCATGAGCGCGAGCCGCCGCTGGTCCAAAAGATTCCGCGTTTCTGGCGTCAAGGCCGCAGCCAGGACCACTACTGAACATGACTGAAGCAGGTCGTCCAAGCTCACTAACTTTCCTTGCCTGGCGGTGACTGCGTCGGCCGAGCAATAGGGGTCAGCAACACTCAGTTCGCCGCCCAGCGGCTCGATCAATCGTGCTAAGCATTGTCCGACACGACCGAAACCTACGAAGCCCACTCTTCGACCCCGCAATGTCTCACCTTCACTTACGTACTCGTTAGTCCTGATAACTCCGGCGCGCATCTCCGCCGCGTACTGGGGAAGTCTGCGGACGACAGTCAACATCAACGCCAGGGCCATCTCCGCTACCGGCAGAACCATCGGTTCTGGCGCGTTCGTCACCGTAATTCGATCAAAGACCCTTTCCGATAGGCGTGACTTCACCTCACCACCGCAATGCACGATGAGGCGTACACGCGAGCACGTGTCGAACATCTCCGCATCCAGGAAGGGCGTATGCCATGTCGTCATCAGCACGTCCGACTGCGCCATCCGCGCGCGCAACTCCGGCGAGTCTTCACGCCCGGCATAGCGCGACCAGTCTGCTATCTGATTCAGGCGCGCGAGAACGGACTCGGGAAAGAAATGAGAAAAAAGCACGTCGCTGGCAAGTAACAGGACGCGTGGTCGCCTTGCGATCAGAGCGTCTGAGTCGGATAGATTGGCCAGACCCACTCTATCTTTGTTCAGCATTGCGTCTTTCAAACCTTCAGTCTCACATTTGCAGCTCTTGAGTTTCTTCGCCCGTCTCGCACCGCAAAGCGAGTTTTATGGCCGTGGCAAAATCCTCGAACGCCACCTCCGGTTCTTCGATCTCCGGGTGCCAGTACTTCTCCCACTCAAAACTGATGTAACCCTGGTAAGCCGATCCGTGAAGCGCATCAATCGGCTCGGCAAACGAGACCGCGCCGCGCCCAGCCAACACCGGCAACCAATGCTCGCGTCCTTCGACGGGATGCGCATCGCGGAGGTGGACGTGCATCAGGTAGGGGGCGACCGCGCGCGCCGACTCCTCAATTGAATCTCCGGCAGCCAGTGCGTTAGCTACGTCCCAGATGAGTCCCACGTTCCATTGATCGACGAGCCTAATGATCTCCGCTGCCGCATGACCGCGTGCGAAGTCGCCGTGTGTCTCCAGACCAACGCGGACACCGGATGGCGCGCGCTTCGCTACCTCTCGCAACGATGCGGCAATGCGGTCACGCGTCTCTTCGCGCGTCGCCGCCGCAGGTATCTCATTGGGAAAGACGCGAATGAACGGTGCGTCAAGCGCGGCCGCTATCTCACAATGCCGCAATGCTACTTCGACATTGTCTTGACGTGTCCTTGCATCAACCGCGTCGAAGGAGCACGAAGTGTCCACACAGCAAATCGAAAGATTTTGATCCTGCAAGAATGCACGAGTCTGCTCAATCGCGCCGCCGGCTTGAAGCTCCGGTCGCTCAAGAAGATTGATGCTGCCGCGGAGGGCGCGCAACTCAATGCCTTGATAGCCTAAGTTGCGCGCCGCTGCGGCGACCTGTTCCAGAGTCCATTCAGGACATCCCAGTGTCGAAAAAGCCAGTTTCACAATTCGTATGCTCCGGTGTCTATGGCTCCATCGAACCGTCGCGGGGTTGCCGTTCCGACTGCTTGCCGGCAATTGCTTTTGCGAGCTTATATCTGGCAGCCTCGTATACGTTTCCTGTCTCGCTGAAGCCGACCGGCGAGTTTGCCTGAACCTCGGAAAACATCCGCGGCACTACGGACTCGAGCACCTCATTGATCAGCGCGTTGAGCCCCAGTTTGCGCGCCAGCATCAGATACTGATGATCCTGTAGGCCCCGACGAAAGTTTGCCAGTTGAATCGTCGCACAAGGTCCGGCGATACCTCTGTCCTCTTCTGGGTGTAACTTCTCCTCACCGGGATACATCAATACGCCATCGCCGTTGGCAAAGCTTTGGCTAGTCAGCGGCTTATTCGGCTGACCGCGATTGTCGAAGGTGATCGGATTGGCCCAGACGTTTTGGATGCGCTCACCCTGCTTCTGACGATTGTGTTGCCAGTGATTCCCGTGCCAGTAGAAATAGACCCTGATGCCGTGCTTGAAGCAGCCCCAGATAGTAGCCCGCGCATCCGTCGCCGGAGCATCAATGACAATGGCGCCGCCGAAAGGACGGCCGCCGTTATAGACCCAGTAGTCATGGCCGCGCGCTCGTTCCTCCAGCGCGCGCCGCACGTCAAAGGCTTGCGGGCCTGAGCACCAGATGTCTATCGCTCCATCCAACTCCTTGACATAACCTTTGGTAACGAAGATTGGGAGTTGCTTCCCTGGGCCTGGATTTGAATGGACGTTACCTGCGAGTTTACGAATGCGCGCATAATCTGCCGCTCTGGGCTCATCAGGCATGTACAGAAAGGTAATCGCGTCGGGAAAAGTTCGCCGCAGGAAGTTCATCCACGCATCTGTCTTCCGCCACGCGCTCGCACGTTCATCGTAACCGTCGCCTGGCCCATAGAATGATGCGGGAATGATTTTGTTGCCGACGTTCTCGCCCGGCCCTTCATAACCTTGAGCAGGTGTAAAATCATCGCCACGAAGTCTGCCGCGGGCTTTTAGCGCCGACTGCTCGTCGTAAGCATTTACCAGTTCGATTCTCTGACGGTGCGCGAAGCGATGATAGACCGCGTCCAGATTGCGCCCTTGATATAGGTCGGTCTGAAGACCTTCGTAATAGACCATCGCAGTCATGCTGTTCTCGTCCGGAAGTGTGAAGTCAAACAATTCCAGCTCAATAGGAACATCGCGCAGCTCGCCATCAGCTTTGACACGCACGTTCCCCTGGTAGATTCCCGCGGGCAGTTTGCGCGAGGTATAAATTTCAATCCACACGGCCTGGTTCTGCGACGGCTCGACTTTGAGTGGGAATCCCCCCTTCCCCGGCTTAGCGTTTTCCGGTACGAGCTGCACGGGTTTCCAACCCGTTGGTTTTTTCGGCGCAGACGGCGTACCTTGCTTGTAGATCCATCTCGCCTCCGTCGGCGCGGAAACGTGCATATAGTTTTCGGAGAAGAGCTGGATAGGTCTGCCGGCATAATGGGTAGGGTCTGAAACCGGAGCAGCGTAAACAATCTTTGCTGTACCATTCTTCTGCTTGAGATCGGCAACAGCGACGGAAAGTTTGTTGATGCCGCGAGCATTGGCTTCGATGATCAGTTGAAAGGCTATGATCTCGTTGCGGGCACCGAAAATCATAACCCTGTGACCATCCCAAACAGAGTTTGAGACCTTTTGAGGATTCTGAAGATCATCTTTGTCAATCTTCTCGCTATCATTCACGGCCCAGATTGCGCCGATGCCTGATGGTAAGGTCTCACTCGCGCTAGAAGGACCTGCAGGGGAACGATTCTCACTCAGCAAGCGATCGTCCAAACGCCCAGCCATTTCCGTGACCGGGCCAGTGAAAGCAAGTAGAACGAGCGCCAGCGCAGACAAATGTGGCAGATGAAGTTTCGTGCCCATAACCGTTTTCATTCCGCTAAAGGTCTTTGCTCATGCAGAGTATTGCAACAGATTTATATCTTCCGACTCTTCGACATCGTCTGAGTTAATCCTCCGTGGTGGCTGCCAGGGCTGCTTCAGTTTCGCTCGCAGGCTTCGGGGTTCGCCCGGCAGCCACGAAGGCCAGGCCCGTGAGCGTGGTTACTAAGGCGTAAACGAAGATGATTATGCGAGCCCGACTGGACGCAGAGACCAGCAGTATTAGAAAGCACGCGAGGCCGATTCCCGTCGTCACTCTGCCGACCAGGGCAAGTTGACCGCGCCCGGAAACGCCGGTGTCTCCCAACTCGGTCGACGGATCAATGGGCATCGCCAGCCTGGCAAAGAAGAACGAAACGCGCTCGGCGAATGCGCTGGTCGCTCTGATCGTCAGCACCGGAACGAAGAAAGCGATCGTCGTCGTGATGGCTGGAATGCCAATCAGATAGGTCTCATTTAGGTTCATGCCGCGATACCGATTCAGATAGAAGTTGACGAAAAGCGAGGTCGTCGCTCCGACAACATAAGCACAAACAGCCGACCACCAGGGTCCGCGCTTCGCCAACATTCCATACAAGAGAGGCAAACCAAGGGGAATCAAGAACATCGATTCGAGGATAAAAAGCAGCGTGAAGATGCCGCTCGCGCCCTGCGCGAAGATGAGCGCCACACCAATCATGAATACCCCAACGAACAGCGAAGCCACGCGGCTTGCGACCAGCATGTGTCGATCGCTCGCCTCCGGGCGCAGGTAGCCCTGGTACAAATCCTTGGCGAAGATGCCAGTGACGACGTGGTTAGCCGCCGAGAGGTTAGCCATCGAGGACGCAAGCATCGCAGCCAGCAGCACGCCGACCAGACCAGGCGGTAGCACTAGCAAGCCCATCGCGATATAGGCTGCCTCCGACGGTTGCTTCAGCCCGTTGGCCATAGTCCCTAACTCTGGCATGGCCACGCGCGCGACAAGCGGTGGCAAGTAAAAGATGAAGCTACCGACGGTGAAGAGCACAATGCAAAGTAGGGCGATCTTCTTTGCGTCTCTCTCGGTAGGGGCGCAGAAGTAACGCTGCGCATTGGCGAAGTTATTGTAGCCAGCTGTTTGCGAGACGGTATATGACAACAGGAAAAGCCAGCCGTACTCACCTCTCAACGGATTGAAGAACCCGGCAGGCACGTTCCCCGCGAAGCCACTCCACCCGCCGACACTCGACAGCGAGAGGACCGCCAGAAGACAGGCGACGGGGAACAGGAACATAAACTGGAACATATCCGTGAAGCAAACGGCCCAGTAGCCACCCAAGACTGTGTAGGCAAGGATGACGAGACCGCAAATGAGAATCAGATACTCGACACGGAGACCGAGCGCAACCGACATGAAGCTCGATAAGGCGAAGAGGCGAACCGAGGCTAACATCAACTGGCTCGGCCCCGTCATCCAGGAAAATATCTTGTGCGTGCCATCGCCAAACCGACTGCGTATGTACTCAACGACGGTCGTTACGCGTGAACGCCGCCACCGTTCCGCAAAGACCAGGTAGCCAAAGATGAATGCCGGTACGGCTAGCCCCATCAAAAACACGCCGATCACTCCCTGCCGATAAGCGAATCCCGCGCCGCCGGTGAATGTCCAGACGGAAAAGCCGGACATGAAGGAGGCCATCCCGGCTACCCACCACTCGACACGATTGCCTCCTTTCAAAAAGTCTGAGCCCACCCGCATGTACTTCATGAAGAAAGCGCCAACGCCAGCCATGAGCAGCAGGTAACAAACCAGCACGATGTAATCAACCAATTGAATCGCTGAACGCATGGCTGTCCTTCCAATCACTGCGACAAGAGTGCCGCCGAGTGGCGATCAAGAAAGAGATGCGCGTCCCCGTGACGACGAAGAATTGACGCCGGGCACGCAGTTTCGATAGCTCCTTCAATGGTCTTTAACACCGCCTGTTGCTTTGGCGGACCAGGCAAAATCGCGAAGAGTCGCGGGCACTTCATAATTGTTGGAATCGTCAGCGAGAGAGCACGGTGCGGAACTTCCTCAAGAGATCGGAAAGCTCCATCGTGCACCTGCTGTGCGCGACAGACCTCATCCAGCTCAACCATCTTGACGGGGAGAGGATCGTTGAAATCACAAAAAGGAGGATCAATGAAGGCCAGGTGTCCATTCTCGCCAATTCCCAGCACTGCAAATCCAGGAGGATTGCTTTCTAACAAGTCCGTGTAACGCGCACACTCCCTTAGAGGATCAGTTAACTCCCCAGGCAAGCCAAAGAACTTGCCCAGCGGCACTTTATCGACGAGTCGATCAACCAGAAAGCGACGGAAGGATTGCGGTGCCTGATCGTTCATTCCCAGATACTCGTCAAGATGAAAACCAATCACGCGCTGCCAATCAATGCCGGGAGACTCAACCAGAGCGGCGAGGAACTCATTTTGTGATGGAGCCGAAGCGAAGATGCCAACCGCGCGCCCGTCTTCAGCGATCAGACGGCGCAATTCATCGGCTACGGCTGCGGCCGCGGCTTTACCCATCTGTTCCCGCGTCGCGTAGATAAGCACATGAAGTCTATCTACGCGTAAGCTCTTGATGAGGCCATCTCCGGCAATGCCCATCATTGGCGATTCCCACGTCCCTTTTCTTTGGTGCTCAACCAACCTCTGGTCCCGCGATAGCGAAGACCAACGCAGAGGTCCCGGCGTTATTCTCCAGCCCAGAACGCATTCTTATGAAATCTCGTTGCTTCACGAATCCTCGCGCGGCCACGATCTGGGCGACAGCTTCAAAACCCGTGTTGATGTCAATGAAGACATCGCGACCGTCGAGTTGAGCCAACATCCCATCGAGCAATGATGCTGCCGCATTCTGATCTGTCGCCACAATGGGTCCAACATAACAAGCGACCGCTCCTCGACGGGCCAGAGCATATCCGCGTAGCTCACCATCCGCCGCGCTAATCGTGAGTGGCGGGACGGATGAATCAGCGACTAAAGAACCGAGCAATGCCGAGCGCTCCGCTCCAAATGCACGTCGGTCGAGGGCCAGCACTTTTGGCCTGGCCTGTTGAATCCAAACTTGACAGTCCATTTTGCCGGCAGGCCGCGCCGTGCCTGCCCATCTTTCAATACGCGTTTCATCCTCAAAAGCCAAAGCCGCATAAACCGGCTGTCCGGAGCGTGTAGCGTCCAGTTTAATTGTCTTCACGCCACGCGAGCGCAAGCTAAGGAGCATTGCCTGCATCAGTTGAGTGGCAATGCCTCGCCGTCTGCAGTCGGGGTCTACCAGCACCATACCAATCCAGGCCAGGTCTGTGCCGTAGGCCGTGCTGGTGATCGTGCCAACAACACGATTGTTGAGGCACGCAACGAAGCCGCCCCGCGGATCAAGCTTGAGTAGTCTGCACCAGTCGCCTTCCGTCTGGTTCCAGCCGGCTAATTTACTAAGCCGCACGCCAGCGCTGATGTGGTTCTCGCTGAGCAAGCGGATTTCCAGTTCATCTTGCATCGCGCGAATCAAGGCAGAGCGGGCTCGTAATCCAGCCATAAGCGATTGGCCGGGTCGACGCAATAGTCTGCCATGCGCTTGATATTCCACTCGGTGGGCCAATCTAACGCACGCCGCAAATGGAGCAAACAGGCAATCAGACCGCGCTCTGGATTGAAATAAAGTTCATGCAGCGCGCAAGCCGTCTTTCCCGTGCGCTTCATGCGATACTCACTGCTCGGCAATTGAAAATAGGTGTGCAGTTGAAAGCTACACGCCCCGCGCAGGAGATATTCGGCAGCCATTCGTCCTGATTCGATATTGCCGGTCGCACTGATTGGAATGCGACATACCGGAATCCGTCCTGACTGCTCGAGGCTTCGCAGGCGCGCCAGGACAGCCAGGTTGCGTGCGCTCAGGTCCGGTCCACCATAGGCGACGCCACGTTCGCCGTCGAACTCGCGGTTAGGATCAAAGAGTCGATTTGCGTACACAAGAAAATCCGGAACGTTATCTCCCACGCATTGCTCATTGACGGCGCGCAGCATCTCCAGTTGAAAGACGTCTTCAAATACAGCATTGAAAATCTTCAACCCGACGCTGATCCGGCGCGGATGGGCTGCTCTCTTAATCAGTTCGCCAACCGTTTGCAGCCATCCAAGTACGGTGCTCATTTGCGATGCCCGATCGGAGCCAGCCAGTGTCGGACTGAAATCCTTCTCGATGGGCATTGCACCAACCGGCCCATGATCCTGCCAAACATCGATCAGCCGCCCGGTTGTATATTCGTACTCCGCATACTTCCATTCACTCTCTCCATAAGCCGGGAGGTGATACTTGCATGATGGAGCCACAATCATCTCGTACTCTTTAGCTATCTCTAATGATTCAGCAAAGAACGTGAGGTAAGCATCGAACGTGTCGTACCAGCCGCGTCCTTTCCAGGTAACCGTCCAACCCATTTGACCGTCTATGCCTTTGATTCTTTCAGTGAGCATGCGGGCTTCCGGAATGGCCCAGTCACTCATGGATTGTGCTCCGCTTTCGTCCTGCGCAATGAAAGTCTTGAGCACGACAAAGCCGAGACCAGACTGCGCGTCCTGTTTGACCTGCGAGACATTGAGGGAAAGCTGGCCAGAACCTTTGCCGAATGGGTTCTTGACGGGCAAGCCACCATACTCGCTGCTGAGATTCAAGTTGTAAGACTCGCGGATGTAGTCTTCGGGAGACTGTGGTAACCCGTCGGCAAACCTTTCGTAATCGGCCACCAGCGATCTGAACTCTCCGGCGTCAATCTCCAATTGCTGCATCAGGCGCTCAATCTTCATTTCTCAAAATCGGCTTTTTCCAGTGCTGCCAGTGTCCGCCCAACCGCTTCAAACTCGCCGGCCGGAAGCTGCGGACCCCAGGGATCGTGTGCGGCAGCGAGAGGGATGATACCCAGGTGTACGAGAGACCAGAGCAACCGTGTGATGTATCCTTCGATGGGAGTGATAAAGATACTCTCGGCCAGCAAATCAGCTTGATCGGACAGGAACAAGAAACGCCCCGCATCACCACGCAAATGGCAGTCAATCAACTCGGCCTGCATCGCACAGCAAATCGCTCCCATGCCGATGAGCGCAGCACGAGCTCCGCGGCGCAAACTGTAGCCAAGGAAGCGATCTTCTCCCGTGATCAGTAGCTTCTCCGGATAGCGCTTAACCAGAAGACGCGCTACGTCCTGATAGGTGATGACACTATCAAGCGTCGCCATCTTGATACCAATGACTGACGGATGCGCGAGCAATTCATCCAACACAGCGCGGCTGTAACTAATGCCACCTGCCGCCTCGTAGAGATGGAACAGAATAAGCGGAAGACCAACATCAGCGAGTCGTAGGTGATATTCGACGATCAACTGGTCTCTTCGCTCGTGATCTCGCAGCCAAGTGGGAGCGTAAACGAGCAGCGCATCTGCGCCTTCTTTGGCCGCCCGCTCCGCCATCATTACCGAGCGCGCGCTGGCATCTTCCGGTGTTTCGCTTCCGGCCCCTCCGGCGCCTGCGATCAGCACCCGGTCATCGAGTGCAGTGCGCCAATCTCGCAAAACCCTTAGCGCGGTTTCATTATCAAGCAGCAATCCGCGACCGGTATGTACCCACACCGCAACCCCGGCTACGGGCTGTTTTCTCATGTATTGCAAATATGAGTCCTGGGCTCGCGCGTGCAGCCGCGCTCCTTCATCAAAAGGAACAGGCACAGCCGGGATCAGGCCGCCATCGAGACGGGAGCGTAGTTTGCTTGCCGGATCAACTATTCCAAGACTATTCGTTATCAAACTCCTCTTCAACCGACGGGCGGCACAGATAACAGTTCATTGAGGACGAGCGTGAGTGCGCCCTTGAGACTCGGTCGTACCTCGAACGCGGAGCGGCGGATCGGAATTGTGCTGACCCGTGGGCCGAGCAGGCTCTCCTTTGCGCCTTGAGAAATAATGGGTTCAATCAATCCCCAGGCTCGCGTAATCTCGCCGCCAACAACGATCACATCCGGGTCCAATCCGTTAATCAACCCGGCTATCCCGAGACCTAGATAGCGTGCTGACTCGCCTACGGCTTCGGCAGCCGCCGGATCACCTGATTCGACGAGCTCGATCAGCTTACGCATGCTTGGAGTGCGACCGCCCTTCGCATTTCGAAGACGTTGATAGCGGGAAATCGTAGCTTTGTCCGAAGCGTAGAGGTCCCAGCAACCGCGCTGTCCGCAACGGCATTTCGGGCCATTCAATTCTATGGAGATGTGGCCAAATTGTCCGGCTGTGTTGTTCCCGCCTCGGTAGAGACCTCCGTCAATGACCAACCCGCAGGCGAGTCCGCTACTCACGCTGACGTAGAGCAGGTTCCTCACGTGCTTATACTGAGCTTTGCTATGCCAGATTTCGGCCAGTGCTGAGCAACGCGCGGAATTGTCTATGATCACTGGCAACTTCGTCGCATCTTCCAGGCATTGGACGACAGGAAAGTCTCGCCAGGGCAGGACCACCGACATCAAAAAGGTGCCTTTGTTATTGTCCACCAGGCCAGGCAGACTGACGCCGGTTCCAGCCATTTCCACGAACTCACGATGTTCTTGATGAAGCCTGGTAATCTCCTTACCGATCTTCTGAAGAAAAGGACGGGGTTGGGGACCGGTCTTAAACCTCCTGCGCGCAATGAGGCGACTATTGAAATCGCTCAATGCGAGAATCGTTTCATCCGCGCGAATGTCCAGGCCAAAAATGCCATAGCGAAGATTATTCAGACGCAGGGGCGTCGGAGGCTTGCCGCCAATGGGGGTCGTCTGACCCAGGCCATCTTCGACAATACAACGATCCTTTAGCATCTCGCTCGTGATCGTTGAGATGGTGGTTTTGTTCAGACCGCTGATCTTTGCGATTTCTGCACGTGAGATTGGCTGACGGTCGGAAATTATATTGATGAGAATGCGGCGATTCACCAGCCGCAGCATGTCATGCCCGGCAGCTTTGACATCAGCCAGGTTTGGTTTGCGCGAATGGCTATGGCGAAGACGAGTCGGCCCGGTTATCGTCTCATGATACTGTTGTTGCTTATCGTGCAAGCTTTCAGCCGCCGCTCTGAAATGATCTGGGAAAAGAAAGAAAGGCTAAAGGAGTAAATAGCTGATCGTTTACTCCTTTGCCTTAGCACTCAGCTGAATTAAAACGTGAAGCGCAGTTTCAGACGAATAGACCGACGATTGTCTATTCCTTCCTGGCTGAAACTAAAGTTATTGCGACCGAAATTCGGGTTTGGACGGACATTCTGTGGCAGGATCACGGGCTGTCCGGATGAGTTTAAGCTGATGTCGAATTCGCCGAGATTGGCGAAGTTAGTATCCAGAGGTGAGAGGAGAGGGTGGTTAAAGACATTATTAAAGTCTGCGCCAACCTCCAGCCTCGTACGCTCGGAAAACTTAAAGTACTTGTGCAAGCCCAGGTTTACGCCCCAAGTGCCGGGGCCAACGAGAGAGTTCCGTTTGGCGACGGCCGGGTTATCAAAGACATCCGCACCTGTTGGGGGAAGACCGAAGGCAGCCGGATTGAAGAACTGGCCGCCCGACACACCCTGATACGGGTTCCCAATGATGACTGGACGGAACGAGGGTCCGCTGAAATCTCCGACTGCGTCAACAAACCCACTGGCGATATTACCCGGAAAGACTGGACTGCAGTTATTAGGGCAGTTCCAGAACGGGGTAAAGCCTGTACCGCTTTTGGCGAACATGTTCCAGGTCAACTGGAATCCGCCCACGGCGCCATCGGCCCATTTTGACATCGATTTGCCAAACTTCCGGCCATGACCCAAGGGCAGCTCATATGCGCCGTAGGCGACAAAGCGATGCTTCGAGACAAACGAGTCGCGTGAGAAATCGCTTGTGGGCTTGAATTGATTATAGAGAGCGCCACCGAGACTTGAGTCTCCCACATCAAGGCCGCTCGATTTCTGATCCAGCAGTGTGTAAGAGAAGTTGAACATCAAACCACTCGCAAACCTGCGGTTAACCTCGACCTGCAGCGCATGCGCGCGACCGTTGCCGCGATTCCCATAACTGGCCAGAAAATCGCCAAGCCCGTTTGGAAACGGACGTCGCGCCTCATCGGCTGCCGATTCCTGACAAACACCGTCGAGGTCAGTGGTAAAGGCCCCTGGGGTTGGATCGTAACAGAGATTTCCAGCGCCATCAGTGACACCAAAGGGCAAATTGTTTGGTGGCAACTCGTTAAGATCAAACCCACCAATCAAACCATGCTGACGAGAGCCGACATATGAAACGCGCAGCCCCATGTTCGCCATAAACTCACGCTCGAACGTCACGTTGTATTGTTCGAAGCGTGGGTCCTGCAGTTTGAACGGAATGGCATTGGCCGCTATTCCCTGGACCGCTATCGTGCCGCCGCTAAATGGAGTAATGCCGCGCGGGAAATTACCGCCAGCCGGGTTGATGCCGAGCGGCAAGCCGTTCGTGTTTCTCTTCGTCACGCGCTGATTGAATGTGTTGGTGGCGATTGCGTCACGTATACCCTGTGCTGCTGACGTGGGATAGAAAAATCCATAGCCGCCTCTGAAGACAGTCTTATCAGTCACGCGCCAGGCAATACCGAAGCGCGGTGCGAAGTTGTTTTTATCGGTATTGATCAGGCCGCGGCCAACACCAGCCTCTTTCGCAGTGACTACTCCATAGGCTATGAAGAATGGATGAATCTTCGCTTTGACCGCCTCAGTCGGCACGACAAATCGCCCTTTGTTACCATTGTTGCCGGTGCCGTTCGGATCGAAATTGACCATCAAATCATTCTTATCTACGAAAGGAGTATGCACCTCATATCGCAGGCCCAGATTGAGCGTAAGTCGCGGACGCAACTTAAAGTCGTCTTGAACGAACACGCCATACTCCTGATTGGAGACGTCGAGAGCCGGGCGAACATCACGTACGAAAGTGACAGTACTAGGCGGCAAGCCGAGAAGGAAATTGGCGAAGCCGTTGAAACTGGCTCCGTAGTTGATGGTTCCACGCGGAGCGTTTCTATTGAGAGCAAATCCATCAACCGCCTGGTTGCGCACGAAGTCGCCTCCTGCCTTGATTGAATGCTTTCCCACGTTCCAGGTTACGGTGTCGCCGAAAGTGCTCAGCTTCTGATCCAGAGGGCGGTTGGTATTTCGGCCCCCGTTGGGGATTCCAGCAAAGGGTGCGAAGGTGAAAGCCACCTGACCGGGAGTATCAATTAGACTTGGTCCGACGACGGCGCCGTAGGCCGTAATCTCGTCTGGAGTAAAGCCTACGCTCGACAGGAATTGACCTGTTGTAATGTTGGCCCTTCGATAGAGAAACTGGTAGTTGATCCCACCACGCGCCTCGTTAACCAGACTGTTTGAGATTAGCCGCGTGTACGAGAGCGAGAGGGTGTGGTTCTTCTGGTGCTGCGAAAGTCTGCCAAAGGCAGGCAGCGGGCTGGCAACTAAACCGCGATTTCCACTTCGGGTTTGAAAGTTATACACCGCATAAAACTTGTCCTTAGCAGAAAAGTCATGATCAACGCGCAGCGTGGCGAGATCGCGCGTCAACAAGCCGCTGAAAGTTTGGACGAAGTCCGTCAAGCGTCCGGTCGTTGCGCTAAAGGGAGCGGCCGGACTCGCATGGGGATAATAGGCGTTGAGGATGTTCAGCGCGATAGGATTCAGTAACCGCGTCGGGATGCTGATGAAACGCTGCGTGGATCCTGAGCCCGTAGTATTGTTGGCTATTTCGGCAGGCGTCAGTAAGGGTTTTACGGCAGCGGGAACCAATGGTCTGCTACCGGCACTGATCGCCGAGAAATCGCCACCGAGAATTAGAGAGGTCGGAATATTACTTGCCCTGAGTTGAACGGGTGCAAAGTCCCAGCGCCGCTCGTAAGAGAGGAGAAAGAATGTTTTCTTGCGGCTAAACGGAACCGGGCCGCCGAATGATCCACCAGTTTCGTTAAGGTTAAAGTAGGGCGTTGGGTATTTGGCCAGAGCGGCGGTCGGAAGGAAATTGGCCTTCGCAATTTTGTCCTGTGTGGCCCAAGCTGCCAGCGCCGAATTCTTGTTGTTGTAGAAGAGCGAGCCATGATACTGATTGCCGCCGCGCTTCGTCTCAATGCGAATGTTAGCGATACCGGAATACTCAGCGGTAAAGTTCTTTGAGAGCACGATCAGATCGCCAATCGTTTCGAGCGAGGGTTGACTGGAGGTTGGTTCACCGAAGATGCCGCCATTCGTACGCTGGCCATCAAGAGAAAAACTTGCTCCATAGCTTTGCGCGCCTATGAACTTAAAACTCCCGTCGCCGCCCGGTCCTTGAGTGATATCCGGATTCAAGTACAGAAATTCAAGGATTTCACGACTGTCGCGCGGGATCTCCAGGAGCTGCCGGTTATTGAGTGTGCTGGAAATTACAGGTTGGTCCTTCTCAATGAGTCCAGCCTCCGCAATAACACTGACGCTTTCGCTCGGAGCACCGATTTCGGTCTTAACATCAGCGCGCACAACATCGGAGCCTGCGACAACGACATCGACGACTGTGGTTTTGAATCCCGAGGCAGTAACGGTCACCTTGTAATTGCCGGGCTTGAGCGCGGCGGCCTCATAATTACCGTCGCTGTTGGTTGTAAGATCCCTCGAGAGACGAGTTTCCTGATCGGTCACCTGCACCGCCGCGTTCGGAATAACAGCTCCATTAGGATCAGTCACCGTACCGCGAATTGTTCCCAGGTTAGTGCCCTGTGGAAAGACAGCCACTGCGCCGCAGAGAAAGCAAATGGCCAGCAGGAAAACGGGGATGGTTCTATGCATTTTCTTCATAACTCACTCCTTAGCAATCAAAAATTTGACTGAATGGGTACAAGCAGTCTCGTTGCCCGAGGCTGATACTGCTCGCCTGTCATGTACATTCATCGCCGAGTCGTCCGGGTATCTGTCGCGCTCGGCTCTTCGGCGTTAGTTCGAAATGACAACTAACTTCATCTGAAAATGGCGTCAGTGTTCTACTACTGAATGATGGCGCTAGCTTTGTTGGAGTCAACGGTTGTCTTCTTTCTGCTGTTTGCTGAGGTCTCTGAACATGACACGCAAATCCCTACCGCCTTTGAGCATCACCATCAGAGTGATGAACGCGAAAGACGAGCCTGCGACTACGAGCCAGATCGTCCAGAACAATTGCCAAAAACGCATAACCCTCCGGTTCTACCCGACTGTCGCAGCCCTGGGGGCCTCCATCGCCGGCGCCCTTCCCAACAACGAACCAATAACAAGACCGCCGGCCGCCAGACCAAAGGCAGCGAAACCGGTCACGTTCTCCCCCCAATGTAAAAAGAAATAAGGAATGATTGCGCCCGCCGCTCCCAGCAACATCGCCGCATAGCCTCCCGTCGTGTTGGAGCGACGCCAGTATAAGCCGCCGACGACCGAGGCAAACGCGCCCGCAAGAAAGATCGTGCCCGTGATGTTGAGGTAGAGATAGACCGCGCCCGGCGGTGTGTAATAGAGTCCCCAGAACATCAGGAAGAGACTGACGAAAAGGTTTGCGGCCCGGTTAACGAAGATTTGTTTACGCGAGCTAAGCGCTCCTTTCCCCAGAGCCCTTCGAATCGGGAGGATCACATCCTGCGAGATAACAGAGCTCCACCCCAGCAAGTAAGAACTGTTCACAGACATCGTTGCAGCCAGCATTCCCGCGACCACGATTCCGCGAATGCCTGGCCCTAAAATTTGCGCCAGCATAGCCGGCATAGCATCGATGGGGGCCAGGGTGTGGCCGTTAACGACAGGCTGCGGAACCCCATTGTTCATGGCGCCCGTGCCGAACAGAGTCAAGGCAGCTATTCCCCAGAGCATCGGCAACATTCCGCGCCCCAGGAAAATAAAGCCGGTCCAGGTCATTACTCTCTGCGAAGTCTCAGGACTCTTGGTCGAGAACATCCTCATTGCGGTGGTCTGCCAACAGGTGTGAAGAGAAAACCAGAGCAGCACCTGCCAGATAATAAATGTGAGCCCGAACTTTGGATTGACCAGTGGGTTGAAACCCGCTTCGCCCATCGTGCTGGTTACCTTCGCTACGATGTGGCCCCAACCTGCATAATAGACTGCATAGACCGAGACGAGAATTGTGGCAATTGAGAGCAGAACGTATTGGACAAAATCGGTGATGACGATTGAAACCATTCCGCCTAGTACGGTGTATATGAGCTCCAGTAAGAGAATCACCGTCATTACCGCCACCAGATAACGGACATTAATGCCACTTACGATAGTTAGAAACTCGCCCTCGATTTTGAGAAAGACTCCCATGTTGAGGATGCCTCCGAGAGCTACCAGCAATCCTGTAACGATGCGCAAGCCCCGGCTGTACTTGACCTCAAAGTACTCAGGCACAGTCATCAATTTCAGCGCACGAAAACGACTGATAACGAAGCCGGTGCGACCTACAATGATCATCACCAGGCCTGAAACGAGCGCGGCGGCAAAAGCAGCGAAGCCGTACTTGTAGCCAAGCTCGCCGTTGTACATATAGGTAATCGTCCCAATCTCAGTCGCGGCCAACGTAGCAATACCAACGTAGACACCGAGTTCACGCCCGGCGACAAGATAGTGTGAGACGTTGCCGATGTAACGCTTGCCGATGATGCCAACGACCATCGACAGGATTAGATAGCCGGCGACGATCACCCAATCTATTGCGGCGAAATTCACGCGAGACTTTTACCTTAACGACTCTCCCGACCAGGGTTAGTTGTGGCTCCTGCCTAACCTCGGAAAACTCCTGTTCTAAATTCGGTCGGCGTCTATTGTTTAGTTGAAATTAAGTCGAGCGTACTTTTCGAACTTTTGTCTTATAGCACTACTTTTCGCGCAAGGCAAGAAAGGTTTTCCCGCCGATCCAGGTCCTCGATGCAACGTGGTGAACGGGCATTAGGCTGTCGCGGATGACGCCCGGAGACAACTGAAAGCATTTCATTTTGCGTCGCCCTCAACAATGATGGTCCCCATGTCGTACCAGCCAGATGAATTAAGCCCGATAATAGCTAATCGGATGCCGGGTCGTTGCGTGCGAGGATCTAGTAAGGCAAGTTGCAGCCTATAAGTTCCCGCTCGCAGTGTTCCGGGAATATGAGCAGAGCCGTCGAACACAGCATCTCCAGGCAGCCATTTTTTGACATTAGTTGAAAGTGGAATCTGTTCGCTGCCGTTTGGCGAATAAAACCTAAGAGCCAGTGTGTACTCACGATAAATGGGAGCCACTCCAGCGTTGAACCACCACATGTGAAGTGGCATCATCTGGCCGGCTTTAACGACTCGTGGATATTCCAAGCGCCGAAGGATAAAGCGATAGCCCATCTTCTTCTGAAACTCTTCGAACGGCTTCTTCCATTCAGGAGGAATCGCTGAAGATTTGATGTTTAGCGAACTGATATGCCAACGCAGCGCCTGATTAAAGATGTAATTCACATCCCAACCCTTTTGCTTCCAGTAACCCGGCACCCAGCAAGTTTCCAGCGAGACGGGGGCGTGCTGCCAGACATCCTGTATTCCCGTTCTGGCAATTTGCTCAGGGTAGAAGTCAAGCATGTGCGACCAACTCCCGGTCGGCTTTGGGTCCGCACTACGCATATCGCCTAAACAATCGAGACGCCAACCCGCGCCCCGCCCAGTCCCGTAAGCGAGTGCCTGTGGCTCATCAAAATTCATTAGCAGCGCAGTATGTTTGAAAGCGTCAAAGTATACGTCAATGAGTTCCTTTTGAATCGAGAAGGAAGGCATGTAATTGCTCCAGCCTTCTCCCCAATAACCAACCGTCGAAATATCCACGCTCTCCAAATCAGGATGGCCATCGTAGTGTGAGCCGGCAGACGCAATCAATCTTCCCCAGAATTTCAGGTAGAGAGGGTCGGCAAAATCGGGCTGCCAGACTGCGCCATCTTTGTCACTGTCTTTGTTGGCCCGACGAGCACCCGAATTGCGGTACCATTCGGGAAGCGGATGCTTCTGGTCATAAGGCATCAAGCGGATGGCCAAAGTTTGATCATGCTCGCGGGCCTGCCGCAACGCTGTATCAATAATTTCCCAGCGAACTCTTCCCTGCTCCGGTTCAATCGTGGACCAGAACCAACGACAGTACGCAATCGAAGTATTTGGAAACTCGGGCTTCCTGGTAGCATCTGAGAGCTTCGCCGTTGGCCCTTCCTCCGACCAGGTCAGTCCTGCATTTAGCTCTTGACCATTGAACCTCTGAAACGTCGTGATTCCCATTCCAGGGTTCACCAGAAGTTCGTCGCTCTCCACCGGGCGGACGACGACGGTTTCTGATTGCGCGAAAACGCTCGAAGCCATCACCAGAATCAGCGTGGCAAGAAAAATCATTCTGTGGAACATAGTGGGACGTCTGTAGTCTCCAGAGGATTCGAGAGTTTTCTGCTCAGCATTATCATCAATGACTCAAACCGAGAAGCTGAGCCGCATTCTCGTAGTAGACTTTACGCAGAATGTTTTCGGGCAGGCCAATACCGTAGATACGCCAACGTCCTTGTGGCGGCTTGGGAGCCGGAGCGTAGTCGAAGTATTCGTCCTCTGTCTCCAGAAATCGATAATAAATTTCGTACAGTTCCCTGCCAAAGATCTGCTGGGGGGTCTCATCGCCGTGAGGCGTAGCATCGGTCGCAAACAGGATTCGATCCTGGTACTTGTCGAAAAACTTGCGCGCCGTGCGTGGCTGTCGTCCCAACTCACCGATGCGAGCAGCAATATCGACATACAAATTCGGATAGCGATCCAAACACTCAGAAACGTAACCGAGATTCTCCGAATCTCCGACATGAAGCGCCACGAATTTCGTCCTGGGGTGAAGCGCTATTACCCGGTTGCGCGCTTCCTGTAACTCAAGGTTGCTGGGAAAGTCCTTTCCATAAAAAGACCAATCGGGGTGTGCGTTAAGTTCTTCGTAGCGTTCATTGAAACGATCAATTGGCAGAAAGAAGGCTTCGGGATCTGAGACGTGAATCGCCACCGGCATCTTCAAAGCTCCCGCCGCCTCCCACATTTTATCGAAGCGTCGGTCGTCTACCTTGACGAGCGGCCCAGTCTTGACCTGTTCGCGCAGATAGAGGCCCAATGTCTTAAGAACTTTCAATCCTTTTGCTCCCATCTTGCTGGCCCGCTCAATTTGATCCGACTGAAACTGCGGATAGTTAGGCATAACAATCTTGTCGTACCATGGCTCAACAAAGACTATGAAACGATCCGGTCGCGGTAGCTGCCAGTAGCGAATCGTTTCTTCAAGCAAGGGCCCATAACCCCCGGTCAGATTTACCATTATGCGCACATTCTTACTGTCCATCACTTGCAGAATCTCTTGCGGATTCGCCGCGTGATGAACCACATCGGCTTGTCCCTTGCGGTCAATCCAGGACAGGTGTGAGTGAAAATCTATGTTTGGATAGCGTGAGCGCGGCAAATGAGTTTCCGCCACGTGCAACATACTTCTGGGTTGATAATCGACCAATGGCAGCGTCTTCGTATCGGCATCAGGATATTCAGCGCTTACCGCTGTTTGAAGTTCAGGTTTTGGCCCGCTTCTTTCAGCGGCGGCTACTCCCGCCGCCCCCAAACCCGCCGTCGTGAATGCCGCCAACCATTGTCTTCGATTCCACTCGGCCATATTTTTTCCTTTCTAGAGTGACCGCGAAAGCTGGATTGCCGAGATCGAGATTCGATCATAATTCAAGGGGGGTTAACCACCTTTGCACCTGGTCAGTTTAGACCCCTGGCTTATCTGCTCCGGCGTCTCATCTAATTGTTTAATTTGACATTCAGACAGCGTTTGTATTATCTGTTCGCCACGCTCGAAATTGATTGCGAGAGTTAAACCTCTCGACGCTGCTGATCAGACATTGCTGGGGAGCATCGAGATGAAAGCAGCGCCGTGTTAGTAAACAACCGAAACTAACTGGCGGAGCTTCGCTAAATCCAGAAAGTTTCGAATTGAACCCAAAAAGCGCGGGTTGCTTCCGAGTAAGAAGCTAAGATTCAAGTTCCTGCCCGGTCATTTGGACATTCGGTATAAAGTTCTTAACGCGCCCACTCGCTGGCGCTCAGACTTTGCCAGCGGTTTATAGCACCAGCTAGCATGAACTTCAAGGCATGAAGCGTTACCAAAGAGCAACACCATTACGCACGCTTAGATCTGTCATAGGCATGAAGCTGACAGTCAGCACGGATTTCCAGAAAATCGGGCGCGCCCCTCTCAGGTACAGGATGAGATCGTGATTGCCTCCGAACTGAAATCAGTCATATCCGATGCATACGACCTCGCCAGCAGCAACCTGTACGAGGCCAGGTCGAGCTTTAAACCGCAGTCACTACTAGATTATCTCTTCAAGAATGGTATTTTTTCGAAGAGTGTAGTACATCGTGCGGTAACGTATCTGCTCAAACAGACTTATGGTAATGATGAAGCGCTAATCAGAAGTAATTTAGCGAGGTTTGTTCGGCTGTGTAGCTTCTTCCTCGAGCTCTATGGCGATGGTCCAGTAACGCTGCTGCGCGTGCCGGCGCGGATCAATATTCTTGGGGAACATATTGATTACGTTTCTTACATTCCGACGGCGTCTCTTCCCTTCGGCAGCCGAGAGCATGACATGGTCATGCTTTATCGAACATCTGAGACGGGGCGCGTGCGCGGCGCTTCGACCTTTGAACAGTATGCACCGTTCAATTTTGAGCTGAACGAAGGACCGCGCGATGCTTCGGCCGGGAATCTCGAGCGCGCCTGGGCCGATTATATTTATGGTCAACCTGAGCCAACTGCACACTGGGCCAATTACATTAAGGCTTCGGTCTTCTATGCTCTCCTGAAATATGGAGAGCTCGTCCAACACGGGTTCGAGTTCATTGTGGGTTCGATTATTCCTCCCGGTGGCGGAGCTTCCTCATCTTCCGCTTTGGTAGTGCTCGCGGGCGCGGCCATTCGCAGTGTCAACCAGATTGCTTACGACGCGCGCGAACTGGCAGAGGAGTCCTCGCAGGCCGAGTGGTATGTCGGTACGCGCGGCGGCGCAATGGATCATTTGACAATGTGCCTGTCTCAACGTCAGAAGGCTGCACATATCTCTTATTTCTACCGGCAAGTCGAGCTGGTCCCTCTTCCTCACCAACAGTTTTGCTGGGTCACGTTCTTCTCACATCCTGCTAATAAAGGTCTAGAGGTTATGCTTGAATACAACGAGCGAGCAGTCATCTCACGAATAATCATTCCCGCCATTATCGAGAATTGGAGCATAAGTCGCCCTAAGCTCCATGACGCCTGGCAGACTGCCTTAGAGGAGTTTAGGTCGCGCTCCGAATCTGCGCTGGAAACCTTACGTGAGGCGCTCGGTGAGTTACCTGAAGAGATTACTCTCAGGGAATTAGAACAACACTATCCGGTCGCGTTTAGCCAATGCACACTGAAATTTCCATCATTGGTTCGTGAGAAGCGTGAACATCCAATGAAGGTCCGGGATCGAGCGTTGCATCACCTGGGGGAGGTGGCAAGGGTTGCTGCCGCGGTAGCGCTGCTGCGCGATGTATCACTTGCAGCCGGAGATGGGAAACTAGAAATTGTCGACGCGGGGATGCGGACGATCGGAGAGCTACTTGACGAATCTCATGAAAGTCTGTGCGGGCTCTACGGAGTTTGCACACCAGAGGTCGAACAACTCGTCGCAGTCATAGCTTCAGATCCGCAGGTCTATGGAGCGCATCTGATGGGAGGCGGCTTTGGTGGCAATGTTCTGGCTCTAATGACAAGGGAGCGACTTTCTTCAATCATTGAACTTGTGCAATCCGAATTCTACGAGCCGCGCGGGAGAGATGGATTACGCGAAGGCTCGGTGATGGCTTCAACTCCGGGCGACGGACTCTCAACGATTGACGTTGACACCATATGGCGCGAAGCCATCGTACAATTCAACACAAGATGGTGGGAGGCCGATTCCTATCGCCGGGCAATAGGTTCAATGCTTGATAATTTAGTCGCCTCAACGCCTGCGGCCGAGGTCTGGCCCATTATTGTGGCTGCGGGTCTAGGCACGCGCGCGGCCTCAAGTGGGCTGAACGTTCCCAAGCCACTGGCTCAGGTTTCGGGACTACCTGTCATCAAACGACTCCTCCAAGTTGTGAGGCATGCGACGCAATGTGCGCTTCCGCCCATTGTGATCGTCTCGCCGGAGATAGAATCGCAAGTACGCGATGCACTTGTTGGCGAATCCATAAAAATTGTGGTGCAACCGGCAGCGCGCGGTAGCGGAGACGCGGTTATTTGTGCTAATGAGCAGATGCGCGGCTTTGAAGGACGCGCGCTTGTCGTCTGGGGAACTCAGCCCGTCATTCGCGCGCAAACGATCCGGCGCTCATTGACACTTGCGGGGATGTTCCCGGATTACGAGATGGTTTTGCCGACCGCATTGACCCGCCAACCATACGCTCCTCTGCGGCGCGATCACCGAGGGCAGGTGCGCGCGGCAGAAGAAACGCATTTGGAAAAAGCGCGCGCACGTCGTTTCGGAGAGACCAATCTTGGTCTCTTCATATTGAAAAGCGAAGTAATGTTCGAGGCGCTGCTTGAGATGAAGCGCAACTACTGGCGTGAAGCCGAGGGTCGCTATGAGAGGCCTGGCGGTGAACTTGGTTTTCCCAACGAGCTTATTACACATCTCGCTAAGCTACAGAATGGTGTTCTGGCCTCGCCCATCGCCGATTGGCGTGAGGCTCAAGGAATCAAAACCGTGAGCGATATATCGCGTTGCGAGCAGTTTATCGGCGAATTGGAGAGCGAATGATTGAGGTGCGGTCTTTGATGAAAAGCTTGCATTCTTCTAATCAACCCCGCGGCCACCTGGCATAAGTGTATGGCTCTCGCTAACCAACTACCTGCCGTCAAGCGCGGCTCCATACCTTCCTTGCGGTGGTGGATCGGCGGCCTGCTGTTCGCATCAACGGTCATCAACTATATTGACCGGCAAACGCTCTCCGTTCTTGCTCCATTTCTGAAAACGGATTTCCATTGGACCAACTCGGATTACGCAAAGATCGTAATAGCGTTTCGCATCGCCTACACGCTGGGGCAGACGCTCTTTGGCAGACTGTTGGATCGCATGGGGACGAGACAGGGGCTTACATTCACCGTTATCGGGTACTCCGTCGCCTCAATGTTGACTTCCCTGGCGATGGGCTTACGGAGTTTTGCTTTCTTTCGCTTTCTGCTCGGAGCTGGTGAATCTGCCAATTGGCCCGCCGCAACTAAGGCCGTCGCGGAATGGTTTCCCAAGCATGAACGTGGGTGGGCCGTGGCCCTCTTTGATAGCGGTTCTTCAATCGGCGGTGCAGTTGCCTCCGTCCTGGTGCTCTGGCTCTATTTTCATTTCGGCTGGAGAGCCGCCTTTGTCATTCCCGGAGTGCTCGGTGTGTTGTGGCTTGCGGCTTGGCGACTGATTTATCATCCGCTTGAGTCTCACCCGCGCGTCAGCGATGCGGAGCGCGAGATGATCCTCCTTGATCGGCAGGAGGACGAGCGACATGAACTTCCGGAGAGAAGAAGGGCGCGCTGGATTGATCTCATCATTCTGCCACAGACTTGGGGCGTCATTTTCGCGCGCGCGCTAACAGACCCTGTCTGGTTTTTCATTACGGATTGGTATGCGATCTATCTCGCGTCGAAGGGCGTCAATCCCAACGGATGGTTGATCGCTTTTGTCGCCACTTTTCTGGCAGCTGATCTTGGCAACTTCTTCGGTGGTGGGACGTCAAGCTGGTTAATCAAACGCGGATGGCCTGTGGGCCGCGCAAGAAAGGCGGTAGTTGTATTCGGGGGAATTGGCATGATGTTCCTTATCCCCACGTTATTCACCTCCAGCGTGTGGGCGCTGGCTGGACTCTTCGCTTTCTCAACTTTCGCATATGCCGCTTTCTCGACAATGGCTCTTGTTCTGCCGTCTGATTTGTATCGCAGCGAATCGGTCGCAACTGTCAGCGGTATGAGCGGCACGGGCGCAGGTATTGGGACGATTGTTTCGACCTATCTGATCGGCTACATCTCGGATCGCTACTCGTTTGGGCCGATACTCATTGCAGCGAGCTTGATTCCGCTCGTTGGCATGGTGCTCGTTTTAGTGCTGGTGCGCAACAGGCCCTTAAGCGGTCAAAGCTTTGTGCGACAGATTTAGAAAGCGCTTGTTGGGCATCTCGGTATTGGGTGTCAGTAACCAGTGGTTGTCTTCTTGAACATCCAGTCATATTTCATGAAGTAAGGTTCGATGATGACTAAAGCCTTTCTAACATGCAGCTTGGTCGCAACTTTCAGTGCCCACGCTTTGTTATTTGCTGTCGCACCGCCACCGGAGGCGTTCAGGGTGTTTAAGCAAACACCGGCGCCCGGGCCTCGCATTACGCCCTATCTCAAGTACCAGACGGAGCAGGCCTGGAGAGAGGATGAGCTTCGTCGCCATGAATGGGAGGGGATCCGTAACGAAAAAGATGTCTTCAAGGTTCAACGCGAGTTGCGCAGGAAATTGTTGGAGATGATTGGTGAACTTCCTGAAAGAAAAACGCCCTTGAATCCGCGCGTCACTGGAACGATCCACATGGCTGGCTTTCATATTGAAAAGCTGATTTTCGAGAGTCTGCCTGGTATCTACGTAACCGCACTAGTCTACGTTCCCGATGACACACGCGGGCCGCATCCGGCAGTGTTAGTACCATGCGGGCACTCGGCTAACGGAAAGGTTCACTATCAGGCGCTCTGCCAGAGGTTAGTGCAACGGGGCTATGTTGTGATCTGCTGGGACCCTGTGGGGCAGGGAGAACGAAGCCAGTTCTGGGACACGAAAGCTGGAAAGAGTCGTTACAATTTGATCTGCGCGGAGCATGCCGTGATGGGAAACCTGGCCTATCTTGCCGGCGCTAATCTTGCGCGCTGGGAGATCTGGGATGGAATGCGCGCGCTCGACTACCTGCTTACGCGTCCGGAAGTTGATCCTAATCGCATTAACATTACGGGTACGAGCGGAGGCGGTTTTCAGGCAGCACACATCGCCGCGTTAGATGATCGGATTAAGGTAGCAGCGCCGTCCTGTTATATAACGGCACTGCCCATGCGCGTCTACAATCGCATCTTCAAGGATCCCGATAGCGATCCTGAGCAAGACCTTTATGGCATGATCTCAAATGGAATCGACCATCCAGGACTGCTCTTCTTGATGTACCCGCGCCCTATCTTCATAGCTGCAGCCGTACTTGATTTCTTTCCCATCGAAGGCACGCATAAGACTTTTCGTGAAGTCGCGGACGTTTACGGCAGGTTTAATCACTCTGATCGTATTGCCATGACCGAGGGCTATCACGAGCATCAATATTCACCGGAGAATCAGGAAGCGGCGCTCTATTTCATGGACCATTTCAACAACCTGGAGGCAAGACTCGGCCTGCCTCCAGTCAAAGAGCTCGACGAGAAAGCCTTGCAGTGCACACGCACGGGGCAGGTGCTGATTGATCATCCTGACGGCAGGTCGTTGATGGACGTGATACGACAGTACTACAAAGAGCACAAGAACAGACTGACGCAAACAATTCCTCAGCTCTATTACGGTGATCACTACCCTGAAATAAATAAGTGGCTGGTCAGACCTTATGCCGGGGCATTCTCGCACAACACGATCGGTTGGGAAGCCATGGGAAGTTCGCGGTTCGATAATGTCTCGATTGACAAATACTTGCTTCACCACAGCGAGCACCTTGATCTCCCGCTGCTTCACATTCATCGTTCAGATAATCAAACGCAGCGTATGCTCCTGTGGTTCAGTAACAACGGCAAGGCGACTGCCGAGGATTGGCCTGAGATATTGAAATATGTGAATGAGGGTTACGACGTGGTCTCTTTCGATTTTCGCGGCCTTGGGGAGACACGTATGCCTTTCAAGGCGGCCTCTATAGACGATCCGGCGTTGGCCCAACTTGATTTCGATCATGCCTACATAAGTCCTATCTCCGGCGTGCTGGCGGACTATGTCTACAATTCTCTGCTCACCGGCAGGCCCTACTTTTTGCAGATGATCGAGGATGCCGAGATTGCTTCACGCTTTGCCCAAACGAAGTTCAGATCACAAGAGATCTCCGTCACAGCCAAAGGTGAAGCTTACACACTCGCCTACAGCATTGCTGAAGTTATTCCTGGTATCAAGCTCCAGCCCCAACCGGGTGAACGCGTCGTAAAATGGTCGGAGATCGTGGAGCAGAAACGCGAGTCATGGCCCATTCAGTATCTACTGCCGGGCGGAGCGTACATTCGCTAGAGCGCCTAACGACGTTCACACTTTTCTAAGGATTGATGTTCATCGACTCGTTTCGTAAAGGAATAGATCATGCACAGACGCAGTTTTATCAAAGCTGGAGCGGCCCTCGCGGTGTTGAGTCACATTGGTGTTGGAAACGCGCAAGATGTTCCATCTCACAATTGGGATCGTTACGACTTCGGTTCGGGGCCGAAGGTGACAGATCGTTTGAACCAGGGCCCGTTTGGCATCGAACAAGATGAAGGCTGGTACACGGTCCTGGTTACTTCCCAATCAGAGAAGCCCGTCAGAAACTACGGACTCGGTCTTGTTGGCTATACTTGGGAGGAGTCAGGCCCATCGCTCGCCGCGCGAAACGGCACCGAGACACTTGAGCAGCACGTGGAAAAACTTTCGAGTCTGCCCTTTGTTGATGTTCTCTACATCCGATGTGACTGGCGGGACGTGCAGACACGTCCCGGCAGGCTGGACCTCAACCCGGTATTCAAACTGACTCTGGATGCCGCCAAACGCCACAACCTCCGGGTTGGCTTGCGGATTCAAATGTCGAACACTGCGGGTCAACCTGGCCGACTTGCACTACCCGATTTTCTCCAGCAGAAGGTTCCACTCGTAAAGATCGGAAAGATACCTTCGTATGGCAGTCACCAGTTCATCGAGCCGCGCTATGATCATCCAGCATTTCAGAGCGCCTTCAAAGAAGTAAATGAGTTGCTCGCCGCAGAGTTTGATGACAACCCGCTCATGGAGTATGTCGACTTGATGATGTACGGGTTCTGGGGAGAAGGTCACACCAGCGATCTGCCGAATCCCTTTCCAGATTACCGCAGAGCAGAGAAGACCTTCATTGAGATGACTAAGCTGCAGCTTGATCTATGGAAGAAAGTTCCGCTCGCCGTGAATACTCAGCCGGACATTAGCGGCGTCGGCAACAATGAAGTGCTGGACCTGTGTATGCGCGCGGGCTGTTGGCTGCGTTCAGACAGTATCATCGTCGAAGAGTCGATTCAGATCGAAGAACTCGCGAACCGCCCGCCTTGGCTGGCCGTCGTTATGGAGGATGGTTATTACCGCCAGTACAAGATCGATCCCAAGTATCTTCCGACTGATGATGCCGGAATCAATGTCCTGGAGAAATGGATGCTTCACGTCCTGGACCTGGGAGCTAACTACTGGTCGCTGTGGACTGAATCAGAAAATCTCGGACGCTACTATGAACGTTATCCCAATGGATTCGACATCCTTCGTAGGCGCATGGGCTATCGCGTGCGTCCCTCCTGGGTGTGGCAGAGGAAGCGCTATGGCACGGATGAATTGATCGTTGCGGTCGCAAATGACGGAGTGGCCGGTGTTCCCGGTGTGCTTAGAGTTTATATCGAAAGCCTGGATGCGAAGCTCAAAGTCGGTGGGAGCCTGGACGCCGGACATCCTTACGGCGGTAAATTGCGGCAGGCGTCATTCGTTTTGCCGAAGGGCATGGACGGGCAGCAATTAAAGATCAGGGCGGAGATCGAAACCAAAGGCGGGATACGTCGCCCAGTTCGCTGGGCTTCTGCCCAGCCCGCGAATACGGATGGCTCGCTCACGATCCAGTTGATTCGTCGCGATGACAAGCGGTGGCGGAAGGGCGTATGAGCTTAGAAACGAAAGCAAGTAGATGTCTGCTTATCACGTTTGCCCTGCTTCTCACTTTCTTGTGCTTTCCGTTTGAGAGAGTGAGTTCGATTCGTCGCGCCTCGCCCGCCGCGGCAAAGTGGCAGATTATTGGGCCAGGTGGGGGCGGCGCGCAGTTTATCCCAACCATCAGCCCGCACGATCCGCGCACAGTCCTGGTCGCCTGCGACATGACGGGCTCTTATATTACGCATGACGGAGGCCAGACCTGGCGCCAATTCAATCTACGGACTCGGGTTGACTCCTTCGCTTTTGATCCCATCAATCCTAAGATCATCTATGCGGGCGCGAGCGGGCTTTTCCGTTCGGACGATAATGGCGACACCTGGCGTTTGATCTTTCCGGATCCCGCGTCTGGCATTCGAGAGCGCATGATCGGAGATCACGCTGACCATTCTTTTGTCTCCAGCGACAACTGGCCCGGTGGCAATATCCAGGCTATCAGCATTGATCCCGACAATCCGGAGCATATCTGGCTCGGTATCAAATCCGAAAGCCTGAAAATCTTTTTTTCCATTGATCGGGGGAAAAGCTGGAAGCAAGGAGGCGAGGCGCGGGGCCGCGACTTCCGCGGGCTTTATCTTGATCCGACTTCCCCGTCTGAAGACCGGCGGCTCTTCATCTTCACGGATGTGGAAGCTCTCATCGCCCACACCAAAGGGTTTCAACTAGATCGTATCAAGCTGCCAACTAGTTCACAGATTACCGATACGGCTTGCGGCCTGGACCCCGCTCGTCACGCACCCATTTTTTATCTTACTACTCCGGCGAAACTGGAAGGAGGCAAGCTTTCAACCGGCGTTTGGCGATCAGCTGATCGCGGCCAGACTTGGCAGGAGATCCATTCCGTTTTGGATCAGAATCTCGCGGGACCGAGTAGCAATCAGCTTCCACTCTTCACTCAAATCGCCTGCTCCGAACGCGACGCACGTACCGTGTACCTGGCAGTTCAGCGACATCCCGAGACGAGAACCAACCCTGCGGGCCTAACAAACTATTACGGCATTACGAAGAGCGTGGATGGTGGCGTGACGTGGGAATGGGTGCTGCGCGAGAACGACAATCTCAATCCTCTGAACAAGAAAGATAGCTGGGTGGGACGCGACTACGGGCCGGAATGGGGCGAGGCGCCGCTCGGTTTAGGCGTGGGTCCAACGCAACCTGAGGTCTGCTACGCAACCGACTATGGCACAACCTATAAGACAACAGACGGTGGGCGCACTTGGCAGCAAGTCTATTCCCACGATCAGGCAGATGGCACGGTGTCAACACGCGGGCTGGATGTTACAACCTGCTATGGCGTTCATTTCGATCCGTGGAATCAAGGGCATCTGGTCATCTCCTATACGGACATCGGCCTCTTCCATTCGTTAGACGGTGGTCGAAGCTGGCAACATGCGATCACGGGTGTACCGCGCGAGTGGAGGAATACCTGCTACTGGGTCGTCTTCGACCCTGAGGTGAAGGATCGCGCCTGGTCGGTGTGGGCCAATGCGCATGATCTCCCGCGTCCGAAAATGTTTCGGGGTGGCCACTTTGATCGTTTCCAGGGCGGCGTCTGTCGTACTGATGACGGCTTGAAAACGTGGCACAAGTCGAACAGCGGGATGCTTGATAATTCAGTCTCGACGCACATCGTGCTCGATCCCAACAGTGCCGTGGGACGTAGGACTCTCTATGTTGCCGGATTCGGTAAAGGTGTCTTCAAGTCAAATGACGATGGCCGCACATGGAAGCTTAAGAATCAGGGGCTTGGCGACAATCTAAATGGCTGGCGATTGGTGTTGACGCCAGACGGCGCGCTCTATCTACTCGTCGCACGCGGGTTGGAAAATGGCAAAGAGATTAACGGCGCTCTCTACAAATCTACGGACGGAGCGGAACACTGGCAAAGCGTCCCGCTTCCGGCAGAAGCGAATGCGCCGAACGATCTGGTGTTTGATCCCTCTAACGCCAGAGTTATGTACCTGGCGTGCTGGCCCAAAACGATTAAGGGCGCGGAGCGCTTCGGCGGGCTTTATGTGACCGAGGACGCTGGCCAGAACTGGCGCAATATCTTCGATGAGGCTGCGCACGTTTATGGCATCGCCGTCGACCCGGATCATCCCGCCACGCTCTTTATCAACACTTTCGATAGTGGGGCCTATCGTTCCGCTGACGGCGGAAAGCACTGGCAGCGACTAGAAGGCTACAACTTCAAGTGGGGTCATCGCCCCATCGTAGACCCCCATCACAAAGGTATGCTCTATCTGACGACTTTCGGGAGCAGCGTCTGGTATGGACCCACCAGTGGAGTGTCTCGCGCCTTTGAAGATATTTATCCCTTCAGGTAATGGAAAGAGAACCCGGGAATAGATTAATGAGCTATGCAATCGGTGTTGATCTCGGCGGCACGAATATCAAGGTCGCGGTCGTCTCGGAAGATGGCGAGGTGTTGGACCGCTCAGCGGCTGAAACTGCAGACGACGCGACAGGTTCCTGGGCTCAGACCATAAAACAGAAAATCAGTGAGCTTGAAAACCGTCGGGATCAGCCCTCGCGCTGGATAGGTTTGGCTGCGCCTGGCCTGGCGGCGCAGGATGGCCTTTCGATAGCCAATATGCAAGGGCGACTCCAAGGACTTGAGCGACTCGACTGGACAGCTTTCTTGCAAACTTCGCATCCCGTGCCTGTGCTCAACGACGCACATGCGGCCTTACTTGGTGAATCCTGGAAAGGCGCAGCGGCAGGTTATCGTCAGGCCGTGCTGTTGACGCTCGGCACTGGAGTCGGCGGCGCCATCCTCGCCGATGGTCACCTGTTCAGAGGCCACATCGGAAGGGCCGGGCATTTTGGACATATCTCCCTGAACCCTGATGGCCCACCGGATATTGTTGGCACACCTGGCAGTCTTGAACAGATGATCGGCAACTGCACGCTTGCCGCACGTTCAGGAGGACGATTTACCTTAACGCGCCAATTGGTCGAGGCGCATCTGGAGGGTGACGCTGAAGCGACAGACATCTGGTTGCGGTCTGTCTACCACCTGGCCGCAGGAATCCTGTCCATCATCAACGCGATTGATCCCGAAGTGATTATTCTCGGTGGCGGAATCGCTCAAGCGGGAGCCGCTCTCTTCAGACCCCTCGAATGTTTTTTGGAGAAAATGGAGTGGCGGCCACAAGGGCACCGCGTGCACATCATTCCGGCGACTCTCGGCGATCTTGCGGGCACGCTCGGCGCTGCCTACTACGCCATGCACTGGCGCGAAATGAACTGAACATGCTTCGATTAGGACTCATCGGATGTGGAGAGCATGCGGAAGGCAGCCATGCCGTCCCCTTAGCAAGATATGCGTCAGAACATGCCGGTGAAATATACTTAGCCGCAGCCTGCGATCTGCAAGTTGAGCGCGCCGAAGAGTTCTGCCGAAGATACGGTTTTGCCCGCGCCTATTCTGATTTCGACGTAATGTTATCGAAGGAGCAGCTGGATGGCTGCATCTCGGTCATGCCAATGCACCGTATCGTAGAGATCGGCATTAAATTACTGCGAATGAAAGTTCCTTGCGTGATTGAAAAACCACTGGGTATCTCCCTGGCGGAGGTGAATCATCTTCTTGAAGTAGCGAAAGAAACGCAAACGCCTCACATGGTTTCTGTCAACCGCCGTTTCATGCCCTTGCTGAACCGCGGTCTTGTTTGGGCCAAAAGCATTGGCCCACTCCGTTATGTTCGTTGCACCATGATGAGGCACGAGCGAAAGGAATCCGATTTTCTCTGGTCAACGGCGGTGCACGCCATCGACGCCTTGCGTTATCTTGCCGGCGACGTCAGTGAATCTAACATTCGCACTCAAAAGCGAGCGGATCAAGCGGCATATTGGTATTCAGTTTCTCTCGAGTTTAAGCAGGGAGTGTTCGGATATATTGAGGTCTTGCCAACGTCGGGTATGCTCGAGGAGACTTACGAACTAGTAGGTGATGGCTTCCGCGCGTCTGTCACCTCACCATTTGGTCAGCCTTTATCCCTACGTTGCTGGCAACGAAATACCCTGGTGCTGGAAGAGGTCGCTTCAATTGATTCTCTGGAAGATGTGATGAATGGGAGCTATGACGAAGCTGTCGAATTTGTGAGAGCGTTACAGACTGGGGTGCGCCCGCGGCCATCAATTGAAGATATTGCCCCCTCAGTTCAGTTATGCTTTCAATTTGCCGAGATGGTGGCTCAGAATTGATGTCCGACGAACTTCAGTTTTTGTCGCCATATTTTGCAACCGCATTCGGCGAGCCGCGAGAAGTTGTTGGACATCGCGCGGTTTCCGTTTCTTGTTTTCAAGGGGAGCGTTTGGAGGCGATTTGATGAATGTCCGGATTTTCAATTCCAAACAAAAGTTGTGCCAGGCGGCGGCGGCGGACGCTGCGCGAATCATCCGCCAGGCAATCACCGAACATGGCCGTGCTTACCTGATTGCTGCTACGGGCGCTTCCCAATTTGAGTTTCTCGA
>WNGQ01000737.1_pt1 | contig 36654 bp, 28 predicted proteins | sample 5407661 | NCBI WGS metagenome assembly WNGQ01 (sample SAMN13153382, study PRJNA577476) | soil metagenome | isolation source: 60 cm soil or saprolite under Garry oak tree replicate 2 | place: USA:California | collected 2016-06-15 | reverse complement strand
GGCTGTTCCTCGCATCGCTGTTGCTGGTTGGGTGGCAAGTGTATCGATATTGCCAATTCAAACAGAAGGCCCAAGCAGCAGAGCGCGAAGCTCGGCGTGAATTGGAGGCCAGGCCGCCAAGCCCCTTCTCTGACAATTGGAGGTATTCGACCGAAGATATTGCGAAGTTGCTCGCCAAAGGCGGGGGCGCTGGGTGGCACGAGGAGCAGGCCGGCCACCTGCGCGCCCAACACAGCCTCACGGAACGTCAGCGCCGAGACCTTGCGTTCCACGAAGAAAGCGCGGCGGCAATCCGGCGCGTGGCGGCGGAATGGGGCTCGCCCGAACTCGCTGACCGCTGATAAATTCGCTTCTCAACCATGGAGGGAGAATCATGTCTTGGGGGTTGATTGCAGTGCTGGCCATGGTCGCGCTTTACATCGTCGAGCGCAACCGCCCGTGGCGTAGGCCGGAAAGCTTTCTAGAGAGGCAGCGCGAACTCGACGCCGAGAAGTTAAAGGAGATCGGCCGAGATGGCCCCGGCGCGTGATCTAATGCAGCCACGGTCCATAAGTCCGTTTCCCGAAACATAGGAGCCAAATCATCTGGCGGCTGCCATGCACCTGAACATTCCCGCCCATCTCGCTGAGATCGAGACGCGCAACCGGCTCCGGCGCGAATGCGGCCTGCCGCCGCTGGATCGGGCTTATGAGTTACGCCGATTGCGCGCTCTGCTCGAGGAGGAGTGGCGGGCCGTCCGGAGCTCCGGTGCCGGGTAAGGGACAAGCTGCTGGCCCGGGAACGTCGCCGGCGCGGTAATCCGAACTGGGTGCCGTCGGGGATGCTGTCGGGTGGCGGCATGGCCTTTGAGCTCGCGGTCAACCGCACGATGTGCCGGCTTTGGCAGATGCGCGAGTGGCGCGATTGATCCCGCGCGCCTATATGCCCGACCGAAGGAGCGCACTGGGCGAACAACGCCCCGTCCCTCGACTACACCCACAATCTCGTCGTTCCGAACCAACCAAGATTAGGCGGCCTTTCCTGCACTGCTCGCAGATTTGGTATCCGGCTCAGCGTTCAGACGAAGTAAAGCAAGATTGTCATTGAATTTCGCCTGCACCAACTCCCAGACGGTGGCGTCCCTGGGCAGGGAAAACGCCGTCCCCTCTTGTCGCTTTAAGATTTCTCGATACGACTGCGCGAGGGTATAACAGATAATCTTGCTCGCGTGCTGAAAGTAGGCATTGAACTTTCCCCCGAACGCGCAAAGTTCATCGTAGGTGATCTCGGAGGTGGGGAGGGTCTGATCCAAATAAGTTTTAAACAGCTTGAGTGCATAGTATCGTAGCCGAGTGATCTGTTTCAGATCTGGTTGACTCGTTTGCAATTCCATCAATGCGCTCTGTATTTTTGTATAGCTATGGATTGCCAGTAAAGTGTCCTTAAATTGTCCCTCATTCCAAACATCAGCTAACTCGCCATTTGACCCGAACGCATCCGCATATAGCCCGCTCTCTTCTGGCATTTGGAAGAGTTTGGCCGGATCAGCAATCGGAATGCGGGGGTCGTAAAGCCATGCATATCGGATTTTTCCAAGGTCTTGCAGTTTAATAACTTGCTGGGATGATGTTGATCGGGGGTATGGTCGTTTCCGGCCATACGCAATATGCAGCATCTCGCCCCTAGCCTTCGTTTTCTTGAATTCATGTTCTAACCATAACTGAATCCGATCGTTCTGGTACCCGCAATGTGTTTTGGGTATTATTTGTCTTGATTAACGCGGAAGCGATGCCAGTCTCTCGCGTCGCGTGCTTTACGGCAGTTAGTTTTACTAAGATCAGTGCTTGGCCTGACTTGTCCGAATCGGCGTAGCGAAGGGCACCCAAGGTTTATGCCCCATTGACTATTTGTAGCTTCTTTATTTTGAGCTTCTTTGATTTCTCATCGAACGTAAACGATTCGCACAGTGCCGAAATCCCATTGTTGTAATAATAAAAGTGGTCTGGTTCGCTCTGAAGAGTTTCAGTCAAGCCTTTGTTGACCTCTCCTTTTTTTCCGAGAAATCGACGAATATTCCAATTGTAAAGGCTTTCTTTATGGTCGCGCGCAAGCTGTTGAAGCGTAGTGCCGGGCAGCGCAAACGTTATGTTTTCATAGTCACCATCCGGGCGCATAAAGTTGTTGTTCGCAAGCGTGAAGGTAACATCTTCTGGATATTTTTCCTCGATACTCTTGGACGAAACGTATTCATCTTTAAGAGAGTTGATGTCCCAAACATCGAATTTAACATTACTGTTAACGTGATCTCGGTTGAACTTATCGACCAGCGCTGATATTTTATCGCTGGCCGTGCCACTGCTTATGAAGATAAAATAAATCCCATACCCGCGCTTGATCCAATGTTCGAACTCGACTGCTAGCTCTTCGAGTTTAGGGTTCTTTGTTTTGCGTCCATCGAGGTATTTTCGGTCCTTGAGCAATGCGTAATTGGAAAAGAAGGATTTAACCTCACCTTCAGGGATAAGGTCGGATTGCGCAATTTTCGGGTGCTTGCATTGGAGTATATATATTTCTTCCGTTTCCTTGCTTTCGAAGAAAATGTCGATCTCGGCGTCATCTCCCCTGATGATGCATTCGTCAGGGTCATTCTCGGCCGCGGGGTAGCGCTCAGCAAAGTGATTGAAGCACCAATCCTCAAAGGCCATGCCCCGTTGTTTAGCATTATCAAAACTCCATTTCTTTTGGGCGCAAATGCGCTCCAGGGATGAACGGAGTTCTTGTCTAAAATCTGTGATTTTCATGGACGGAAATCCCTCTGCCTATTGGGCTGCCGTTTGGAGTGAGGTGATTGGCGGAGCATTGTGGCGGGGTTGCGGTCCCCGCTTTAAGGAACCGATTTCGAGCCGCGGGCATAGCCCTGGCGAGCGTGGCGGCGTCCCCAGAGCTTGCCGGCGAACTCCAGCGCGCGGATGATCGCGTCGAGCCTCGTTGACCGCGGGGTTCAACTCCACCGCTCGATCTGCTCCTGCAGCCGTTCTGCCGCCTCATCAGGATCAATCCCGGCGTCGATCAGCTCCTGCAGTGCTTCGGGGGCGATGGACGGCGAGGGTTTCGCGCGTCGCATCCAGGCCGGCATTTCCCCAATGATCTCGTCAGGGGTACGTGTATCGGCCACATAGGGCTTGGGCGAACCATGGTTCGCCTCGGACGGCGCCGTGGGCGGGGCATCCTCTATGGGCCTGACGCTGTCGGGGTCGGGGGCGGCCACGGGCTCGAGCTCGGCCAAAGGTGACCGGTCCACATCGCTGCGCGTCGTCTTCTCCGCGAGCTCCGCGAACAGGGCCAGGTCCTGGGCGTCCTGCACGATCGCGGCGAGCGCTGCGGCGAGCGCCTTGACCGCGTCGGGGTTCTCGCGGGCCTCGGTCACCAGCCGCTCGCGTAGCCGCATCACCTCGAGATGAAGCTCCTCAAAGGCCGTCAAGGGTTTCGGCTTGGGAGTTGGGGTTGATGCCTGCTTCTTCGGCTTTAGCAAGGCCTGGATCTGTTTACGTTCGGACTCGGCCGTGATGGTGCCATCGATCAATTTCGCCTCCAGCTTCCTTGTCCGTCAGCTTGGTGAGCTCGTAGAGCGTCCCCCAATGCGGGGGCAGTTTTTGCACATGTGCAAAATCGGTCAGCACGGGGTTCTTGGCGATGTCGATGAGCCGGTAGGCGGTGTTTTCGCTGACCGGGAATTCGTCGTCCTCGAGCATCTTCAGGAATTGCGCGCGGTTGAGATTGGTCTTGGCTTCCAACAGCACCTTACCGGCCTCGATGATGCCTTCAACGCTCTTTGCCCAATGCGCGCGAAACTGCTTGATGTAGTCCTCGCGGGTGCGGGCGATGGTGATGGTGGTGTTGGCCGCTAAATATGCCTGCATCGGGGTTTCCTTCCCTGTTGTTGGTTGCTTCAAGAGGCCCCGGTCCGGTCAAGGATTCCGGGGCCTCTGCTATTTATCCGCGTGCAACCGACGGCCACCGCGATCGACCGCGCTAAATACGACCGGGAGGTTAGAGACATATGACCCGACACACCGGCGCGAATTCCGAACTGCTGACGATCAAGGACGTGGCCCGCGAGCTCGGCATCGGCTACCAGCTGGCCCAGAAGGCGATCCGGACCGGACAGATCCCCTCGGTGGTGATCGGTTCAGGCAGGATGGTCAGTCGCGACGCGCTCGCGCGTTGGCTGCTGCAGGGCCAGCCGGTCACCCCCAACGTGCTGGAGATCGGCCGCGCGGATCGCCGGCGCATAATCAACACGGGCGGGAACGCCGCGTGAACTGTGGGGGAATCGTGGGGGACTTTCCGTTCCGATTGGGGGATATTTGTTCCTCTTTCCGCCCATTTGGACCAGGCGGTCCCTTCCGGTAATCCCTCGAATGCTGTTGATGTTGCTCATGTTTTCTGCTCTGCGCAACCGGTCTCGGATATACGGATTCCAATGGTCGGGCCTGCTTCGCATCTCGCGCAAGGCGGAATGGCCCGATTGGATTCCTCCGCCGGAGATGATCGACCGCCAGCCGTATCTGCCGCGGTTCATGGCCGGGGGGCCGGGCAATCCGCTCGGCGCGCGCGCGCTTTATCTCGGCAACACGGTCTACCGCATCCACGGCACCAATCAGCCGCAGACCATCGGGCATGCGGTGTCATCGGGCTGCTTCCGGCTCGTGAACGGCGACGTTGTCGATCTCTACGCCCGGGTTCCGGTCGGCACCAAGGTCATCGTGCGCCAGAATCCGGAATTGTAGGGGAGGGGCCATGCCGACCGACTTGCCGAAGCTGAGCTTCCCCGCGGTGCTGCCGGGAGCCGCCTGCACTCGGCTTCCTTTGCCGGCTGCCCCCGGGGCTCGTTTGCTGCGGAGCTTTCGGCCCCGGCTCGTCCTTTGGGCATCTCTCCTCGTCGTGCTTGGATCGGCTCTAGGGACGGCGGCGCCCGCTGCCGCACAAACGCTCAAGGCTGTCCGGGAAAGGGGCGAGCTTGTCTGCGGCGTAAGCCGTGGCCTGCTCGGCTTCTCCAGCGTGGACGAGAAGGGCAACTGGAGCGGCTTCGATGTAGATCTGTGCCGCGCCATCGCGGCGGCGATTTTCGAGGATGCGGGCAAGGTAAAATTCGTTCCGCTCGATGCCGCCACGCGGTTTGCCGCGCTGAAATCCGGCGATATCGACGTGCTCTCGCGCAATTCGACGTGGACGATGTCGCGCGAGACTTCGTTCGGGCTGATCTTCGCGGCGATCACCTATTACGATGGACAAGGGTTTCTGGTCCGCAAGACGCTCAATGTCGAGTCCGCGCTCGACCTCGACGGAAAGTCGTTTTGCTTGCAGACCGGAACGACCGGCGAGCTCAATGTCGCCGACTATTTCCGTGCCAACAACATGACCTATTCGCCGGTCGAGTTCGCCAGTCTGGACGAGATCCTCAAGGCCTATGACAGTGGCCGCTGCGACGTATTCGCCACCGACGTCTCCCAGCTTCATGCGGAGAGGCTCAGGCTCACCAAGCCGGAGGAGCACGTCATCCTGCCCGACGTCATCTCCAAGGAACCGCTCGGTCCGGTGGTGCGGCAAGGCGACGACCAGTGGTTCACCATCGTGAAATGGACGCATTTCGCCATGGTCAATGCCGAAGAGCTCGGGGTCAGCTCCACGACCATCGACCGCGCCCTGAAGTCGGAGAAGCCGGAGGTGAAACGGCTGGTCGGCACGGCGGGAGATTTCGGCCAGCAGGCGGGGCTGAGCAACGATTGGGCGGCCCGGGTCATCCGGCTGGTCGGCAATTACGGCGAAATATTCGAACGCAATATCGGCACGAAATCGCCGCTCGGCATTCCGCGCGGCCTCAATCACCTCTGGACCATGGGCGGCATCCAGTACGCTCCGCCGATCCGGTGACGCTCGGGTCGAAATTCCGGTGCCGGGCTAGCGTCTGCGCGGAACCTCTTCCCCAAAACCGCCGTTTATAAGGATTAATTCACCAGAGCGGGCGCACCCTGCGGGACAGCCCCCTTCCTTTCCGGCCCCCATGAATGCGATCCTGGTCAAGATTTTCGCCACGGCCCTTGCGCTCAGCCAGGTGACCACCGAGCCGGGAGCGATCAAGACGCAGTTCGACCCGGTGCGGGACCAAGGGGAAGTGGTGCGGATTCTGCGCGCGGGCTGCGCCCACATCCGCAAGGCCTTCGACATCGAGGACATCAACGTCGATGAGCTCATCACCACCGCGATGGACGATCCGCAGGCCTTGGGCGGGGGCATCAAAGCTCTGCATGGACTGAAGTTCGAGGACCTGTTCACGGCATATCGGCAGTTTTGCAAAAACGAGGCCGTGGACAATCCGTCCGTCGACATCGGCGAGGTCATCGCGTTTTACGACAAGGCGGCGGTCGATCTCCCCGACGAGACCAAGCTCAAGAGCCTAAAACCCCGCGGGATGAGCGTGGTGCTCGATCGCAGCAAGAACCGTTTCGCCGATTTGGCCGCGCCCGATCAGCGGCGCCTTCCCGTGCCGCTGAGCGATATCCCCGAGCTTGTCCGGCGAGCCTTCGTCTCGGCGGAGGACAAGCGTTTTTTCCAGCACAAGGGGATCGACGAGCGGGGGATGGTACGGGCGTTCCTGGGGAATCTCGCGGAACCCGGACGGCCGCAGGGCGGATCGACCATCACCCAGCAGGTAGCCAAGAATCTGCTGGTCGGAGATGACGTTACCTACGAGCGCAAGATCCGCGAGATCCTGGTCGCATCCCGGCTCGAGCGCGTGCTCGGCAAGCCGGAGATCCTGACGCTCTATCTCAATTCGATCTATCTCGGTCGCGGATCGTGGGGCATCGAGATGGCGGCGCGGAGCTATTTCGGCAAGCCCGCCGCCGAGCTTACCCTGGCCGAGGGTGCGCTTCTGGCCGGTCTGACCAAGGGGCCGAATTATTTCAGCCCCGACCGCCATCCGGATCGAGCGCGGGAGCGCATGGGCTACGTGCTCAGCAGGATGCAGGAAGACCGCGTGATCGACGCCGAACAGATGCGGCAGGCGATGGGCACGCCCCCGCCGCAAGTGGTCGCCTACGAACGCGCCCGCCGTGACAGCGGCTTCTACTTCGTCGATCACCTCGGCCGTGAAGCCAAGACCGCGGCCGGCATCGATATCCTCGCGGGATCGTCGTACACGATTCATTCGACCATTCATGTCGGCCTGCAGCGTGCGACCGAGGCTGCGCTGCAGGAGGGTCTCGCGGCCTATGAGCTCAAGGCCGGTCGCGCGCGTTTCAGCGGACCCGAGGCGAATCTGGCCGATGCGATCCAGCGCATCGAGCGCGATGCGGCAAACATGGATCGACGCGAGGCGCCGCAGCCGCTGCAACCGCAGACGCCGGCGTGGCAGCAGGCGCTGCAGTCGGCACGTCTGCCGCTCTACGACGTGCACTGGCCCGCGGCGGTCGTGGTCGCCATGCCGGGCAGCAAGAACGCCGGCGTTCGGGTCGGCTTGGCCGACGGGCGCGTTCTGCCGCTCGCGAGCCCGAACGCCGCGGTTCGCCGCGCGCTGAAACTCCACGACGTGATCTTTGTGCAAGTGATCGAAGCCAATGGAAAATCGCCGGCGCGGGCGGAACTGCGGGTGCCGCCCACGGTCCAGGGCGCCGCCCTGGTGCTCGAGAACAAGACCGGCCGCATCCTCGCCATGGCCGGTGGATTCTCCTATCCGCTGAGCCAGCTCAACCGCACCGCGCAGATGCGGCGCCAGCCGGGCTCGGCGCTCAAGCCGATCACCTACCTGGCCGCGCTCGAGGCCGGCTTGCAGCCCAATACCCTGGTGCTCGACGAGCCGATCACGTTTGCGCCGATCGGAAACGCGGCCTACGCGCGTGAACGCGATTATTGGTCGCCGAGGAATTACGACCGCGGCAGCTCCGGCGTGGTCACGCTGCGCCGGGCGCTCGAAAATTCGAAGAACCGGGTCACCGCACGGCTGCTCGACGGCGGCATCAAGCGCAGCCCCGAGGAAAGTTTGGATCGTGTCTGCGAGATCGCCATGGAGGCCCAGCTCTACGGCGAATGCGTGCGCTATTATCCTTTTGTGCTGGGCGCACAGCCGGTGCGAATGATGGATCTGGCCGCCTTTTACGCCGCGATTGCCAACGAGGGCGCGCGCCCGTCCCCGCACGCGATCGATTCCATCGAGCAGAACGATTTGGTCGTCTATCGGCACGAGGCTCCGCCGGCATGGATCGGCTCCGCCGATCCCGGCACTTTCTATCAGTTGAAGACCATGCTGCAGGGCGTCGTCGAACGCGGCACTGCGCGTCCGATCCGGCAGCTTGCGCCCTACGTGGCGGGAAAGACCGGCACTTCGGAGAACGAGAACGATGCCTGGTTCGTCGGGTTTTCCAACGAGGTCACGATTGCGGTGTGGGTGGGCTATGACAATGCCGGCAACAAGCGGCGGACGCTCGGCGGCGGCGAGACCGGTGGCAAGGTGGCGGTTCCCATCTTCGAATCGATCATGCAAGCGGTATGGTCGGAATACGCGCCGCGCACATTTCTGAGCCCGCCGTCACGCCAGGCGCGCGGTCAGCTTGTCGATCTGCCGGTCGATCTGACCACCGGCAATCGGCTCGCCTCCGGCAGCCCGAGAGCTTTCGTCGAGCATTTCCACCTCGATCGGCAAGGTCAGCTCGAAGATACGCAGTTCCGTCTGGTTTCCCGCGGCGGGATTTATGCCTATCGCGACGGCGACATATTCGGCGAAACCGAGCGGCCGTCCGGCTGGACCTATCCGCCGGGCTGGCCCTATGACAACGGCGCCGCTTCGCCGCCGTCGCCCTGGCGGGTGCCGCCGCGACCGCGGCTGTCGCCCTGGGGCGGATTGTTCGGCGATCCCTACCGGTGGAACGACGCCCGGCCGCGCCCGCGCCGCGTCGATCCCGACTATTTCTGGAATCGCCGCGGTTTCTGACGGGAGGGCGTGGATGGAGAGATCTCGCGCATTCGCGCCACTGGTCGTGCTCGCGGTTTGCATCGCGCCGGGTTCGATCGCTCGCGGCGAGGAATTCCGGATCGCGGAAGTACGCTCGCTCGGCGCGGATGCGTCTGCGCTCCAGCCGCGCACCATTGCGTTCGCCGACCACCACGACGAACCGCTGGCCGATCCCGCTACCGGGCTGATCCGGTTCGAAGACTGGGCGCGGGCGATGCCCATCCAGAAACAATTCTTGAGTCTCTACCCGAGCTTCATCGAGCCGATGGTCGATCTCACCGAGAACGGGATCACCAAACCCTACAAGGAAAAGCTGCACATGTATGTGGCCGAGGCCCGTTTCGCCTTGTCCAAGCCTGCGGCATCGATCAATCTTGCTCGTTACGTCACGATTGCGTTCCTCGAGCGCATGGATCCCAAGATCACGCATCGGACGATCGCGGCCGCCGGTATCGATCCGGCCGCGCAACGCAATCCGGATCGGGAGTGGTGCGAGGCCAAGCCTCGCGTGCTGTGCATCGAGTCGCGCTACGAGCTCGAGGGCAAGCTGCCTTCCGGTATCCGCGTCGCCAATCAGCTCGTGGATAAAAAAAAGAAAATCGACGATTTCCTGCGGTTCCAGAGCGAGCTGCGTCTGCTCTCGCCCGCGGAGCTCGATCAGCCGGGGTTGGGGAAGCTCACCGGCATCGGCGCGCCGATCGTCGGCGCGATCGAGCAGAATATTTTTTTCGTCAATCAGGTCATGCAGTTCGGCAAGTTTTTGGCCTTGCTGCAACCGGATGCGACGGATGCAAGCAAGACCATAGTGAGTGCCTTCATCGCGCTCGCGATCAAGACCAGAGTGATCGAGAACAAGAACAAATATGCGAACGTGCCGGTGCTTCGCAATCTGGTTCCTGGGCAGGTCCTGCTCGGCAAGAGCTCGTTCAACACCGGCAATTCGCTGAGCGCCGGACTGCCGAGCTACGCCCGCAACGAGATCAAGTCCGTCGCGGGCATTCTCGATCAGGAATAGGCTTCGGCATCAGCCGGTGCTCCGGGCGAGCGCGCCCGCGTTAACCATCTCGTTCACGAACACTGCGGACGCGCTTCAACTCGCTCACAACTTGCGGCATATTGGCCATAGATGCGGCGAATGGCCTCGCCGACGCGTAGTGTCGTTCTCCCATGCGCCGCCTCCTGCTCGTTCTCGCATTTGCGTGCATCGCCACGGGCAGCGCTCGCGCGAACCTGGTCGTCACCATCGACAAATCGCAGCAGCGCATGTCCGTCAGAGTCGACGGCGAGGATCGATACAAGTGGCCGATATCCACGGCGTGCGCCGGATACGTCACGCCGAACGGGACCTACCATCCCGAGTTCCTGGCGCGCCGATGGTTCTCGCACAAATACTACGGCTCGCCGATGCCCCACGCGATCTTCTTCCACGAGGGCTTCGCCATCCACGGCAGCTATGAGACTTCCCGGCTGGGCCGTGCGGCGTCGCATGGCTGTGTGCGGCTGCATCCGGAGCACGCGGCGGTGCTGTTCTCGCTGGTGCAGAAGGAGGGGACCACCAACACCGAGATCGTCGTCACCGGCGCCAATCCGGTCGGGCGGCTTTCCGGACCCTCGCGCCGGCAGTTCTATTTCTACCGCAGCTTCTCCGGCCGCATCTGATCGCCTATCGTCTTCAGCGCGAGGCCGCGCAAGAAGCGGGCACCGCATGCAACACGGCGAACGGCATGGTCGCGAATAGATCCACGACGGGGATTTCGCTGTCCGGAAAGCTTCGCCCCGGGACGAGCAGGTCCGTCATCGAGCCGAGGCCGTCCGACACCAGGGAAGCGCGCCAGGCAGCGCCGCGGGGCCATTCGCGCCCGCCGTCGGTGAAGCGGCTAAACTGGCGGCCGACCGCAACGATCACCGCCTCGCGCCCCCGAGACCGCGCGAACGCCAGCACGTGGTCGCGGTGCTCTCCTGCAACCCGCACCGGCGCATGATCGCCGTTGCGGAATAGCGATGCGTACGCGGTGCGCAACGCGAGCAGCCGGCTCGTCAGCGCCAGCTTGATCCTTCCGTCTTCCCACGAGGCCTGCAGCGCCCGCCAATCCTGTTCGGCGGCAAGTCCCGCGAGCGCCGCCTGTCGGATGCCGAAAGCGACGGGGCGGCGATTGTCGGGATCGACGAGCGAAAGATCCCAAAACTCGCTGCCCTGATAGAAGTCCGGAACGCCCGGAACCGTCGCCTTGATCGTGAGCTGCGCCAGGCCATTGAGCGCGCCGAGCAGCGCCACGCGATGGGCGAAAGCATGGAAGGATTCGAGAAAGGCCGCCGATTGCTTGGGGTCGAGGATGTCGCCGACGAACGCCGTCAGGCCGCGCTCGTAAGCCTGGTCAGGATCGAGCCAGCTCGTCTCGAGCTTGCTCTCGCGCGCGGCCTTCACCGCATAGGCCTGCATGCGCTCGACGAAGCCTGCATCCGGTGCCGTAGGCGGCCAGGCGCCGAGCAGCGCCTGATAGAGCAGATATTGGTGACCTGGCGAGGGGATCGGCTTTCCCTTTGTGCGATCGACGAAACGGCCGTTGGCGTCGCTCCATGCCTTCACCTGCTCGATCCATTCGTCGGCCAGCTCCGAGAGCGCCAACAATCGCGCGCGCGCATCCTCACCGCGCTTGGTGTCGTGCGTGGCAGTTGCCGTCATGCCGAATGCAGAAGCGCCCGCCCGCGCCGTCATGCGCCGATGAAATTCCGCGATGCCCAGCGCCGGTGCCGCTGGATCGCCGCCGACTTCGTTGCAGGCGAGGAGCCGCAGGTAGCGATAGCACGCGGTGTCTTCCAGCGACTTCGCCATCAAGGGCCCGGTGAACTGTTGGACTCTGGTGGCAAACTCACGGACACGTGTTCGGCTGTAACCGGCGCGTTTCGGCGCAATCAGATCGAGCGTGAGCGTTGCCTGCAGAAAATCGAATATCGGCTGGAGGCCGGGCCTGCACGCCCTTGCCCGGCTGATGGCTTGCGCGATGGTCGCCCGATCGGCGGGCGAAGCGCCTTCGGCGCCGACGTAGGTCCGATAGACCGGGAAGTGCAGCAAATACAGCCGCAGCGCTTGCCCGAGCGCCGCGTGGGTGAAATCGCGACTCTGCCAATGCCCCGCGGCGATCCTCACCAGCAGACGCACGAGCATGTCGAGATCTCCCGCGAACAGGGCTTCGAGCACGGCGCGCTTCGATTGCAGCAGGATTTCGGAGAAATCCGCATCATTGCCCGGTATCTGCCGGCAATACCGCTCGAGTGCCTCCAATCCGCGCGCATCGACCAATAGCCGCGCGATCGCGTTCAGCCATTCGTATCCGGTCGTGCCGGCCACGCCGGCAAGTTCGGGCATCGGTTCGCCCTCTCCGAGGATCTTCTCGACGATCACATAAAACGGCGGCTCCGCGGCCCCGCGTGCTTCCCGGATGAGATGCTGGAGCGATCGACAGTACTCGATCGGATCGGCGAGGCCGTCGATGTGGTCGATTCTGAGCCCGTGCAGCCGGCCTTCGCCGACGAGCCGGGAGACCAAGCCATGTACGGCCGCAAACGTGCCGGGATTCTCGACCCGAAGCCCCGCGAGATCGTTGATATCGAAAAAGCGTCGATAGTTGATCTCGCTCGCGGCGATGCGCCAATGGGCGACACGATAGTGCTGCCGCTCCAGCAGGCGATGCAGCGCGCGAACCCGCGCACGAGGCCCAGGCTTGGGACGATAGGCTTCGAGGCCGCTCGCAATGAGACGCGCCGCTTCCTTCGAGCTTGCGAGTGCGCCTTTGAGCGCCGCGGCGTCCTCGCGCGTGCGCGCCCGATGCGCTCGGGCAAGCTCGAGCAGCCGGCGCCCCGCCGTGGTGTGTTGCGCTCCGGCGGCGGCAACGACGGCGCGGATCAGGTGCGGATACACATCCGGCCGGATCGGCAGCCGGTGCGGATCGTACCAGGCGGAGAAAGTCCCGTCCGTTTCCGCGAATTTCAGCACGATCTCGCCGGCTTCGAGCGCTTCGCCGTAGGGCCTACCCAGAATCGGCAGCAGCAGCCGGCCGCGGCTCGATGGTGCATCCCAGTCGATATCGAACGAGCCGGCGTGAGGCGAGCCGTCCCCCCATTCGAGCACGTCGAGCCACCAGGCATTGTCCGCGCCGCCGATGCCGACGTGATTGGGCACGAAATCGAGGATCAAGCCTAGATCGGCCCGCGCGAGGGCTTGCGACAATCTTGCGAACGCCGCTTCGCCGCCGAATTCCGGATTGAGCGCATTGTGATCGACGATGTCGTAGCCGTGCGCGCTTCCGGGGCGCGCCTTCAGAAAAGGTGAGGCATAAAGATGGCTGACCCCGAGCGCCGCGAGATAAGGCACGAGATCCGCCGCGGCGTCGAAGCCGAAGCCGGCGGAAAACTGCAGCCGATAGGTCGCAATCGGAACATCGGGCGGCATCACGCGATGCTCCAGAACACCGACCACGGCGGCAGTTCCGGCGGCGGCGCTCCGCCCCAGATGGGCTGCCCATGAAGGGCCTCCGCGGGGCGGCTGCGCGGCGGCTCGCCGAGATTGGCAACGAGCGCGAGCCGGCCGCCGTCGCCGAGCCGCCAATATGCAACGACGACGCCGTCGCGCCACTCCGCGCACGCATCGTTGCGCTCCAGGTTTTGCAGCCGCGGTGTAATGTGCTGCCGGCGCAGTTCGAGCAAACGCCGGACGAGCGCGAAGCGTTCTTTGTGCGGCGATCGATCGAGTGCACTCCAATCGAGCACGGCGGAGCGAAACGTCCGTTCCGCGATCGGATCCGGCAGAGCCCGCTCGCACGGGTCCGAATAGGCCGCCGCGAACTCGGTTTTGCGACCGCGCCGCACCGCGTCGGCAAGCTCGCCGCCGAAATCGCAGAAGAACGCAAACGGCTGCGTCGCGCCCCATTCCTGGCCCATGAACAGCAGAGGCGGCATCGGCGCGAGCAGCATGATTTGCAGCGCCGCCTCGATCGCCGGCCCAGGTGCAAGCACGCAGAGGCGTTCGCCGAACGGCCGGTTTCCGATCTGGTCGTGGTTCTGCAGAAAGCTGATGAACGCGGAGGGCGGCAGCCCGGTGCTCGGTTCGCCGCGGCGGGCGCCGTTGCGGTGCGCCGAGGGCTCGCCCTGGTAGGCGAATCCGGTCGACAGAATCCGGGCGAGCCGCGCTCCGGGCGCATCCCGGTAATCGCGATAATATCCCGCGTGCTCGCCGGTCAGCAGCACGTGCCAGGCATGGTGATAATCGTCGTTCCATTGCGCCCGATACTTGCCTTGCGGCGGGTCGGCGAGCGGGTCGAGCAGACTCGCGCGATTGTCGTCGTTCTCCAGGATGAGATGAATGCTGCGACCGGTCTCGGCGGCGAACGCGCCGACCGCCCGGCTCAGCTCGGCGAGGATCGGCGGCTCGCCTTGCTCGATGATGGCGTGCACCGCATCGAGTCGCAGGCCGTCGAAACGGTAATCGCGCAACCACGCCAGCGCATTTTCGATGGCGAAGCGTCGCACCTGCGGCACGTTGTAATCGATGGCCTTGCCCCAAGGCGTGCCATGCGCGTTCGTGAAGAACGCCGGCGCATAACGGCCGAGGTAATTTCCCTCCGGCCCGAAGTGATTGTAGACGACGTCGAGGAACACCATGAGCTCGCGCTCGTGCGCCGCATCGATGAGCGCTCGCAGATCCTCGGGGCGGCCGTAGGCGCTGTCCGGCGCGAACGGCAGCACGCCGTCGTAACCCCAGTTCCACCGTCCGGCGAAATCCGCGATCGGCATCAGCTCGATCGCGGTGATGCCGGTGGTGGCGAGGTGACCGAGCCTCTCGATTGCTCCCCGAAAGGTGCCTGCCGGCGTGAACGCTCCGACGTGCAGCTCGAGAATGGCCGCCTCCGGCCACGGCCGCCCGCGCCATTCCGGCGCGCCCCAGGCGTAATGCGGATCGACTACTTCGCTCGGTCCACGCACATCCTCCGGCTGAAAGCGCGAGGCGGGATCCGGGACGATAAGGTCGCCATCGATCCGGAAGCGATAGCGCGTACCCGGTCCCGCCTCTCGAATAATGGTCTCGAACCAGCCCCGCGTTTGCGCCCGCATGGAATGAAGATCGTCGAGCACGAGATCGACGCGTTTGGCGGCCGGAGCCCACAACCGGAATGTCACGCCGCCTTGCGGGTTGATCCACGGTCCGAAACTTGCCGCGGTCATTCCGCTCCCTCGAACACCAGGACCGAGCGCGGCGGCGCTTCGCAGTGAGATCCGACCCGATATTCGGCGCCTGCGGCTTTCTTCGAGCCCGTCACGGTGGCGAGGAGATGGAACCAACGGGTGCACCGCGGCCAGGCCGGCAGAACGAAGTCGATCGGCTGCTCCGCCGCGTTGAGCACGATGAAGAGCGGGGTGCCTTGGTCGCCGGGCGGACCGAGCACATAGGAGAGATAGCGCGCCTCCGGAAACACCCAGTCGCGATCCGTCATCTCGGTCGCGCGCGGGGTCAGCCAGAGCACATCGTGGGGGCCGTCCTGGCGACGGCCGATCAACCAGTGCCGCGGTCTGAGTTGCGCAAATTTCCGGCGCAGGTCCGTTAGTCGGCCGATCAGCTCGGTGAGATCGTCCCCCGGCCGGCCTAGGCCCGACCAGTCGACCCAGCCGATCTCATTGTCCTGACAGAACGCGTTGTTGTTCCCGCTCTGGCTGTTGCCGACCTCGTCGCCGGCGAGCAGCAGCGGCACCCCCTGAGCCAACAACAATGAGGCGAGCAGATTGCGCCGCAGCGTGCGACGAAGCTCGAGCACCTTGGGGTCATCCGTTGGCCCTTCCACCCCGCAATTGGTACTCCAATTCTCGTCGGAGCCGTCGTGATTGTCCTGGCCATTGGCGTCGTTGTGTTTCTTCGAATAGCTCACCAGATCGGCCAGAGTGAATCCATCGTGCACCGTCACGTGATCGATGCTGGCGCGCGGCGCGCGGCCGCGGCGGCGAAACAGATCGGAGGAGCCCGTCATGCGCGTGCTCAGATCGCCGATCAGGTCTCCCTCTCCACGCCAACAGCGACGCAGCGTGCGCCGGAACACGTCGTTCCATTCCGACCATTGGGCGGGAAAATTTCCGACCTGATACCCGCCGGGTCCGAGGTCCCAGGGCTCGGCAATCAGTTTGACTCCGGCCAGCATCGGATCCTGGCAAACGGCGGCGAAGAATGCGCTGTGCGCGTCGAATCCGTTCGGACCGCGGCCGAGCGTGGTGGCAAGATCGAAACGGAATCCGTCGACGTGACACACCTCGACCCAATATCGCAGCGAGTCCATCACCACCTGCTGGACGCGCGGATGGCGCAAATTGAGCGCGTTGCCTGTTCCGGTGAAATTCTCGTAAAAACGCGGCCTGTCGGCCGTCAGCCAATAATAGGAAAGATTGTCGATGCCGCGGAACGACAGCGTCGGGCCCAGATGATTGCCCTCCGCGGTGTGGTTGTAGACGACGTCGAGGATAATTTCGATCCCGGCGTCGTGCAGGCGCGCCACGGTGGAGCGGAACTCGTCGAGCGCATTGTCGACGGCATAGCGCGGCTCGGGCGCGAAAAACGCCAGCGTGTTGTAGCCCCAGTAGTTGCGCAGGCCGCGCTCGACCAGCAGCCGTTCGTCGACGAAGGCGTGGATCGGCAGAAGCTCGAGCGTGGTCACGCCGAGTCGTTTGAGGTGATCGATCACGGCCGGCGCGGCGAGCCCGTAAAAGAACCCGCGCCACCCGGGCGGCACGTCCTCGCGCAATTGCGTGAGTCCCTTGACGTGCGCCTCGTAGACGATGGTGTCCTCCCAGGCGATCCGCGGACCCGCTCCCGCTCTCCAGGTAAAGGCCTCGTCGATCACCACGGATTTCGGCATACCGCGGGCATTGTCGCGGCGGTCGTAGGAAAGATCGGCTCGCGCGCTGCCGGTGCGATAGCCGAAATGCGCATCGCTCCATACCAGCCGGCCGGCGAGGCGCTTGGCGTAAGGATCGACCAGCAGCTTGTTCGGATTGAACCTGTGGCCGCGCTCGGGCTCATAAGGTCCGTGGACGCGATAGCCATAGAGCTGCCCCGGAACCACATCGGGGACGTAACCGTGCCAAACGTCCTCGCTGCGCTCGGGCAGGGCGAAGCGCTCGAGCTCGCGCCGGCCCTGCCGATCGAACAGGCACAGCTCGACCTTCTCCGCATGCTCCGAGAACAGCGCGAAATTGGTGCCCCGTCCGTCCCACGTCGCTCCCAATGGATGCGGGCTTCCGGCCTCCACCCGCATGCTAGCCCTCCGGAACCGAAACCACGATCGGAATTTCTCTATGTATGTCCAGATGGTTAGCCTATTTTGCGGGGAGACTTCGGGATTCTGAGTGCCGATTTGATTCCCAACGTCTAGCCTCGGCCACCTGTTCCAACCCGTCGGCAAGCTCCTCCGTTAACACACGCGCACATACCGGGTCGTTGTCCTGTTGTCCCTTTGTCTTGATGCGCCAGCAGGAATCGGCGGAATGATGCATGTGACAATCCGATGGCGGCCAGTTAATCCGAAGATCACTCGGGTTCGATTTTAGTGAATCACTCGGCCCTTTCCAGCGTCCGGCTCAGTGTTGCCTTATCGTCCTTGGCTCTGATTTCAATCCTAGTTTGGCTTGCGAATTGCCAATAATCTTCGCCGCATGGCTGTCGACAAGCCAAACGCCTAGCCGTCCGGAACGAGGAACAATCCCGCCAATGGCGGCACGACCAGATTCAATTCCGGACCCGAGCCTTTGTCGCTTGCCGTGATCGATCCGGCGTTCCCGACGTTGCTGCCGCCATAGATCGCGGCATCGCTGTTGAGGATTTCACGCCAGCGTCCGCTCCTGGGGACCCTGAGGCGGTAATCGTAGCGGACCTGCGGGGTGAAATTGACGACGACGACGCAAGGTGCGCGGCCGTCGCGCGCCTTGCGCTGCCAGGCGAACGTGCTGCGGTCGGTGTCATCCGAGACGATCCATTCGAACCCCGCCGCCTCGCAATCGAGCTCGTGCAGGGCGGGCACCGAGCGGTAGAGGCGATTGAGATCGCGCACCAGCGCCTGGATGCCGCCGTGGCGCGGCTGCGCCAGCAGATGCCAGTCGAGGCTGCGCTCGTGGCTCCATTCCTGCTCCTGCGCGAACTCGCCGCCCATGAACAGCAATTTCTTGCCGGGATGGCCATACAAGAAGGTGTAATAGGCGCGCATGTTGGCGAATCGCTGCCACTCGTCGCCCGGCATCCTGCCGAGGATCGAGCGCTTGCCGTGCACGACCTCGTCGTGGGAGAGCGGCAGAACGAAATTCTCGAAGAAGGCGTAATGCAGGCCGAATACGACGTCGCCGTGGTGATGCTTGCGATAGACCGGATCTTTGCTGATGTAATTGAGGGTGTCGTGCATCCATCCCATGTTCCATTTGTAGCCGAAGCCGAGGCCGCCCCAGTCGACCGGGCGCGATACCATGGGCCATGCAGTGGATTCCTCGGCGATGGTGGTTGCGTGCGGATGCTGGAGGAATACTTCGGTGTTGCACCGACGCATGAAATCGATCGCTTCGAGGTTCTCGCGGCCGCCGAAGCGGTTCGGGATCCAGCCGCCGGGAGGACGGCTGTAATCGAGGTAGAGCATGGATGCGACGGCATCGACCCGCAGCGCATCGATGCGGTAGCGCTCGAGCCAGAACAGCGCGTTCGCCAGCAGGAAATTCGCGACTTCGACCCGGCCGAAATTGTAGACCAGCGTATTCCAATCGAGATGGCGCCCCTGCATCGGATCGGCGTGCTCGTAGAGCGCCGTGCCGTCGAACTGCGCCAGCGCGTGCGGATCATCGGGGAAATGTCCCGGAACCCAATCGAGCACCACGGCAAGCCCGGCGTCGTGGCACGCATCGACGAGGTGCAGGAAATCGTCGGGGCCGCCGTAGCGGCTCGTCGGCGCGTAGATGCCGGTCGGCTGATAGCCCCAGGATCCGTCGAACGGGTGCTCCATCACCGGCAGGAACTCGACGTGGGTGAAGCCGAGATCGCGCACATAGGCCGGCAGTTCCTCGGCGAGTTCCCGGTAGGTCAGCCAGCGGTTGCCCTGCTCGGGTCGGCGGCGCCAGGAGCCGAGGTGGACCTCGTAGATCGCGATCGGGGCACTCAGCGCATTGGCGCCGGTCGGGGAGGGATGCGGCTCGAGCCGCTCTACGTCGAACACGACCGAGGCGGTCGAGGGGCGCAGCTCGGCCGCGAACGCGAACGGATCGGCTTTGAGCGGCAGCAGCGAGCCGGTGGCCGCGAGGATCTCGAACTTGTACTTGTCTCCGGTCCGCGCGCCGGGAACGAAGATTTCCCAGAACCCGTTGCCGCGTACGCGCATGGCATGCCGGCGGCCGTCCCAAAAATTGAAATCGCCGATGACGCTGACCCGGCGCGCATTCGGCGCGAACACCGCGAATCCGACGCCGTCGACGCCTTCGAGCGAAAGCGGGTGAGCGCCGAGCTTTTCATACGCCCGTAGATGCCTGCCCTCGCCGAGCAGATGCAGATCGAAATCGGAAAGGATCGGGGGAAACCGGTAGGCGTCCTCGAACTCGACGGGATGCTCCCCGAACCGCGCGCGCAGGCGATACGGCCGATCGACCGCTTCGACCCGGCCTGCGAACAGTCCGGCCGGATGAATTCGCGCCAATGGGTGCTCCTCGCCCCCGCTCTCGACGACCGACACCTGCCGTGCATCCGGCAGATAGGCACGCACGATCGGCACGCCGTCGTCGAGATGCGGACCGAGATAAGCGAACGGATCGGCGTGGCGGCCTTCGATCAGCGCGATGGCCTCGGCGGGGAGCTGGGTCATGGCAGCTCCGGTCCGGAAGGGGGCGGGAACAGGATGCGCGAAGCGGCCGCCAACGGCACACGGACCCAATCGGGACGATTCGTCAGCTCGTAGCCGATTTCATAGACTAACTTTTCCAGCTTGAAGAACTCGAGCAGGCGTTCCGCGGTGGTCTCCTGCTCCGGCCACAGCGCGGCAACGCCGGTGACACCGCGGTACGCGGCCAGGAACGCCTCGGTCGAGCGCTCGCGCCAATGGTCGAGCGCGCGTTCGAGCCTCGCGTAATCCTCCGCCGAGATCGGAATGACCCGACCGAGCGCCGCCGTGGTGGCGTAATCGATCGAGCGGATCAGGCCGGCGATATCGCGTGCGGCCGGCATCTTGCGCCGGCGCTCCTGCACGCTGCGGCGCGGCTCGCCCTCGAAATCGAGCACGAATACGTCATCCTTCACGATCAGGATTTGTCCCAGATGAAAGTCGCCGTGGTGGCGGGCCTTCGGTGCGTCCACGGTTTGCGGTAGCAGGCCGCGAATGCGTGCGAGTGCCTCGGACCGATGCTCGAGCAAGGCCTCGGCCGCAATGCGCGCCTGCTCCGGCAGATCCGAACGACGGCTCGCCAGCAGCTCGAACTGGCGCTCCGCCTCGCGCGCCAACGCCTCGGTCCAGGCCTGCAGGTCCTCGGCACCGATCGGCTCCGGAGCAAACTCCGGTTCCGCCCCGCTCGCCAGGGCCAGCTGCAGTTCCGCGGTCCGCTTTCCGATCTGCTGCATGCGCGGCAGATAGGCGGCGTGCTCCGGGCTCTCGGTCGCGCTCTCGGACACCAGCACCTTTTGCTCGTCGAGAAACCGGTCGAGATAGGCTGCGGTCAGCGACCAGGCGTCACCCTGGTTTTCGACGAACTGATGAACGATGCCGATCGGAATCGTCGCCCCGTCCTCGACGAGCTCGATCGATCCGAGCAGCGCCGGCGCGTGCTGATATCCGGCGGTTTCCGTCAGGAAGCGTCCGATCTCGATCTCGGAATTGGTGCCCCGCTCGAGACGCCGATAGAGCTTCAAGACGAAAGCGGAATCCGCGATGACGGTCGTATTGGACTGTTCGGCCCCGACGGCATGCGTGGCTTCGATGGCGGGAAGCGACGCGAGCGCAAACGTCCGCGTCGGGCGAAACTCGAGCCGCCGGCCGGCGCGGTCGAGCCTTGCCCCGGCATGCAGCTCGGCTAGCACCCAGGAGACGAAATCGCGGTCGGTGCTGGCGTCGATGAGCACGCCTTCGCGAGCGCCGCGCCGGACCGGGCCCAGCATGTGTCGTTGCAGCTGGCCGGCGCGGTCGAGGCGGGTCCATTTGATCGTCAAGGGAAGAGCATAGCGCGATGTTCTGCTCGCCGTGGAGACTTCGATGATGCCGAAAGCAAATCCGGGATCGCCTTCTGCCAGCGGAAGGATGGTCCTAAGCTTGGCATCGAATCGCTCTCCCTTGTCCGCGAACCATCGGTTTGCCGCCAGGAACGCGGGGAGCGCCTCGCGTTCGAAGACCTGATGGGAGCGGCCTTCGATCAGCGAGCGCCAGCTGTGGCTGAACACGAGCGTCACCAGCTCGGGGATGATCGAGGGCCCCTCGACGGTGCCGGCATCTTCGGCGAGCAGGAACCAGAAGAATCCGTACGGGGCGAGCGTGATCAGGTAGGGAGCCTCGGAAATTCGCGGAAACCGCGTGCGACCGAGCATTTCCACCGGCACGAAGCCTCGCCATGCGGAAAGGTCGATTTCCGCCGACTGTGCGGAGCGCGACAGGTTGGCGACGCACAGCACGACCTCGTGCTCGTATTGACGCAGATAGACCAGCACCGCGCGATTGGCCGGGCGCAAAAACGTCAAATTGCCGCGACCGAACACCGGGCTCGACCGGCGGACCGCGATCAGCCGCTTCATCCAGCTCAGCAGCGAGGATAGGCTGCGCGATTGCGCCTCGACGTTGACCGCCTGATAGCCGTAAACGGGATCCATGATCATCGGCAGGAACAGCTTCGCGGGATCGCAACGCGAGAACCCGCCGTTGCGGTCCGGGGTCCACTGCATCGGCGTGCGCACGCCGTTGCGGTCGCCCAGATAGATGTTGTCGCCCATGCCGATCTCGTCGCCGTAATAGATGATCGGGGTGCCGGGAAACGACAGCAGCAGCGAGTTCATCAATTCGATCTTGCGCCGGTCGTTGTCCATCAGCGGCGCGAGCCGGCGGCGGATGCCGAGATTGAGCCGCGCACGCGGGTCGGACGCGTAGGTCGACCACAGGTAATCCCGTTCGACGTCGGTCACCATTTCGAGCGTGAGCTCGTCGTGGTTGCGCAGGAACAGCGCCCATTGGCAGTTGCCGGGGATGTCGGGCGTCTGCCGCAGGATATCGGTGATCGGGTGCCGGTCCTCCTGGGCGATGCCCATGTAGATGCGCGGCATCAGCGGGAAATGATAGGCCATCTGGCATTCGTCGCCGTCGCCGAAATACGCGCTTACGTCCTCGGGCCATTGATTGGCCTCCGCGAGCAGCACGCGCCCGGCCGCGTGGGCGTCGAGCTCCGCGCGGATCTGCTTGATGACGGCGTGGGTCTCCGGCAGGTTCTCGTTGTTGGTGCCTTCGCGCTCGCACAGGTAGGGAATGGCGTCGAGCCGGAACCCGTCGACTCCCATGTCGAGCCAGCGCCGCATGACCTGCACCATCGCCCACAGCACGCGGGGATTGTCGTAATTGAGATCGGGCTGGTGGCTGAAGAACCGGTGCCAATAATACGCGCCGGCGGCGGAATCCCAGGCCCAGTTCGACTTCTCGGTATCGTTGAAGATGATGCGCGTGTCGAGGTAGCGCTGGTCGGTGTCGCTCCAGACGTACCAATTGCGCGCATCGGTGTGAGACCGGCTGCGACGGGCGCGCTTGAACCACGGATGCTGATCCGATGTGTGATTGATGACGAGCTCGATGATGACTCGCAGGCCGCGGCGCTTGGCTTCCACCATGAACCGGCGGAAGTCGCGCATGGTGCCGAAATCGGGATTGATGCGGCGATAGTCGGCGATGTCGTAGCCGTCGTCGCGGCCGGGGCTCGGATAGAACGGTTGCAACCACAGCGTAGTGACGCCGAGCTCCTGCACGTAATCCAGGCGATCGGTCAGGCCGGCGAAATCGCCGATGCCGTCATGATTGCTGTCGGCGAACGCCTTGACGTGCAGCTGATAGAGGATTGCGTCCTTGTACCAGAGCGCGTCCCCGGTCTCGGTCGTCGTTCTCGCACTCGACTGCACGTCCACGGCGATCCCCTACTCAGGCCAAACATCGAAACAGCAGGGCGGGATCTTCGGTCGGATTGATGTTGAGCCGCACGCCGCCCCACGCGATCGCGTGCCGCTCGCCGGTCACCAGGTTCTCCACGCCCGCGACCTTGGTTCGCCCACCTTCGGGTCCGATCTCGATATCCCCGAAATGGAACCAGAATTCCCGCGGGCGCGCGCCGCTCAGCGCGATCGCGACCGCGACCGCATTGTCGTGCGCTGCCGATTCCTTGACGAATCCGATGACCTGATCGTCGTCGACCGCGGCGAAACGTAAATTGCTGGTCTGCAGTAGCGCCGGGTTGGCGCGGCGCAGCCGATTGAGCCGTCCGATGTAGTCCTTGATATTGCCGGGCCGGTCCCAGTCCCGAACCTTGAGCTCGTATTTTTCCGAATGCAGATATTCCTCGCGACCGGGGATCGGCGTGTGCTCGATGAGCTCGAACCCGCTGTAGACGCCGTAGCTCGCCGACAAGGTCGCCGCCAGCGCGACGCGCGATTTGAAAATGGCGGGATCGCCGGACTGCAGGTGCAACGGGAGAATGTCGGGAGTATTGACGAAAAAATTCGGCCTGAAATATTCCCGGACCGGGTAGGCGGTGAGCTCGCTGACGTAGGACTGCAGTTCCCATTTCGTCGTTCGCCAGGTGAAATACGTGTAGGATTGCGAGAATCCCAGCTTGGCGAGAGCCCTCATCACTTTCGGCCGGGTGAACGCCTCGGACAGGAAGATCACGCCCCGATGCCGCGTTTGCACTTCGCGGATCATCCACTCCCAGAATGCGAACGGTTTGGTGTGAGGATTGTCCACGCGGAAGATGCGCACGCCCTGATCGACCCAGAACAGCACGATATCGCGCAGGGCGTTCCAGAGCCCGGCGCGGTCGGCGCAATAGAAATCCGGGTTGACGATGTCCTGATATTTTTTCGGCGGGTTTTCCGCATGACGGACCGAGCCGTCGGGTCGATAGCGGAACCAGTCCGGATGCTGGACCAGCCAGGGGTGATCCGGCGAGAATTGGATGGCGAAATCGAGCGCGACCTCCATGCCGAGGCGGCGGCATTCTGTGACGAGCCGGCGAAAGTCGTCGAGCGTGCCGAGCTCGGGATGAATGGCGTCGTGGCCGCCTTCCCGCGCGCCGATCGCATAGGGGCTGCCCGGGTCGCCGGGGCCCGCCGCGAGCGCGTTGTTGATGCCCTTGCGGTGGGTACGGCCGATGGGGTGAATCGGCGGGAAATACAGGACGTCGAATCCAAACGCGGCAAGCTCGGGCAGGCGCGCGATGCAATCGTCGAACGTTCCATGCCGGCCCGCAATGCGGGACTGGCTGCGTGGGAACATCTCGTACCAGGCGCCGCCGCGCGCGAGCGGCGGATCGATGACCAGCGGAAACCCCGAGCTGCGGGTCAGGTCCGGGCGGGGTTGATGCTCGGCCATGACCTCGCGCAGCTCTTCCGACAACAGCACTTCGGCGTCGCCGGTTCGGTCGAACTCGGCGCGCGCCGCTTCGATGATCGCGCGCGCGCGCTTGTCCCGCGGTCCGACGTCGGCGAGCAATTCCCGGCCTTCCTTGCCTTCCAAATCGACCTTTTGCCCGGCTTCGCGCTTCAGCAAAAAGTCGCGCCGCCAGCTGGCGAACGTATCGGTCCAGGCTTCGATCGCATAAACATAGCGGGCCGGCTCGTCGGGAACGAAGCGTGCGGTCCAGCGATCATTTTCGTGAAGGCGCATGGGCGCTCGGTGCCAGCTCTTCTCGCCGTCGCGGCGCCAAATGAGCGCCGCCGCGATCACGTCGTGACCGTCGCGAAAAATATCGGCCCACACATCGATCGGCTCGGCTTGCACCCGCTTCACCGGATAGCGGCCTTGCTCGATGCTCGGGTATACGTCCTCGATCAGGAAGCGGGCACGCGCGAATTCGCGCGTCGAAGCCGTAACTGAGGAGATCGGCGGGAAGGCGGGCTGAATGGTCATGACTTGGTCTGGGGTAGCCGGATGGCGGCCCAGTAACGACCAACGACGGGGGGCGACCTTGGGTTCCGGACCGACGCGGGTGAGAACCCGCAAGCCTCTGATTTCGTTGTCATTCGCCAATCTGCGCCGGATCGGGCAAGAGCACAATATCGACGCGGCCTCGGCCCCGTGGCAAGCCCCGGTTTGTCGTGCGCCATGCCCCGGTTCGCGCGCCCCGCTCCGTTCCTGTGAGCTGGCCCAATGGATGCGTTAGCCAAACTCGCGGCCGAATGGGGCATCGAACCGGGCTATATCGATGGGCAGGGGCTTTCGCGCACCGTCGATCGAGACACGCTACGCCGCATCGTCGAGATCGTTTCCCGCGGCCAGAGCCCGCCGAAACGTCGCAGGCTGCCGCCGATCATCGTGATCCGGCGCGGCCACGGCGCTGCGCCTGCGCTTTCCGACACCCCGCCGTCCACCTCGGTCGATTGGACCTTGGTTTCGGGAGACACCACGATCGCGCGCGGCACTGCCACATCCGGAGCTTGGCACTTGCCCGGCGATCTTCCGCTCGGAACATTCCGGCTCGACGTCGGGCTGAGTTCCAGTGCCGGGCAGGCAAGCGAGCACGCGAGGGTCCTGGTCGCGCCGGAACGCGCCTATGGGGCCGAAGACTTTGCCGATGGCCGCCGGATTTGGGCGCTCGCTGTCCAACTGTATGGGGTCCGCTCGCGTCGCAATTGGGGCCATGGCGACTTCACGGATCTGCTGAGCTTGCTCGAGCTGTCGGCCGGACTCGGCGCCGCCGGAATCGGTATCAATCCATTGCATGCGCTGTTTCCCGACATGCCCGAGCGGGCAAGCCCTTATGCGCCCAATAGCCGGCTCTTTCTCAATCCGCTCTACATCGACCTCGAGGCCGTGCCGGAATTTCCCGGGCTGGATGCAGCCGGCCTGACGCAGGAAGCCGCTCGTCTGCGGGGCGCGGCGATGGTGGATTATTCCGGCGTCGCCGCGGCAAAACTTGCAGGACTGCGTCTGGCGTTTCACGAGTTTCGCGATCGAGGTTCGGCGCAGCGTCTCGAAGATTTCGAAGCATTCCGGCGCGAACAGGGCCGCACACTCACGCTGTTTGCGAGCTTCGAGGTCTTGCGGCGAAGGTTTGGAGACAGCTGGACGGATTGGCCGTCACCCTGGCGGCGATCCGACGCAGGCGCCCTCGACGCGCTGCGCCGATCCGCCGGTGAAGAGATCGAGTTCCACGAGTTCGTCCAGTGGCTGGCCGACCGGCAACTGCGTGCTTGTCGGGACAAGGCGCGGAGCCTGGATATGCCGCTCGGGCTTTATCTCGATGTTGCGGTAGGCGTCGATCCGGATGGCGCGGATGCGTGGAGCGAGCAATCCACGATGCTGGCCGATGGTTCGATCGGAGCCCCTCCGGATCTGCTCAACACCGCGGGCCAGAACTGGGGCCTCGTCGCATTCAATCCGAGGGCGCTCGAGCAGCACGGATTCGAGGCGTTCCGCGGGATGCTGCGAGCCGCAATGCGCTATGCCGGCGCGATCCGCTTGGATCACGTGCTCGGCCTCAACCGTCTCTATCTGATCCCGAACGGTGCGCGGGGCGGGGGATATGTCCGGTTTCCATTGGAGGCCATGCTGGCGGTGGTCGCCCAGGAGAGCGTGGCGCACCGTTGCGTGATTATCGGCGAGGACCTCGGCACCGTGCCGAAGAATCTGCGCGAAACGCTCGCCGATTGGGGCGTGTGGGCCTACCGGGTGATGTTGTTCGAGCGGGCGGAGGATGGCTCGTTTCGGCCGCCGCCGCATTATGCCGAGAGCGCGCTGGTCACCTTCAGCACCCACGATCTTGCGACTTTCGCGGGCTGGTCGACGGGCCGTGATTTGCAGGAAAAACGCGCGCTCGGCATCGATCCCGGCGAGACCGACGTGGATCGGTCGGCGGCCAACGCTGCGCTGCGCACGGCGCTCGGGCGCCGGCGTGGCAGGGAGCGGACCCGGTTGGGCTTCCTGCCGGTGGCCTGCTATCTCGCCGCCACGCCCAGTCGGATTCTGCTCATTTCGATCGAGGACGCGCTCGGGGTTCAGGATCAGCCCAATGTTCCGGGGACGATCGACGCGCATCCGAACTGGCGCCGCCGGCTCCCGATCGTATTGGAGAACTTGCACCGTCATCCGCGCATGCGCGCCTTGGCACGGGTACTGCGCGGAGCCGGTCGAAGCGTTGGCAAAGGCCGACACTAGCCGCCGCCCACGTCCGCCGCACAAAGCTGACGGCCACCGCAGGGGTGGCCGCCAACTCATTGACCGGGCATCAGGTTGGTCTAATAGCCCCAGCCCCACGACGGGTCACACACCCAGACCCGTTGCCAGCCCCACCGCGTCCACACCAATTGCCAACAGCTGTCACCGACGAAGACTGGACCGGCGAACCCAACGCCGAAGAAGAAGGCGTTGCGGTGATGGAACCTATGGTGGCGGAACGTGCTGGTCGTGAAGGTTGTATTCGGGCTGAACCTATTCGGGCCGGTCGAAAAGTTCGTGCGATTGGTCGTAACGGTACGCCCGACCGGCCCTGCACCCTGCACCATGGGCCCACTACTGCGCACTGCGCCCATACCGACGCCGCCGCCTCCACCGCCCCCACTGCTCACATGCGCACCGGCCATACCGCTACCGCCCCCACTACTGTGCCCATGCCCCTGCGCGGCCATGGCGGTCGAACTCACGCCCAGTGCCGCCACGGCCGATAATGCGACGAGTGTTTTGCGCAACATTGCTTTCCTCCTCTTCATTGTGCGACGTCACAACTGCCGTCGGACTGTAACGCCGAAGGACGCGAAAAAGTGCCGGCTCACAGCATCAAATATCTGGGAGTGCAGGGTTTTTGCCGCGGCAACCTGAACGGATGTTCATCGTGGGCGGCGATGCGGGCGGCTCGTGCAGCGGCGCTCTTTGAACGCTCACGGTCGATCGAACGCGTCTGCAGGAAGAGGCGCCATTGCGTGAACTGATTGCTCTTGCTCGATTGGCCGTCGACCCTCACCAACTTGGCGGTGCGAGCGAGATTCGCGACCATTCGACCGAGGAACTTTTGCGGGCTCGGAGCGTTCTCGGCGCGAGATGTTCGGGAGGAGCTTTTTCATGGCAAATCAGGGACGTTCCGTCGCCGACAAGGAATTCGACAAGACCGCGGGAACGATCGATGACATTCAGCGCGACCTGCAGGCGGTGCGAGACGACATGTCTCGGCTCGCGCAACAGGTGGCAAGTCTGCTCGGCGTGACCGGCAGCCAGGCCCTTCGCGAGGTCAAGGCGCAAATGAGTCGGGCGAAAGAGAGCCTCGACGGAGTGCTCTCCGATGCAAGCGGGAAGGGCATGGAGGCCATGGAGACGGCGCGGGAAAGCACCGATACCATGGTCGAAGCGCTCGAAGACGCGGTCCGGCAGCGCCCGTTCGCAACGCTGGCGATCGCCATCGGCTTGGGATTCCTGTTCGGCGCAAGCTGGCGGCGCTAGGAGGACAACGTTGCTCCCCGGCGTCAGGGATCTGAAAGAACGGCTCGACGCCGCGATGAAGACCGGCGCATGGTCGACCGTGGCCGGGGTGGCGGCGCTGGTCATGTTGGGCTTCCTGTGCGCCGCGCTGTTCCTCTATCTGCAGAATTGGCGAGGCTCGATCGTCGCCTGTCTCATTCTAGCCGGCGCATTCCTGCTGGTGGTCCTGATCGCGATCGCGGCGATCGCGCTCGTGCGTCGGCGGCAGGCGCAACTGGCGCGCGCTCGCGCGCAGGCGAACCAAGCCGCCGGCCAATGGTTGCGGGATCCCGTCGTCGTGACCACCGCCCTGCAGGTTGCGAGGGCGCTGGGGTTGCGGCGCGCGGCTCCCGTGTTGCTGCTGGGTGCGTTCGTGGTGGGATTGGTGCTCAGCCGGACGGCCGCCAAGGCCGGGCATCCTGCCGGTCCCGAATCATAAGTAGAGTGGATTCGCCGCGCGATGGCGGCCGAAGCGACGTCCAGACCGGCGCCTCAATGCACCGAGACCGGTTCCTCCCCGACCAGGCCGAGCATGATGAATTTGTCTTCCGCGATCTTGATGATCGCGACCATCGCCTCGTCCGGATCCTGGGTCAGCTCGGCGCAGACGTCGTACATCTCATAAAACGGCCGAGTAACGCCGTCCGAGCAATATGCGGTGCACTCATCCATGTTCACGTAAACGACGTCGATGTCGATCACGACACTACACCTACGCTCACGCCCACCCGATCCAATATTGTCGCAAACGTTAATTCGGATCCCGGTTCGAGAGTTCCGATACGCCTCTCCGCAGACGCGATCAAGCCGCTCCTTGCCGGCTTTGCCGTGTCGCGTCGAGCCCGAAGGCCGTGCAAATAAATCGCCGATCACAAGGCTCCGGCTCGAATGGGAATCGCAATGAACGAGCTTGCAGCGAACCGGCCCGAATGGTGGCGAACCACGACAATTTATCAAATTTATCCACGCTCGTTTCAGGACAGCAATGGCGACGGTATCGGGGATCTCCACGGCATCCTGCGGCGCCTGGATTATCTCGTCGAGCTCGGCATCGGCACCATCTGGCTCTCTCCGATCTTTCGCTCGCCGATGGCCGATTTCGGCTATGACGTTTCCGATCACACCGACATCGAGCCGTTGTTCGGAACGCTTGGCGATTTCGACGAGCTGCTGCATGCGGTCCACCGGCGAGGATTGAAGCTGCTGCTCGACCTCGTGCCGAACCACACCTCCGACCTGCATCCCTGGTTCCTGGAAAGCCGTTCTTCGCGGCATAATCCGAAACGCGATTGGTACCTGTGGCGCGATCCCGGGCCGAACGGCGGCCCGCCCAACAACTGGCTGTCCGAATTCGGGGGAAGCGCCTGGACGTTTCGACCGGCGGACCGGCCAGCACTATGGCCATGCGTTCCTGGCCCAGCAGCCGGACCTGAACTGGCGCAATGCGCAGGTGCGCAGCGCCGTTCACGACGTGATGCGATTCTGGCTCGCGCGCGGCGTCGACGGCTTCCGGGTCGATGCCGTCGGACACCTGGTGAAGGACGAGCAGTTTCGCGACAATCCGGTCAACCCCGAGTTTCGCCAGCACGACCCGCCATCGAAGCGACTGCTGCGACTCTACAATGCCGACCTGCCTCAGGTAGACGAATTGATTGCGGGCTTGCGTTCCGTCATCGACGAATTCCCGAGCCGGCTGCTGATCGGAGAAGTCTATTTACCCTTCGACCGGCTGTCCGCCTATTACGGGAGCGAGCTTTCCGGCGCGCATTTTCCCTTCAATTTCGCGCTGCTGTCGACCGCGTGGAACGCGCGGGCGATCGCGGACCTGGTCGACGAATACGAAGCCGCGCTTCCTCCCGGCGGCTGGCCCAATTGGGTTCTCGGCAATCATGACAAGCCGCGGATCGCCGGCCGCGTGGGCATCGATCAGGCACGCGTCGCCGCCATGCTGCTGCTGACGTTGCGCGGCACGCCGACGCTGTACTACGGCGACGAGATCGCAATGCCGCAAGTCGCAATTCCGGCCGAACGCGTGCAGGACCCGTTCGAAAAAAATGTTCCAGGACGAGGTCACGGACGCGACGGCGCCCGCACGCCCATGCAATGGAATGCAACGCCCCATGCCGGCTTTTCCGAGGTCGAGCCGTGGCTGCCGCTCGCCGACGATTTCCACAGCGTGAACGTCGCCAACCAGCGGGATGATGCAACGTCGATCTATCATTTGTATCGTCGCCTGATCGCGACGCGCGAGACGCGGCTGTCGTTGCAGATCGGCGCCTACCAGCCCGTCGTCGCCGGCGGGGACTTGCTGCTGTTCGTCCGCGCGCATCCGCGCGAGCGCACGCTCATCGCGCTCAACCTCGGCGAGGAGGCGGCCGCGGTCGAGTTCCGCACCGGCAGACTTGCGGGACGCGTGCTGGTCTCCGCTCTCGGCGATCGCGACGGCGAAGCCGTCGAGCGCAGCATTGATCTGCGCGGCAATGAAGGCCTCCTGATCGAGCTTTCGGCGGAGGCCGACGTTCCGGCGAGCGTGCTTTAGCGCTCGGAACATTGCGGACCGCGCCAGCGTTCAAAATGCATGATTTGCCATAAAGATAATCAGCACTTGCGCGGGGCCGCCGATCGGCGGCTAGAATGCCGCGGGTTGTCGCGCTTGCTGGAGCCGGGCTCGGGCGGCGCATATCGTCGCGCCATGGGCAGCCACGGTAGGAAGGGACCGACTTCGTGCCGCTAGCCCGCCGCAAAGCCAAATCCGCCTCGCGCACCAAAGTCGAGGCGCGGGGCCGGCGCGATCCGCTCAGGACCTATCGCGAGAAGCGGGATTTCCGACGAACCGCCGAACCGGAGCCCCGCGTCAAGCCCGGCATCGGCTGGCAATTCGTGGTGCAAAAGCACGCCGCGCGGCGGCTGCACTACGATCTGCGCCTCGAGCTCGACGGCGTGCTCAAGAGCTGGGCGGTGACGCGGGGGCCGAGCCTGGTCCCGGGCGAGAAGCGCCTCGCGGTCCAGACCGAAGACCACCCGATGGATTATCTGGAATTCGAAGGCAACATCCCCGAGGGCGAGTACGGCGGCGGCTCGGTCATCGTTTGGGACGGCGGCCATTGGGTGCCGGACGGCGATCCGCATCACGGCCTCAAGAAGGGTCATCTCACGTTTTCGCTGGACGGCGAGCGGCTCAAGGGCCGCTGGCATTTGGTGCGCATGCGGCCGCGTCCCGGCGAGAAAAAACAGCAATGGTTGCTGTTCAAGGCCCGCGACGAATACGCGCGCGAGGCGTCGGATCCGGCGATCGTCGAGGAGGCGACGACCTCGTTTCTCACTGGACGCGAGATCGAGGACGTCGCCGCGGAGGACGAGCTGCGCCCGGACCACGCCGAGCGCACCGAAGTCGCGCGCCGGCGCAAGGCGGAAATTCCCGATCCGGCGCGGCTTCCCGGCGCCAAGAAGGCCATGCTTCCGGTATTCGTCGAGCCGAGTTTGGCGCAATTGGCCGACCGGCCGCCGAAGGGCAAGGACTGGGTTCACGAAATCAAATTCGACGGCTATCGCATCCAGGCTCGCATCGACGGCCGCAGCATCAAGCTGCTCACCCGCAAGGGGCTCGATTGGACTCAGCGTTTCCAACCGGTTGCCACCACATTGAAAAAGCTGCGGCTGGGCTCGGCCCTGATCGACGGCGAGATCATCGTCGAGGCTCAGTCCGGCGTACCGAGCTTCAGCGAACTGCAGCAAGCGCTAAGCTCCGGCAGCAAGGATCGGTTTCTCTATTACGTATTCGATCTGTTGTATTGCAACGGCGTCGACTTGCGGAACGTGGCGCTCGTCGAGCGCAAGGCGTTGCTGCATCGAGTCCTGGAGCCGATTGCCGAGAGCGCCAATGTTCGCTTCAGCGAGCATCTCGAGCAGGATGGCGCGACCATGCTCGATCACGCCTGCCGGATGGGGCTCGAAGGGATCATATCCAAGCGCAGGAACGAGCCCTATCGGTCCGGCCGGGGCGAGCACTGGATCAAGAGCAAATGCGTCGAGCGGCAGGAATTCGTGCTGCTCGGTTACGTGCCCTCCACGGTAGCGAAGGGCGCGGTCGGCTCGCTGGTGGTGGGTTATTACGAGGCCGGAAAGCTCGTCTATGCCGGGCGCGTCGGAACCGGGCTTTCCGCCGACGTGGCGCGCTCGCTGCGCAAGCAGCTCGAGAAAATCAAGGCGGCAAGGCCCGTATTGGGGAAGCCGCTCCCTGCGGGGGCCGACAAGGGGGTGATCTGGGCCGAGCCTCGTCTCGTTGCCGAGGTCGAATTCCGCGGCTGGACCCACGATGACGTGCTTCGGCAGGCATCCTACAAGGGGCTGCGGGAGGACAAGCCGCCGGAGGAAGTCGTGCGCGAGAAGGCGTCGGGATCGGCGAGAAAAACCAAGACGGCGGAGCGGGCCGACACCGCGAACGGGATCGCGGGGGTTCGGCTCACCCACCCGGAGCGCATCCTGTGGGAAGGCCAGGGCGTCACCAAACAGGGCCTCGCCGAATTCTACGTCGAGATCGCCGATTGGATCCTGCCGCACCTGGTCGGACGACCGCTGAGCCTCGTACGCTGTCCAACCGGCGCCATGCATCAATGCTTCTATGCGAAGCATGCCTGGGCCGGGCTCGCCAAAGCCATTCGGCCCGTGGACGTCGGTGAAGCGAAGCCGATGCTCGCGATTTACGATTTGGAGGGGCTGATCGGCCTGGTGCAGGCAGGTGTGCTCGAGATCCACCCGTGGGGATCCACGGTCGAGGATCTCGAACGGCCCGACCGCCTGATCTTCGATCTCGATCCTGGCGAGGGCGTCGCCTGGGACGCGATGCTGGCCGCCGCGGCGGAAACCCGGCAACGGCTCGAGGATCTGGGCCTGGAAAGTTTCCTGAAGACCTCCGGCGGAAAAGGCCTTCACGTCATGGTGCCGATCGAGCCGGAACTCGATTGGGATCGCGTCAAGGCGTTCACCAAAACCGTCACCGATGCCATGGCGGCAGACGCGCCCGATCGTTACGTAGCGACCATGTCGAAGCAATTGCGGCGCGGGAAGATCTACGTCGATTATCTGCGCAACGGCCGCGGGGCGACCGCGGTCGCCGCCTATTCGACGCGGGCCCGGCCGGGCGCGCCGGTGTCCACGCCGCTCGAATGGCAGGAGCTGTCGAAGGCGATCAAGCCCGATCATTTCAACATCGACAACCTGCGGCAGCGGCTCGCCTTCCTAAAACGCGATCCATGGCAGGGCTTTTTCGACATCCGTCAGCGTCTGCCGCGGTCGGCGGTGCCGGCCGCCGGCAAGAAATCCCGACGTCGACGCTCATGATCGCCCGGCGCATCCTCCCATTCGCGCTGGCGTTGGCGGTGCTTGCGCCGGCGTGGGCGGAAGAGCCGCCGGGGCGGCCGCCGGCCAATGCGCAACGCGAGCAGCAGCAGCAACCCGGCCCCGGCGTTCTGCGGCTGCTGCCGGGCGACGCCGTCAGCGAGCACTCGATCGAGCTTGCGTCCGGCAAGCTCGCCTACACGGCAACCGCCGGCACCTTGTCGCTGATCGACCAATCCGGCGAGCGCAAGGCCGACGTTTTCTACACCGCCTATGTGGCCGGCGGCGAGACCGCGAGCCGACCGGTGACCTTCGTGTTCAACGGCGGCCCCGGCGCCGCATCGGCCTTTCTGCATCTGGGGCTGGTCGGTCCGAAGCTCGTCGACTTCGGTCCGCAGGGCCGCGACGGCGCCGCCGCGCGGCTGCGCGAAAATCCCGAGACGTGGCTGGCGTTCACCGACCTCGTCCTGATCGATCCGGTGGGCACGGGCTGGAGCCGCGCGCCGAAGCCCGACGACGCGAGCGCGTTCTACAACATCCGCCGCGACGCGGAATCGATTGCGAAAATCATCGCGCTCTATGTCGCCAAGAACGGCCGCAGCGGCTCGCCCAAATATCTGCTGGGCGAAAGCTACGGCGGTTTCCGCGCGGTGAAAGTCGCGAAGATTCTGCAGGAGGATCAGGGCATCGTCGTTTCCGGCATCGTCATGGTGTCGCCGCTGCTGGATTCCGAATTTCTGTTCGGCAGCAGCCGATCCCCGCTCCGGGCGGCGCTGCAGCTCCCCAGCCTGATCGCGACCGAGCTCGAGCGTCAGCACGCCTTCAGCGCCGCCGCGCTCGCGGAGGGCGAGCTTTTCGCCATGACCGAATATCTCGCCACGCTTGCCGGGCCGCCGCCGACCGGGGCGAAGGCCGATGCATTCTACGGCAGACTCGCGCAGTTCTCCGGCCTGCCGCTGGAGACCGTGGTCAAGACCCGCGGGTTCATTCGCGACGTCTATTTGAAGAACCTGCGTGCCGGCCAGGATCAGGTGGTGAGCCGTTATGACGCAAGCTTCGCGGCGCCGGACCCCTATCCGGAAGCCGACTCGTCGCGCGGCCCGGATCCCATCCTCGATGGCTTCGTGCGGGCGCTCGGCGGGATGTTCGTGGGCTACGCGCGCAACGAGCTCGGATTCAAGACCGACATCACCTATGCGCTGCTGGCCTCCCAGGTCAGCCACAAATGGAAGTGGCACGAGGGCGGGGGCTGGTCGCGGCCAAGCGTGCAGGACGACATTCGCGACCTGCTGGCGCTCGATCCCTCGCTGCGCATCCTGGTCGCGCACGGTTTGAGCGACATGGTGCTGCCCTATGCGGTCTCCCGCTACGTGATCGACCATCTGCCGCAGATCGGCGCGCCCGGCCGCGTCGAGCTCAAGCTCTACCGCGCAGGGCACATGTTCTATTTGGACGATGCGCCGCGCCGGGCGTTCACGGCGGAGGCGAGGGGGTTTTATCAAGCGATTGCGTCGAGCCCGACGCGTTGACCCGAAGTTTGCAGCACGAAGCCGCGCTAATGCACATTGATCGTGACGGTGGTCGATCCGTTCTTGCCGTTGCCGTACATGACCTTGTAGGCGAGCGTATCGGTCCCGCGGAATCCCGGGTGCGATCGATACATGATCTGGTTGCCGCTGATGGACTTACCGGCGCAGCGCCCCGTGCTTCCCGATCGCGGCGCGCTTGCGGCGATGATGCTGACGCTCGGGACGACCGTCACCTTGCCATTGCCGGGTTGGCTCGTGATCGTCACCGAGGTGGGCAGCGGCTTGCAGCTCGCGTCCCACGAGCGTTCGTCGACGAGCAGCGCTTCGACGCCGGATTCCGCCGAGCGCGTCAGCTTGATTTCCTGGGCGAGGGCGCTCGTGGCGGTGAAAATCGCGATTGCCGGAACGATCGCGCGAATGACAATCCCTGCGGCTAGCTGAACCATGGCAATCACCTTGTTGGCCTTTCGTTATCGGCGGCCGCGAGCAAGCTGCCGTGACAAGTCGACATCGCGACGGTTATTCGACCGAATGCGACAGCGTACCGGATCCCTCGATGGTGCCGTCGTTGTGATACCAATCGACGCTGCTGTGATCGGATGAAAAAACCAGGCGAACATTGTCGGGCTTATAGCCGGGAGAGGCGTTGATCACTGTCGTCCTGCCTTCGAAGGTCCGGTCATCGGTCATTTTGCCGACCAGCCCGATCTCATTGAGGAGCTTTCCATCGAAATCGTAGATCAGCACTTTCCCGGTATTCATGTCCGGGTTCAGCGTCAGGCGATACGTTCGGGTGGCCTGCGGCTCGCCGCCGAGGAACCGCCGATCGACCTTGCCGGCATAGGTGCCCGGCATGTCCGCGGGCGCTGGCACGGCCTGGGCGATAAGCCGCTCGGACCGGGCCGTGCCGTCCGCAGCCGGTCCAGCGAACTGAGGCTCCGCCTGATGCAGGCGCACGGTTTCGACGGCGTTCGCCCAGACCGACGTCGGCGCAAGCAGCATAGCTGCGGCGATCAGCAAGATTTGAACCACGGTATGCCCCCGGGACCGCGCGATCGAGCCTAGCGGAGGCGATTTGGCGCTTCAACACGGGCCTGGACGCCGGTTGCCCAAATCC
>WNGQ01000612.1_pt1 | contig 36789 bp, 29 predicted proteins | sample 5407661 | NCBI WGS metagenome assembly WNGQ01 (sample SAMN13153382, study PRJNA577476) | soil metagenome | isolation source: 60 cm soil or saprolite under Garry oak tree replicate 2 | place: USA:California | collected 2016-06-15 | reverse complement strand
GCTCCGTCGTGGCTGCCGCCACCGGTTCCGTCATTGGCGGGACAACGGCGACCGGTTCCGCAGTGATCGGCGGGACGGCCACCATGACCTCGTCCGCGGCCGGCGCGACCGCCCTGTCGTCGTTCGTGTCTTCGTTGTCGCCGTTGTTGCCTTGGGCGAGCCCTTCGATCCTGCTCCTGATGAGCTCGAATGCGCTGCTCAGGCTCGGGCGCGGATCGATCTCGGAAATCTGGCCGCAGCTCGCCTCGATGGCGCTGACCTGGGAATCGATCAGGTCGCAGATCCGGGAATCCGCCCCGATTTCGCGCCAGCGCCAGGAGATTTCCTTGATGATGCGGGCACCCTTGCGGATCGGTGCCAGGCTTTCCTCAACCCCTAGCCCGTCGATCGCGGACGAAGCGGCCTCCGCCGCCTGCTCAATCGCGCTCCTGATTGCGGCCAAGGCCTCCGGAAGAGGATTGTCGGGTTCGGCTGGCACGCGCTGCGCCGCCAGCGTCTCCTCGATCCGCGCCACCGCATCCAGCACCATGGTGGTGTCGGCGTTGCGGTTGCGCTTGGCATACTCGCCGAGGAACCAGCGCCCCCGCGACGTCTCCATGAAGGCTTCGCGGATCGCCTCATAGTCTAATTCGCTCGGCTGCGTCGCGCGAGCGGAAATCGGCGATAGGGCAAATGCGTCGTCGGCCATCTCAAACCTGTCGCGCAAATCAGTGCGCGTTGCGATAACGATCATCACGATATTGACCGAATCGCAATTGAATTGATGCCGACCGAATCACTAATCCCCATGGCTTCGCAGACCCTCGCCTCCCGCCGGTTTGCCGGCCGGGTGGCGCTGTTCTACGGCACGCTGTTCGGATTGAGTGGCACGCATCTGCCGTTTTTCCCGGTCTGGCTGCGCGCGATCGGCATCGATGCCGGCTGGATCGGCATCATCGTCGCCGTTCCCGCGGTGACGCGCTTTACGATCCTGCCCTTTGTCACGGCCCTCGCCGAGCGCCGCCAGGTGCTGCGCGCGGCCCTGGTGGTCACGGCCATCGCGACCGCGCTCGGGTTTGCCCTGGTCGGCACTCAGCAACAGCCATGGCTGGTGTTTCTGGCCTATGTCGCGACCTGCGCGACGTGGACGCCGATGGTGCCGCTCACCGACGCCTATGCGCTGCGCGGTGTGCTGCGATATGGCCTCGACTACGGACGTTTGCGGCTCTCGGGATCGGCCGCCTTCGTGGCGGGCGCACTTGTTTGCGGGCTGCTCGCGGACGTCATCATGGCAGGGAAACTGATCTGGGTCATCGTTGCCCTGGCCACGCTCGGCGCCGTGGCCAGCCTCGTCCTGCAAGACCTGGACGGGCCGGCGGCAGGCAAGGCCGACTCCCATGGCAGCGACGCGCTCCTGCGCGACGCCGGCTTTCTCGCCATCATCATGGCGTCGGCGCTGATCCAGGGCAGCCACGCCGCCTATTACACCTTCGCGTCGATCAACTGGCAAGCGCACGGGCTCGGCGGGCTGACGATTGCAGGGCTATGGGTATTGGGCGTGCTGGCCGAGATCGTGGTCTTCGCGGTGTCGCCCCGACTGACGCTGCAGCCGGCGACCATGATGGTGATCGGCGCGCTCTGTGCGGTGGTGCGCTGGCCGGTGACCGCGCAGGAACCCCAGGTGGCGGTGCTGGCTTTCGTCCAGCTCGCACACGGCTTGACCTATGGCCTGACCCAGGTCGGCACCATGGGCCTCTTGGTGCGCCATGTGCCCGTCCATGCGATGGTGCGCGGGCAGGGCTATCTTGCTGCCTGCAGCGGTGTCGTCATGTCGGGCACATCGATTCTCTCGGGCGCGGTGTACGCGCACCATGGTCAGGGGGTCTACTACGTGATGGCCGCGATGGCGGCGTCGGGCGGGCTGCTGATATGGTTCGCGCGGCCGGCTCATCCCCACAGCTCGCGCTCGGGCGGATAGACCAGGCTGCCGTCATAGCGCAGCCCGTGATCGCGGTCGCGGGCCAGCAACAACGGACCGTCGAGATCGATGAACCGCGCCTGCGGCGCGAGCAGCATCGCGGGCGCCATCGATAGCGAGGTCGCGACCATGCAGCCGACCATGATGTCGAAGCCGAGCGCGCGCGCGGCATCTGCCATGGCCAGCGCTTCCGTCAGTCCGCCGGTCTTGTCGAGCTTGATATTGACCGCATCGTAGCGCCCGCGCAGCGCCTCGAGCGATGTCCGGTCATGCACGCTTTCGTCGGCGCAGACCGCCACCGGCCGGCGGATCCGCCCCAGCATATCGTCAAGGCCGGCCGGCAGCGGCTGTTCGACCAGCGTGACTCCGGCTGCCGCACAGGTGGCGAGATTTCTCTCGAGGTTGCCCGGCATCCAGGCTTCGTTGGCGTCGACAATGAGTTCGGCGTCCGGCGCGGCCGCGCGAACTGCCGCAATTCGCTCATCGTCGCCGTCGCCGCCCAGCTTGATCTTCAGGAGCGGCCGGTGCGCGGCCCGGGCGGTTGCCGCCGCCATCTTCTCCGGCGTGCCCAGCGAAATCGTATAGGCCGTGATCGAGGCCTCAGGCGGGCTGCACCCGAGCAGGTCCCAGACCCGCTGGCCGCTGCGCTTGGCCTCGAGATCCAAAAGAGCGCAGTCCAGCGCGTTGCGGGCGGCGCAAGGAGGCATGGCGGCCTGCAGGGCGGTCCGGGAAAGTCCCTGGGAAACCGCATCCTGCATCGCCTTGAGAGCCTCCAGCGCCCCTTGCGGGGTCTCGCTATAGCGTGGATAGGGCAGGCATTCGCCACGCCCGGAGAGGCCGCCCTGGCCGATTTCCGCCACGACTGTTACAGCCTCGGCCTTGGTGCCGCGGCTGATCGTGAAGGAACCGGCGATCGGCCAGCGTTCGATTCGCAACGACAAAGTCAACGGTGTCGCGGAAGTCATTTCAAAATCTGGCCATTTTCTGAACCCCGAACTTGCCCGGCGCAACCAAGTATGGCTGCTATGGCGTTTTCGGGATATCGGTTGGTGCGAAGAAATCGCGTTGAGACAACGAGCTAGCGCGTCCGGTTCTGGTTCACTCAGAACCGCATCGACTTGACGGCCGGCTTCTGCAAGGCGCCGGGGGCATCTTGGGACTATCCTTGATTTGCGGCGAGTAGGCCATGGAGCTGGCATCGTGAATGGCGACCCCACAATGGAGCGGACGGCGAGGGGTAACGCGCTCGCCCTGTGCGCCGCGGGGGCATGGACGGCCAGTTTTGCGCCGCGACTCGAGCAGATCGTGGCAGATGCCGAAAAGCTGGCCGGAAGCCGGTCCAATATCTTCATCGACGTCTCGCAGGTCTCAAAACTCGATACCTTTGGGGCCTGGCTGATCGAGCGGCTGCGCCGCAGCCTGACCCAGGGTGGGATCGAGGCCGAGATCGCCGGACTGTCGGAGAATTATGCCAGCCTGGTCGACGAGGTGCGAAGGGTCAGGGCTGCCCCGATCGCCGAGATGCCGGCGGTGACGATCAGCGGCATGCTGGACCAGGTCGGCCGCACTGTGGCCGGCGTCGGTGGCACCATGGCCGGGCTGATCGATATGCTCGGCGCGGTGCTGGCGGCGAGCGGGCGGGTTCTGATCCATCCGCGCGGCTTTCGCCTGACCTCGACCGTGCATCATCTCGAACAGGTGTGCTGGCGCGCGGTGCCGATCATCGTGCTCATCACCTTTCTGATCGGCTGCATCATCTCGCAACAGGGCATCTTCCATTTCCGCAGGTTCGGCGCGGACATCTTCGTGGTCGATATGCTCGGCGTGCTGGTGTTGCGCGAAATCGGCGTCTTGCTGGTGGCGATCATGGTCGCGGGGCGCTCGGGCAGCGCCTACACCGCCGAACTGGGCTCCATGAAGATGCGCGAGGAGATCGACGCGCTGCGCACCATGGGGTTCGATCCGATCGAAGTTCTGATCCTGCCGCGAATGCTGGCGCTCGTTATTGCGCTGCCGATTCTCGCTTTTCTGGGCGCCATGGCTGCGCTCTATGGCGGCGGGCTGGTGGCCTGGCTCTATGGCGGCGTCGATCCGGAAGCGTTCCTGCTGCGTCTGCGCGATGCCATCTCGATTGACCATTTCACCGTCGGCATCATCAAGGCCCCGGTGATGGCGGCGGTGATCGGTATCGTCGCCTGTGTCGAGGGGCTGGCGGTCCAGGGCAGCGCGGAATCGCTGGGCCAGCACACCACGGCCTCGGTGGTGAAGGGAATCTTCTTCGTCATCGTCATGGATGGCGTGTTTGCGATCTTCTTCGCCTCGATCGGAATGTGATGATGGCGCCGCAGGCTTCCGACGCCATCATCCGGGTCCGCGACATCACCGTGCAGTTCGGCAGCACGCGGGTATTGGATGGCCTCGATCTCGACGTGAAGCGCGGCGAGATCTTGGGCTTTGTCGGTCCTTCCGGGGCCGGCAAGTCGGTGCTGACCCGCACCATCATTGGCCTCGTGCCGAAGGTGAGCGGACGCATCGAGGTGTTCGGCATCGACCTCGACGCGGCCGATACCAAAGCGCGCCGCGGTGTCGAGCGGCGCTGGGGCATCCTGTTCCAGCAGGGCGCGCTGTTTTCCTCACTCACCGTGCGGCAGAACATCCAATTTCCGGTCCGCGAATATCTCAGGGTTTCGCAGCGGCTGCTGGACGAGATCATGGTGGCCAAGCTCGGCATGGTCGGACTGCGGCCGGAGGTCGCCGACCGCTTCCCATCCGAACTCTCCGGCGGCATGATCAAGCGCGTGGCCTTGGCGCGGGCGCTCGCGCTCGATCCGGAACTGGTATTCCTCGACGAGCCGACCTCGGGGCTCGACCCGATCGGTGCCGGCGATTTCGACGAACTGGTGCGCACCCTGCAGCGCACTTTGGGACTGACCGTTTTCATGGTAACCCACGATCTGGACAGCCTTTATACCGCTTGCGACCGCATCGCCGTTTTGGGGAACGGTAAGATCATTGCTGCAGGATCGATGGCCGACATGCAGGCCTCGCAGCATCCTTGGCTGCGGCAATATTTCCACGGCAAGCGCGCCCGCGCTGTGATGGGCTGAGCATGATCCCGAAAAGTGGATACCTGTTTTCGGGGGAGATCATGCGCAAACGAAAGATAAGCGACGGTCCTGATCGGCGAAGCTGATTGGGACCTGATACCGGAGTTGTTGATGGAAACGCGGGCGAACTACGTCCTGATCGGATCCTTTACGCTGGCGGTGATTGCCGCGGCGTTCGGCTTCGTGCTCTGGTTTCAGTCGCTTCACACCACGAAGACGCGCGCCCCCCTGCGCATCGTCTTCGAAGGCCCGGCGGCCGGCCTGCGCAACGGCGGCAGCGTCAATTTCAATGGGATCAGGGTAGGCGAGGTGATCTCGGTGAAGCTCGACAATCCGCGTCGGGTCGTAGCCCTTGCCATGGTCGAGAACAACGCGCCGATCCGCAAGGACACCCTGGTCGGGCTGGAATTCCAGGGCCTGACTGGAGTGGCCGCGATCTCGCTGAAGGGCGGCGAGGAGGCCGCGCCCCCGGTGCCGCTCGACGAAGATGGCGTGCCGACGCTCACCGCCGATCCCAACCGGCTGCAGGACGTCACCGAGGCGATCCGCGGCACGCTGCAGAACATCAACAAGGTGGTCGCCGACAACCAGGAGGCGGTCAGGAATTCACTGAAGAATCTCGAGACCTTCACCGCCTCGCTGGCGCGCAATTCCGAGCGGATCGACAACGTGATGGCGCGGGTCGACGGCGTGATGGGCAAGGCCGACAGTCTGATGCTCGGCCTCAATACGCTGGCCGGCGGCAGGGAGGGGGGCGAGCTGTTTCTGACGGTGAAATCGATCCGCGAACTTGCCGAGGATCTCGACAAGCGGTCCGGCGCCCTGATGGCCGATGGCCGGCGCACGCTCGCCGATATCAGCCGCGCGGTGAACAATCTCGACCGCAACCCGACGCGGCTCATTTTCGGCCCGGCCAACGCCGCTGCGCAACCGGCATCTGCGGCGGCGCCTGTTCCCGCCGCGGCGGCGAATGCGAACGACAGGAAGCGGCCGTAGCTAAGAGTGAACGGCGCGCCTCACGAGCCTAAATGGAATTGGGCTGGGTGCAGGTTCGGTGATCAAGCTCGTTCCGTCTTCATGGGGATCCAGCGGAAATCGATATCATCTGCCTCGATGATCCACGATAGCGGCTTGCCTTGCACCTGCGGAGCCCACTCGATCTCGTGGATCAAATGGCCGCGCTCTGACAGACGGAACTCGTCGTACCGCCAGTCGCCATGGCACGTGACCCCGCCTGCCATGAAAGCCTGGAGCGAGTAAGAAAATACTCTTGGGTAGGTTATTTCGATATGTCCGTCGTGATAGGCGCCAAGCAAGCGGATCGAGATTGAACAAGGCTTGAGCGCCTTGCGAACGGGCGTTTCTGTCATTTGAAACGACGCCAGCCACGCATCATGCGGGCAGCGATGATCGTTGGGATAGTAGAACCAATCTGATGTCGCGAGTTCGTAAGCGCGCGGAGGAAAGGCTGCTTCGTTTTGTTTGAGGTAGTTGCTGTATCGCTCGAATGCGGTTCGAACGGCTGGAAACCTGTTGTCGCGTCCATCGCCCGAAAGAATGAAAACCATTCATGAATTCCAGCTTCTCTTGGCTCCTCACTCGGACAAAAAACGGAGGCATCGCTGCCTCCGCTTTCATTCGCCACTCGCTGTTCGCCATTCCCCGTTTTTGACTTACCCCAGCCGTCCCGCCGCGTGCGCGAGCAGGGTGTAGACCAGCCCGGTCTCCGAGGTGAGCTGATTGCGCAGCGCCTGCGGTCCGCGATCGTCGCGGGCGACCTCGTCGAGCAGCCGTTCGAACTCGGTGACGTAGCGGTCGACCGTCTGCTTGAAGCCGCGGTCGGCGCGATACTTGCGCGCGACCTCGTCGAATGCCTTCTGACCGGCCGGCGTGTAGAGCCGCTTGGTGAAGGCCTTGCTCTCGCCGCGCTGATAGCGATCCCACATCTCGGCGGCGAGTGTGCGGTCCATCAGGCGGCCGATGTCGAGCGACAGCGACTCCAGCGGATTGGTGCCGCCCGGCTGCGCCGGAGTTGGCGTCGCGCGGCCGCGCGGCGGCGCGGAGTCGCGGTTGGCGCTTGCGCCGTCGGCCCGGTTCAGGAGGTCGGAGAGCCAGCTGTCGCGGCCCTGGTCGGTGGTGGCGGTGGCCGCGGGACTGACCGGCGGGGCCTCGGTGCGGCGCGACACCGGGGGCCCGCCGAGATCCGGTGGCGGCAGGCTCGAAGCGCTGCCGATATCGCGCATGCGCGGCTCACTGCGTGCGCTGGCGACCGCCATCACGGGCTCTTCCTGGCGCTGGGTGATGGAGCTGCTGGTGCTGGCGCGACCGCTGCTCACGACGTCGAGGCCGCGGCCGTGTTGCGCGACGATGCGGTTCAGCTCGGCGAGCGCCTCGATCTGGTCGACGATCACCTTGCGCATCTGCGCGGTGCTTTCGGCGGCCTCCTGCGGCATTTCCAGCACGCCGCGGCGGAGCTCGTTGCGGGTGGATTCCAGCTCGTTGTGCATCTCGGCGGCCATCTGCTTGATGCTTCCCACCAGCAGGGCGAACTTCTCGGCGGACTGCTTGAACATCGATTCCGCTTGCTGCGTGGTCTGCTGGTAGATTTCGCGCATCGACTCGCCGGTCAGCCGTCGCTCTTCCTCGGCGTTGGACCGGATCACCTCGAACTGCCGGTTGATCGCGGCCGAGCCGGCGCCGGCCGTCTCCGCCACCACACGGGCGATGTCGCGGGCGCGCTCTTCTGCGGCTGCGAGCGATTCATCCAACAGGTTGGTGAAGCGCGACAGCCGCTGGTCCAGGTCGGTGGTCCGCAGGTCGATGGTCGTGACGAGCGATTCAAGCGTCGCCTTGCGCTCGGAGATCGAGATGCTCGCGTCGCGGTTGCTCTGTTCGACGACGGCCGCGGCTTCCGCGAGCGCCCGGCCGTGGGAGTCGAACTGACCCGACAGCGCCCCCAGATCTTCCAGCGCCTTCGCGGTCTTGACGTTGAAGATGCCGAGCTGATCTTCCAGCGTCTGAGTGGCGGAGCCGTTGCGAGAGGTGACGTCGTTCATTGCGGAGACGAAGTCGGCCACGCGCGTGACCAGTGCGCGCTCGAGCGAGTTGAGATTGTCGTGGGCGCCGGTCAGCACTTCCTGCAACAGGATGTTGCCTTCGCGCAGCCGTTCGAACAGCGCCACCGTATCGGTCCGCAGGATCTTGCTGGTTTCCTGCATCTCGGTCACGGCCGCGATCGACACCTGGCGTGACTGCTCGATCGCCGTTCGCGAGGACAACTCCATGTCCTTCAGCGACTTGCTGACCGCGCTGGTGGCGAGATCGCCGGCCGACGTGATCGTCCGTGCAACCTCCGAACCGTTTCCGATGATCGAGGTGGCAAAAGCCTGGCCGCGGGTTTCGATCGATTTCAGCGCATCCGAGGTGACGCGGTCGATTTCGATCGTGAACTGACCGGTCTTGCTGCCGAGCGCATCGACCAGCTGACCGGTCTTGGCGCCCAGCGTCTCGACCAGCTGACCGCGCTTGCCGTCGATCATCTGCGACAGACGCTCGGTCTGTTGCTGGACGTGATTGACGATCTCGTCGGTCTTGTTGGAAACGGCCGAGCCAAAGCTGTTGCCGGCGGCAAGGACCGTGCGCTCGATCTCGGACGCGGTCGACTTGACCCGCGCGCTGACTTCGTTGGAGGCGGCGACCAGCGCGTTCTGCGCGTTGAGGGCGCTGGTCTGGATGTTGTCCGTGGTGCTGGCCGTGATGGCGTTGAGCGAGCGCTCGATCTCGGTGGAGATCGTCTTGATCTGGATCGCGGCGTCGGTGCCCGTCGCGGTCAGCGAGCTGTGTGCCTCGCGTGCGCTGTTGACGAGCGAGGCGGCGGTGTCCGCTCCGACCGCCGTCAAGGTCCGCTCGACGTCGGCCGCGAGCGACTTGACGTGTCTGGCGGCCTCCGCGGAGGCGTTGATGAGCGTGCTTTGTGCCTCGCGGGCGCCACTGGCGATGGTCTCGGCGGTGGACGTGCCGGCGACCGACAGGCTCCCCGTGACGTCCGCCGTGAGCGACTTGACGTGCTTGGCGGCCTCCGAGGACGCGTTGACGAGGGCGTTCTGCGCCTCACGGGCCCCGGCGGTGATGGCATCGGCGGTAGACTTGCCGGCGATCGACAGCGACCCCGCGACGTCGGCCGTGAGCGACTTGACGTGCTTGGCAGCTTCCGAGGAGGCGCTGATGAGCGTGCTTTGCGCCTCGCGGGCGCCGCCGGTGATCGCCTCCGCGGTGGACGTTCCGGCGATCGATAGCGAGCGCTGGATGTCGGCCGTCAGAGCCTTGACCTGGTCGGCGGTATCGGCGGACGTCGTGACCAGCGTGGTCTGGGCCTCGCGCGCGCCGGCAAGGATGGAGGCGGCGGTTGCGGAGCCGGCGGCCGAAAGCGTTCGCTCGACGTCGCCCGCCAGCGTCTTGATCTGGCTCGCGGCATCGCCGGAAGCCGACACCAGGGTGAGCTGCGCCTCGCGCGCGCTGGTGAGAACCGAGTTGGCCGCACCGGTGCCGACGGCGGTCAGGGCGCGCTCGACTTCGGACGATGTCACCTTCAATTGCGAGCCGACGTCGGAGGAGACCGTGAGCAGGGCCTGCTGCGCGGCCCGCGCGCCGGTCTGGATGGTCTCGCTGGTGTTGACCACGAGGTTGGTCAGCGAGCGTTCGGCATCCTCGACATGCGACTTGATGCCGGCGGACAGCAGCTCCGCGCGCGCCATCAGGTCGTCGCTGGCCTGCCGCCCGCTGCTCTCGATGCGGCCGGCCACGGCCTCGACCCGCGAACCCAGCAGGTCCTCGAACTGTGCCACGCGGAGGTCGATATCGCTGGCGATCGCCTCGACCTTGGCCTCGATGCTCTGGTGCACCTGCTGGAAGCGGGCGGTGATGGTGTCGGTCAGCTCCGCGCTGCGACCGTTGATCGTCTTCGAAACGCTGGCAATGCGCTGATCGATCGCGTCGATCGCCTGGGCGGTGCCGCCGGTCAGCGAGGAGGTGAGGTGGGTGAGGCGAGAGTCGATCGAATGGATCGCCTGCGCGGCGCCGTCGGTGAGCGACGAGGCCAGCGTTCCGAGCCGGCCGTCGATGGTCTCGGTCACCGACCTCGCCCTGGTGTCGAAGTTCTGTTCGAGCGATTGCAGGCGGCCGTCGAGCGAGGAGTCAAACAACGAGATCCTGCTGTCGAGCGAAGCATCGAACGATGAGATCTTTCTGTCGAGCGAGGTATCGAGGCCGCTCACCCGGTTTCCGAGCGTGGTCTCGAACTGGAGGAGGCGCTGATCGAGCGCGGCCGTGATCTCCCCGCCGTTCGAGTTCAGCCGCGTGTCGAAGGTGTCGACATAGGTTTTCAGGCTGTCGGCGATCTCCTGGGTGCGCTGACCCATGCGCTCGACGATTTCGCCGCCGAAGGTCTTCACCGTGCGGTCGAACTCCGAGATGTGGCGGGTGATCAGCGCGCCGAGCGTGCCGCTGTCGCGGGCGAACTTTTCCGCGAGTTCGGCGCCCTGGTTCTTCACCAGCTCGTCGAACGCGCTCATCTGCAGGCTCAGCGTGTCGTGCGTGGTCTCGGTCTGGCTGACGACCTTGGCGACCAGCGAGTTGACCGTGGCATCGAGCGCCTCGCCGGCCTTGTCGCCGCTGGTCAGGATTTGTTCGGCGAGCCGGTTGCTGGCTTCGTCGATCTTGCCCACGAGGTCGCCGCTGCGCAGCTCGAGCTCGAGCAGGAGCGAGTCGCCGGAATTCTTGAGGTTGTCGTGGACCTGCTCGGTCCGCTCGGAGATTCCGTCGACGATGACGGACGAGCGTTGCTCGAATTCGCCGATGATGCGGTCGATCCGCTCGTTCAGCATTTCGTGGACGCGGTCGGCCAGATCGGCGAACTCGTCATGCACGTGACCGGTCTTGAAATTGAGGCTGGTGGTGAGCCGCTCGCTGGCGTCGAGCACCGAGCGCGTGGTCTCGGCGCTGGCCTCCTCCAGGCGATCGAGCAGTTCGCCGCCGCGCTCGCCGAGCGCGAGGATCATGTTGTCGCCGGCGTTGCCGAGCGCGGAGGTGATGTGAGCGCCGCGCTCTTCCAACGCGCCGGTGATGCTTTTCGCGACCTCGTCGACGCGGGATGCGATCGCGTCCGAAATCAGCGCGATGTCGTGACGCAGGTCGATCTGCACGCCCGAGATGGCGCTGCGGACCTGCTCGGCCTGGCCGACCAGATTGTCGCGCTGATGGGCGATATCCTGCAGCAGCGCGCGGATCCGCACCTCGTTGTCGGTATAGGCGCGTTCGAGCGCCGCCACTTCGTTGGCGACCAGGGTTTCAAGCTCGCCGGCGCGCGCGATGGCCCGTTCGACGCCGTCGCCCATGGCGGCGACTTCGCGGCGGATCGCCTGACCGACCGTCACCATCGAATCTGCCGTCGTCCCCTCGGGCTCGGAAAAACGGATGGCGACCTGCGCCATCGCCTGCGCAATGATCCCGAGCTCCTGGCCGCGCCAGGCAATGCTTGCCATGAAATAGAACAGGAGAACCGGCGCGAAGAACAAAGCGGCAAGACCGGCGAGCACGAAGACGCCGCCGCCGCCCTGACTGATGGCCGCCTGAATCGGCGACAGGAAGATCACGGTGAGCGCAGCGCAGCCGGCAATCCAGGCGGCGCTGAACAGTGTGGCGAGCCGGTAGAAATTGCGCGCCGGGCGGCCCTTCTGGATCGACTGCAGAATCTGCCCGATCGTGTCGCGGTCGTCGTTGGCGGGCCGGCGCGGCGCCGGCGGTTCATCCATCGTCTCGTAGACCGACCGCTCGGAACCCGTCCGCACGTCGAACGACTGCTCGTTGAAAGTCGACCCGCCTGGCGGAACCAGCAGCCCGATGTCGCTGCGGTCCGATCCGGTTGGCGCGTCGTTGATGTTGAGGGCTTCCTGAATGGCAGAAAGCGCAACTTCAGTAGGGTCTTTGACCTTATTGGGGTTGTTTGCCATGATCAGTCAGCCTTCATCTCGCTTTTCGCATGCCGGCATCCCTGCATGAGCATCCCTGCAAGCTCGGTACCACCGGCACACTTGGCACGGTACGAAGGCACGGCCGTCCGCCGCCACCTTGCCCGCCACATCCGGGTCACATCCTATTGACTGCGCGATACGAATGAAATGGCTGGGATTAACACAATCTTAATCATTCTTATTCATCGTTAACAGGTTGTTGCAGCAAGGCCTCGGTAGCCTTTCGGATTATCCCCGGCCAACGCGAATTGAGTCGCCTTTTTATCAAGAACAGGGCGAGATTGTGGCGATGACGCAGAACGCTCCATGAACGCTCGCCACGATTGGTCCGCGAAACAGACTGGGTTTTCGCACCTGAAATCGACAGGGCTGGGTTCCGAGATACCGCTCGCTGAAAACGGATCGAATCGATGCCATCCCCGCCACCTGCTGCCGACGATGGTCCGGTCGATCTGGAACATCTGCGGCGAATGACGCTCGGCAATGTCGGCCTCGAGCGCGAGGTGCTGGGGATGTTCGCACGCCAGGCTGGCGATCTGGCCGCTGCGCTCGCCGCGATGCCGGCGGAGGCCGGCGCATTGGCGCACACGCTGAAGGGGTCGGCGCGCGCGATCGGCGCGTTTCGTGTCGCCGAGACCGCCGAGGCTCTGGAGGCGGCGATCCGCGATAGCCAGGCGCCCGCGCAAGCCCTCGCCGATCTCAGCGACGCCGTCGGCGCGGCGCAGGCCGCGATCACTGCAATCCTGCACCGGTCCTGATCGAGCCGCCAGACTAGCGCGGAGCGGATCGACCCGTTATAGGACTGCCCGGACTTCCTCCTCCGCGACATATTCTTCCTCCCGAAATACGAGCGACCATGGCCAAGATCAACTTTGTTGACCATACCGGCGAGACACGCACCATCGACGTCGAGAACGGCGCGACCGTGATGGAAGCGGCCATCCGCAACGGCGTTCCGGGCATCGAAGCCGAGTGCGGCGGCGCCTGTGCGTGCGCGACTTGCCATGTCTATGTCGACGAAGCCTGGCGCGAGAAGGTCGGTCCGCCCTCGCCGATGGAAGAGGACATGCTGGACTTCGGTTTCGACGTCCGGCCGAATTCGCGCCTGTCGTGCCAGATCAAGGTGACCGACGAACTCGATGGCCTCGTGGTCTCGACGCCGGAGCGGCAGGCCTGAGGCATGATCAGGAAAAAGGGAATAACGACTTTCCCTCGCGACAAACGCCAAGGGCGTTTGCGCGCAGACTATGCTCAATCAAAAGCCAAAGGCGAGATGATGATCCAACGTCATCGTATCGCGCTGTAGAGCCGCCGATTCAGACTCCTGCAGCGTTCGCCGCGCCATCAGGACTCTACGCGATCTCGATTCCGCGCTTCAGCCATGGCTGAAAGTTGCGAATGATGTCTGCTGTCAGTGGCGCCGGCTTGCGGGTGGCCTCGTTGATCAGCACCGTCACGGCCTGCGCCGAAGCGACGCACTCTCCTTCCGAAAATACCACCTGTTCTAACGTCACCGAGGTGCGGCCGAATTTCGTCACCCCGAGTCCCAGTTCGATCTTCCCGGGCCAGCGCAGTTCGGCGCGAAAATGGATATCGAGCCGCACCATGATCCAGGCCAGCCCCTCCGGCATCAGGCCGTAGCTGCGGTCCTTCATCAGGGTGACGCGGCCGGTCTCGAAATATGTTGCATAGACCGCATTGTTGACGTGCTGATTGGGATCGAGATCGCCAAAACGCACATTGTCGCTCAGTCGGTAGGGGAAGTCCTCCAGGCGCGGCATCGCCTTGGGTCTCAGGGGTGCATTCAAAACCAGTCTCCCGGAATTTTTGAAATGTTACAGCCCACTTGAGGCGGGCCGGCAAGAGGTCCCAGCATTGGCTGCCCCATTATGGGCTTTCCTCGCTCCCCGACGTTGGCTAGACAGGCGCCATTCACCACCCCCGCCGACGCCTGATCCGGGCGCTGCCCAACCAAAAGTAGCGACATGAGCGAAGCGATCAAAACCGACGTGCTGATTATCGGGGCGGGTCCGTGCGGCCTGTTCGCCGTGTTCGAACTGGGTCTGCTCGATATCAAGGCGCATCTCGTCGATATTCTCGACAAGGTCGGTGGTCAGTGCGCTGAGCTGTATCCGGAGAAACCGATCTACGACATTCCGGGCATTCCCTTCGTCACCGGCCACGGCCTCACCGAGGCGCTGATGGAGCAGATCAAGCCGTTCCATCCGAACTTCCATCTCAACGAGATGGTGGAGAAGATCGAGAAGATCGGTGATCCGGCGTTTCGCGTCACCACCGATGCCGGCAAGGTGTTCGAGTGCAAGGTGGTGGTGATTTCTGCCGGCGGCGGATCGTTCCAGCCCAAGCGTGCGCCGGTGCCCGGCGTCGAGGCCTATGAGGGGACCTCGGTGTTCTATTCCGTGCGCAAGATGGAGCAGTTCCGCGACCAGGATCTCCTGATCGTCGGCGGCGGCGACTCGGCGCTGGACTGGACGCTCAACCTGCATCCGATCGCCAAGCGGATCACGCTGGTGCATCGGCGCGACGATTTCCGCGCCGCGCCGCACAGCGTCGAGCAGATGCGCGCACTTGTCGCCTCCGGAAAGATGGACCTGAAGATCGGTCAGGTCACCGCGCTCGAAGGCGCGAACGGCTCCCTGGCGGGCGCGACCATCAAGGGCAACGACAACGCCGTCTCGACGATTGCCTGCACCGCGATGTTGCCCTTCTTCGGATTGACCATGAAGCTCGGTCCGGTCGCCAATTGGGGCATCGCGCTCGAGCACAATCTGATTCCGGTCGAGACCTCGGCGTTCGAGACCAGCGTGCCCGGGATTTTCGCGATCGGCGACATCAATACCTATCCCGGCAAGCTGAAGCTCATCCTGTGCGGCTTCCACGAAGGCGCATTGATGGCGCAGAAGGCGCACCGCTACGTCTATCCGGACAAGCGGCTGGTGTTCCAGTACACGACGTCATCATCGAGCCTGCAGAAGAAACTCGGCGTCGGCTGATTCCAACGGGATTGTGACCTGATGTTTCTGAATTGCTACAAGAGCGGCGATGCGCGCGAGGTCGTGGAACTCGGCGCGTCGTTTCCGGCACTGGCACCATTCCCGAATTGGCCGTAGTCTGCGGCCATCGATTGGCGGATGTTAAGGTGATGACGATGCGGAACAGGCTCTTGAGATTTCCACATTTGCTGTCTGTCGTGGCCGGCCTTGCCATCGGTCTTGCTGGTGCTTCGTCGGGCCGCGCCGCGGAGCCGACGGCGGCCGGGCTGTGGCAGAAGGTCGAGGACAACAAGCCCGTGGTCTACATTCTCTTCGTCGATCACGACGGCGTCTTCGAGGGCGTGATCGCCAAGACATTTCCGAAGCCGGGCGAGACCGGCACTCCGGTTTGCGCAAAATGCACCGATGATCGCAAGGACGCGCCGGTGCTCGGAATTTCGCTCATTCGCGACATGAAGCGCGACGGATTGAAGTATCTCGACGGCAGCATCCTCGATCCGCGCAACGGCAGCATCTACAACGCCAAGATGACGCTCAGCGACGACGGGCAGACGCTGATCATGCGCGGCTATCTCGGCATTTCCCTGCTCGGCCAGGACGAGACCTGGTATCGCCTGCCGGACGCGACCATGGCTTTGATCGATCCGGCGATCATCGCGAAATATCTCCCGGCACAGGCAGCCGCGATGAAGCCGCCACCGGCCGTGACAAGATCTGCTTCTCCTGCGAAGAAGAGCGCGTCCCCGCAACTGCCGAAGTGACCTGCCGCTCAAAGGCAAGATCCGCGCCTTAAAGAAACGCCTGGAAGATGGTTGCCTGAAGCGAGCGCCCGCCGGAGCCGACATGTCAGTTCGTCCGTTGATTCCCCGCAGCAAGCTGTTCGACAATCCGACATTCTTCGGCGCGAAATTGTCGCCGGACGGTCAGTTGTTGTCATGGCTTGCCCCGGCCGATGGCGTCCTCAACGTTTGGGTCTCGCCGGTCGACGACATCGCGGCGGGAGCGCCGGTCACGCGCACCACCGGCCGGCCGATCACCTGGCAGGACTGGAGCCCGGACGGCCGCTTCATCATGTTCCTCAACGATGAGAACGGAGATGAAAATCTGCATCTGTTCGTCGTCGATCCCAAGAATTGCGAACTCCGCGATCTCACGCCCTATCCCAACATCCGCGCCATACCGACCTATTGGTCGCAGGTGACGCCCGAGAAGATCGCGGTCAGTCTCAACGCGCGCGACCCGCGATGGCATGATGTTTTTCTGCTTGATCTTGCGACCGGCCAACGCTCGCTGATCTGGGAAAACAGGCAGGAGTTCGAACATGTCGGGCTCGATTGGCAATTGCGGCCGCGTCATGCCCGCAGCAACGCGCCCGACGGCGGCGCCAGGCTCTGGCGCCTGGATGGCGACAACGTCGCGCATTGGCGTGATGTCCCCTTCGATGCCAGCTGGACGACGCGAGCCTGGACGTTTGACGCCGCCGGCAAGCATCTCCACATGCAATCGTGCATCGAACAGGATAAATCGGCCCTGCTGCGGATCGACTGGGCGACCGGCGAGCAGAAGGTCCTGTTCGAAAGCCGGATTGCCGATCTCACCGACGCGATCTTCAACGCGCGGACGTTCGACCCCGAGGCTGTCTGCATCGACCCCGCGCGACAGCAATGGACTGCGCTGACGCCCGCGGTCGACGCCGAACTCGCCTTGATCAAGGCCCGACTGGCAGGTCACGCGTTTCATGTGCAAAGCCGCACCCATGACGGTCGTCGTTGGATCGTCACGAGTTACACCGCGGAGCAGCCCGCCACCTATCATCTGCTCGACCGGGACCGACAGACCCTGACCGAACTGTTCACGGCGCGGCCGGAATTGAAGCCGTACCGCTTAGCGCCGATGCACGCCGTCGAGGGCAAATCGCGCGATGGCCTGACGCTGGTGTCGTACTTGACGCTGCCGGCCGCCGTTGAAGGCGATCGTCCATCGCGGCCGCTGCCGATGGTCCTGATCGTGCATGGCGGTCCCTGGGCACGCGATATTTTCGGCTACCGCGCCGATCATCAGTGGCTGGCGGACCGCGGCTATGCGGTGCTGTCGGTCAATTATCGCGGCTCGACCGGTTTCGGCAAAGCCTTCGTCGCGGCGAGCGAGAAGGAACATGCCCGCAAGATGCACGACGACCTGATCGATATGGTCGACTGGGCCATCGATCAGGGCATCGCGCAAAAGGACAAGATCGCCATCTTCGGCGTGTCCTACGGCGGTCTTGCTTCGTTCATCGGCGCGACATTCACGCCGGAGGTGTTCTGCTGCGCGGTGCCGGTGGTCGGCATTTCCAATCTGCGGACATTACTGGAATCGATGCCGCCCTATTGGGCCGGTTTCGCGGAATACATGTATCGCAGCTACGGCGACCCGCGCACCGAGGAAGGTCGCAAGCTGCTTGCCGAACGCTCCCCCATCAACCGGGTCGAGAGCATCAAGAAGCCGATGCTGATCTTTCACGGCGTCAATGACGTGCGTTGCAAGGTGGCGGAAAGCGACACGATCGTCGCTGCCATGCAGGCCAGGAACATTCCGGTCGCTTACGTGGTTTATCCCGACGAAGGCCACGGCTTCCAAAAGCCGGCCAACCGGTTGTCCTACATCGTCATGGCAGAGGCATTCTTTGCCAGGCATCTCGGCGGCGACTTCGAACCTGTCGGCACCGATCTCGACGGCTCGAGCCACGACATTCGCGCCGGCGCCGATATCCTGCGGGATCTGGGCGTAACCTGATCCCGCGATGTCAGCGCGGCTCGGGCGTCAGCGCAACCGGTGGGGCAGGTTCCGACGAGACCACGGGAACGGCCGCATCGAGCCGTAGCACGGCCGCCGCCGCGGGCAGGGCGGCGTCCGCCATCGCGGCATGACCTTCGGCGGAGGGATGCACGGCGCCGCCATACACCGCCGACAAGACACCCCAGGTCGCATCGTGAATGTCGGTTGGCTGCATCGAGGATACTTGCGGGTAGGTCATGGCCGCGAAATAGCTGTCATTGGCGTCGCGGATCCAGCGGGCGCGCGGAAGATAGGGGCGGTATTCGCCGGCGCTGCGGCCGCAGAGCATCGGCTGACTGGCCGCGTTGACGATGTCGGGGTCGAAGCTTTCGCCTTTGGGCGAGAAGCATTCGCGATCGAACTCCGGGTCGTTCGCGCCTCGTGCGCAAAAACCGTGCTCGGCGAAGGCGGCCTGATGGGCGTCGACGAAGGTCATGCGGTCGCCGCGCGGGTCGCGGCACAAGATGCCGGATTCGCACAGTGCGAGCGCCTTCATTTGCGGCAGAAACTCGTTCTGCACATAGCTGGAGACGGCGGCGAGCCGCTGCGGCTCCGCGTTGAAGGAGGGGTGAATGTCGAATCCGGCACGGCCACCGGGGCAGGGCGCGCCGCCATCCGAAAGCGCGGGATTGGCATAGGAGACATAAACGACATGGGACATGTCGCCGACCAGCGGCTTCAACGCATCCCTGAGCCTGCCGAAATCTTGCGGCAGTCCACGCGTCAGCTCCGCGCGCGACTCGTCCAGCGATCCGATCACCCCGCTGCGCCGGAACAGCGCGCGCTCGGTCGGCGTATCGACGATGACGTCCGCGACGAGGCCCGAGAAGTTGATGTCATTGGCGCCGATCGATAGCAGCACGAGGTCGAGCCTGCGATCGGGCTGACGTCGCCTTGCGGCCGTGACGGCTTCGCCCAATTCGGCAAGCTGCGCGTTCACCGTGCCCGGGCAGCCGCCCGATTTCGGACATTCGCGCGCGCGCTGTCCGCCGAGCAACCCGTCCGGGATGCTGGCGCCGGTGCAGGCGAGCGGCAGATAGGTGACGGCGACATGCGGGTATTGCATGGCAAGGGCCAGCGCCGTCCGCGTCTGGTAGCTGTACAGTGAGCGATGGCAGGCGGAGTTGAACCACAGCGCGCTTTGCCGCTGCCACACCGGCAGCGTGTCCGGCGCTTCGCAGGCGCGCCCGCCCTTGAAGCCGGCGCGGCTTGGGCGGTAGTACTGGCCCGCGGCGGTGCCGAGATAGGAACGGAAACAGAAACCTTCGTCCGACAGCGCGACCGACCGGTCCGGATTGCCCTCGCCGGACGCGATGCTGTCGCCGAGACCGGCCACGAAAATGTCGCGTACCCTGATCTCGGTCGAGATCCTTTGCGGTGCGTCCGACCCGCTGGAGACATCGACCGTGGCGACGGTCTGGCGACCATAGCGGACGCGTAGACTGATCGGCTCGGCGCAATCAAGCGTGGATTTCTGCGGGCCGTCGCCGTCGTCGAACCACCAGGCGCAGGTGGCGCCGACCGGGACAACGCCATCCAGCCGCACGATGATCGGATGGTCGACCGGGGTGAGGTAGCTCTCCTTGACGTTGTCGCGATTGCAGGGCTCGCTGACGCGGCCATTGAGATCGATGCACAGGCGATTCACCATGTTGCGCGCCCAGCCGCGGCCGTCGCTCTGCAGTTCGAGTGCCTGCTCGGAGGCCAGGATGCTGCGTGCGCGGGCGCTTTCGACATGGAGCAGGAAATCACGTTCCTCGCGGAACAGGCGGAAGCGGTTGCGGACTTCCCATGAAATCTGCAGCGGGGCGTCGGAAGCCGTCTGCGCGACGGCCCGAGTTGCCGGCAACATCGCTGGCAAGGCCGCCAGCGTTGCCGCGAGCAGGGCCGCGGGGAGGATCGAGCGGAGGGCGATACGGATCATGGCAATGTCTGGCGTTGCGGATGGGAGGAGGCATGAGAAGACCAGCCCAGAGCGATTGAATGCGCCTGTCAACCCTGCGACTTCAAGCGCTTCACTTTCTGCGGAACGGCCGCAGAGTGCTCCATGGGCTGCGGAACCGCGGCAGAGGGCGGGTAGGCGCCGTTAAGCCGGCGACGCTCCTGCCAGGGCGCCATGATATTGAGCCAGAGTTCACGCGTGCCCATGATCGAAATGGCGGTGCCGAAAGGGATCACGAAATACAGCACCCGGAACACCAAGAGGGTGGCAAGGATCTGTTCCCTGCCGAATTCCGGCAGCGCGACCAGCATGGCTGCGTCGAACACGCCGATACTGCCGGGAGCATGACTGGCAAAGCCGAGCAGCGTCGCAAGGATGAACACGACCGACAGCGACATGAAATCGATCTGCGGCTGCGCCGGCATCAAGAGATACATCGCCAACGCGCAGAAGCCGAGATCGACCACGCCGATCAGGATTTGCAACAGCGTCAGACGCGCCGACGGCAGCACCACCTTCCACCCGTGCTGGCCGAGTTCGCGCCGGTTGTCGCCAAGCGAGAGCCAGCTGAGATAGGAGAGGATGGCGAGGATGCCGCCAAAGGCGATCAGGCGGTTGATGGCGGGCGGCAACTGGTCCATCGCGGATGCGGCCGATGGATGCCAGGCCATTCCGATGCCGAGAACGAAGGTGTTCCCGAGCCAGAAGGTCAGTCCGGACAGAAAGCAGATCTTGGCCACGTCGATCGCGTTCAGCCCGTAATCCGAATAGATCCGGAACCGGATCGCGCCGCCGGTAAACACGGTGGCGCCGATATTGTGGCCGATCGAATAGCTGGTGAAGCTCGACAGCGCCGCGATCCGGTAGGGGACATGCTTCTTGCCGATGGTTCGCAACGCGAAGAAATCATAGAATGTCAGCGTGAAGAACGCGCACATGACGCACAGCGCGGCAAGCGCGATGTTGCCGGGCGGAATTTCGGTCAGCGCAGTCAGGATCACGCCACCATCGACGCCCCGCAGCGTGCGGACGAGCGTGGTGATCGCAAACGCGATGATGAGGAGGCTTGCTGCGATTCCTAGTCGTTTCCAGCCGATCCATCTCTTGAAACCGCGCGCCAGCGCAGTCAGAAGTCCGTGCATTCATCCTCCCGGCAGGGCGGCAAAAGGGCGGGGAGCCCGCATCCGAGGCAAAGTAGGGTCGATTGCTCCAAATGCCAAAGTTCCTTAAGGCAAAAAGGGAGCCTTGTGCAGTCCTTGACAAGGCCCGGGCTGTTCGGCCAGGCGTGTCTGCCATTGACGGTACATATATCCCGAAATCACCGATTCGAGCCTGACCCGCGCGCTGCAGCTCTGACCACGCCTGACCGCGCCATTGGTTCCGGCCAATCGACGGCCTCTGGGCGCGGCATGCGTCCTGCAGCAGCATGCGTCCTGCAGCAGACGCACGCCGAGCAAAAGGCGACCGACGGCGCACCGACCGAGGACCAGATCACCTGCGCGGCGAGCGATCGATTTTGGGCAAGACGTGAGGCAAAACGCCGCGCGGGTCCTGTCAGGCGTTTTTGCAAGGCCGAGATGCCTATGTCCGGCGCAGCGCGAAATGGGCGCCGCAGAACGCGACCACGGCGCCGAGACCCAGGGCCGCGAGGCCGGCAAGCACGCCCGAGATCGTCGGGATCGGGCTTGGCGCGGACGCCGCCTGGCCGGCGCCGGCGAGCACCAGCACGCCAACCGCGATCAAGAATTGCCGCATCCGCCGCGGGATCTGACCGGAGACGGCGCTGTGCATCAGCGTCGCGGTAAAATAGCCGCCGGAAAAGCCGACGGTCGCGATCAGCCACCAGGCGATGGCCGCGCCCGTCGGCATGAAGTCGTGCGTATCGGATCGCCACAGGCCGCCGAGATCAAGGCCGTAGCGGGCGCCGAGCATGTGCACGGCGAGGGCCAGCAGCACGCCGGATACCATTGCGCCGGCAAGGATCAGGCGGCGCGGAAAATAAGTCGTCTCTGCCATCGTTCACTTCTAGGATGAAGTTCTCCGAGCGTGCAAGCCGGCGCGATAATGAGAGATCAGGATTGGCTCGATTGCCGACATCCCTGCCGCAGAACGTCGCGTCCGTAGCGGATGGGCAGCCCGCGGTCCGCTATGCCTACAAGGCCTCGCTGATCGGCGCGGCCCATCAATTCGAGCTGACGGAAGAGGGCCTCGCCTGGCGCATCGCCGGCCGGTCGGGACTGTGGCGCTACGGCGATATTGCCGCGATCCGCCTCTCGTTCCGGCCGGTGTCGATGCAGGCGCGGCGCTTTCGCGCCGACGTCCACCGCGCTGGCGGCGGACGTATCGCCATCCTGTCGACCTCCTGGCAGACGGCGGCGCTGATGGCGCCGCAGGACGACGGTTACCGCGCTTTCATCACCGCCTTGCATGCGCGGCTGGCGCAGGCTGGAAGCGGGGCCGGTCTCAGCGGTGGCCTTGGACCGAGAACCTATGCCGCCGCGCGCGCGCTGTTGACCTTGGTCGGATTGGCGATGGTTGGACTTCTCGTCCGTTCGATCGCCACAGGCGAATTCGCAGGTGCCCTGTTTGTCCTCGGCTTTGCTGCGCTGTTCACATGGCAGGTCGGCGGTTTCATCAGGCGCAACCGGCCCCAAGCCTATCGCTTTGATCGTTTGCCCGACGCCTTGCTGCCGTGACCGTCATCGCAATCTGGCGAAACCAAATGTGATGTCGAAACACAGCCGTCGCGCCGGTTCCCACTTTTGCGGATCACGCTCTATTCGGTCGAATCGAAATCCTCTTCCGTCGCATTCAGCATTCCCGCCAGCGTGCGCAGGGCGGTTTCCAGCTGGTCTATCGGCGGGGCGGCCAGGGCCAGCCGGACGGCGTTCGGTGCGTGCCCCGGGGTCGCCGCAAACGTCGTCGATGGCGTCAAGGCGATGTCACGCCTGGCCGCGGCGCTGACGAAGGTTTGCGACCGCCAATGCGGCGGCAATTTCAGCCATAGATGATAGGCCTTGCCGCTGGCCTGGATTTCGTAGCCGGACAGCCATTTGGCGGCGATCTGCTGGCGCCTGATCGCGTCCAGCCGCTTCAGGCGTGAAAGCTCCGCGGCGGTGCCGTCGGCCATCAGCCGTTGCGCGGCCGCGAACGCAAATCCGGAAGCCGTCCATCCGCCCGATCGTACCGACGCGATGACACTTTCGCGCAGGCGCGGCGGCGCGACGATGAAACCGAGCGCGAGCCCCGGTGCTACCTTCTTGGAGAGGCTGTCGATCGTGATACATCGGTCCGGTGCGAGCGCGGCGAGCGGTGCTTCGTCGTCGAGAAAACTGTAGACGATGTCTTCGATGACGGTGAGGTCGAGCGCCTCGGCGACGCTCACGAGATCGGCGCGCCGCGCCGGCGGCATCGTCATGCCCAGCGGATTATGAATGATCGGCTGCACGTAGATCGCCGACAGATGCGCCTCGCGATGCGCCTTCTGCACGGCATCGGGCCGCACGCCGTGCTCGTCCATCGCCAGCGGCACCAGCGCCACGCCGAGCCGGGCGGCGATGCCCTTGAGGAACGGATAGGTCAAGGCCTCCACGCCGCACCGTCCGCCGGCCGGCACGACGGCCGCGAGCGCGGCGGCGATGCTCTGCCTGCCGTTCGCCGTAAACACGATCTCCTCCGCATTCGGCGACCAGCCCTCCCGCGCGAGGAACGCCGCGGAAACACTTCTCGCGGCGGGTGTCCCGGTGCTGGTCGCCTGCCTGAGCGCGACCTCGAGCGCCTCCGGCCGCCCCAACCCCTCCAGGCTCTTCGCAATCATCGCCGCCTGGTTCGGCAGCATCGGGTAGTTGATTTCCAGGTTAATGCGCGCGCTGCGCGGCTCGGTCGGCGCGGCGATGTCGCGGCGGCCTTCGCCGGAAATGAAGGTACCCCGTCCGATTTCGCCGACGACGAGGCCGCGGCGCAACAGCTCCGCGTAGACCCGGCTCGCCGTGGAGACGGCGATCTTGCGCTCATAGGCGAAGCTGCGCTGCGGCGGCAGCCGCGCGCCGGGTTTGAGCGCGCCGGCCTCGATCTCGGCGGCGATGGCGTCGGCCAGCTTCAGATATTCGAACCTCGACATTATTGCACCGAGAGCAATGTTTCACTTGCACCGATACGCTTAAAGGATCATCTAGCCCACTACAAGCCTCGATTGCACTGAGGGGAGCGCAAGCAATCCGAAGCCGCTCAGGGCGCAGCCGCTGACAGCCAGCGTTTGCGCCAAGGGCATCGCTTTGCCGGGCGGGGGCGAAAGGAGACGACGATGACGACCATGACCACGATGTCCCAAACCGCAGTCCGGCCCGTGAACTCAGGCGGATTCGGTCGATTTGTTCGTTGGATTGCAACGTGGCCGTACGCGCTCGCCGCCTATTTCAATCGCCGGGCCGCCATCACGGCGCTTCGGCAAATGGACGACCATGAACTGCACGACATCGGGCTCGTGCGCAGTCAAATCGAGCAGGCGGTGCACGGTTGTCGCGTCGATCCGGAGCTTGCGCGGCTCCGCTGAGGGCCGCTATTGCCGCACCACCAGCACGGAGCATTTGGCGTAGCGCACGACATGGCCGGCATTGGAGCCGAGGAAATAGGTTCGCATTGCCGGCCGGTGCGAGGTCATGACGATCAGGTCGGCCTTGATCGCGGCGGCTTCCTCCAGGACCTCATGGTAGATGCCGCCCTGGCGCACGGCATGGGAGACGCGGGCGGGGTCGATGCCAGATTCGCGGGCCACGATCGCAAGCGCCTCTTCGGAGGTCTGGCGCTGCTGGGCGTCGAAATCCGCGGGGACGTATTCCGCCAGCATCACCGGCGTCATCGGCAGTACGTTGAGGAGGCGCACCGAGCCGTTCCAGGTCTGCGACAGCGTCGCTGCGGTTGCGATGGCAGGCTTCGCCAGCTCGGCGTCGGCGAGGTCAATCGGCACGAGAATGGACTTGAACATCTGCGCCTCCCGTCCCATCCAGTCTAGCACAGCTTTCCACCCGTTACTCGTCAGAAGCTTGCCGCAACAGCCTCGGGCTGACGAACAGCATCAATTTGCCGCGGCGGAAGCCCACATCGTTCCAGTCGTCGACTGCAAAGTCGAAAACGACGAGGCCGGACGTCGGCAGGTTGTCGGCAAGCGCCTGGCGTCCCTTGGCGTCGCCGCTACCGGCGAGCGCCAGAGCGAGCTCGTGCATTCCGGGATTGTGTCCAACCAGCATCAGTCGCTTCGGGTCTGTCGCGGACGCCATACGGACGGTCCGCAGCAGTTGCGTCGGATTGGCGCCGTAGAGCGCTGCGATCATCTCGACGCGAGGCAGCGGCGCACGCTCCTTCATCGTTTCGGACGCAAACTCCCAGGTCTGGCGCGCGCGGACAGCCGGCGAAACCATCACGGAGTCGGGAAACGGTGGATGCCGACCGATCCAGCCGCCGATTTCGGCGGCGTCACGCTCGCCGCGCTCGTCGAGCCGCCGGTCCTGATCGCGGCCGGAGGGCGACTCGCTCTCGGTCTTGGCATGACGCAGCAACATCAAACGGCGCATCGGCATCGACTCGATTCGTTTTTTCGGCCCGATTAGAGCATGATCCGGACCCCGACAGGCCCCGTTAGCGCAAAGCTGGAACCGGTTGTCCCTTACCCAACAAACGCCAAATGACGTTTGCGCGGAGATCATGCTCAACCAATTGAGGGTGAGGCAGCGATTCATCCTCAATCGCTCGCACCCACCCGTACAGTTCGTCGTTTGGGACAAGGTGACAAACGCACCGAGGATCCGTAAGAAAACGACATGAATGAGACTTCCACAAGCGCGATCAACGATCCCGATGTCGCAGCCATGCACGAGCGCATGCGGCTTTCGTTCGACCTCGATGTCGATATTTGCGTGGTCGGGGCCGGGCTTGCCGGGTTGACGGTGGCGCTGGAGGCCGCGCGGCTCGGCGCCAGCGTTGCCGTCCTCGAAGGCCGGCATGTCGGCTGGAATGCATCCGGGCACAACCTCGGAACGGTGATGCCGGGCTATGGTCTCCCGCTCGACGAACTGATCGAACGCGTCGGCTTCGAAGACGCCCGCGAATTGTGGGCGCTGTCCAGGGCGGGCGCCGAATTCGTCCGGGCCACTGCCACCGAGGATGCGATGCCGGGGATCGGCTCGAGCGAGGGCGCGCTCGAAGTTTCCAATGTCGAGGCCGGCGATGAGCTGATCAGCCGCCTGCAAATCCTTGGTGAAGATTTCGAGACCGAGGTCGAGGGCTGGCAGGTCGAGCGTGTACGCGACGAACTCAGGACCGATCGCTACTTTCACGGCGTGTATTATCCAAAGGCGTTTCAGGTCGACGGCCGCAAATACATCCACGGCCTCGCCGCGCTGGCGCGGCGGGCAGGCGCGCGGATCTTCGAGGATACCCCGGTCGTCAGCATCGATTCGTCCGGCATCCGCAAGCGCATCGTCACCCCGTCGGCCCGGCTGCGGGCGTCCCATATCGTGCTCGCCGGCAACACGCATCTGGGGGCTCCCCTGCGCCGGCTGTCGGAAACGCTGTTGCCGGTCTGGCGTTACGCCGCGGTCACGGCGCCCATCGGCGAGCAGCTCGCCGATGTCGTCAGGTTCAGGGGATCGGTGAGCGACGCCGACCGCGTCGATCATTTCCGCATCATCGATGGCGACCGCCTGATGTGGGCCAGTCCGGAGACCACCTGGGAGGTGCGGCCGCAGCGCTTTGCCGCTGCCATCCAGCACAGGATCCGGACGATCTTTCCGCAGCTCGGCCGCGTCGAGATCGCCGAGGTGTTCGGCGGTGTGGTCGGTCAGACCGTGCACGGCATGCCGCAGATCGGACAGCTCCGGAAGGGGCTTTGGGTTGCGAGCGGCTTTGGCCATCAGGGCCTGAATACGTCGGCGATGGCCGGGCAATTGATTGCACGCAGCATTTTGTGGGGCGACGAGCGCTGGCGGCTGTTCTCGCCGTTCGAACTGGTCTGGGCGGGCGGTGCGACCGGCCGTGCGGCCGGATATGTGGTTGGACTATGGGGGCGGGGGAGTTCGGCGGCAGCCGGTGTGCTCGCGCGCTACCGGGAGCGGTCGCGGGCGCAGGAACGCATCCGCGAGGCGCGGTTGGCCGAGGCCAACCGGCAGGCCACCACCCGTCCCCTGCCACGTCGTCCGCGGCCGGAACACATGCGGCCACCGCCGCCGGACGAACCGGCAAACCGCGATCGCGGCGGGATGTAGACGGCGCTGCTCGCGGGAAAGTGAGAAATTTCGGGCCATCCCCGTGTAACGTCTGTCCCCGGAGGCCGTATCTCGAAGCGAACAGCACATGTGTCGCCCGCACGGAGACCCGCCATGATTGACCGCCGTATCTTGCTCGCCTCGATCGCTGGCCTTTTCGGCCTGGCCGCGTTCCGCTGGCTGAGAAGCTCGCCAGCCCGGGCCGCGGAGAAATTCGAGGTCGAGAAGACCGATGCGGAATGGCGCGCGCAACTGACGCCGCAGCAATACGACATCCTGCGCAAAGAGGGCACGGAACGTCCGGGTTCCAGCCCGCTGCTCGACGAACATCGCAAGGGCATTTTTGCCTGCGCCGGCTGCGACCAGCCGCTGTTCTCCTCGGAGACCAAATTCGAAAGCGGCACCGGCTGGCCGAGTTTCTATCAGCCGCTCGATAACGCGGTCGGCAAGACCGAGGACCGCACCTTCGGCATGCTGCGCACCGAAATACACTGCCGCCGCTGCGGTGGTCATCTCGGCCACGTCTTCGACGACGGACCGAAGCCGACCGGCTTGCGCTACTGCATGGACGGTTTTGCGCTGCAGTTTCACCCGGCAACCCCCTCGGCCAGCTGACGGAATTTTCCGGCTCGCGCGTATAAGGAAAGCGCGCCGGTCTTCTCGACAGCTCCGGGGCGCCTTTGGCGTACCGGTTGCCCGGCAATTGTTGCCCGCCCGGCAAATGTGCCCCGGTCACTGGACCGGGGCTTTTTATTTAAGCGCCTGAAAAAGCGATGTTTTCTAGTCTGGCATGGCGCTTGCGACAGTCTCTCCCGATTGCGGCCACGGGTTCCACGCCCCAGCCGGCTGCGGAACGGAATTTGGAGAGGATGTTATGGGTATCTTCGACGCGCTCAACACGTCGGTGGGCGGGCTGCAGGCACAATCTTTCGCGTTGCAGAACATTTCCGGCAACATCGCGAATGCCTCGACCACCGGCTACAAGGGCATCGGTACCAGCTTCGAGGATCTCATTCCGGACGCGACCACGCCGAGCCGGCAGGTTGCCGGCGGCGTGACGGCTTTCGCCCAGGCCACGATCAGCACCCAGGGGACCGTCTCGGCAACCACGGTCGCCACCAACATGGCGATCAACGGCGACGGCTTCTTCTCGGTGCAGAAGGCGAGCGCCGTGGTCGACAACGTGCCGGTCTTCTCCGGCACCACCGACTATACGCGGCGCGGCGATTTTCAGCTCAATGCCAACGGCAATCTGATCAACGGCGCCGGCTATTACCTGATGGGCATCACGGTCGATCCCAAGACCGGAAACCCGACCGGCAACGTGCCGCAGGTGCTGCAATTCCAGAACAATTTCATTCCCGCCCAGGCGACGAGCGCGGTGCAGTATGCGGCGAACCTTCCGACCCAGCCGAGTACGCCTGCAAGCTCCGCCACGGGCGCCGGCTCAATCACGGCGGTAGGTGGCCTGAACCCGGCCGACTTTGCCGCCGGCGCCAACCCGCTGCCGACTGCGCAGCCGTACTATATCGACGGGACGGCCGTTGGGGCCGCGGTCAATAACAAACTGACGATACCCGCAGCAATCACCACGGCCACGCTGCTGTCCGGCGGCGCGAACACCGACTCGCTGGCGACCAACTTTGTTGCCGGCGATACCATCAAGCTGACCGGCAGCGCCGGCGACGTCGTCACTTTCACATTTGTAGCCTCCGGGGCCACCGGCAACCAGATCAACGTCACCGATAGTGTCGGCACGCTGCTCGGCAAGATCGGCGCGGTCACCGGCGTGACCCCGACGATCAGCGGCACCGGCGCAATCACGCTGGACTCCGGAACCGGGGAGGATTGGAGCGTCAGCAGCGCCGCGGCGGCTTTCACTGCCGGCAACATCGGGTTCACCTCTCCGGTGGCGGTGAATCGCACCATTCCGTCGACAGGCAATGGCAAAGTCATCGCCAACGACCTGACCACCTTCACCAATGAATCCATCAGCGGCGGCGCCGTGACCACCTACGATTCGGCAGGCACGCCGATCAATCTGCAGTTGCGCTGGGCCAAGATCGACAGTGCGTCGCTCGGCACCGGACACAAGGACGAGTGGAACCTGTTCTACCAGACCAGCACCACTGCGACCGGCACCCAGACGGCGTGGGTCAACAGCGGCACGAACTTCACGTTCGGTGCCAACGGGTCGCTGGCGTCGCCAACAGGTTCGTCGATCACGATTCCAGGCGTGACCGTGAACGGTCTTTCGCTGGGAAATCTGTCCTTCAACCTCAGTTCAGGCGCACTCACCCAATTCGCAAGCTCGGGCGGCGCGGCGACCATCAACACCATCACGCAAAACGGCTTCGCTGCCGGTCAGCTGCAGTCGGTGGCCGTCAACAACAGCGGGCTCGTGGTCGGAACCTTCTCCAACGGCCAGAATATCGATCTGGCCGAGGTCACGCTCTCGCACTTCAACGGCACCAACTATTTGAAGGCGCTCGACGGCGGCGCCTATGAGGTGACCGACCTGTCCGGCCCCGCGATCATCGGCGCCTCCGGCAAGATTTCGGGTTCGTCGCTCGAAGGGTCGAACACCGACATCGCCGACGAATTCACCAAGCTGATCGTCACCCAGCAGGCCTATTCGGCGAACACCAAGGTGATCACGACGGCCAATACGATGGTTCAGGATCTCTTGAACGTGCTGCGCTGATCGCAAACGGCGCAGCCTTGTGTAACGTAAACCAAGGCGGGCAATCATCATGGGTTTGAGTTCAGCCCTTGCCACTGCGATGTCGGGTCTGCGGTCCACGCAGGCCGCGCTCTCGATCATCTCGTCGAACGTCGGCAACGCGCAGACGCCCGGCTACGTCGACCAAAGTCCCAACCAGATTGAGGTCGCGAGCGGTGGTTTCGGCGCCACCGTCGAGACGACCGGCGTCAACCGCCAGCTCGATCTGTTCGTGCAGAGTCAGTTGCGCACGGAGATCGGAGGCGGCGGCTATGCCGATCAGATCAACAACATTCTGGGCCAGCTGCAGAGCGTGTATGGAACGCCGGGTGGCAACGGCACGCTCGAGACGGCACTGAGCAATTTCACGAGCGCGGTGCAGGCGCTGTCATCCAATCCGGGGAACGGCTCGGCGCAATCGGTCGCATTGTCGGCGGCGCAGTCGCTGGCCCAGCAGCTCAATTCCACGACGCAGGGCATCCAGTCGCTGCGCACCAATGTCGACCAGGACATCGGCAATTCGGCCGCCAAGGCCAACACCGATCTGAGCCAGATCGCGAAGCTCAACCTCCAGATCCAGGGCTTGAATCCGACCGATCCCCAGGCCGCGACGCTGATGGATCAGCGCGACAACGCGATCGGCGATCTGGCAAAGCTGATGGACGTCAAGGTCGTAGCCGACTCGTCGAACCAGGTGAGCGTGTTCACAAATTCGGGGATCCAGCTGGTCGGCAGCGGATATGCCTCCCAGCTCGTCGTCAACTCCCCGGGGGCTCTGACCGCGGGTTCGCTCTACAACTCCAATCCGGCCCTGAGCGGGGTCTCATCGCTCAATATCCGGCTGCCGAGCGGCGCCTTGATCGACGCGGTCGGCAGCAACGCCTTCAGTTCGGGCCAGATCGCGGCCGACGTGAAGCTGCGCGATCAGACCCTGGTGCAGGCGCAAACCCAGGTCGATCAACTGGCCGCGACGCTCTCGAGCTCCCTGTCGGATATCACCACGGCGGGCACGGCGGTCACCGGGCCACCGGCCGGGTTCAGTGTCGACACCTCGAACATATTGCCGGGCAACACGATCAATCTGACTTACACCGACAGCGCGACGAATACGCAGCACCAGATCTCGATCGTCAACGTGACGGATCCGGCGGCGCTGCCGCTGCAGAACGCTGCCAATGCCAATCCGCAGCAGGTCGGCGTCAATTTCTCGCTCGGGATGGCTTCGGTGGTCACCCAACTGACCTCGGCGCTTGGCGGCGCGGGCCTCGTGTTCTCCAATCCATCCGGGCCCACCTTGACCATCGCGGGATCGGCGACGGCGACGGCGAACTCCACGTCGACCACCACGACGGCACAGTCGCTCGCCAACGGCAATCCGCAATTGCCGCTCTTTACCGATGCCAATGCGCTGTACACCGGCCAGATCACGGCGAGCGGCTCGCAAACGACGGGGCTTGCCGGACGGATCACGGTCAATCCGGCGGTGCTTGCCAATCGCTCCGCGCTCAGCGTCTACAATACCTCGCCGGCCACGCCGGCCGGCGACACCACGCGCTCGGACTTCCTGTTCTCGCAATTGACGTCGGCGACCTTCTCCTACTCACCGTCGACCGGGCTCGGCTCGACCGCGCAACCGTTCAAGGGTACGATTTCGAGCTACCTGCAGCAATTCACGAGCCAGCAGAGCAATGCCGCTACGCTCGCCAAGCAGCTGCAGCAGGGGCAGAGCGTGGTCGTCAGCACGCTGCAGCAGAAATTCAACTCGACCTCCGCCGTCAACATCGACACCGAGATGTCGAACCTGATCGCCGTGCAGAACACTTACGCGGCCAATGCCCACATCATGTCGGTCGTGCAAAGCATGATGAACACCCTGCTCCAGGCACAAGTGTAAGGCGCTGACCATGTCAATCAGCAGTATCAACTACGGTTCCTCGATCCTCGGACAGTCGGTTCGCAACATCAGCAACCAGCTCACGGACCTTTCGACGGAGCTTTCCACCGGGCTGAAATCGACCACCTATGCCGGCATGGGTGTCAACGAGGGTTTCGCCATTGCCGCGCGCTCGCAGCTTGCGAACATCTCGGCGTTCGGCGACACCATGACCAACGTCAACACGATCATCAACGCGGCCAACACCTCGCTGCAGTCGTTGTCGACCATTACGGGGCAGGTGCAGAGCAGTGCGGCCGGGACACCGCAGAATCTCACCAGCACCGGCCAGACCATCGGCCAGCAGAACGCGTTGTCACAATTGTCCGCGATCGTCGGCATCCTGAACACGCAGGTCGGCGACCGCTACATTTTCTCCGGCAACGCGATCAATACGCCCGCGGTCGCCTCCGCCGATGACATCCTGAACGGCAACGGCACGCTGGCCGGGTTGAAGCAGGTGATCGCCGAGCGGCAGCAGGCCGATCTCGGCACCAACGGGATGGGACGCCTCGTCGTCACGGGCCCGAACAATGCGGGTGTCCCGATCACGACGGCGACGCAGATCCAAGTCGCCGAGGACGTCGCCGGCTCACCGTTCGGCCTCAAGCTGAATTCGGTCTCCTCGTCGCTGACCAACGCCACGGTAACCGGTCCTGGCGGCTCGCCGCCCGCGGTCTCGATCGATCTCACCGCCGGCAATCCGAACTCCGGAGACCAGATCAAGTTCACCTTCAATCTTCCCGACGGCACCACCGAATCCGTCCAGCTCACGGCGTCGAGCGCGACGCCGCTGCCGACCAACAGCTTCGCCATCGGCACCACACCGGCGGCGACGACGGCCAATCTGAACGCCGCCTTGAACACGGCGATCGGCACGCTCGCCAATACCTCGCTGGTGGCGGCATCGGCGGTCACCGCGGGCGACAATTTCTTCAATACGGACGGCACGGCAACGGGAAGCGTCGTCAACAACAAGGCTGCGTCGCCGGCGCCGGTGACGGGTGCGACACTGTTGTCCGGCGCTGCGGCAACAAACTCGCTGTCCGCCAATTTTGCCGCCGGCGATACCATCACCGTCAACGGCACGACCCTTTCGTTCGTGGCGTCGGGCGCAACCGGCAATCAGCTCAACGTCACCGACAGCGTGCAGACGCTGCTCAACAAGATCGACCAGATCACCGGCACCTCAACGCCGTCGACGATCTCTGGCGGTGTCATCACGCTGCACACCGATAACGCCGCGAGCCTGTCGGTCACCAGTTCGAATGCGGCCGCATTCGCCGCACTCGGCTTTGCGGGCACGGTGACGGCGGCGAAACCGCCGCTGCGGGTCTCAGGCTCGCCGCTCGGTTCGGCGACGTCGCTGGTCAACGGATCGGCCAACACGGTCGCCTGGTACACCGGCAATTCGGGTCCCGGTTCGGCGCGTTCGACCTCGACGGTGCGGATCGACCAGTCGCAGACCGTGCAGTTCGGCGCCCAGGCCAACGAGCAGGCGATCCGCCGCTCGCTGCAGTCGATCGCGGTCTATGCCGCCGTCTCGGCCTCGCCGACGGGCACCAATTCCGCCGCCCAGATCGGAGCGCTGAGCGACCGCACCGCGTCAAACCTGACGCCGCAGGCCGGCCAGCAGACGTTTTCCGACATTCAGACGGATTTCGCCGATGCGCAGAGCACGATGAAGGATGCGCAGGCGCGGCAGACCCAATCGAAGACCGCGTTGCAGAACATGATCGACAACACCGAGAACATCAACCAGGCCGAGGTCGCGAGCCAGGTGCTGGCGCTGCAGAACGCCCTGCAGGCGTCCTACCAGACCACGTCCATGCTCTCGCAACTGTCCCTGACCAAGTACCTGCCGGCCGGCTGATCCGGCAGGTCGTTAGCTTTTCGTTAACCACGTCTCTTTACGCCTTGGTCAGACATTAGGACCACCACCGCCGTCCGGAGCCTCGCATGACCGACCAGATCCACCTTGTGGTTGCTACACCCTGCTTCGGCGGGCAGGTGTCCAGCATTTACGCCAGCTCGATTTTTGGCCTGCAGCGGGCGCTGCACTCAAAATCCAATGTCGACCTCACGGTTCACTTGCGCGATGGCGACGCGCTGATCACCCGGGCGCGGGCCAACCTGGTGACGCTGTTTCTCGACGATCCAGCCGCCACGCACCTTCTGTTCATCGATGCCGATATCGGCTTCGCGCCCGAGCAGGTGTTCCGGCTGATCGAGTCCGGCGCCGACATGGTCGCCGGCGTCTATCCGATCAAGCGGGTCAACTGGAACAAGGCGAAGCGGGCGATCGAAGCGGGGCAGCCGAACGTTCCGGCTGCCTCGCTTGATTATGTGCTCGAGGTCGACAACCCGGACCACGTCGCCGTCGTCAACGGTTTCACCCGCGTGCGTTATGCCGGGACCGGTTTCCTGATGGTCCGCCGCCACGTCATCGAGCGGATGTGCCAGCATCCCGACTATGCGGCGCTGCAGTTTTTTCGCGAGCATTCGCTTGACGCGCTGGCCGGAAGCCCCAATCGCTTCGCGCTGTTCGAATGCATGATCGATCCCGCGACCGGCACCTATCTCAGCGAGGATTTCGCATTCTGCAAACGCTGGACCGATATCGGCGGCGAAATCTGGGCCGATCTCGACAGCCATCTCGATCACGTCGGCCCTTCGGTGTTTCACGGCGACGTCGCATCGCAGTTCGCGGTGGCGGCGACCGCGGCCGATGCCGCCTGAACCCACGCCGCCATTTCGGCGGATCCGTCCGCCTGCTGGAGTCTTGTATGTACCCTAAGTCTCATGAACCGATCGCCGTCGCCAGAGCCGCCTGCGCCGACCGGACGGGCATGGCCAAACTGGCGAAGCTGGCATTCGACGGCGCTGATCTCCGCCCGATGTTGCGGGAGCTGATCGCCAAGCTCCATGCCGGCACGGCGGAGGCGGGCGAGGGGCTCGATCTGTCGCTGATCGCGCAGCTGTTGGGCGACAAGCAGACCGGCCTGGCCATCCAGCACGAGGTGCTGAAGTCCCACCAACTGTTCCGGCTGCCCTGCGCAACGAAAACGCCGCGGCTGCGCGTTCTTGCGCTCGCCGCCGAGACGGACATGGGCAGCAACATGCCGATCGAATTCCTGCTGGAGCGGTCCGACGTCGAGTTGATGGTGCTTTACGTCCTCCCGGAGGTCGAGCTGCCGGTGCCGCTGCCCGATCATGACGTCGCGATCGTGATCGCCTCCGACTCCGACGATTGCCGCGAAGCGCTGCGTCGGATCGACCTGATGGCACCGAGCTGGCCGAGCCCGCTTCTCAATCCGCCAAAGCGCGTCTTCAACCTGGACCGCGACAAGTTGCACCTTCTGCTCAAGGGGGTGGAGGGGCTCGAAATCCCTGCGACCGTTGCGGTCTCGCGCGAGAAGCTGTCGCTCGTGTCGAAAGGCGCCGAAACGATCGACCGCATCGAGTCCGACCTCGGCTTTCCCCTCATCGTCCGCCCGCGCGGATCGCATGCCGGCGTTGGACTTGCCAAGATCGACGACACCGCGGCGCTCTCTGGCTATCTCCGTGAGCGCGAGGAACGGGAGTTCTTCGTTTCGCGCTTCGTCGACTATTCCAGCGCTGACGGCCAGTTCCGAAAGTACCGCATCGTCTTCATCGACGGCCAACCCTTTGCCTGTCACATGGCGATCGCCAGGCGCTGGGACATCTGGTACCTCAACGCGGGAATGTCGGACAGCCCGCTCAAGCGTCTCGAGGAGGAGACCTTCATGCGCGCCTTCGACGTCGGGTTCGGTCGCAGGCATTGCTCGGCGCTGTCGCAAGTGGTCGAACGCCTCGGCCTCGACTATCTCACCATCGACTGCGCGGAAACCAAGAACGGTTCGCTCCTGATATTCGAGGCTGACAACACCGCCGTCGTGCACAACATGGATATGCCGCACGTCTTTCCCTACAAGCCGCCGCAGATGCACAAGATCTTCGACGCCTTCGTGGCGATGCTGAATGACCGCGTTCGGCGGGCGCGGGAGCGGGCGGCATGACCAAAGCCCTGCGCGAGACGCCGCTGCGGTCCGAGGCAAGCGAGACGCTCGACCCGCAGGACTGGAACGAGATCCGCGCATTGGGACATCGCATGGTCGACGACATGATCGACTATGTCGCCAACATCCGCGAGCGGCCGGTCTGGCAGCCGATCCCGGAGCCGGTTCGTGCGCGGTTTCGCGAGGCGCTGCCGCAAGCGTCGTCAGACCCGAACGACGTCTATCGCGAGTTTTCGCAATTCATCGCGCCTTATGCCACGGGCAATGTCCATCCGGGCTTCATGGGATGGGTCCATGGCGGAGGCTCCGCCGTCGGCATGCTCGCGGACATGCTGGCCGCCGGGCTCAACGCCAATCTCGGCGGACGCGACCATATGCCGATCGAGGTCGAGCGGCAGATCGTCGAATGGATGCGGGAGCTGTTCGGCTTTCCGCGAGGGGCGAGCGGGATTTTCGTCACCGGCACGTCGATGGCCAACCTGATGGCGGTGCTGGTGGCGCGGACGTCCGCGCTCGGCAGCGAAACACGGCAGTCCGGAGTGGCGGGCGAGGGCGCTCGCTTGAGGGCGTACACGTCGAAGGCCGCGCATGGCTGCATCGCCAGGGCGATGGATATCGCCGGGCTGGGCAGCGAGGCGCTGCGTTGCATCGCGGTGGACCGGTCGCACCGCATCGACACAGCCGCGCTACGCGATCATATCCTTGCCGATCGCAACGCAGGGCTGAAGCCGTTCCTCGTCGTGGCGTCCGCGGGCACCGTCGACATCGGTGCGATCGACGATCTCGTCGCGATCGGCGCGCTATGCCGGGAGCAGGGCCTGTGGTTTCACGTCGATGGCGCATTCGGCGCGCTCGGGATGCTCTCGCCGGTGCTGGCGCCGCGGCTCGCCGGAATCGAGCATGCCTGTTCGCTGGCGCTCGATTTCCACAAATGGGGACAGGTGCCGTACGATGCCGGCTTTCTGCTGGT
>WNGQ01000604.1_pt1 | contig 36900 bp, 36 predicted proteins | sample 5407661 | NCBI WGS metagenome assembly WNGQ01 (sample SAMN13153382, study PRJNA577476) | soil metagenome | isolation source: 60 cm soil or saprolite under Garry oak tree replicate 2 | place: USA:California | collected 2016-06-15 | reverse complement strand
CGGGAAAGAGGATCACTTGATTGCGAGTGACGCCGCGTATGTAATCCATTCGACGCTCCTCCTTTCAATTGAGGTCAAAAGAACGCGTTGCTGATTATAGTCGCCTAGTCAATCACAGTTTTCACACAGTCTGTCGTTGAACCGGACACGACGACATCGGTTGAAGGGCTTTCCTTCAAATCCCGAACCGTTGCAGGGCGTTCCTGGTTGTCTCCGTCGTGCCGGTTAACTCAACCGTTATACCGCGCTATGAAAACGTCCCACGCAGTTCTTGCAGTACTTGTTACTCTGACGGCCTTTCAAATCGTCGCAGCACAGAATATTTGCAATCGAGTATCGCGGATCAAGACTTTACCATTCAAGGGTGAATCGGGTCTCGATGCCAACTATGATGCGCTAATCCTGTGTCTCAGTTCTTGCTGCTGGTCCAGCGGACCGGCAGCCAATAGTCGGACCGGAGCCCACAACTAGAGTCAATTAGGGTGAACTACTATTGTCCTTGCCCCTGTGAGGTTGGGCTTGCCGTTTTCCAAGGAAGCACCGCGATCGAGAACGAAAACTGGCCGAGACCCTATTTGTCCGTTTTCTTTTACGAAACGTAGTTGCATCCTCTTGAAATTTGGACTATAAGGGCGCTCGAAAAAGGTAGTTGGTTAGCTGGGCCGCACGATTCCCAGGCGAGTGACTCGCGTTACCGTCACAGTTTAGCAGGCCCACAGTCTCAGTTAACTCACGTTCTACGATCCGTTCTCTCTGCTCGCCTCAGACGTTACGCCTCGCAGAACACGATAATCCCGGAATCCACTTATCAGCGCTTAACGCCGACCGCATCGGGCGGAGCAATTCGTAAATAGACAACCTAGGAGGGCGTATGGAATTTATCGATGAGCGTTCGCAGGAGTTCTGGAACTGGTTTACTCAAAGTCTGAGCGACCGCCAACGGACCATTCTCTTACTTCTTATTCTGAGCGCTTTTGGGCTCGTCTTCATTCTTGGCGACAAGGTCAATAGCTCGCAAATTTTGGTTTTAGGCGGTTTGGTCTTGGTTGTCGCTCTGTATATGTTGTGGGTAAAGCGCAGAAAGATAGCCCTCATCGCGGTGATTTTGGTGGCAGCGAGCTGTACGATTGCTGCTTTGTTTTATTTCACCACAACGCATCGAAGTCTAGTTAGGTCAATTGCGCGCGCCCAGGAATACGAAAGACAGGGGAATTATCAAGCCAGTCTTGCGATTCTCGCCGAGGCAAAGAACCTGTTCTCCGAATCAATCGCAGAAGGCAAAGTCAGCGCAGACGCAAGCCTTTGCTTGGTAAGTCTGGCCCAGATAGAAATCATTCTGGGGAAATGGGATGAAGCAGAACGTGATCTGAATCTGTCAGCTCAACTGTTAGATAACACCAATCAATGCGCTGAGCGGGCGGACATAGCTCTCTGGATAGGAGAACTTGCTAGACTTCGTGGAGACCCCATTCAGGCCCACGCAAAGTTCGATGACGCCTTGAGCAGATATCAAGCGTGTAATAATGCTAGAGGAGCCGCAGATGCAACTCTCGGCCTTGGAAAGGCCGCCAGCGTGGGGCGCCACCCTGATTATGTAGAAGCAAAGAAGTATTGCGAACTAGCTGACCAACTTTACAGTTCAGTTGGAAACAAGGTTGGACAAGCAGATGCGTTGGCCGCCGAAGGGGACGTCTTCCACAATACTGGTGATTATGATCGGGCGCTCGCGAAATACGTTAAAGCTCGGCAGTTAAATGAGGAAGACGAATATCGGCCGGGCCAAGTCGATGTCCATTTGAAAATAGGAGACTTGTACAGTGATCAAGCGTTGTGGGACTCTGCGAGATCAGAATATGACCAAGCATCAAGCATAGCCAAAGATATCAAGTCTCTATGGCGAGACAGTCTTAGCGAGGACAGCCTCGGCGATATAGAAGTGGAGCATGGTTCTTGCGATGTCGCGATCCACCACTATGAACAGTCAGAAAAAGATGCTTTGGACATTCATTGGAAATATGCGGTCGCCATGATTCGTGTAGGTAAAGGATATGCTGAAATCTATCGAGGAAACTTTGACGACGCGCAAAATGATCTCAAATGGGGCCTCGACGGCTACCACGAGATTGGAAACTCCAAAGGAGAAGCGGAAGCAAATATAGGAATGGGGGAGTTATGCCTCGAACGTCACGATTTCGATAGGGCTAGAGCCCATTTTGACTATGCAATGGAACTGCTTCCCAAAAGCGACGAGCCGGATTTGCGCGCACATGCGTTGCGTGGGCGCGCTGATGTTGAGAGAAATCAGCAACTCTATGCCCAAGCCACTACCGATTACCAAGAGGCTCTTACACTTTTTCAGCGAGTTCAAGACAGAAAAGGTGAAGCGTCTGTACTTGTCGGAGAAGGTCGGCTAGCGGAGGCTTGGCATCAGGATAAAGACATAGCGGGCAAGTTATACGAACAGGCTATGAGTATTTATCAAGACAAAGGCATTAGCGATCGACGAGGGCAAGCACGCGTCTGCGAAGCCGAAGCCGCTTTATTGAGCAGTGTTGATCTGCCCCAAGCTCGAGCAAAATATCAAGCTGCTTTAGAACACTATACGATACTAGGTGACAAAGCGAAGATTGACGAATTAACAACCTTGCTAAGTAATTCGTCGCGGCGTGCATGACTCTTGGGAGCTGTGTTTCGCACCTTGATTGATTGAATCGAACGTTGAAGGCTAATCGCCGCACCCAGTCAACTCTGACGTTCGGCGTCATTGTTCTACCGTCCAAAAACGCGAGTCATGTTGACCATTGTGTCCACCATACTCATTGAGCAGCCCCAAGGGTCACAGCCAAGTTCTCTCATTGCGTGGGTTGTTGTCATCGCGGCGGCGGTCGGCGGACTTATCTCAATAATGTCCGTAGTTATCCAAAATCTATTCCTCGCAAAACGTCAGCGTGAGCAGTTAAGTCATGACGCTGAACAGCGGCGCGTGGAAAGGGAAATGGCCTTGCGTCGCGAGGTTTACCTGGAAGTAGCCGGTGCCACAGCAAACTTACAAGAGTATCTTTTGAATCTTGGTAATCCGAACATCTCAGCCGAGAAGCAAACCGAAATCGTACAAGGTAGCTCGGCAGCTTTGAACCGCGCACAAGTCGTCGGTAGATTGGACACACTGCAATCTCTGAACAGAGCTCAAGAGTTTTTTGGTGTCACTTCAATTGACTTGAATTTGAGAGGAATGGCGGTAAAGCTCGCTGCCCTCAAAGTATCTGATCTCGAGAAAGAGTCTCAATTCCTTTTCAACAATCGAATGGAATTGGCCAAAACAATTCTCTCTCAGAAGGACGCTGATCTTAAACAACTCCTTGAGACGCTAGTTGGAAGTCTCGAAGAAAAGGAAAACGAGATTAAGAAGCAATTGGATGACGCGAGAAACGCTCACCGAGGAGAACTCAAGAAGTTGTTAGTTGCGGCCACCCAAGCGGGTTTGGATTACAACAATCTTCTGATCGAACCGTTGATCATGGCTCGCCGGGAATTGGGTTTTGAACTCGACGCAAATGTCTATCGAGAGATGTCGAAAGCTATAAACGCTCGTATCCAGCAAGAAATTGAAAGATCGGTCGTCACCATTGAAGGAATGTTTGAAAATCTTTGAGTCGCCGCCGAACAAATCGTCAGGTCGTGTGGAAAGTGAAGTTGATGGAGTCCTGAAGGGCGAAAGAATGGTGCGGGACGATGGCCGGGATTTTGGGTTGGTGATTTTCTGAACAGGTGAGTTGGTCGATGAGGGGGTGTGACTGCGGTGAGGATGGAGACTGCCGCCCTGATCACGTCACTGCTTCAATCATCTTCTTCACTCCGATGAGGTTGATTACTCTTTTGAGGTTGTAACTCAAGACCGTCAAGTTCATCTCTGCGCCCACCTTGTTCAATCCCCGCATCAGAAAGTAACCGTGACCCATCGCCCGCTTGATGGTACCGAACGGCCCGCTCGCTCAACTGTTGCCGCCGCCGCATTACTTCCGGCCGCGCGCACCCGGCGGGCCATGTCTTCCAAAAACTTCTCATCCACCCAGCGAGTGATCCGCCGCCCCCGCTGGTTGGTTGTGCACCGGTGTTTGATTGGACAAGTCAGACATTTACTGGTCGTGTAACAACGAATTAATCGATTCTGCTCAAAGCTCTCGTAGCGATAGGTCAACTCTTCTCCCTGCGGACAGCGATAGCAATCCTTCGCTTCCTCGTAAACAAAGTCCTGTTTGGTAAACAAGCTGCGCTTCTGATTCACCGAAGTGATCGGTTTGGGAATGTAAGTGGTCACCCCGGCCTGCACGCACCGCTTCACTTCCGCGCCGTCGTAGTAGCCCATGTCCGCGACTACTTGGAGTTGCTCGACGCCCAGAGTCTCTTTGGCGCGCCAGGCCATCTCTGCCAGGTGCGCGTGGTCCGTCGGGTCATTGGTCACTTCGTGCTCGACAATCAATTGATGCTTCTCATCGACCACCGTCTGCACGTTGTAGCCAACTTCGGTCGAGCCATGATGCATCACCATCGAGCGCGCGTCCGGGTCCGTCAGAGATACCTGTTTCGCGCCACTCTCTTTCAACCCTTCGTGCAGCGCTTGATACTTCGCTTTCCGCTCGGTCAGAGTCTTGATCTTCTCACGCAACTCCTGGGCGCTCGGCCCTGGTTCATCAGGGTCAGGCTGGGCGGCATCGGCCTGATCCAGCTCGTGCAAATACGTATCGATCTTTTCCTCGATCGCTTTAATCGCTTTGGTCAAACGCGCTTCGTTGAAGTTCCGCCGCCGATTGTTCACCGCCTTGACTTGCTCCCATCGATGGCCACCAACTCGCCGCCAAACAGCTTCAGCTTCCGGCTGTGGATAGATGCGGCGCATGCTCGATCTGAAGTCGCTTACGCTCCAGTTTTGGTAGACTTTTGTCGTCGGTCACTTCTTAAACCAGAGAGCGCACTACTGGTCCGAAGTGTTCTTCAATCTCTGCTAGTGTTGTTTCAGTGTCTTCAACTGTGTCGTGAAGAATCGCCGCGACGATTACAGATATGTCGCGCACGCAGCCTACCTTCCACAAAGTTTCCGCCACATCAATCGGATGGTTGATGTAAGGAGAACCCTCGGCGCCTTTTCGGCGTTGATTCTTATGTTTCCTGGCTGAGAAGCTCAGTGCTCTCAGGATCAGAGAGATGTCGGCTTCTTCAAACGTCATAAGACCCTTCTGGCTTTGGTTTTCAAGTTGTAGGAAAAGAAAGAAGTCTTACGTGGATTACCTTATATGATACCAGCGGAGGCCAGAATTTGCACTTGTTTCGGAGGCTCTGCGGAGAGTTGTCGGGCGGGCTCCCGTGGCAGAATGAGAGCGCCAAAGGGGGAAACTAAATTAAACTATATATGTGAGTTCTAGAAGACGATGCGAATATCTAGAAGACGGTGCGAATGGTTATAGAAGTGGATGCGAACGAGCACCTTCCGAAGCCCTCAGCATCGACTGCTAGAACTCACAGTTCTCGGCTAGAATGAAGCCTGCGGAATGGCAGCCGAGTCCTTAGTTGAATCCAAAACTGTTCGCAACGACTTCTATAAAATCCGAATGAGGATACGTAGGTCTATTATTGGAAGGTGAAGCGGAGAGGTTGGATGGAATCGCGAGTCGCTGAAGCTCCGCGTTTGACACTCTCTTATGACCTATCGAGTTTTCATCGTTTTCAGCCTACTGGTTATCCATTCGACGGCTTCCGCGCAGGTGGTGGAGCGCGGTAATGCTATCTGGGTCGGCCTGAAACCGGGGGTCACCTACCGACTGGAGGGGTACGAGGTATCCGAGTACATTACCCCGGGCGACAAGAATTACACTAGGCGCGCTTATATCAAGCGAGATGGCGAAAAAGAACTACGCCTCTTTTACACTCACGGCCGTCAGATCGTTGTGACGCTCGGCCACCGGAGATCGCTTGTTCTCATCAACGATTGGGGGGCTACGAAGTCCGGCAAAATAGTGGTCGCAAACTTAAGGTCCGGAGAAAAGACGCAGATAGACTCACAGGCCCTGAAGATGTATCGCCAGCACGCGCGGCCCGACCACCGCCTCTGGATTGTGCCAGAGGCCTACGGTTTTTCACCGCATGACAGGCAGGTGCTCATAAAGATGGTGAAGGAAGACGCGTCCGCAGCCACAGCAGAAGAGTCTGCGCGCTCGTCCAGAACATATAAAGAGTGGTGGTATGTCGTTCGTTCAGGAAACGGGCAAGTAGAGCGTGAGTACCGGACGAATAAAATACCGCAGAGGTGGTGGGGGACTTATCGGCGACGCCGTGTCTGACAAGTCATTCGAGCGGACCGCGAGTTAGCCGCTCATCGAGAAATCGGAGTAGCGTGCGCGGCAGCTCAATTGTAGCGTTAGGCTCTTCGACGTTCCTACAATGAGAAGCATGTTACTTCATATTCTGTTTGTTACTTTCTTTGGTGTTGCGCCTAGCCTTGTTAGGGCGCAGCAACCACAGAGTTATAAATCTCCAGATGGCATCCTCCGAGTGGCAATTACTCCAGTGAGTAAAAGCTGTCCAGAAGATCGTCTTGTAATCCGAAAGCGCGATGGTGCTTTGTTCTATCGAAAAGACTTTTCATCTTCTGATTGTGAACATGGAGATAGTATTGTACGTGGTGAATGGAGTCCTGATTCGCAATTCTTTGTCTTCAATGTAGAGAGTACAGGTGGTCATCAGCCGGGGCATAGACCTGTATTCTTCTATAGCCGAAGTGAAAACAAGCTTTATCGTCTGGAAAATTATATCGGCTATATTGTTGCTCAGGATTTTACATTGGAAGCCCCGCACATTATAAAAACAGAGAAGCAGAAAATCATCGGAGAGATGGAAGGAGTTCCCATTAAGGTTAATCTGAGTCAAATCTTGAGGCGAAAAGCTCGTTGATGACGAGCCTAACGACCACTTGCTCGACCCACGAAGATCGAGGGAGGAGAGAGGTAATGCAGAGCAATCGAACTCATTATTGCCTAAACCTCATCGGCCTGCTGATTTTCGGGTTTCATTGTTACAAGTAGCAACCCAACGTCGGAGTTGACGCCGCGAATCAAAACCCCCTTCGCCGCACCAAGCAAGTTAAGAAAAGAGGCTATCCGCGCTCCGGGTCCAACGAGATTGTGTTCCCTTACAGAGTCTTCCACTGGTTTCCTTGTTTGAATTGAAATTTCATTATCGGGTGAATCTCCCAGAGGTTGTGACGTTGAACTCCGATTTGTTCAGGATGTTCCTGGTCAAATGTTACCCACCCACTGACGCGCACGAGTGTGTGATTATTCGCTATCTCCGTGAGCTTCTCCACAGTCCAAGTGGGATGATTTTTTCTTACGCGCGGAGTCATTTCGACAACAATTGAATTGGGCTTTGCGATAAAAGGCGTGCCAACATTAGTTGGGTCTTTCACGAGCCATAAGTGAAAATCAATATGCTCCGGCTCAATCTTCTGACAGTTGCAAAGTTCCGCGCCTTCGGGTTTCGCTCCGACCATTTGCCCGTTCACATTCGTTAGAACTAAGAAGCCCTCTACAAAAACGGGAACGCCTTCAAACTTCCCAACTAGGCCTCGGTTCCCTTGAGACCAGGTACTCCGTTTCCTTCGGCCCACCTGAGCAATGTTTGGTTTTTGCAGATTCTCAAGCGCGTCGAAATCAACTTGCGTGAAGCTGTCGGCTTCATCGATTCGATTCTTTTCTTTATTCAACACGGGGTCGTTGTGTGTTGAACTCGTTTTGCCCTCCGCTGGACAGAACGACGGGTTCTCAAATTGAGGAATCGGTTTGACTGCTGGACTCGGAACTGGATGTTGAGCATATACACTTATTGAGAGCGTAAGGCTTGCTAAGAGAAATAAAGTTTTTGGGATTCTCATTGGGAGCCTCCGAGTGAGATCAGGTAAAGCAAGCCGCTTGTATTCCAATCAGCTATTGAAGTCAATAGTAAACAGAAAAGGCCAAGCCCTCCCACAAGCTCAGCCTTTTCTTCACAGCTTTAGGGGCTGTGTTCTTATGAGCGGAGACATTCAGCCTCTACGCCACCATGTCCTCACCCCACAGCGACAACGCTCAAGTTCGATGTATTCTATACTTATCGAATCGCTTGTCAATGTAATGAATTTTGCATGCGCAAAAAACAAAAGCCCAGGGCAGTTCCAGCTACCGGCTCTTTGTTACTAGCTGCCGGTGCATTCTGCCGACTTTTCGACAAAAAAATAAAACAACACACGAGTTCGTCTTTGAATTTCCCAAGGCGCGGGCGAGTGGGGTGTGGGCAGCTTGAACGGGGTGCTCGCCCTTCGCGACGCTGGGTTTTTACCCATACAAGTATGAAAGCAGGATCGTTTTTCTATGGCTCGACCAGATCTATTACGAGCCAGTAGTTCTTTTGCATTTGTTTTGGTCGCATCACGAGGCGCATAGCGACCGCCTCGGTCGCAACACCGTCTCTGGGGATACAAAGTACGGTGTATTCATGGCGCTGGGATTTGAGGAACAGATTAATTCTATTCTGAAGAGTTGCGGCACCTGTAACAAGGACATCCCAGAGTCTGGCGTCCTGTTCCTGGTATCGAGCATGTGGCCTTGGGTTTACGCAAATTGGCACTTAATGTCCGCTTCGAATGGACCCGCGCTCTGATGAAAATGAGCTCTCTGAGTTTTCCCTTTCGAACATCCCGAGACGGTGGCGATCTGAATAGCCATCGAGGTAGCCCTGGGTCTGAAACTGTGCGCGATAGAGGCGCACTAACCAGCAACCAACCGCAACCGCGAAGGCCAATGCCAACACTTGTCTGAAACCAATACCGGTAGTCCCAAGACCGTAGAAGGCACCGTACCCATTCATCAGGCGGGAAACTGAGTCGGCTAAACTTAAAGTCGCAACGACCAATATCAGGCAAGCAACCGTCCTCTTGAATCCTCGGGCAAACCAGTTCGGGTAAACGGCTCTTTGCCAATTTTCCGGTAGTTCTGGGTGATAGAGTCTTGAGTGAAGATCGTCTACTGGTGATACTTGCCCTAAGCTAAATCGCGCCTGCGTCTCTTCCCTGACCTGGCCGAGATATTTCTGGAAAGAGGCGCTGTAGGCTGTGGAGAAGGAACCGTCAAGCCTCGTTTGCTGATAAGACTTGGAATACGTTGGCTCTTCCTCTAAGGCAAGCCATATCACCGCAACTGTGATAACCAAAACAAACCAGATCAACGTTTGTCCTCCGCGTCGGTGCTCTCAACAGAGGTTTCCAGTTTCTGAACCCAGTCGAGGATTGCAAGTGCTCCTCGCTGAGGCATCCTGTGTTATCCTCGGTCAACTTAATGGATAGGGCTTCACACGAAACGTGATGTGCCCTGTCTGGAATTCAGAGTTAGGATTCCAGGCTCCAAAAGATTGCAACACCAGTTTAGTCCTAATTAGGGTAATTATATACTTGACTGACCATTGATTCCGTGTTATCTTCACAGCATGGAAACGCCAAAGAGTTTACAGCAAGCGATTATATACTTCTCCAAGCCTGAGAACTGCCAGAACTTCATGATTGCAATGCGCTGGCCGGATGGTCAGCTGCTTTGCCCTCGATGCGGTTCGAAGAACGTCACCTATCTGGAAAACGCCAAAGTTTGGAAGTGCTATTCCAAGCATCCGAAGGCGAAATTCTCGCTCAAGGTTGGAACTATATTTGAAGATTCCGCGCTTGGACTCGACAAGTGGTTTACGGCCATGTGGCTGATCGCCAACGCGAAGAATGGCATTAGCTCATGTGAGTTGGCACGTGCGATTAAGATCACACAAAAGAGCGCGTGGCACGTCCTTCATCGCGTCCGTCTGGCGATGCAGAACGGATCGTTGGCGAAGCTATCCGGCAACGTCGAAGTAGATGAAACTTTCATCGGCGGCCTCGCGCGTAATCGCCACTCGAACAAGCGCAAGCATGAAGGCACTGGCGGCGCTGGCAAGGTTGCTGTGATGGGTTTGCTTGAGCGACACGGCGAAGTGAGAGCGCGCGTTATCCCTAACACTCAGTTAGCAACACTGCGGCCTCACATTGATCGCCACGTAGAGCAAGGCTCGAACGTGCACACTGATAGTTATGTCGGCTACAAACATCTTGACGATGAATATATTCACAACGTGATCAATCACGCAGTCGAATATGTTCGCGGCAATGTTCATACGAACGGGATCGAAAACTTTTGGAGTCTGCTAAAGCGTTCGCTGAAAGGCACGTATGTAAGCGTCGAACCGTTTCACCTGTTCCGGTATCTCGATGAACAAGCGTTCAGATTCAATAAGCGCAAGGCCACAGATTTTGAGCGGTTCGCCACGGTGGTCAACATGGTATTCGGGAAGCGTTTGGAGTATAAGCAGCTTATCGGCCAACCCTCATGATAAGGACGGAGGGAAGCCTCGACAGAAACGCGGGAAGAAAAACCGAGAATAGTTGGAAGCAGAAACAAGTAAGGCTCGTCTGCCAACGAGCCTCGCTTCACAACATAAACTTTCGACTGTCGCTGTCCGCCCGGACTGGCAGCCTACTCTTAGTGTACCACGGAGGGGCTAATGGCGGACACGATATTTTTGCGAATAGGCACTGAGGATCGCGTACCACTTAAAGACTTCATCGATTCTCTTAACAACTTTCTATCTGTCCTGCGAGATTTAGACGCCACGATTTCTCACGATCAACGCGGCAACACGGTTTGGGATGTGGTTTCCCTGAAGAATACCGCGCCCGTTGTGGGTGTTGCACCAAGGCTCAAAGCCGCGAGCCGACAAGATACTTCTCAGATTGTCGAAGAACAACTATTAGTTAACGCGAAGTCCCTTTCTTCAAACGGAGATCGCAATCAGTATTTTTCCGACTCGGCTTTGGAAAGTTTGGAGAAGCTGGCGAAGCGTACCCCGAAGCTTGGGCCAATGGCTATCTACATCGACGGCGTTGGCGAGATAAAAGACGAAGCTGATATCACCGAAGGTACTCTCAAAAATCTTCGCCAGCTAACCGGTGTTAGGTATTCTGCTTATGGTTCGTTGATCGGCAGTCTGGACGCCATCACGGTTCACAAAGGGAATGAGTTTCGAGTGTGGGATGAAACGACGAAAAAACCTGTTCGTTGCAAGTTTGAAGAAAAAGACTTAGACCGGGTTAAGTCATTGCTAAAATCACGAGTTCGCGTGTCGGGCATTATTCAATCGAACAGTGCAGGAACGCCGATTGTGATTGACCTCGAAGACCTAGAGCCGCTTGTAAAGCGCGAGCTACCGACTATCGAAGAAATGTCTGGACTAGTTGAAGATTTTACGGACGGTAAGTCTTTAAAGGATTACATGGAGGAGCTATCCGATGAGTGAGGCCCAAAAACTCTATTGGGACTCGTCATGCTTCATCTGTTTTTTGAATAAGAATGAAGCAGATCGTCGGGTGATTTGCGAAGATATATTAACTCACGCTAGGAATCGATCGGTTGAAATCTGGACTTCTACTTGGAGCATCATCGAAGTCGTTCGTCCAAAACGTCACGGTTCCGCGCCGCTACCTAGGTGGGCAGCGAAGGCCATAGAGGCCGTCAAAAAAGAATTTCCAAATGCTCCAGGTGAATTAGAAACTCTTTGGAAAAGGTATCAATCCAATGATCCCTCGACGAAGCTAACGCCAGAGCAGATTGAAAAGATTCAAGGGATGTTTGAATGGGACTTCGTTAAAAAGGTCAACTGTGATGAGCGTGTTGCAACCCGCGCGGTGGAATTAGCACGTGACTACGGATTAAAACCGGCAGATTCTGTACATGCTGCATCAGCTCTAATTGCTAAAGTGCCCGTACTACAGCGATGGGACAGAGACTTTGAGAAAGTGAAAACCTTAATCAGAGTGGAAGACCCACAGCAGATCAGCGAACAAAACTCTCTTTTTGTTCGCACGGGTATTGGCCCAACTCCGGCAGACTTTGATGATAAGAAGAGCAAGACGGAGACATCGAAATGAAAAAGAAATCAACTAAGCCACCGTCAGACGAATACTCACGTTTTGAACAACTAGCCAGAGCGGTGATCGCAGTTCCGAAAAGCGAGATCGATAAACGACAAGCTCAGTACGAGAAAAGTAGAAAAGCTGCTAAGAAACGAAAGGTAGCCTAATCTCGATGAGAGACTTTTTCGCAAGCCTCGGTTCGCTAAATTGGTGGCTGAGCGTTGTAGTAGTTGGGTTTCTGATTCACATTACCAGTGCATACTTGAAATCCATAGTCGATTTCTCCTTATCTCGAATATCTACCAAGTGGCGTCTGAGGTCTGAAGCAGGAAGAGCTAAAAGGCAAAAACATATTGAAAAACTTCGCGGCGATTTGTCTGAGCAGATTCTGATCGCGACGAGCGAAGTTCGCAATCGAATTGGCGCCTTAACCTCTCTTCTGTTGAGCGCAATTCTCTACGCATGGGCTATTTTTATAAGCATAATGCCGGCTGACAATCCTTTATGGCGCCCCCTTAGTCCTTCTACTGTGCTAACGGTCAACAAATTCGGCAAACCGGTCTCAATGTATTTCGCTAGCGTGGGAATGTTAATGACTTTTGGGTATATATTTAAGGCTTTCTATTATCACAGGTTGTTAATAGACGCTTACACAGAGCCTGCTGCCGAGCCCGACAAGGACGCGGACAAATCGACCTAATCAATGGTCAGTCAGGTATATAATTACCCTAATTAGGACTCTCGGCAAAGGTTCGGGCCGAGACCTGTCAGGAGGTGAATCCTGATGGGTCAGAGTCGCCGACCGCAGCCACGTCGACTCGCATCAAAGCTGCGCGGAATCAGATCACAGTTAGGTCTTACACAGGAGGAGATGGCTAATCTCGTGAGACCCCGAAAATCTCCAGTCTATCGCAGCCACATTTCGGAGTTCGAGAGGGGTAAACGCGAGCCGTCACTTCCTGTGTTACTGCAATACGCAAAGACAGCTGGCATATGTGCAGACGTTTTGATTGACGACACGACGGACCTGCCAACCAAGCTACCTAGTAGACCCAGGCATGATCGAGCGGCGTAGATTACCGTTTCGAGGAATGCTGCACAGAACGAGTTTCACCAATAGCACAAAACGGGGAATAAAACTTCATAATGGCTCTTATCGGACACACTTCTCCCTGTAAGTTATTGAAAACAAATTAACGCATTCGGCTTAGCTGTTTCATTCGTGCAAATACACAAGATGTGGGACCTCTTTTTATTTTTTTGCGGAAAAAGTCGGCAGAATCAATCCAACAAGCCCCCGGCCTTGGCTGCTTCCCTCTCGGCTCTCTTCGCTGCCCTGTACACTTGGCTGACGTTCCGGCTTGTGAGGGGGCAGAGCGAGCCAAACGTGGTTATCTACGTTCGACACGATGAATCCAGACGCTCCATATTGCAAATTGTGATCGAGAACATTGGTCACGGCCTAGCAACCGATCTACATTTCACGCGCTCGCGAAAAATCCCTCGCGAAGCTTGGGGCCTTTCAGAGGAAGACACGAAGCCTTCACAATGGATGCAAGGAGGCCCACTGATCGATGGAATCCCTTCGTTAGGCCCTGGGGATTCTCGGAAACTTTCCTGGGGGCAATACTACGGTCTGAAGAAGGCTCTCGGCGGTGAACCAGTAATCGTAACCTGCGAATACAAGAATGGTAAGCGGCGAATGCCGGCTGTAACGGCCACGTTGGAGATCGATTCATTCACAGGAACCGATGCTCTTGAGTCCCACGCAAACGAGTAATTAGAGAACTCTATCGGATTGCCGGTGCGATTGAGCAACTCGCTACTCGAAAAGGTCGCACACAACAAGTGGACCCAGAAATCTGAGAGGAGCGAAAAAGTCATGGAATCCATAACAGTCAGGGTGGTCGATGATGATGACGGACCCATCGACGGTGAAAAGGTAAGCATTTTTCTCACGCACACGATAATGCCCCAAACCTGGCTCGAGGCGCGTACCGACGACGAAGGACGTGCGTATTTCGATTTTGACGATTGCATTTCTGTCGACATCTACGTCCGAGGTGAATGTCAGCTTGAAAGTATCACGGATGACGGCGGGGAAGTAACTGTCTCCGTGTGAGACTGTGAATACATTTACTGGCGTGGTAACTCGAGGCAGACCGGCGGGAGGGTCAACGAACCGCTACAAAATTCGGTGTTGAATTCGGCCGGAGGTTAAGAGGACCATTGGAGAGACTCGACCTGACATTCAACATCATGTCTTTTACTTTTGGCGGCTAGGGTATGGATCATCAACTCATCGTTCGCGAACGAAATGATTGTTGGGTAATGTAACCGAGTGGATCGCCGTCTGGGCGGCGGCTGGGCGAGGATCCTGATATTGGAGAAGTATCTGTGATTCGCCGCACGGATAACGCGAAGGGATGGTCCGCAAGTTAATTGATTGAATTGAAGTCTGAATGTAGTCACCCGGTCAAACTGTGACGTTAGGTGCTGAACCCACGCTCAAATTTGCAGTGGTATGAAAATAACGAAACCGCTCAAGAGGAATGAACTCGCTCCACCAGCTAGCCTTCCTCAGGAGAAACAGGAATTTGCGGCTATGTTCTTTATCGCTTACAGCGACATTGACGTGTGTATCAAGCGCGTTAATGAAGATCATACTGACTTTTGGAAGCGGTCCTTGTACCGCTCCTTCTTCTCGTTCGTGGAATTTACAGCGTTCCGTCTACGGTATCTATTGCTTGCTGGCCTTAAGGACCACACATTGACCGTATCTCCTGAAGAGACTTTGATATTGCAAGAACAAACTCCAGAGTTGAATGATAAGGGAAACGTCAAACTCAAAGCCAGGTTTTTCTCATTTGAGGCGTACCTTAGATTTACAATTGAAACCTATGCGAGGCATTTTGATATCAAGGGAGCCCAAAATTTTGACTCTGACGGCTGGGAAGCTATGAAGAAATCAGTGGTTGTGCGGAACCTGCTCACACATCCTAAAACTCTAGAACACCTATTTATTTCTGACAAAGAACTCGCGGACCTGAATACTGCGATCAACTGGTATTTCAAAATCATAAAGGAGCTAATATCCAATTGGAGTTGATTGATTCGCCCAACGCGGGAAGCGTGTTTCTCAATGGCTAAACAACGCTTCCGCGGTGCACCTTACCGCTTCCACTCTCGCGATGTTGGCACCCGAAGTGGCGTTTGTTCGTATGGGATTATTTGTGATGCCGCTTGGAATGGATCACGGGAAAGCCAAGCTTGGCAGCTTGGATTTTCTCACGTCTGACACCGTAAGGACTCAGATGGCTCTTGACTACTCTCATATTGAGACTGTCCGCGCGGGCGCGGCCCATTCTCAGGAAGGCAGCGCCGAGTTGCCGAAACTAGACCTCTGTGTGATGAATCCCCCGTTTGTTCGCAGCGTTGGGGGCAACCTACTTTTCGGCTCACTTCCAGACGAACGGGGCAGACTCCAAACAGAATTGAAGCGACGAGTGAAACAAATTGGTGCGAGTGCGACTGCGGGTCTTGGGAGTGTCTTCGTGGCGCTCGCCGATCGTTGGCTCAATCCAGAGGGACGACTGGCCTTCGTCTTGCCAGCGGCTTTAGCATCGGGAGAAGCTTGGGCGGATACGCGAGTGCTTATTGCGGTCAAGTATCATCTCGAAACCGTCGTTTCGAGTCACGATGCGGAGCGTCCCAACTTTTCAGAGAACACCGACCTTTCGGAACTACTATTCATTGCTAGAAAACTTAAACCTAAAGAAAAGGCCGGTCGCACTACCTACATCGGCTTGTGGCGAAACCCGCGGTCGATACACGAATCTATTGATCTCGCGTATCGAATTGTACAAGTAGGTGAAGCCGTGCCACTCGAGAGTTCCGGTATCACGAGCATTAGCGGCCCGAGTGGCAAACTTGCGGAAATAACTACCGCTCTGGCCGCTTCAGGCGAGCAGAATTGGACAGGCGCTCTGTTCGCTCAGACAGAACTGCTTCGGATATGTTTAGCGCTTGAACACGGTCAGCTTCGTTGGCCGTGGAACCGCGAAGTGACACCTCTTCCTCTATGTCGCTTAGATTCTCTCGGCGCACTTGGCCCAGATCGCAAGCGCATCCATGAAGGCTTCAAGGTCACTTCAGACGACTGGACTCCCTACCCAGCTTTTTGGGGACACGAGTCCGCGAATGTTCGGACGATCACCCAAAAGCCGAATGCACGCTTGTCTGTGTGGCTCGAATCACCACGCGGGCCAGATTATGGCCCTCACCTCTGGGAACGGGCGGGGAACATTCTCTTGGTCGAGCGGCTTCGTTCTAATACGCACCGAGTCATCGCAGTCGGCTTTGAAAAGGAAGTGCTAGGGAATACGTGGTGGGCGCTGAAGCCGCACGAACTTAACAAGCAGCAGGAGAAGGCACTTCTTCTATGGCTCAACAGCTCACTGGCTCTTCTCTTGGTATTCGGTCGTCGCGTCATTACTCAGGGTGCATGGATGCAGCTAAAGCAGCCAGCCTGGCAATCGATGCCAGTTCTTGATGTAACCAAGCTTTCAGCGAAGCAGCTCCACGAGTTTGAAACCACCTATGATTCCCTTGGAACGGAGGAACTACAGCCGCTTGCGCAACTGACGAAGGATGCCACCCGTTGTAGCATTGACGCCGCAATTAGTCGTGTCTTTAACCTTCCAGATCTCTTGTCCATCCGCGAACTTCTGGAACGCGAACCAGGTCTAAGTGCAAGAGACATCACGCCAAGGAAAATAATTATAGAGGATCAAGAGCAGGACGAAGCCTCACTCTTATTTCCTTGACGAAAACAATCAGCCTGCTACGCTAATTACTCACCAGCAGATTCCTCGACGTAAACCTCCACTTTTGGACTGTAGCGGATAATGTAGCGACTACCTGCATAGATGGAGCGTGACTGAGTAGCGGCCAACTGGCGAAACCCTTAATTTTGCTACTCGGTGACACTCAGTAACTGTGAGTGAAACCGTCGTTTTCGGATTATGAGTCTGCTGCTCTGGGCATTGGGGTGCTCGAATCGTCGGAGGCCAAGCTGCCGTGACCGCGCGTTGACCGTACTGAAAGGCGGACATGCGTGAGCTTGCGCGACTTTGCCCTACCGGTTCATCATATTCTCCCCCTTGGGTGAGTGCGGATAGGTAGCCCCGCAAGACCTGCCATGACCAAAAGAGCGGTCAGCACTTCAAAGAATTCACATTCCACTCAGTCACAGATCACTCATCTGGTTATTCCATTCGACGGCGTACTATATCCTTCCGTTCGCATTCCGTTAACGATAAGCCATCCTAGCTTTGTTCGTGCGGTGAATGAGGCATTCGCGACGAGCAAGGACATTTTTCTCATCCGTACCAGTCACCTAGTTAGCGAAGGTTCCGGATTGGATAGCCTTCTCGACGCGATAACCAAACTCCCCAAAATTGGAATACTGTGTCGTATCGAGCGGACTCGGAACCGAGACAACGGAGAGCTTGAGCTCTTGATTAATGGCCGCGAACGCGCCGTTGCCTCTGAATACGTTATTAAGGGCGAGGTTGTTGAGGCGCCAGTATTTCCTGACGTCTTACCGGAACTTGTTAGCGATGAAGAGGAGCAGCTTGTACAAGATATATTTAGACTATTTAAGGAACTTCGATGGCGTCTTCCGCGCCCTGAAGGCGGAGACGAATTGTTAATAGATACAGTTCGGCGAGAGAGTGCAGGTAGTGACCCTTCTGATTTTGCGGATTTTGTGGCGTTTGTTCTTTCTGTGACGAACAGAATTTCACCATTCGATCAACAAAGACTCCTGACAACATTCTCGGCCAAGAGGAGACTCCATCTCCTCAAGGAGGTGCTATTGCCTGAAGTTGAAAACGAGCAACTGGGAAGGTTGCTTAGAAAGCGGGTAAGACGTTTCGCAGCTAATGAGTTTCCGCACATCAAACGGTTAGCTGCGCTTTTTTACATCGCAGAGCGCAAGCATGTTTCTCTCAAGAACCTCCCAACTATCATGTCTGGGTTGTTGGGTCGTCCAATCAAAAGTAAGGAGGATGCAAAAGCAGCCTGTGAAGAACCGCAAGTTAGACAGCAGATCGATGATGTCTTAGCCGACGCGAAGGCGCGAAAGGAAATAGATACTCAGGCACATATGACACTTACGCGTCGCCAAAACTACGTCTTCCAACATCTCTTCGCTGCCCTTGATGTTGCTATCGCATCACTCTACTTGCAGGCACGCGTGCAAATTAAGCAAGAGATAAAGCAGGCCGTGGGAGAAGAATACGACCGTGAAGAGCGCCTCAAGAACAGAGACAGCGATCTAAGGCTATATAGAGAATGGGTATCCGAGAACCTAGGAATAGTAGAGGGTAGGCCTGAGGGCAGTAAGAACAAGCCGAAACCGCTTGATGAGATTGAAGCGGCAAGGAAAGCGCACGAAAAAGAAATATTGACAGCAATGTGCGAAATACTTAGAACCACGCGTGACGACGATGCGCTAAAGAAGCAAGCGGTGATTAAACAGCTAGGACGATCGCGCAGCACGGTTTACGGTTGGTTCCGAAAGGGACTTGATTTTGAGAGGTTGAAGGAAATTGCCCGCTTCATGTACAACGATAGCGCTGCATTTACCGAATGGAGCGAGAGCGGGAAAGGCTTCAAGAAGATGATGGACAAGGCGAAAGGGGAGTACGAGAAAAACGTCGGATAAGTATTTACCGGACACAATACGAGACGAGAATTAAGGGCACTGCGATAATCGCAGTGTTTTTTTGTGGCCTCCACAACAACGCATCGCAACGGCCTCCGTTGCGAAGTGAAAGCCGGAAAGATAGCGGAGTGGAGGCCGCTAGATTTCCGGCTTCAACTTTAGAACAGTTGAGACGACCGTTACGCCTAAATGCTCAGTAACTCGAATGAACTTCAGAGTATCGCTGCGGAATATGCCAGTCATGGGCTAGCCGTGATCCCTGCGCTGCCGAGAAGTAAGAAGCCCGCCGTGCCGTGGCGAGTTTTCGAGTGGGAGCCACCTACTCACGCCGAGCGGGACGAAATGTTTTCAAGAGGGGGCGGCCTTAACGTTGGTGTTATCTGCGGGGCGGCAAGTCAAAACCTAGCTGTCCTGGACGCGGAAACCGAGACCGCCTTCGCTGATGTGGTGAGCCGATATGAGAGTTTGGGCCTCGGAGATACTTGGATTGTTAAGACCAAACGTGGCGGTCATTTGTACCTATCACTCCCAGTGGCCGTAAGGCCGGTCAAAGGGCGTGACCTAGAGTTACGAGCGCAGGGTCAGTATGTTTTGGCGCCTCCATCGCTTCATCCGGATGGTCCACGATATGAGTTTCTCCAGCGTCCGTCTTCAATAGTCCGGGTTCCGTCTCTCTCGGCTATCGACTGGCTGAAACTGGAAGCCGCGCCGCGAAACCACTTCAGACATCTTCCCCGTAAAGCCAAGAGACTATTGCAAGGCCAGCAAACTGATCATTACCTCTCTCGCTCAGAGGCTGAACAAGCTATCGTTACCGTCTTAGTTAACGCACGTTTCGCATTCGACGAAGTCTTGGTGGTTTTCCGAAGGTATCCAGCGGCGGGAAAGTTCAACGAGCTATATCGACAAGACCAAACATGCGCGGTCAAGTGGTTGAAGCACTGTTTTGAACAAGCACGCGCGTGGTGTTTACAAGAATCTCCATCGCGAAAGTTGGCTCGTGAAATCCTGGCGCGCGCGCAGACCATGCGATGGACAGGCAGAACTGGAAGCTCTGACCGCGCCGTCCTTCTCGCGCACGCAACTCTTGCCCATCGAGCCGGCTCACCAACATACCACGCATCATCGAGGGATCTTGCTGAACTCGCTGGTTGTGAAAGAAAGACAGCTTCAAGAGCGAGCCAGAGACTCATTAGGAATGGCGTCGTGGAACTAATCAAGCCAAGTACGCACTTACTCGCTAACCGATATCAACTAACGAAGGTCAACCTAGAAGTGAGCGAATTGACCCCACTCACAACAACAACATGTGAGGGAGTGGGGCAAACTTCGTCTTATGAACTTCCCGACGCGTTCCGTCAGAGTGGCCTTGGTCGTGCGGCATTCGAGGTTCTGAATGCGCTGCAGGGGAATCCGCTTCCTGCAAAAGATGTTGCGCGGAAAACCGGGCGTCACGTCCAGACTGTGCGTAGAGCATTGGCGCAAATGAAGAACCTTGGCTTAGTAGAAAAGCTGAGCCGAACGTGGCGCGGAGCCGCAATAAGTGAAATAGACCTTGAGGCGCTCGCCACAACTCTCGGCACGAATGGAGCCAGGAAATGCCAGCGGGAAAAACATCAAGCGGAGCGCGTTCGTCATAGGATCTCGAGCGCGATATTGCTGCACAGCACGTGCCCCGCGAACTACACCAAAGGACTCTGAGTGTTGAGCCCAAAACCAAAGCTAGTACCCGACGATGACTCAGTGTTGAGAGCGCTAAGCGATGTTGCGCTTGAAATTCTGCGTGAACGGGATAAAACTGAGAGGGAGATCAAGGAACTACTGGAGCAAAACCAGGATCGAAAAGCTCTGCAATTGATGAGAAAGCATCTTGGGGTCGCACCTAGATTGAAGGTTTTGAAATGACGAAACGCGCCATCGAATTGGTTCGTGTCAGTACCGTGGGCCAAGCGTCCGACGATCATGCCTCAATTGAGTCCCAGCGGACGTTGAACAGTCGAACCGCCCAACAGTACGGGCTGGCAATTGTTCGCTCTATTGAAATGACCGGCGTTTCAGGCACTGCGGTTCTGTTAGCTCCCGAGATGCAGGAGATGATCCGGCTGATGGCCGATCCCGAGATCCACGGCGTTGTCGCACGTGAGTTTTCAAGATTGATGCGGCCGGAAAACTATGCTGACTACGCGTTGCTTCAAGTCTTTGTTGACACGCAAACAATTCTCTATCTTCCGGAAGGCCCGATAGACTTTGCTAGTACCGACGGGCGGCTAATGGGGACGCTGAAAGCTGCGATGGGCGGTGTCGAGCGAATGGAGATGCTTCGTAAGGCGTGGAACGCACGAGAAGAAAAGCGACGCCGGGGTGAGCTGGCCCAAGCTAGAATCTGTTTACCGTTTGGAGTCGATAACGATGGCAAGGATCGGTGGTGGTTCACACCGGACGCTGAACGAGTCCGTGAGGCTTTTAGGTTAGTGCTGGCGGGCGACACAAGCTATTTCTCGATAGGCAAACAGGTTGACATTGAGCCACATTCTCTCGCCTACATGCTCAAGAATCCAATCTATACCGGATGGAGGGTAATCGATAAGAAAAGGGACATGACCGCCGCTGGGAAGTATTTGACTAAGAACGGAAGACAGGGAGATCGAAGAAAGATTCTAAGGGCGCCAGATGAAGTGATCCGGGTTCAGGTGATCGATGAACCCTTAGTTTCACGAGAAGATTTCGATCTTGTTCAGAGGATTTTGGGTATGAAACAGTCGTTTCACTGGCGCACGTCGGCGAACTATAAACAGAGATTCACTTACAACGGCTACCTCGATTGCGTCTGTCAAAGCCGCGTTTATACGAAGTATCGCAGAGATGATTACTACATCTGCAAGAACGGGTGCGGAGCGAAGTATATGAGGCGTGACAAGCTTGATCCTTATCTTGATCGAATCTTCGCGAGGCACCTGAGCAGCGAAACGTTTCTCAGGCGCATAGCGCGGGCAAAGAAAAAGCCTCAGACAAACATCGAGCAGATCAGGAAACAGATCGATGCTTTAGCCGGTAAGCGGGAAAGAGTTCTAGATGCGTACTTCGAGGGTGTGATAAGCGGGACCGAGCGCGACAAAAAGATGGCGAAGATCGAGGGGGAGAAACAAGTCTTCTCGGATCTACTTGCCCGCGAAGAACCCGCACGGCAAATTGACGTTGAGACATTGACCCGACAGTTCAAGGTGTTTCGGCAATTCGATCTACTGAGTCGCGACCAAAAACGTAGATTATTGAACACGATAACGCCTCGAATCGTCGTCGCAAACTACCAAGTCGAAGGAATGTTCTGCGCTACTGGCGGAAGCCCTATGGACAGGGATTCATTGCTGCCGCGAGCATAAAGGAGGCCGGAAAAGTCAGAGACATGGCCGCGCGACTGATCGTAACTTTTTGATCTTCCAGAGGTTGTCGAAGGACTTCGAGAACGCTGCGATCGAATTCCGGCAACTCGTCGAGAAACAAAACGCCCTGATGCGCCAGAGAAACTTCACCGGGACGCGGGACGGCGCCGCCGCCAATCAGACCCGCGTCGCTGATTGTGTGATGAGGCGAGCGGAATGGCCTTTCCGTGACCAGCCCGGCGCTGCCGGTCAATCCGGCGACGGAATGAATTTTGGTGAGCTCGAGCGCGGCTTCGAATTCGAGGGGCGGCAAAATCGTCGGCAGGCGTTTCGCCAGCATCGTTTTGCCTGAGCCCGGCGGGCCAATCAGCAGAATGTTATGGCCGCCGGCCGTCGCTACTTCCAAAGCTCGCTTAGCCGCCTGCTGACCGCGCACCTCGCGAAAATCAACCGCATATCGCTCGTCATGGATCAGGAGATCCGCGGGATCCACCCGAATTGGCTCAGGCGGATTGTCGGATCGAATCGCGGCGATCATCTCGACCGCGTTTCTCAGATCCGCGACGGCATAGACGTTCACACCGGAAACCACGGCTGCCTCTTTAGCATTGACGTCGGGAAGTAGCAAATGTTTTGTTTGCGACTGGCGCGCTCGCAGCGCGATCGGCAAAGCGCCGCGGATCGCCCGCACCCGTCCATCAAGCGACAGCTCGCCGACGGAAAGAATGTCAATCAGATGTTCAGCCTCGCCCAGATCTCCATTCGCGCCAAGAATGCCGAGCGCGATTGGGAGATCAAAGCTCGCCCCTTCCTTGCGCACGTCCGCGGGCGCGAGATTGATCGTGGTTTTATGAAACGGGAAGAAGAATGCGCTGTTGTTGATGGCCGCGCGGATGCGTTCGCGCGATTCGCGGACAGCGAGATCCGGTAATCCCACAATGATTACCGAAGATGGATTGTCCGTTTCGTTACGAACGGGAGTGAGATCGACTTCGACGTCTACCAGATTGGCATCGATGCCATAGACGGCAGCGGATTGGGTGCGGAAGAGCATGGGAGTTCGAAACCGCAGATTCAGAGTGTCAGTGATTGTAGAGCGTCACATAAGCCGGCAAAACTGAAATCTACCTCACGAAAACAAACTGAGCGCGCCTGTGAAAGCGCGCTCGGCTAATTCTTCAGCGCTCGGTCAGAGGCGAACGCTCTCAAGTTCCTGAGTATTAACGGCGTCTCGAGTTTGACGGCGCGGCAGTGCTGCTCGCCGAAGTTCCCGGCAAGCGAATTTCCTGGCCGGCTTGCAACTCGACATTTGGGGCAATGCCGTTCAGTCTTGCTAACTCATCGACAGAAAGTTTGTGCGCCGCGGCAATGCTGGCAATGGTATCGCCCTTGCGAGCGCGTACTCTGGTCAGGCTCGCGGCAGTCGTAGTATCCGCCGGCGTAGCGGCGCGCCGCCAATTGGTCAAGCGCACGCTGCTGCCGGGAACGACCAGCTTGTTTGCCGACTTAAGATCGATGCCGGCGTTCATGGCCTGCAAAGTCGCGACATTCACGCCCGTGCGATTTGCCACTGATTGAAGTTCTTCACCGGGAGCCACGGAGACGATGCGCACCGAATCGCGACGCTCAGCGGGAATTCGCTTCAGTACCGAAGCGAGCTGCTTCGACTTGCCCGCCGGGACGCGGACCATGTAGGGCTCGCCGCGCGGAGTCGTGTCGCGCCTGAGCTCGGGGTTCAGCGTCTGGATGATGTCGACGCTGGTATCAGTGGCGTCCGCGATCAATTTTAAACTGGTGGGGCCGGCAATTTCGTAACGTTCGTAGGTCCACGGCACTTCCGGTCGGATTCCGTGGAAGCCATATTTTTCCGGATTCTTCGCGATCAAAATGGTGGCCAAAATATTCGGCACATAATCGCGAGTTTGCTGGACGATGTAGGGATAGATACTCCAGAAATTGGCGACGCCTGCGTGCGCGATTGCTCGATCTATCGAGCCGTTGTTATAGGCCGCCAACGCCAACTCCCAGTTACCGTTGTAATGCTTACCCAACGCCTTCAGCAGACGCGCAGAAGCGTGGGTGGCCTGCTCAATACTATTTCTTTCATCGATCCACGCTGTTTGGCGCAGGCCATAAGTCCTGCCCGTCGCGGGAACAAACTGCCATAAGCCGGAGGCTGCGGCAGATGAATAAGCTTTGGTATTCCAACCGCTTTCGATTTGACCCAGCCAGGCTAGATCTTCCGGCACGCCTTCCTGGCGGAAAACTTCACGGGCCATCTTCATAAATCGGCCCGATCGACGCAGCCCGGATTCCATATCTCGGCGACCGCGACCCTGGTAATAGTTAATAAACTGCTGAATCAGCGGATTGATGGTGAACTTGAAATCGAGCGCGTTCTTGGCTTCTTCAAGCGTGGCCAGCTGTTCGCCCGAAACCTGCTTCTCTTCTTCAGTCAGGATCAGTTTGCTGAGCGGATCAAGAGGCGAAGGTTCAAAACCCTGTTGGCGGAAACCAATCTGAGGTTGCTTTGGCGCCTGCGCCTGAGCGACTTCAACCTTCTCGGCCCTGGGATTGGGTGCGCCCTGCGCCACCACCGGAATAATGTTTTGCTGCGTCTGCTGGATTACCGGAACTTCTTCACGATAAATCTTTTCGACCAGCTCGAGATAGAAGGTTTGCAACCGCTGGTTCGCGCGTACGTCGAGTCCCGATTGCAAGATGGCATCAACCGCTTTATCAAACTCATCACGGGCCTGCTCGCGCTTGTTGTCTTCGAGATTCAGCTTGCCGCGGCGAAAGTGGTCATTAGCTCGCTCAATGATCTGCTCGACCTGAGGCTCAGCCTTTTGAATTTCGTTTGGGATCTCGCGAGCTGAAGAGCCGCTCGGAATCTGCGCCTGGATGATAGCGGGAAAGCAAAGTGCGGCGACTGCGAGCAATGCGCGCAAGTTGAATCGGGGGACATTACTGGTCATCAATCGTTGTTCTCCTCTGGTAAAGCGTCGGGCGAATCCACGACTGCGACTTCCCTGAAGAGTCGCGCTGCGGCATTCACTACTGGTAAAACATTACTGAAACTCAAAAAGTTCCGCTTTTTAGCGGTCCGCTTAGCAGGTTCGGGCTGCGAACCGCAACAGTAGCGGAGGTTATCACATGGGTTTTGGCCTAGTCAATCCATTCAACTTTCTGTTTTGCGTGCAAAATGCTGCGGGTTTATCAATATCCTGCCGCTGACTTTCCTGCTTATCCGGCGATCATCACAGATTCATGAAAAGTAAGAGCGCAATGAGCGGCGGCGCCAGGATTAAGAGCAGCAACAATAGCCAGATTAGGATGCGTCTGAGAGTTTCCGGTTGCTTATCATCTCGCTGGCTGGCCATTGATAGTAAAAGCGCCAATTTATCCGCTCACTTAAGCCCATCACGGACAGAGCGAACGCTCAGATTAGCGCTTCGTCGTCCGCCGGCCGCCTGTGGCAAGCGATTCGGCCGGGTACCTGCGGTTACAGGCACAGTAACCTTCTCTTTCAAAGCTTCGCGAAATACCTGGCGTACATTGTCGACGAAAACAAATCGAATGTGCTTGATCGGCTCCTTGGGAACGTCGTCCAGGTCGCGCCGGTTTTGGGCCGGCACGATAATGGTCGATACCCGGGCGCGCAAGGCCGCTAAAACCTTTTCCTTAATACCGCCGACCGGCAGCACATTTCCACGCAAGGTAATCTCCCCGGTCATGGCAACATCTTTCCGCACCGGTCGCTGCGCCAGGGTTGAAACCATTGCCGTAGCCATGGTGATTCCCGCCGACGGGCCATCCTTAGGAATCGCGCCTTCGGGAATGTGAACGTGAACATCGTAATTATTGAAATCCTCCGGATCGATTTCGAGCTCTTTGGCGCGCGACTTGGCGTACGAATAGGCAGCCTGAGCTGACTCTCGCATGACTTCGCCGAGCTGTCCGGTCATCATCAGATTGCCTTTTCCGCGCATGCGCATTGCTTCGATGAAAAGAACGTCGCCGCCTACTGCGGTCCACGCCAGGCCGGTGGCGACGCCAATCTGATCCTTCTTGAGAACTTCTTCCGGAATCACCTTTGGCGCGCCCAGAAACTCGTGCAAGTTTTTCTGCGAGACGCGCACTGCGCCTTTGCGTCCTTCGGCGATGCGGCGGGCGATCTTACGGCAAATGGATCCAATCTCGCGCTCGAGTTGCCGCAGGCCCGCTTCCTGGGTGTAACGTTGAATGATCGAAAGCAGTCCGGTGCGCGAAATGTTAACGTCTCGCGCGCTGATGCCGTTTTCTTCCATCTGCTTTGGCAGCAAATGACGGCGCGCAATTTCGAGTTTTTCTTCTTCCGTATAACCTGACAGCCGGATCACTTCCATGCGATCGCGCAGCGCGGGCTGCACGGTATCGAGAATGTTTGCTGTCGTCATAAAAATGACGTTGGAGAGATCAAACGTGACGCCGAGATAGTTGTCACGGAAGCTGTTGTTCTGCTCCGGATCCAGCACTTCAAGCAGCGCCGAAGAAGGATCGCCACGAAAGTCAGCGCCCACTTTGTCGATCTCATCAAGCATGATTAGCGGATTATTTGTGCCCGCCTGCTGAATCGCCTGGATGATTCGCCCCGGCATCGCGCCCACGTAAGTGCGGCGATGACCGCGGATCTCGGCTTCATCATGCACGCCGCCCAGCGACAAGCGAATGAATTTGCGGCCCAGCGCGCGCGCAATCGATCGGCCCAGACTGGTTTTGCCGACTCCGGGAGGGCCGACCAGGCAGAGGATCGGGCCCTTCGGTTTTTCTTTCAGCTTGCGCACAGCCAGCGCTTCCAGGATTCGCTCCTTTACTTTTTCCAGCGCGTAATGATCTTCATTCAGGATGCGTTCGGCCTTGTGAAGATCCAGACTGTCCTTTGAAGACTTCGACCACGGCAGTTCGGTGATCATTTCCATCCAGCTGCGCAAGGTACCGGTTTCAGCAGCGTCAGGATGCATACGCTCGAGTTTTTTCAATTGCCGCAGGGCTTCGTCTTCGGCGGGCTTTGGCATTTTGGCCGCTTCGATCTTCTCGCGGAATTGCGCGATTTCTTCAGCCAATTCGTTCCCTTCACCCAACTCGCCCTGGATCGCCTTCATTTGCTGGCGGAGATAAAACTCGCGTTGCGAGCGATCGATGTCGGCGCGTGCCTGGGTGTTGATTTCCTGCTGAACGGTGAGCACTTCGATTTCCTTGTTCAGCAACTCGTTCACCCGCCGCAGGCGACTAGTAGTATCGGCAATCTCCAGAACCGACTGGGCGTCCTCAACCTTCAGTTCGAGGTTCGAAGCCGATAGATCGGAGAGGCGGCCGGCGTCATCAAGATTAGCGATGATCGCCATGACCTCCGGCGAAATGTTCTTGCCGAGACTCGCGGCTTTTTCCATCGAAGCGCGCACATTGCGGACCAGCGCCTCGACTTCCAGCGAACGCTCCGGCGCCATTACTTCCTGCATGGGGTGCAGCCGTGCGCGCAGATAATTGCCTTCGGCATTGACCGACTCGATGTTGGCGCGCGAAATGCCCTGGACCAAAATGCGGATCCGGCCGTCGGGCAACTTGAGCATGCGCATGATCACCGCGACTGTACCGACGGTGTAAAGATCTTCCTGCTGCGGTTCCTCCTTATCGAGGTCCTTCTGACAGGCGAGCAGGATCATGCGGCTCTCGCCCAGGGCCTCGTCGACCGCGCGGATCGATCTTTCGCGCGAAACAAACAGCGGGACGATCATGAATGGATAGATGACAATGTCGCGCAACGGCAGGAGCGGCAATTCCGGAGGAATCTGCAGCTGCTGGTCGAGGTCGCTCGGCTCCATCGCCATCGGTTCGGAACTTTGCTTGTCTGTTTCGGATTCAGCCATTGCTTATCCTATCCACTGTATTAAGACGGTTGTTTCTTAGCGTCGGTTTCCTTGATTGGTATTTTGAACTCGGCACCGCGGCGATCCTTTATTTTTGGAATATGAATTAGCAATACTCCATCTTTCAATTCTGCGGCTGCGTCTTTTACACAAATCGACCACCTGACCGGCACGACCCGATTAAACCGCCCGTAGCTGCGTTCCGAACACAGGTGCGAAACGTTACGCAAGCGCGATTTGATCGGTTTTTTCTCTCCCGCGACGCGCAGTTGGGTACTGGTCAGTCCTAATTTGATTTGATCGGCTCGGACACCAGGCAACTCAACCCGAACGCAAATCTTGTCGGCGTTTTCGCAGATGTCTATGGCTGGTGCCCACGAACCGGCGGCCAGTGGGGTCTCTGCCTCGACAGCCTCTTCCAAAGCCGAGAATAAGCGGGCGATACGCTCAGTCAGCCGTTTTAATTCGAGCCGTTCAAGCCCCGCCGATCCAACCACTTTTATCATTTCAATTTCCCAGGCACGTTGCTGAAACTCAGGAGTTTGCTCACGAAACTCGTTTCGTCGCGCCACTCGCTCGGGCCCTGACCAGATTCTTCAGCTCATGCATGAATTCCGAGACGTCTTCAAATTCAAGATATACGGAAGCAAATCGCACGTAGGCGACCTTATCCAATTCTTTCAAACGGCGCATGATCATTTCGCCGATTTTTGTAGTCGGCCGTTCGCGCTCGGGCGACTCCTGCACGTATTTCTCGATCGCGTTTACGATCCCATCAAGTTTCGACGGGGGGATCGGCCGTTTCTCGCAAGCTCGCAGCAGGCCGGCCATGACTTTGTTTCGATCGAAAGTCTCGCGGCGCCCATCTTTCTTGATCACCATGTAGGGGATCTCGTCGATGCGTTCGTACGAAGTGAATCGCCGTTCGCATTTCAGGCACTCGCGCCGCCGTCTAATTGCTTCGCCTTCGCGCGATTCGCGCGAATCGACGACCTTGTCTTCGAGAAAGCCACAGAATGGACACTTCATATCAACCTCACATTAGGTATGCTCAATCGCTCGCCGGAATGATCCCGGGTTTCTGGCCGGCGCCGGCCGGAATAATCTGTTCGTCTTCGACCGCATGCTCGACCGCCTCAGCCGAAATGAGGGCGCGCAACCGGGCATAGTTCACATCGCCACGCAGGAAATAGAAGAATCCGAAAAGCGCCGCCGGACCAAAGTCAACCAAATGCAAGACGATCGCGACGGCGGCGGCCTGTTCACGGACAACTCCAAGCAGCACCAGAGCAGCTGCGGTTACCGCATGAAATGCGCCGGCGGCGCCTCCCGGTGTTGGAATGGCTGAGCCAACCATCGACCAACCCAAAACAAAAAGCGCGTGCGTCACGCCGAATTGCAAACCGAACGCGCGAAAGACGAGTAAGTTCGCTGCCGCAACCGAGAACCACATGATCAATGACCAGCCGACCGTGGTCGCCAGAGCGCGAGCGCTTGACAGCACAACTAACGCACCGGCGAGTTGATCCAGAGTGCTCAGGACGGCGCGTTTGAGTCGCCCCGGCACCCCCGGCCAGACGTCGAATTTCCGTTCGAGCCAGGCGATCACTGTCCGTGATCGACGCCGGAAAAGAACCAGCGCCAAAACGGCGAAACCCAGAACAATTAAGAAGGCCCATCCGACTTCACGCATATGCGAGAGGTCCGAAGCGGACATGCCCGATGGTCGAAACCACAAAAGATTCAAGGCAAAAATAAATACCACCGTAATTGAGTCGTACAATCGCTCAACCATGATCGTGACAAACGATGCTGCCGGCCTGACGCGCCGATCGCGCATCGGCAAAACTACCGGCCGCACGACTTCGCCCGCGCGACCAATCAACAGCACGGCGCCAAAGCCGACGGTTGTCGCAATCCAAATTTGGCTGAGTTTGGCGGGAGTTAACGGAGCAAGCAGCGCCCGCCAGCGAACAGCTCGCCAAAAATACGCGATCGCGATCACGATTGCGGCAAGGGCAATCAAACGCCAGTCAGACTGCTTAACCGCTGCCTTGACCTGCTTCCAATCAAGCTTGCGGCCAAACCACCAGACAATTCCGACGGCAAGCAGCAGGAGCGCAGTAAATTCCAAATATTTCCGGTACTTTGCCAAGATCACAAGGGCTGACTATTATTCAGGTCAGACGCAAATAGTTGACTCAATAGAACGTTGACCACAAGATATGGGGTGGCGCGGTTAGGCTACAACAGTTCTTCTCGCCACGCAACGAAGATCAATTGCGTCAGTCGCCTGGATTTGAATTGCCCGATGGAACTTTACTGAGGCGCTCCTCGTAAACCGCTCCTGGCAGGGTAAACCCTCCTGTTAATTTCAGTTCCACGAAAGGGCGAGGACTCAAATTGGGGGCCGCACGAAGCTTGGCTGTCACCGGAACTGAATTGGTTCGACGATGTCGCGCGGGCGACGGCGCGGCGTGGGAAGAGATTGTGCAGTCGTACTCGCGACGGATTTACAACCTCGCCTATCGATTTACCTCCCGAGCAGATACCGCCGAAGACCTGACCCAGGAAGTATTCATAAGGGTTTATCGTTCCCTTGATCAGTACAACCCCAAGCAGGGTGACCTGCAAAACTGGTTGATGCGGCTGGCGCGTAACTTGATTATTGACGACTACCGCAAGCGACAGCGCGCGCCGCAGGACACCGCCGCCGATGATCTGGAAGATCACACTTACCACCTGCGCGCCGCCGGCGGATCCGTGCAGCGCGAGATGGAACGGCGAGAACTTGGCGTACAGGTGCAGGCCGGCATCGATAAGCTTTCGCCCGACTTGCGGACTTGCGTAATTCTTCGGGATATCGAGGAGTTGAGCTATCAGGAGATCGTCGATCTCCTTAAAATACCGGAGGGCACGGTTAAATCGCGTATCAATCGTGGCCGAATTGAACTTGCGAAGATACTTCGACGTATGCGAGTAGTGGAGATGAACGCGTGAGAGCCTGCGGGCAGTGAGAAGGTTAAAGCGGAAGCGACCACGAGTACCGGGTGCGCCCGAGATCGTAAACAACGATATGCTTTGCAACGAATTTGAAGAAATCCTGACAGACTATCTTGACGGCGCGCTCGACGTGCAGGCACATCAGGAATTCGCTGAGCACGCCATGCGTTGTCCTGTCTGTCATGATCTGTTGAGCGATGTTAAGAACACGCTGGTCGCCTGTTCATCTTCGGAGGCTCCGACTGCTGATGCCGGTCTCGAGGCGCGCATCCTGCTCAAGACGATGCCGGAAACGGCATTGGCCTGCGCAGATTTTGAAAATTATCTGACGGATTATCTCGACGGTTTCCTGGCGGCGCCGCTTTATCACCGTTGGGAACGGCACGCGGCATTGTGCTCCGATTGCAGTGAACTACCAGGGCAGGTCGTGCGCGCGATCGGCGCCTGCTATACGTACAAACAGGAAGAATTGCCGTTCCCCGCCGGACTTGAGGCGCGCATTCTTCACGCCACGATAGGCAATGTGATATCGCGCGAGGTGAGGCCGCCGGCAACCGCCAGATTGATCGAATGGATTCGCGGCGTGCTTGATCCGATTGTTTCACCGCAACTGGCTTCCGTAGCGACGATGCTATTGGTGTCAATTTTTGTCCTGACGAATACCGTTTCCGCCGATGGCACAATCGGCGGCGTGTATCACGCCAGTCTGCAACTTGCCGAACGCACCGCGAACAGCGCCTCCAGGAACCCCGGAGTTAAGCAACTGGCCGGCAGCGTAAACGAACTGCTCGAAGGAGAAGGTACGAATAACGCGAATGATGGGAACAAGAATCAGAATCCGTCGAATAAGAACAGCGCGCCGCAAGACGCATCAGGCAAGGGAAAACAAAATCAGCGAAACTCGCAATCGAGCAATCGTTGAGAAAGCCCACGCGTAGGCAAGAGCGCTTTTGAGACTTGACACTTTATCAATGAACTGCGCATTTCATACCAGGAATCCAGCCGTTGTCCAATGTAATCAGTGTGGACGGGCGCTCTGCCCCGCGTGCGATCATCGCATTCGCGGCTTTCCGTTTTGCCAGGATTGCATCATTGCAGGCGTTGAATTACTTCGCCATCAGCAGTCACGGTTAACCGGCAACCAGGTGGTACGTCGCAAGACGTCCCCCTTCATCGCGACCTTTCTTTCATTTTTTGTTCCAGGTCTTGGCGCCGCTTATAACGGGCAAACTTCGAAGGCGATAGTTCATTTTGCAATTTTCGCGAGTTTCTTTCAGATGGCCGTGATTACGGACGGCATCAGCTTCTTCGTTCTCGGGGTGTTTGGCACCTGGTTATTCGCGGCGGTAGATGCCTGCAGAACGGCCCAGCTCATACGCGCCGGCCTGGCGCCCGATGCTGAAGAAGACGCTATCACTCGTCAACTGTACGGCAATCCTTTGGCGTGGGGCGTGACCCTGATCGTCCTGGGAACGATGTTTCTTTCACATACTTTGTTGGGTTTGCAATTTCCCATGCGGCGGGCGCTGCCGGTTGCTCTGGTCATCCTGGGCGCATACATCTTGTTTGATTATCTGAAACGTCATCGCCGGCGCGAGGAAATGCGCCTTTTTGATGTTAACAGTCCGCCACCCTCTGTGGTTACGAGTAATCCGCTGATGAACAACCGGTTTGGCACGGGCGAGTTTGTGACGCAGGTGCCTCCACGACAATTAGGGTCGTCCGGGTTTCAATCGCGGTAGATATAGGACCGCTTGCGATCGCGAGGGGTAGGCGTGGGACTTGATATTTAGGCTGAATAAGTAAGAGGTAACTTTCATGTCAATACTAGCAGCACTTGGTCGGGGTGGCGCGGTCATCGCACTTATTCTCTTAGTCGTGGCGCTGCTCAAGCAGTTGATCATGCTGGTCGGTTTTCTGCTCGCTCTCGTCAAATTTGCCATCATCATTGCCTTCGTCGCGCTGATTGCCATGATTGGGCTCGCCATCTGGCGTTCTCGAACCCGGGAAAAAGCCGAAATGAACGAGTCCTGATCTCAACAAAGATCTGATTTGCCACCGGTATTCCATACACTGCACGCTGTTTCTCCGTTTGCCTTCTCCTTCCTCGTGTGGTAGGGTTCGCGCTCTAGCAGCATCCGTGATCCGAATCTGAGTCTAGGTGCTACGTAAACCCGGCGATTCAGATCGATATCAGCTGCTGGTCTTCAAGCAGGGTTAGATCTTCGGCAGGTTCTTAACTTAAGGCCTCGCAAAAATTAGGTTTTCAGTCGCCTTCGTGGCGTCTGTTACTTTCGCGGTCATGATGCGGCCCCTTCGCGCCAGCGTACGGGTTGTGACCGCCAGGAGCAGAATGATGACCCGGGACGATACTTTTTCCGCTTTCTTTGTCACCCGCACATCCAAATCAAGAGCCATAATCCGGCGCGTTTACGTGCACAAGCGATGGATGAAATTCTACGTCATTGCTCTGTTCGCCGTTATCTGCGGTTTAGTTTACGGATTCTATGGTTTGACTCAGCAGGCCAGGCACTTGCGAATCGAGCACGAGAATGAACGACTGCGTGCTGAGACCGAAAGGCAGCGTCAGGAACTGCAAAATCTTAATAATCGAGTCAACGCCGTCGAGGATACCTCACGGAAGCTGGCAGAAATCTCCGGCGTTCCCGACGATCAGGTTGTGCATGGCCAGGGCGGTCCCGCGCGCCCGGTTGACAGCGCCGCGGCGCTGACTGCATTAGATCTGAAAACGGAGAAGCTGGAACGCGAATTAAGAATGTACGAAGGCTTTCTCCGCGAGCATGGGATGACTCCATCAATCTGGCCGGTGGTGGGAAAACTGGAAAGCGGTTTCGGAGGCCGCCGCAATCCTTTTGGCGGCCGGGGCTTCGAATATCATGAAGGTCAGGATATCGATGCGGCCTATGGCACGCCGGTCCAGGTTGCCGCGACCGGAAGAGTTACCGTCGCCGGAGGGCAGAGAGGTTACGGCAAAGTTGTTTACGTCGATCACGGCGGCGGTTTGTCGACGCGTTACGGGCACCTGTCGGAGATAGACGTCACAGTTGGCCAGGCTTTGACGCGCGGACAAATGATCGGGCTCGTCGGATCGACCGGCCGGTCGACAGGCCCGCACCTTCATTACGAAGTGCGAATTAACAATCAACCTGTCGATCCTCGGATGTACCTGCCCGGATCAGACAAGTAATTCCGCGTGCTCAGTGTTCTCCGTGCCTCCTGTGGTGAATTCCTGCTGGCACAATCTCACCACTTCTTACACGGAGCTCCCAGAGAAGAAGCAAAAAACGGAAAGTGCCTGCCTCCTCGCCTGCTTTCAGAAGACTTAACCGTCTGGTAACATCACGAATTCGCGATCTCAATCAGTAATAGGAAGAAAGACTTAATGACTTCAAAATATTCCCGACGCAGTGCGCTACTACTGTCGGTTTTGCTCTTTGTCAGCCTGTTTTCGTTTTCAGCGTTAGCGGACGAAGGCATGTTCTTACCGGATACGCTCAACCAGCTGCCGCTTAAGAAACTTAACCAGCGCGGACTGAAGATCCCGATCACCGATCTCTACAATCCAAGCGGTCCGTCAATCAAGGACGCCGTCGTCACGGTGGCGTTTGGACCGGGTTATGGAACCGGCGAATTCGTCTCAGCAGAAGGCCTGGTCCTTACCAATCATCACGTAGCTTTCGACGCCCTCGTTTCCGCATCCGATCCGGCAAAGGATTACGCGACCAATGGCTATACGGCCCACAATCGCAGCGATGAATTACCCGCGAAGGGCTACACAATCTCGATTACCCAGGATCTAAAAGATGTCACTGCCGATGTGTTAAAGGGCGTCGCCGATACGATGTCGCCACCGGAGCGCAACGTCGCGATTCAGCGCAATTCGGCGGCCGTAAGAAACGGCAATACCAAGCCTGCCGACGGGATAACGGCGACGGTTCTGCCGCTCAATGAAGGCCAGGCCTATTATCTTTTCACGACGTTTACGTTGAATGACGTCCGCATTGTTTATGCGCCACCAAAGAATATCGGGTTCTTTGGCGGCGATCCGGATAATTTCGAATGGCCGCGCCATGATGGTGATTTCACCTTCCTCCGGGCTTATGTCGGCGCCGATGGCAAGCCGGCTGCGTATTCGACCAGCAACGTGCCATTCAAGCCAAAGAAGTTCATGACATTGTCGATGGGCGGCGTGAAGGAAAATGAGTTTGTAATGGTCATGGGATATCCCGGCTCGACGCGTCGCTATCGTGAAAGTTATTCAGTCGCTTACAACCAGGACGTCTTCATGCCATTCTTGATCGATGCCTTTAACAAACAAATTGAAGTTCTGCAGAACCTCGGAAAGAACAACCGCGAGCTTCAGATCAAGCTGCAAAGCAGGATCTTTGAAATTAGCAACACGCTGAAAGATTTCGAGGGATCGGTCGTGGCGATGCGCCGCGCGGGCATCGTCGATCAAAAGCGCGGTGATGAAGCGGCGTTTACGCGTTGGCTAAACGAGACTCCTGAGCGCAAAGCAAAATACGGCGATGTGTTGCCGTCGCTGCAAAAAGCTTACGCAGAGTTACTAAAGAGTCAGCCTCGCGATCTTCTGGTCCAACAACTTGGATCGCTAAGCGATCTATTTGAAATCGCGCCGCTCATCCCAATTGCTGCGGCCGACAAAGAAAAGCCGGAAGCTCAGCACAATCCAAATATTGCCTTGGCGGTTCAGCGCGCGCGCGCCGCGCTGCCACAAATATTCGCCGACCGCAGCATCGCCACCGAGCGCGAGCTCCTGGCGTTCTATCTACGAAAGGCAGCCGAACTTCCCGCGGGCCAGAAGATTGAGGCGGTCGAGAAACGCTTTGGCAACCTGACCGGTGAGGCCCGGGTCCGCGCGGAAGAAGATTTCACGCGCGCGGCGATTGAAAGCAAGAACTTTGCGTCGGCTCAAGTGGTGTCGGCGTTGTTCGACATGAGCGCGGCGCAAATTCAACAATTGAACGAACCGCTAATTTCGTTTGCCAGTGAAATCGATGACTTAGGGGATGAAGTGGCCGCACGCACGCGCGCCTTCAATACCGAAGTGGGCCGCTGGCGGCCTCTGCTCGTGCAGGGCATGACCGAAATGCACGGAACCAAACCTTACCCGGACGCTAATCGGACGCTGCGATTCACCTACGGCGAAGTAAAGGGTTACGTGCCCCACGATGCCGCTGTGTATCAACCATTCACCAATCTCTCAGGGGTGATCGAAAAAGATACCGGTCGTGAGCCATTCGACGTGCCTGAGAAACTCAAGCAGCTTTACCGAACACATGACTTTGGCCCGTACGCAACGTCGGATGGAAGAAATGTGCCCGTCGATTTTCTTTCCACTACGGACATCATCGGCGGCAACTCGGGCTCGCCGATCATGAATGGCCGCGGCGAACAGGTCGGGATTATTTTCGACGGGAACTACGAAGGGCTCGGGAACGATTTCTTTTACAACGACGCCAAGGGTCGGGCCATCGCGGTTGATATTCGTTACGTCCTCTTTGTAACTGACAAATTCGGTGGCGCGGGCTATATCTTCAAGGAAATGGATATCAAGAACGCATCGGCCGGATTGCGACGGGCGGCCTGAACGTGGTAGCCAGAAATACAGCAAGTGCGCCGGAAATGCTGAAATTGTGTGGATTTTGGGCCCTCAGTGCCTTTTCTCTTGACAGCCCGAAACGGCATCGTTTAGCATGCGCCGACGTTTTCAATCAGTGCTCGACCTGCACGCCAAGTGGTCTTCGGCATTTCGATTTGCAAGCGCGACAAATGAATGAGTTTTAGTTTTCCCCCCGGTAAGTTGGTGCACGACGTTATCGC
>WNGQ01007757.1_pt1 | contig 36909 bp, 26 predicted proteins | sample 5407661 | NCBI WGS metagenome assembly WNGQ01 (sample SAMN13153382, study PRJNA577476) | soil metagenome | isolation source: 60 cm soil or saprolite under Garry oak tree replicate 2 | place: USA:California | collected 2016-06-15 | reverse complement strand
CAGTGCCGTGGTGAACGCAACTACGGTGCGTGAGCTTCCGCTCAACGGACGCAGCTGGACCGACTTGGCAGCTCTACAGCCTGGCGTTGATACCATCCAGACTCAGCCGTCGTTCACGGTGGGCGCGGATCGTGGCAATCGCGGTTTCGGTCAGCAGTTGACCATCTCCGGCGCTCGTCCACAACAAAACAATTATCGTCTGGATGGCGTTAGCCTTAACGATTACGCGAATGGAGCGCCCGGTAGCGTTCTGGGTGGAAGCCTGGGAGTCGATGCGATTCAGGAATTTTCTGTGCTTACGAGCAACTACTCAGCAGAGTACGGGAAGACTTCCGGCGGAGTGGTCAACGCGGTTACCCGCTCTGGGACGAACAATTTCCACGGAAGTGCCTACGAGTTCCTGCGGAACAGCGCGCTCGACGCTAGAAACTTTTTCGACGGGCCCACGATTCCGCCGTTCAAGCGCAACCAATTCGGCGGCGCGATTGGTGGACCCATCATTAAGAATCGTACGTTTTTCTTTGCCGACTTCGAAGGCATTCGACAATCAAAGGGCATCTCATATTTGACTACTGTACCGTCCCCTGCGGCACGGGCCGGGCTGCTATGTTCGATTCCACAAGGCCCACCTAACCCTTGCACAACCACTCAGCTGCCAGTCGGCGCGAATACAGATGCCAACGGCGTGGACCTTGCAGCAGCGGCATATCTGCCCTTCTTTCACATGCCCAACGGAGACATCATCGGAAACGGAGACATTGGGCAATACACCTTCGCTGGTCAGCAGGTCGTCAACGAGAATTTTCTTACAGCCCGCATCGATCACAAATTCACGGACAAGGATGCTCTTTTTGGCACCTACGTATTCGACCGAACGCCTTACTCAGCTCCGGATGGAGTAAATGATGTCCTGCTCGGCAACCTGTCGGCAAGACAAATTTTCGCACTGGAGGAGACACACATTTTCAGTACGGGCTTCGCGAATTCGGTGCGCCTTGGGTACAACCACGAGACCGTTAACAACAATGAAGGCCTGGCGGCGATTAATCCGTTGGCAACCGATACGGCTCTCGGCATTTTCGCGGGCAGGACTTCGACTCAGGTCTTCATCTCCGGGGTTACACCCTTTTTAGGTGGAGTGGGCGGAGAATCCACGTATTTTTACCGGTGGAATTCATTCCAGCTCTATGACGACGCTTTTATCACGAAGGGTACCCATACCATCAAATTCGGCTTCGCGGTCGAACCCATGCGGCTCAACATCCGAGCCCTCTCCGATCCCAATGGAATTTTTAAGTTTGGGTCGTTGAGCGAGTTTGATGACAATGGAAACTTCGTCCGCAGCACCTTCCTGCAGAATATTCCCAGTAGATTTCAAGGAGGCATCGCCAGCAGTCTTTCACCGCGCAATCTTCGCACAACCCTGTTTGGTGTTTACGTGCAGGATGATTGGCGATTGCGACCCGGCCTGACGCTTAATCTGGGTCTGCGTTATGAGATGAACACCATGCTGACTGAGGCCAGTGGCAAGCTCTCCAACTTAAGGAACATCACGGATGCCACACCCCATCTCGGCGACCCGTTTTTCAACAATCCCACGCTGAAGAATTTTGAACCGCGCATCGGTTTCGCCTGGGATCCCTTCAACAATGGCAAGACGGCAGTCCGAGGTGGCGTAGGAATGTTTGACGTTCTGCCGCTGCCTTATCAGTTCACCCTGCTCACCACGTTGGCAGCTCCCTTCTTCCAATACACTTCGATCAAAAATCCCGGGAATGGCACGTTCTTTTCGGGGATTACGTCCTTTCCAGCCAACAAATTGCGGGCAACATTTATCGAGCCTGACCCCAAACGAAATTACGTCACACAGTGGAACCTCAATGTGCAGCAGGAGCTTACCCCCAACTTAACCGGAATGATCGCGTATGTGGGATCGCGCGGTATACATCAGCCCTTCCGCGTGGATGATGCCAGGATGGTGCTACCGACCAAGACCTCCGCCGGATATGTTTGGCCATTTATTTCAGATCCGGCTGATCCCGACTTTGGCGCCGCCTTGGACCCGTTCAATACCAACTACGGCTCGATTCGAGGACTTTGGTACAAGGGGCACTCCTATTTTGATGCGCTGGAATTACAGATGGTCAAGCGCATGAGCCACGGCTTTCAGGTGCAAGGTGCATTTACGTGGGGAAAGAGCATAGACACCAGTTCGGCCACCATGGCGGGGGACGCGTTCGGCAACTCGATCTCCAGCCTCCATTGGTTCGATTTAAGCTTGGGGCGCGGACTGTCTGATTTCAATATCGGCCGCACCCTAGTGGTGAATGGCACATGGGAAGTCCCGTCACCTAAATCTTTGTCAGGACCAGCAAAATGGGCGCTGGATGGATGGCAGTTAGGCCTTATTTTTCAAGCCAGCGATGGCGTCCCCTTTACGCCCACTTGGGGCACCGGCGACGATCCGGCGAATACGGGCAGCAACGACGATTGGGCTTTCCCCAACCGGCTTGGCGGTTCGGGATGCAACACGCTCACGAATCTCGGCAATCCTGCCCACTACATTAAAACTGAGTGCTTCTCCGTTCCAACAGCACCTAACCTGGCCTTTTGGAATCAGTACTGCGACCCGCTCCCACCGAGCCTGGGGGGCACTCCGGTAGACCCAAATTCATTGTTGTGCTTCAACTTGCGCGGCAATGCCGGGCGCAATATTTTGATTGGTCCGGGCTTAACTAACGTGGACTTCTCCGTGTTCAAGAACAATTACATCAGGAGAATCTCGGAGAATTTTAACGTGCAGTTCCGCGCTGAGATTTTCAACATCCTCAACCATAGCAATTTCGCACCGCCAACCACGCCGGACAACACCGATATTTTCGACTCCACAGGGTCTCTAAGCGATGTGGCAGGTCAGCTATCACGAACCACAACTACGGCGCGGGAAGTGCAGTTCGCCGTGAAGATAATCTGGTAATCGACGATATGGTAGTCAAGGACACGCAACAAATTCCTCAGGAGAGAAGATGAAGAAAGCGTACATGATGTTTCTGGCCATCCTGCTTTTATTCACCATGGGTGCTGCGCCCGACAAGGGAAAACCACTTACGCTGATCCAGACCTTCAAGCTACCCGCGGAAATTAAGGGTAGGTTCGACCACTTCGGGATCGATCTCAAAGGTCATCGGCTTTTCGCTACTCCAGAGGATTATCACGCTCTCCTTGTTCTTGATTACCGAACCGGAAAAATACTTCAGACTGTACACGGTATCGAAAAACCGCATGCCGTGGTTTACCGCGACGACATTGATCGCATTTATGTGACTGACGGCGAAGCCGGCGTGGTTAGGATCATCGATGGGAAGACTTACAAGATCCTCAAAAGCGTTCCGCTCCAACTCGATGCTGACGCAATGAGCTACGACCCCGCAACCAAACTTCTCTATATTGTCAGCGGCGGCAAGGACGTCAAGATGTCTTATTCCACGTTGAGCGTCGTGGATTCGACAGCTGGAGAGAAACTTGCGGACATCAAAGTCGAAGGCGACACTCTGGAAGTCATGGCTCTCGAGAAGGCGAGCCCAAAGCTTTACCTTAACAACCGTGCCAAGAACGAAGTGCCGCTGATCGATCGCGAAAAGCGCACTATCCTAGAAACTTGGCCGGTCACTTTAGGAAAAATGAACGTGTCCATGGCGTACGATGAGGCGAATCATCGTCTCTTTGTAGGCTGTCGCAGTGGCCACATTGTGGTTTTTGATACTCAGACGGGCAAAGAACTACAAGCGCTGAAGATTGCGGAAGGTATTGATGACCTTCATTTCGACGTTCGCAGCAAGCTTCTAATTGCCGCCTGCGCAGCGGGAGAGGTCGACATCTATCAAGAAGTTGATCCCAATCACTATCAGTCGCTCGGGCAAATTCCATCCCGACCTGGCTCCAGAAACGGTCGGCTGGTGCCTGAACTGCATCGATACTTTTTGGCAGTTCCCGAGCATGAGGGCGCGAACGCTGAGATTCGGGTCTTCAGACTTCAGTGACGCTGGCGAGCTTAAGCTAACGTCGGGCCGTTGCCCGGAAGTTCGTTAGAGGGTCACAGTTCAGGGCTTACTGTTTCTCTGACGTGGCTGCAGCCAGTATTCGAGGTCTCATTACTTCATTTTCCCGGACGTCATCTCTGGCGATCTGAACAATGAAACGGCTGCCCTGACCCTCAACACTAACCACCCTGATCTCGGCATTGTGTGCACTGCAGATGGATTTCACAATGGCGAGACCCAGGCCGGCGCCTCCGGAATCCCGGGAACGTGCTTTGTCGGCACGATAGAATCTTTCGAAAACGTGGGGAAGAGCTTCCGCAGAAATCCCCACGCCGGTGTCTAAAACCTCCAGCAGTGCGCCCCCTTCGTTTGCACGGACAGCAATGGTTACCCGTCCGCCAGCGGGGGTGTACTTGATAGCATTGTCGGTAAGATTGACGATTACCTGCTTCAACCGCGCCTGATCCCCTTCGATCCAGACGTCCTGGCTGACGTCACAACGAAGCGAAACCGACTTCTCCTCTGCCAGAAGTCGCATCTGATCGGCGGTCGAACTGGCCAACTCGCCTAAATCGAGCCGAACTTTTTCAATACGTGCTTCACCCGCATCCAGGCGCGAAATGATGAGCAAGTTTTCCACGATCCTGGACAACCGGTGCGTCTCTTCCAGCGCACTCCCGATCTGGTCAACTATTTCGGCTGGAAGGCGTGGATGCTGCACGATTCCCTCCAGTTCTAACTGAAGGATGGTCAAGGGCGTCCGTAATTCGTGAGAAGCGTCGGCGGAGAAGCGCGCAATGTGCTGGAATGCATTTTCCAGGCCCGCAATCATGTGATTCAGGGAGATAGACAAACGTTCAAGCTCGTCTCCTGTCTTGATTACTGGCAAGCGCTCGCTCAGATTGGTGGAGGTTATACCTTCGGCGTGCCGGGTAATGTCCGCCACCGGGGTAAGAGATTTTCTCATTAGCCAATAACCACCCACTACTGCCAACGAAACGATCAACGGCATGTAAACAGCCAGCGTCTCTGACAATCCATGCAAAACATCTTCGATTCGTCGATCAGATAACCCACTCTCGATCCAATACTGAGTCCCGTCCGAGTTAGTTAGCACAATTCCCCCAATGACTAATCGGTAGCCATCGGGCGTTTTTACTTGTCTCGAATAATCCTTTTGCCGTTTTTCCTGAGGCAATGGAACACGCGAAGAATCGAAACTGTTGTCTTTGGGTTCTCCTGAAACATATACGGTGCTGCCGTCGGCTCGAGTGATACGAAGAAAGTAGCCATTGACTTCTGGCGCATAAGCTTCAGTGATCTCCCTGGAAAGCCACTCTGCTCCCTTAGTAGGATAGCCAGCAAATAGCTGCAATCCCATGGAACGAGAACGTTCGATAAGCGTTCTCTGCAGTTCTGAGGTGAGATATCGCTCGAGGCCGAGATAGATCGACACTCCAAAGACCAGCAAGGCGCCGGCCAAGAGTCCCGCATACCAGGCGGTTAATCGAAAACGAAGGGAGTGAGTGTTCACGATTGCTCCGCACCGCTGATGGCATAGCCAACGCCCCGAACCGTCTTGATCAGTTTGTGCTCATGAGCATCATCAACCTTGTCGCGAAGATGGCGGACATAGACATCCACAATATTGGTGATACCGTCAAAACTTTGATCCCAGACATGTTCAATAATCATGGTGCGGGAGAGAACTCTGCCGGCATTCGACATCAGATATTCCAGTAATGAGTACTCCTTTAACGTGAGGTCAATCCGTTTGCCAGCTCGTCTTACTTGTTGCGAAAGACGATCAAGTTCCAGGTCTTCCACTCTGACGCTGCTGCTCCGGTTTACCGAACCGCGTCGCAAGAGTGCTTTCACTCGCACCAAAAGTTCGGCAAATGCAAAGGGCTTGGTCAAGTAATCGTCAGCGCCAGCCTCGAAATTACCTACTTTGTCAGACACCGCATCTCGCGCCGTCAAAATCAGAATAGGCACATCCGAGTCTTTTCCGCGGATACGGCGCAAGACTTCGGTGCCGTCCATGACGGGCAACATTAAGTCCAGAATAACCAGATCATAGTCGTACGTATTCGCCATTTCGAGCCCACTCTTGCCGTCATTCGCCACATCGACTGCAAAGCGTTCAGCGGCCAAACCGCGGGCAACAAAACGCGACACTTTGGGCTCGTCTTCTACCAACAGGACTCGCATCTTCGACCTCGCTCTCTCCATATATATGAAGAATGCAGGACATGAATACTACATGAACCAAAGATTAAAGTTCGTTCAGCACTCCGATATGACGCGATAGCCGCGGGGATGGCTGGCGGCGTTGTCGCGTGCTTGTCTGAACAACATTTTACCTGGCGTTCATGGCACGTTAATTTGTTTCGGCTACCTAGGATGATATGCAAGTTCATGTCATTAAAGGTCAGACTCTATTTCTCGTTTCCCATGCCATGCACTGCGAGGTGGTTGTGCCAGTCTTTATGCGTTAATTCCCTCAAAAAATCTCAATCGTTTACCTTGCGCTGAGCGGCGGAAGGGGAGTGACCGAACTTGGCTGAACAGCGTCCAACACATATTCGGTGGCGAATCCTGTCGATTGTGACCTTGATTATGGTGGCGACGGCGCTCGGCCGTCTGAATCTAGGCATTGCCGGTAAGTACATTCAGGATGAGTTTAGTTTCACCAACCAGACTATGGGGTGGATTCTCGGGGCGTTCAGTTTCGGATATGCCCTCTTTCAAATTCCCTGTGGTTGGGCGGGCGATCGTTTTGGTCCGCGTACGACGCTGACTTTTGCCCTATTGTGGTGGTCAACTTTCACCGTTCTGATGACCTTCGTTGCTTCATTCGTCCACAGATCGTGGTGGTATCTCGCCTGGGCCTTTGCCATTGTCCGATTTTTTACTGGCGCCGGAGAGGCTGCGAGCTATCCCAATGCCAACAAGATAGTCGCCTCCTGGACGGCAAAGGAGGAACGCGGCATTGGAAGCAGCTTACTGCTGGGCGGAGTTGGCGCAGGAGGCATTTTTGCGCCAATTCTGCTATCCAGAGCCATCGAGCGATGGGGATGGCGTTTTTCTTTCCTTCTGTGCGGTCTGCTCGCCGTGACGATCGCGCTGATTTGGTTTCTGTACTCCACCAACCGGCCGGAGGAACATCGTGCCGTCAACTCCGCTGAACTGAATCTGCTGGGATCAACGTGGGGCGACAACGGCCATCATTCATTTCAGTTAAAAGGCACGCCGTGGGGCAAGATTTTTTCCAGCAAGTCGGTTTGGGGACTGATCTTGAGTTATTTCTGTCATGGTTACACGCCATACATTTTTTTTACTTGGTTTTTCATTTACCTTACGCGCGTGCGAGGCCTAACCGTCACAAGGGGCGGCTGGTGGGGTTCGGCTCCGTTTATCGCCATGACAGTGATGGCGCCGCTCGGAGGATGGCTTTCCGACAAGGCTGTGGCCCGCTTCGGCCGGCGCCATGGACGCCGAAGCACCGTGTGGATCGGCATGACTGCTTCCGCCCTCATGCTTCTTGCGGGTGGTCGCGCGTTAGGAGATACCTCAGCCATTTTGCTGCTGGCCCTTGCGGCGGGGTTCAGCAGCTTCGCTGCGCCGAGCTGGTGGGCTAGTTGCATTGATATGTCTCCGAATTATTCGGGATCATTGTCTGGTTTGATGAACACGTGTGCCAACATTGCCGGTGGCATTGCACCGATTCTGACCGCACATTTGGTGACCACATTTGGCTGGACCACAGCGCTGGATGTCGCGGCATTGGTGAGTTTCACCGGCGGGGTCATCTGGTTGGCGGTGGACGCCAGCGACAATATTGAAACCGATGCGGAATCCAGATTCAGGGAGGCGGGAGCAATCTAGTTTTGTTTCGATTGGCACTTGTAAGGAGGCGTTCGTGAAGAGAATGACGACCGTGTTTCGCGAGATGTTGGAGAGCCCGGAAATTATCCACGCACCGATTGCCTACGATCCCTTGACCGCGAGAATTGCGGAGCAGGTCGGATTTCGAGCTCTAGACTTAGGCGGCTATGCTTTGGGGGCGAGCTCTTGTGTGCCGGAACCGCTTCTCAGTCTCGAAGAGGTCCTGATGGCAACGCGCCGCATCACGGCCGCAGTGTCCATTCCCTTGATGGTGGATGGCGGCGCCGGCTACGGGGATCCGGTTCACGTAATTCGAACCATTCAAGAGCTCGAACGCGCCGGCGCCGCTGCCGTCCATATTGAAGACCAGGTTTATCCAAAGCGTGTGCACTACCACAAAGGTCTTGAGCACGTGATTCCAGCCGAGGAAATGTGCGAAAAGATTCGCTACGCAGTGCGAGCTCGCCGTGATCCGGACTTCGTAATCGCAGCCCGGACCGACGCCATGATTTCAGATTGCTTCGCTGAGGGCATTCGTCGAGCCAACATGTATGCAGAAGCTGGAGCCGATATGGTGATGCTTTTCCCCAACACGATTGAAGAAGCATGCAGAGCTCCAGTTGAGGTACGTGCACCGCTGATCTTTGTCAACAGTGAAGGGAATCGATTCGGAAGGCCGATTTTTTCGATAACAGAGCTTCAAAGTATGGGCTACAAGATGGCCAATGATGCCATCAGCGCCATCATGGTCACCTTCAAAAGTGTAAAAAACCTATTCTCGCGTCTTTATGAAACCGGCCGTACAGGCATGGACCAATCGGTCTTCATTAAGGTGCGCAAAGAGGTCGAAGATGCCATCGGACTTGAGCAGTTTTATCGGGTCGAAGAAGAGACTGTGGAGAGGAAAAACTAGAACAATGTCTGATCGTTCAACTGTTTGATCCTGTCTTTTAGAAGGGACTTCACAGCGTGGACCAAATCTCTCCAGTCGTCGAACCTGCAAAAATCCAGAACACGAACTTAGTTCCCACGCGGGTGCGCTGGCATGTGGTTACGCTGATGGCGATCATGGCAGGCCTGACCTATATCGATCGGCTGAATCTCGGCATTGTCGGCAAGTACGTTCAAGAAGAATTCGAATTTGATTCCCAGACCATGGGCTGGATCTTCGGTGCATTCAGCCTTGGTTATGCCGTATTTCATCTTCCTGGTGGATGGCTGGCAGATCGCTTCGGAGCACGTCGCGTTTTAACAGGAGCGATTCTGTGCTTTTCTATTTTTACGGCGGTCACCGCGATTGCGCCGAGCCTGCCGGTCCTGGGATTACTTGGAGCGGCATGGTCATTTGCCATCGTCCGCTTCGTCATGGGGCTTGGCGAGGCGGCAGCCATTCCAATTGGCAACAAGATGATGGCGTATTGGCTGGGAGAGAAAGAGCGTGCATCGGAACCAGCATTTTTCTGGCTGGAGTTGGAGCAGGAGGCGTCGCCGCACCCGTTCTTGTTGGCTGGATGATTAGACAGTGGGGGTGGAGGGCGTGCTTCTTGCTGTTAGGAGCTGCTGGAACAGCTTTGGCGTTTCTTATCTACAAATACGTGACGAATCGTCCGGAAGAGCATCCGGGCGTCAATGCAGCAGAGCTCGCCGGTATCCGTTCCCCTTCAAAAATTGGACCGACTCCAAACCATGGCGTTGTGGTCAGCAAAGTTCCGTGGGGTCACGTTTTTTCAAGTCCCTCGATGTGGGGACTGATGATCAGTCATTTTTGTTTGGTATATCCGGTCTACATTTTCGTGACCTGGTTTTTTATTTATTTGGTACGCGTACGCGGTGTCGCTATACCAAAAGCAAGTCTGTGGACATCGGCGCCCTTTATAGCCAATTTATTTATGGTTCCCCTTTGGGGATGGCTCTCTGACCGTGCGACGGAAAAGTTTGGCAAGCGGCGAGGGCGAAGGGCGACCGTGTGGCTAGGCGTGGCCTGTTCCGCAGGCCTGCTATGGTCGGGAAGCCATACAGCAAATAACACGCTGGCTATCGCACAACTAGCGGCTGCGGGAGGACTCAACTTCGCCGCTTCTTCTGTTCTATGGACTACATGCAATGACATTGCGGCAAAGTATTCAGGGTCGATTTCCGGGCTTATGACTACCTTTGGCAGCTTGGGCGGATGGTTGTCGCCGATCTTAACCGCTGCTATTGCGACGCGATTTGGTTGGACCTACGCTCTGGATTTTGCGGCGTTGGTGACTCTGGTCAGTGGTTTCGCATGGTTCCTGATAAACGCTGACCAAGCCATAGATTAATCACCAAATCAGTTTCAGGCCGAGCTGTACCTGGCGCGAAGGGGTTTGGGTCGAGTTGATCAATCCGGCGCCAGACACCGGATTTCCCAGCTCATCGAAGACCGCATGGTGATCGAGAGGCGGAGCAAAATTCGCATGGTTGAAGGCATTAAAAATCTCTACTCTTGGCTGTGCATTAAAACGATCCGCTATTTTCTTGATGTAGGTATTCTTCAAGACCGACAGATCGAAATTCGAGACTCCCGGGCCGATGATAGAATTTCGCCCGGCGTTGCCGCGTAGCGTGGCCGGGCTGGGAAATGAAAAGCATCCCAGCTTGAGGTAGTCGGCAGGATTCCCGGCATTAATAGGGTTGTTGCACGTTCCGCCGGTGAGACGAATCGGTACGTCATACGGATCAGAGCTATTCAGGCCCAAAGGATCGCCACCGATGGTGACCGTGAATGGAGAACCTGTGCTGGCCTGATAAGTGCCCCCAAGCTGCCATCCGCTGGCTAGCGATCGCTCAATCCCTCGGAACGATGCAGGTGAAGGAATTTCCCAGGTAAAACGGACCGAAAGGTTGTGTGCGATGTTGAAATCGGAAAGTCCGCGATTGAGCCGAAGGTCAAACCACGGCAAGCTTGCGATGGAGTTGGCAAATTGATCGCCGGCGATAGTTGCCGAACCTGTGTCAATGCTTTTCGCCCAAGTGTAAGAAGCCTGGGCTTGCACACCATGCGCAGTCCTTCCTTTGAGCTGTAACTGAAGGGCGTCGTAGTTCGAGTCGCCACGCCACATGAGAATGTCGAGCCGGCCGACATTCGGATTCAGCTTCTGTCCACCGCTGGCAGGCCACAAGTATCCTGCGGGCGTAAGTTGGGGGAGCACAATGTTACCGTCATCGACACGGAAGGGTTGATGCACGCCGCGTGAACCTACATAGCCTATTAATGCAGTCGAATTCTTGGTGGGGTCAAGCTCAACGTTGAGGTTCCACTGCATCACGTAATTGCGCGATGGATCAGGTTGAATATAAATATTTCGCAGCGTCTTCGGATCCGCGGAGGACAGCGACACCGCCGTGAGCGGAAATGAGTTTGCCGGGAGATTCGTGGGGGTGCCAAGTTGAAAAAACGGAGCTGCGAACAACGACAACAGCTCAAATTCGTAAGGCAACGGAAGGACATCGAACATCCCAAATCCAGATCGGACGGCGACCTTTCCGTTTCCTAACGGATCCCACGCCAACCCAAGTCGGGGCTCGAAGTTGCGCAAAGTCGGGTTAGAAAAATATGGGTCGCCAAGGTGGGGAAGAGGATCTGTCAGGTGTCGCAACGTGGCGAGCCTTCCATGCCCGTCCGTGGGGACAGTTGCCATCTCGTATCGAATTCCAAGGTTCACGGTGAAATTTCTATACCATCGAAAGTCATCTTGGGCGTAGGCGGCGGCAACGGTTTGCCGTAGTCCTCGCGGGGAAATTGTTCCCGGCAGCCCGATATCCAGCGAGTAAGGCCGGTTCACAAGAAAATCGGAAATTGACTTAAACGTGAACACCCCATTTGGGTTGCTTTCCGCCAGCATGTTGTTCCGTATGCGTTCGAGGGAGAGTCCGAACCTTAACGAATGGTTTCCCGTGGTGAGTGTGATGTCGTCGTACGCCTGAATCGAGTTCCAATGAAAATTGAAAACCGAGTTCGCACCTAAACCTCCCGCAAAATCAGTGAGCTCGAGTACGCTGATTCCGCCCGCAGTATGCCCGGAAAGAAATCCCAGCGACGCATCGCCTGCCAATGGGTTGATTGCAACCGGGGTTTGTCCCAACAAGGCAACGACTCTATTGAATCCGAGTCGAAAGGAGTTGACTGTTTGAAGCCCGAAAGTGTGGCTCTCCAAAAGAGTAAAAAGCTGCCGCCTGCTTTGTACGCCGGTCAATTTGGTGTCGAGTTTATCGGGTTGGATTGTGTTTGCAGTGTCGAAGACGTAGGTCCCGGAGAGGTTGTCGTGCTCCCTAAGTTTTCGATCCAGGCGGGTGGTGAAGTAATTCTCTCCCGTGACCTGTTGACCTGAAAATGTGAAGATCCCCGTGTCGCCCGGAGGTAGAATTCTGCCATTGGGTAAGGGATAGAACGCCAGGTAAGGCGCAACCTGTGAATCGACTGTAACGTTGCCCGATGAAAGCTGACCGCTTCGGGCCGGTAGTGAAAGAACTGTATCCACCTGGGTGGTGCCCAACGACTGTCGGAGTCCTTCGTAATTAGCGAAGAAGAAAGTGCGATCTTTTTGAATTGGCGCGCCTGCGGAGGCTCCGAACTGATTGCGGCGGAATGGTGGCTTTGTCATGTCAAAAAAATTGCGCGCGTCCAGAGCACTGTTGCGTAAAAACTCATACACGGTGCCATGAAACGCACTGCTTCCAGAGCGCGTTACGGCATTGATAACTCCTCCGGAGGACCGACCGTAGGTAGCAGGATAGTTGCTCGTGACGACCGAGAATTCCTCGACAGCGTCGGCGCCTAAATCGAGTCCCAGAACACTGCCCGGCGCCGCATTCGCATAGTCGTTGATGCTAATGCCGTCCAGCAAATAATTGTTTTGCTGTGGGCGTCCGCCGGAAACACTGATCTGCGCTCCAAAGCCACGCTGTCCCCGGCCAGAACTGGTATTGGTGGCATCAGGCTGGGTGCGAACCGACGAGACTCCCGCCTGCAGCGTGGCAGCCTGCGTCCAGTCACGCCCGTTTACCGGCATGTCGCGAACAGTTTCTGAGCTCACCACTCCACCCATAGAGGATGTCGCAGGCGTTTTTTGACTAGGCTGATTGTTAGCGGGTTGCAGCGTGAGGTTAACCACACTCTGGTTTCCACTCGTAACTGCGATAGTGGCGGTCACACTCGAGAATCCGGGCATGGAAGCACTGACTGAATAATTCCCCGGTGGGAGATCTGACGCGGAAAAGAAGCCGCGTACATCGGTGGTGACTGATGTGGTCGCGTTTGTCGTCAGGTTTTTGATTGAGATATGAGCATTGGAAACTGGTGCACCAGAGGGGTCTGTGATCGTGCCATGAAGGCCACCAGCTACCTGGGCTCCTGTCCAAGGAGAAAAGAGTAAGAGCACTCCGAAAGCTAGCATTGTTCGGAATTTCAAGTGTCTACAGCCTTAGCGAAGCATAAATCGATTGCAAGCCTGCAATCTTATCGAGCGATGATCTCTTAGCAAGGTTATTCGACATGTCGTCAGCGAGCGGTTTACACGTCGGCCAGCTAAGCGTCCCGCCGGCTTTTGGGGAGGGCCGAACGGCTGACAGTACAGCCGGCGCTACCCGAACCTTTACTTCAGCATGGTGGTCTCGCAACATTAAATTGGACAGAACGCTGAATGAAAGTTTGTTCAGGAAGTTACGAGGTAAACGCGCTTACTTTTCAGATCCAGCTTTTTCCAGGAATCGCTGCGAGCGCGGAACGCCACTCTGAATGCCATTTCATATTGGATTCAGAATGTCTTAATGTGCCATAGCTATAGTCAGGCGGTTGTTGCCGCTCTTACTTGCGTCCTGTAGGCACCGCGCCTACACGGGAGCGCGAGCCCGAATGAACTCGTCCTTAATTTCCAGGAGGATCGTGTGAACAAGGCTCTTATACTCTTTGTGGCGCTGGTTTTTGGCTTAGTGGGCACCAGTCGAGCCGAGAATTCCGTGGGGAAAAAGGCGCATGGTACGAATGCCAAAGTCGCTGTAGGGAAAGCTCCCCTGCGACTGGTGAAGACAATTCTCTTGCCCAACATTGAGGGAGACTTCGATCACTTCGGCATTGACCTCAAAGGGAATCGTCTATTCCTTACCGCTGAAGATCACCACAGCGTTGAGGTATTCAATCTGAAATCGAATACCCGCGTTCACAGTATCGGCGGTTTGGGTGAACCCCACAACGTGAGGTATCTTTCCGATTCCAATAAGCTGCTGGTGGTGGATGGAGATGCGGGTGAGGTGAAATTTCTTAAGGGTGATTCTTACAAGCCAATCGATTCTGCCAAGCTGCTCGAAGGCGCTGACTCTGCCGTTTTCGACCCTGGATCAGGTTATCTTTACGTGGCGGCTGGTGGCAAGGACGCCCATCTGAACTACTCCAACCTTAGCATTACCGATACAAAGGAAGACAAGCATTTAGCTGACATCCGGATCGAGTCTCCTATTTTAGAAGCGATGGCCCTGGAAAAGTCGGGGCCGCGGATGTTTGTGAGCGACACTGCGCATACTCAGGTGTTGGTCGTCGATCGCGAAAAGCATGTTGTAGTTACCAAATGGCCTGTCACTGGTACCCAGAATAATGTCACGGTTGCACTGGACGAGCCTAATCACCGGCTTTTCCTGGTGACTCGTACACCTCCGCAGTTTGTCGTGATGGATTCGGAGAACGGGAAACAGATTACGAGTTTGCCGGCCGTGACCGGGGCCGACGATATGTTTTTTGACGCTGCCCGCAAACGGATCTATGTCACAGCACGTGAAGGCCACATTATGGTCTACGAACAAAAAGATCCCGATACCTATTTATTACTGGCAAAAGTCCCCGGCTCAGTTGGGGGAAAAACATCTTTGTTTGTCCCCGAATTAAACCGCTTGTATGTTGCAGTTTGCAAAGCCGGAGGTTCAAAAAAGGGATCGAAGGTCGCTAAGGTCGAGATTTTTGAGGTGCAGTGACCGAGGAATGTCGAGAAGCTCGTGAAATTTGAAATTAACTAGTATCATGCCGACCGGCGAAAGCCGTCGAATCGCGAGTAATGAGGTGTGCGGGAATGGTACTGGCAGCTTCTCCAAAAAAGCTGGTGGTCGCTGCGTCGCGCGAACCTCTCAACGGCAACCAGATTCGCGGGTTCTGGGCTGCGTGGGGCGGTTGGGCCCTCGATGGAATGGATTCATTCATCTACGCCCTGGTGATGGTGCCCGCGTTACGCGAATTGCTACCACGCTCTGGTATCCCTGACACTCCTGCCAACGAGGGCCTGTACGGTGGCTTGCTCTTTGCACTCTTTCTGGTCGGCTGGGGGATGGCATTCCTCTGGGGCCCTTTGGCCGACAGATTCGGCCGCGTTCGTACGCTCATGCTGACCATCGCCTGGTACTCCCTGTTCACTTTTCTCGGCGCCGTGGCTACCAGAGTTTGGCAATTGGCGGCGTTTCGCCTGCTCGCTGGCATCGGCATTGGCGGCGAATGGGCCATGGGAGGAACGTTTGTCGCGGAAGAATGGCCCGAAAGCCGTCGCAAGATGGGCGCCGGCTTGATGCACACCGGATATTATTTCGGATTCTTTTTGGCAGCTTTGCTGAACTACGTCATCGGGGCTAAATACGGTTGGAGGGCGATGTTTGCGGTGGGCGGAGCCCCGGCTCTTCTAATAGGTTTCATTCGCTACGGGGTGACCGAACCGAACCGTTGGGTCAACAAGGTAGAACAGATTAAGTCATGGTCAGTGACTCGATCATTTTTCATGCTTTTCTCGCCAACTTATCGGCGGCGGACGATCTTGAACTGCTTGTGTGTATTGGTGTCGATTGTTGGCTTATGGGCGGGTGTCGTGTATGTGCCGTCCGCCGTAATTAACCTTGCGACGAGAGCTGGCCTGAGCCCGGTTGAAGCCGCTCGGCTGTCTTCCTATGCCACCATGTTGTTGTCGCTCGGTACAATTTCTGGCTGCATAGTATTACCTGCTTTTGCGGAAAGGCTTGGCCGCAGGGCAACCCTTGGATTGTATTTTGCGGTGATGCTGGTATTTATCCCGCTGGCTTTTGGCTATGCGTTTTACCTGCCCACGCATGCGCTCTCGGCCTTCATTACGTGTTTGCCTTTCCTGGGATTTGGTGGCGCCAATTTTGCGATGTACACGCTATGGCTGCCAGAGCAGTATCCGACCGAATGCCGAGCAAGCGCTTTTGCACTTGCGATCTCGATTGGCCGCTTCGTTGGGGCCGGAATTACGTTTTTAGTTGGTGCCGGTGTTTCGCATTTTCACAGTATCGGCATTCCTGTGGCTCTCACCAGTGTCGCATTTGTGTTGGGACTAGCTCTCCTGCCTTTTGGTGAAGAGACTACCGGAAAGCCGCTGCCGGCTTGAGTTGTGGAACATTACCGAAGGGAAGCTAGAGTCTTAAAATCGTCATGATTCATACTGGTCGTCATTTCCTCCAAATCCCGGGTCCAACCAATGTTCCGGACCGAGTCTTGCGGGCCATAGATCGTCCTGTGATTGACCACCGAGGCCCGGAGTTCGCGAAATTGGGAATGGAAGTCCTGGAAAATATTCGCCCGATTTTCCAGACAACCGGGCCAGTGATTATTTATCCCGGTTCTGGGACCGGTGCCTGGGAAGCAGCCATAGTCAATACGCTTTCTCCCGGTGACCGGGTGCTAATGTTTGAGACCGGCCATTTCTCCCTTCTCTGGCGTCAACTTGCGGAAAGATTCGGCATCAACGTGGAGTATGTCCCAGGCAACTGGCGCAGCGGAGCGGCGGCTGCGGACCTGGAGTCACGCCTCGCTTCGGACCAACAGCATACTTTCAAAGCGGTGATGGTCGTTCACAACGAAACCTCAACCGGAGTGACCAGCCGCATCTCTGAAATTCGCCGCGCCATGAATAACGTCCACCATCCGGCGCTGCTCATCGTTGACACGATCTCTTCTCTAGCGTCCTCCGACTACCGCCACGACGAATGGGAAGTTGACGTCACCATCGCCGGGTCGCAGAAGGGTCTCATGCTGCCTCCGGGGATAAGTTTTAACGCCGTTTCGGAAAAGGCCATCGCAGCCAGCAAGCGAGCCAAACTGCCGCGGTCTTATTGGGACTGGCAGGAGATGTTGAAGCCCAACCAAACAGGGTTTTTCCCATTTACCCCGGCCACCAATATGCTCTACGGCTTGCGGGAAGCCCTGTTGATGCTGCAAGAAGAAGGTTTGCCCAACGTTTTTCGCAGACATGATCGTCACGCTGAAGCGGCTCGGGCCGCGGTGCGGGCCTGGGACTTGGAAATCGTTTGTGAAAACCCTCGCGAGTATTCGAGCTCGGTGACGGTGGCTTTTATGCCGAAGGGTCACGACGCCGACCAACTTCGAAACGTCATTCTTGAAGATTTTGACATGTCGATTGGAGCCGGGCTTTCGAAGTTAACCGGTAAAGTATTTCGGATTGGCCATCTCGGCAGCTTCAACGATTTGATGTTGGCCGGAACCCTGAGTGGAATCGAGATGGGCCTCAGGTTGGCGGGCGTGCCCCATAAGGAAGGCGGTGTTACGGCTGCCCTTGAATGCCTAGTCCAAACAAAAACGAAGGCTGAACCGGTGATGCTGGGTAAGTGACGCCTCCCGTGTTAGTGGCACGAGATTAAGTTGCGTCAGAAGGGACTTAACCGATGAGCACTGCGCCTAAATTGTCCACGACGCACGCAGGAAGGCTTTCCACGACGACGAAGGTGTTGATACTGATCTGCCTCATGTATGGGATCACGTACATCGATCGAGTGAACGTGAGCACAGCGGCTTCGGTATTCAAACAGGATCTTCACCTCACCAATGCTCAGGTAGGACTTGTTTTCTCGGCGTTTGCCTATCCATATTTGTTCTTCCAGATCATCGGAGGGTGGGTAAGCGACCGTTTCGGAGCGCGTCTGACGCTAACTGTCTCGGCACTAATTTGGGCGATTGCAACTTTGTTGACGGGATTTGTCGGCAGCCTGGCTGCCATGCTCGTGGCTCGCGTCATGCTCGGGTTTGGAGAGGGCGCCACCTTTCCCACTGCTACCCGAGCCATGTCTGACTGGACAGTGGAAGGGAAGCGTGGGTTCGCTCAGGGGATTACGCATTCCAGTGCGCGGTTGGGCAATGCGCTGACGCCACCTTTGGTCGCTTGGCTGATTGCGCTGGTCACGTGGCGCGGATCGTTCATTATCCTCGGAATCATCAGCCTGGCTTGGGCAGCAGCGTGGGTCTGGTACTTCCGCGACGATCCCGGTGAGCATCCTGGGATCACGCCGGCCGAATTGGAAGTGCTGCCACGATATGCTTTGCGGAAAGAGAGAAAAAAAGATCCGGTACCCTGGCTACGCTTAGCTCGCCGCATGCTTCCCGTCACCCTGGTTTATTTTTGTTATGGCTGGACGCTTTGGCTCTACCTCGCGTGGATACCTTTGTTCTTTCTTCACAGCTACAATCTTGACTTGAAAAAGTCGGCACTCTTCTCCGGAGGTGTGTTCTTTGCCGGCGTCGTCGGCGATGCGCTGGGCGGGATCCTCAGCGATTACATCTACAGCAAAACGGGCGATTTGAATAAGGCGCGCCGCAACCTTGTGGTTTTAGGATTTCTTTGCTCGCTGGCTTGCATGGTGCCGATTCTGTTCTTGCACAATCTTACCTGGGCTGCCATCTGTCTAAGCATGGCGTTCTTTTTTGCCGAATTCACCATCGGGCCGATGTGGGCGATCCCCATGGATATCGCTCCCCGTTTCTCTGGCTCTGCCAGCGGTTTGATGAACACGGGGTCGGCGCTGGCTGCCATCATTTCTCCTCTGGTTTTCGGATACGTCATCGACAAAACGGGAAATTGGGAACTGCCGTTCCTGGGCAGCATTGGCCTGCTGTTTTTGGGCTCTATCATGGCATTTTGGATGAAGGCAGCAGAAGGGCTCGTCGGTGGCTCGTTTACTGCGGCGAAACAACCGGCAGTTTAATCTGTAGTGGCCCGAGCTGGCCAGACTTCAGAACATTTGTCCTCCCTTATTCCATTGCCGCTGAGTTCCCACGCCAAGCCGGTTGATTCCTTTCCACAGGCCCTCGAGCTTGAAACCGAGTTAAAGCGCGAAGTTCGAGGCGAAGTACGGTTTGATCGCGGAAGCCGCGTGCTATATGCAACCGACGCGTCAAACTACCGGCAAATTCCCATCGGATTGGTAGTCCCACGCGACGTCGATGACGTCATTGCGGCGGTAGGAGTGTGCAGGAAGTACGGCGCTCCTATCCTGGCTCGCGGTGCCGGGACGAGTCTGGCCGGACAATGTTGCAATGTCGCGGTCGTGTTCGATTTCACGAAGTACGTGAACCGGATCCTCGAGGTCGATCCCCACAAAACAATTGCGAGGGTTCAGCCGGGAGTTGTGTTGGACACTCTGCGAAATCAGGCGGAGATCAATCACTTGACGTTCGCGCCCGATCCTTCGACTCACAATCGATGCACAATCGGAGGAATGATTGGCAATAATTCCTGCGGCACCCACTCTCAAGAGTTGCGCATTCTGCTCTACGACGGCACCCAACTTACAGTCGGACCAACTCCAGAAAGCGATCTCGATTTTATTGTTCAGCAAGGCGGCCGTCGCGGCCAGATATACAGCAAGCTGCGCACAATTCGGGATCAGTACGGCGACCTGATTCGCGCGAAATTCCCCCGCATTCCTCGGCGGGTTTCCGGCTACAACCTCGACGAATTGCTTCCAGAGAGAGGATTCAACGTGGCGCGGGCTCTGGTCGGAACAGAAGGCACATGCGTCGTCGTGCTTGAGGCAAAACTTGCTTTAATCCAAAGCCCGCAACACAGGACGCTAGTAGGACTTGGCTACCCAGATGCTTTTCTGGCGGCCGATCATGTCCCAGAGATTCTGAAGTTCGAACCTATCGGGCTGGAAGGTTTCGAAGGAAGTATCGTCGACGGGCTGCGAAAGAAGGGAGCACCCAATCTTGAGCTCCTTCCCGAGGGCAGGGGAATTCTCCTGGTCGAGTTCGGGTCAGATGATCCGTTGCATTCTCAAGACAAAGCTTTGAAGCTGCTTGAGCGATTAAAGCAAGTCAGCGATCCACCGACCAGCCGGCTTTACTCAAAGAGTGAAGCTAAAGCGGTTTGGCATCTCCGCGAATCAGGGCCGCGCGCAGCCGCGTTTGCGCCAGGGGCGCCACTGGAGTGGGAAGGATGGGATGATGCGGCCGTCGCCCCGGAAAAACTTGGAGCATATTTACGCGACATTCGGAAGTTGATGAATGAATACAACTATCGCGGTTCGTTTTACGGACATTTTGGGCATGGTTGCATCCACATGCGCGTAAGTTTTGATTTGGAAACTGCGACTGGCATTCGTAAGTATGGTGAGTTCGTCGAGCGCGCCGCTGACTTGGTAGTTGGCTATGGGGGATCACTCTCAGGTGAGCATGGCGACGGGCAATCTCGGGGCGCATTATTGCCCAAAATGTTCGGACCCCTCACCACCGAGACCCTGCGTTTGGGAGCCGACTACAAGCCCCTAGAGCCACAAACGCATTTCAAATTTCCTGATGACGATGGGTCCTTCGCGCAAGCTACGCTGCGATGTATCGGATTGGGAGCGTGCCGCAAGAGTGATGGGGGTTCGATGTGTCCAAGCTACATGGTCACTTTGGAGGAAGAGCACAGCACCCGCGGGCGGGCGCACATGCTCTTTGAACTGCTTCAGGGCGAAGTGCTGGCCAAAGATTGGCAAGACGAACACGTCAAGAAATCGCTCGACCTATGTCTGGCGTGCAAGGCGTGCAAGTCGGAATGTCCAGCCAACGTCGATGTCGCGACGTTCAAGGCCGAGTTTCTGTCACATTATTACGAAAGCAAAAGGCGTCCGGTTCAGGCTTATGCTTTTGGCATGATCGATCGCTGGGCGCGGCTTGCATCTTTCGCGCCACGGTTAGTGAATTTTCTTAACCATGCCCCGGGGATCAGCTCGCTTCTGGAAAAAGTGTTGAAACTGCAGAAGCAGCGACGAATACCTAATTTTGATGAATTGAGTTTTCAGAAGTGGGCGAAAACCGCACTTCCTGGGCTGGAAGGTGGGACCGGAATTGACCCCGATTGGTCTACCTCGGCACAGAAGGAAGTCATTCTATGGCCCGATACATTTAACAATTATTTTCATCCGGAAACGGCCCGGGCAGCGGTGGATGTACTCCGTCACGCGGGGTTCAAGGTGCTTGTCCCGCGTCAACACTTGTGCTGCGGACGTCCGCTGTATGACTTCGGCATGCTGGATCGAGCCAAGCGATACCTGAGGAAGGTAATGCAAGTATTGGGCAAGCAGATTGACAGTGGAATTCCAATAGTCGTTCTCGAGCCAAGTTGCGCCTCAGTCTTTCGGGATGAATTGCGCAATCTGTTTCCAGCAGATCCTCGCGCCACTCGGCTGCGGGCCCAGACTTTCCTTCTCAGCGAATTTCTCGAAAACCACGCCCCTGGCTTCCGTCCTCCACAGTTGTCAAAGAAAGTGCTGCTTCATGGTCATTGCCATCACAAAGCATTAATGAAGATGAAGGATGAAGAGTCGCTGCTGCGGAAAGCGGGAGCTGATCTGCAATCGCTGGATTCTGGCTGCTGTGGCATGGCGGGTTCTTTTGGATTTGAAAAGGACAATTACAATGTGTCATTAGCGGTAGGAGAGCGGGTCTTGCTGCCCGCCGTTCGACAGGCCGCGCCAGAAACTTTGATTGTTTCCGATGGCTTTAGCTGTCGAGAACAAATATTGCAAACCACGGGGCGGAAAGCACTTCATTTGGCGGAAGTGTTGCAACTGGCACTGGATGCTCACGCACTCAGGTCGGAGCGGCCTTGAAGGCGAGCCGGGCTCTCGGCCACAAAATATGCGCGACATATGGCTCAACCCGACTCGGACCTCGAACTGGGACAGCGATCCTTCTTCTGGAAATCCGCTGCGAGGCGAGCAACTCGATCTGCTTCTCAGCCTGATCGCCGACCATTACACTCCTGGCTCGACAATTCTCGACGTCGGGTCCGGCTCTGGCCTGATTGAAGAACAACTCTTTCAGCGTTTGCCGGAAGCCTCGGTTGTCGGCATTGATTATTCGCCCGCAATGATCGCCATGGCTATGAAGCGACTGGCAGGAAGAGAGAAACAGTTTGTCACCGTGCAACATGATCTTTGCAATGTCCAAGGTGCGAAACTTTCTGAAAGCGACTACCGCGTTGCGTTTTCCGTCCAGACGATTCATAACCTGCCAACGGAAAGCCAGCGGAAAGTGATGTCGTGGGTGTACAAAGTCCTCACTAAGCCAGGCTTCTTTTTCTTTCTCGACAGAATCGCCGTGCCGGGGGCCGACTCATTCTCCTGCTATCAGTCGGTGTGGAAGAGGCAGGAAAGGCTTTATTCGAGCTCGATTGATGAGGGTCGATCGCTTCCAGAACATCAGCAATATCTCGACGAGCAGGGCGACTCACCTCTTACCTTGCAAGAGAACCTAAAGATTATTGCCGATGCGGGGTTCCAGGCGAGCGCGCTGGATGTTCGTGGAAATCGAGCGTTGATTGCATGTGTCAAAACAATGGCATCGGGATAATTTCAAAACTTCATGATTCAGCGCGCCATGCGTATGGAGCCATTCTTAACGTGATTTTATGTTGCATTCAGCGTACGTTAATGTGCTCCGAATATCGTCGTGAGGCTCTCGTTTCGGGATCCGCTCTCGCAACGGTTGCTGGTCTGCTCTCGAATGCGAAGGGATATTCTTCCGAGGCGCCATCGCCCTGCCCGGCGCCATTTCCAGACGTGGAGGGAGTGACCAAGTACGTTGCCCAGTTTGTGGCCGACACAACCTTCGCACAGATTCCGGACGATGTTCTCGAACTAGGCAAAAAGTCGATCTTGGATGGCTTAGGTCTGGCGCTTGCCGGTTCCGTGGCTGAAAGCGGACCGCTTGTTCTGAAATATTTGCAATCGCTTGGTTTCGAGAAAAGCGGCCCACGCGTTTTAGGAACCGGCACCAAATCCCCTCCTCGCTTCGCCGCATTCGCCAACGGTGTTTCAATTCATGCCGCTGATTTCGATGACACACAGTTGGCCGTTGCGGCCGATCGCGTCTATGGCTTGCTTGTTCATCCCACTGCACCCGTTCTGCCCGTGGTTCTGGCATTTGCGGAATGGAAGGGAGCATCCGGACGTGACCTCATGCTTGCCTATCATCTCGGCGTCGAAGTGGAGTGCAAAGTCGCAGAGGCGATTTCGCCGCGTCATTATGAAGACGGCTTTCATTCGACCGGCACTTGTGGCCCGCTGGGCGCGGCCGTGGCGGGCGGAAAGCTCGTCGGCTTTGACGCGAAGCAAATCAGGCGAGCGCTGAGCATCGCCGCTAGCCAGGCAGCCGGACTGCGCGAGAATTTTGGCACAATGACAAAGCCGTTTCATGCCGGGCATGCGGCGGAGAGCGGAATTGTGGCGGTTGATCTTACCAATCTTGGCTGGACCGCAGCCGATCAGATTCTTGAGGCGCCGCGCGGTTTTTTCCATGCGTACGGTGGAAGCTATGATCCTTCAGCAATTGTTAATCACCTGGGGAAGCCTTGGACCTTCAGCTCTCCGGGTATCTCGATCAAACCATTTCCGTCGGGTTCTCTAACCCATCCAGGCATGACGGAATTGATGCGTCTGATTCGCAAGGAACACATCAAGGCGGCCGACGTGGAACGTGTCGACGTGGGCACGAACCGCAACATGCCCAACGCGCTCATTCACCATCGACCCACTACGGGTCTGCAGGCGAAATTCAGTATGGAGTTTTGTCTAGGTGTGCTCTTGCTGTATGGCAAGGCAACACTCGTTGAATTTCAAGACGAAGTCGTTAACCGGCCAGAAGTCCAAGCTATGCTGCGACGGGTCAACTTCTATGTCGATCCAGATGCTGAGAAGGCGGGATTCGACAAGATGACTACCATTCTTCGAGTCCATTTGAAGGATGGACGAACGATTTCCGGTCGCGCAGATTTCGGGAAAGGCAGCCCAGCCGATCCCATGAGTTACGAAGAGGTCGCGGAAAAGTTTCTCGGCAACGCCGCATTTGCCAAGTGGCCTAAGGAAAAGGCGGAAACGATAGTCAATCTAGTTCGAACCTTGGAACGCGTCGATGACGCACGGAAGCTGGTGGCGCTTTGCGGAAAGTAAGCAAGAATGCGGTGAAAAAGAACGCCAAAAAGAAGTACAAGATCGCGGTCATCCCGGGCGATGGAATCGGGCGCGAAGTCGTCCCCGAAGGCATCCGGGTGCTCGAAGCAGCAGGCCGTCGCTATGGCATTGACTTCTCCTGGCTCCACTTCGATTGGAGCTGCGAGACCTACCTCAAAACCGGTCGCATGATGCCGGCGAACGGTCTGGAACAATTGCGAAACTTTGACAGTATCTTCCTGGGCGCAGTCGGCCATCCCAAGGTGCAGGACCATGTTTCGCTCTGGGGCTTACTGATCCCTATCCGGCGCAGATTTCAGCAATACGTGAATCTCCGCCCGGTGAGGCTTCTCCACGGGATTGAATCGCCGCTAAAAAACTGGGGTCCGGGACAAATTGATTTCTGTGTGGTCCGGGAGAACAATGAAGGCGAATATTCCAATATTGGCGGAAGGCTCTTCGAGAACACGGATGCCGAACTGGCTGTTCAAGAATCAGTATTCACAAGACGAGGATGTGACCGGATTATGCGTCACGCTTTCCAGTTGGCACGCAAGCGCAAGAGTCACGTTACGTCGGCAACCAAATCCAACGGCATCATCCATACCATGCCTTTCTGGGATGAACGTTTCGCTGCGATCGCAAAAGAATTTCCAGACGTTCGGACGGATCAGTATCACATCGACATCTTGACTGCGCACTTCGTGCGCCATCCAGATTGGTTCGACGTCGTCGTGGGATCCAATCTGTTCGGTGACATCCTCTCGGACCTGGGTCCCGCCGTCGTAGGTTCAATTGGCATTGCCCCGTCCGCAAATCTCAACCCTGAGCGTGAGTACCCTTCCATGTTCGAGCCAGTGCACGGCTCGGCTCCCGATATTGCGGGAAAGGGAATTGCCAATCCCATCGGCCAAATCTGGTCAGGAGCGATGATGCTCGAGCATCTCGGACAACATGAGGCCGCGATGTCTGTAGAGAAGGCTATCGCTTCCGTACTCGAGCATTCCGGCCCTCGTACAGCTGACATCGGCGGGAAAGCCCGTACCACGGATGTCGGGTCAGCAATTGCCAGTGAGATTTGAAAATTGAAAGTGACCTTTCCCTATGCAAAGAAGCGCTTCATTCTTGATACTTGGCGTCGGTTTGCTGGCATCCTTCTCGGGGGCGCAGATTCGAAAACCGCAGCCCGCAGGATCACAGACTAAGCCCAATAGTCAGCAGCATCCCGTTGCACACGTCTTGCTTCTCAGTATCGATGGTATGCACGCGCTAGATCTCGCGCGGCTGACCAGAGAGCGATCTGATTCGGCTCTCGCGCGGCTAAGTGCGCACGGAATCACCTACACTAATGCTCACACGTCTTTTCCCTCGAACTCATGGCCAGGGTTGCTTTCTATGGTCACCGGGGGATCTCCCAACTCCACAGGCGTGATATTCGAGAATAACTACGACCGCAGCTTGTCCCCTCCCGCTTCGGATTGCTCCAAGGTCGGAACTGTTGTGATCTTCGATTCCTCGATTGATAAGAATCCGAATGCTGTCGATGGAGGTGGAGGGATTGATCCGGAAAAGTTGCCTCGTGACCCAAAAAACGGATGCAAGCCCGTGTTCCCGCATAGCTTCATCCGGGTAAACAACATTTTTGAAGTTATCAAACAGGCTGGTGGCCGGACCGCCTGGAGCGATAAACACCCCGCATATGAGTTTTTGAATGGACCTTCAGGTACCGGCATCGATGACCTTTACACCCCTGAAGTTCATGCCAACCGAGTCGGCAAGAATATTCAGAAGATCGAAGCTTACGACGACTTAAAAGTAGATGCCGTCCTCAACCAGATACATGGCCAGGACCACACCGGAACGAAACACGTAGGGGTACCGGTGATTTTTGGCATGAATTTTCAGGCAATCAGCGTAGCGCAAAAACTGGAAGGCAACGGCTACCTGGATGCGAACGGAACTCCCAGTCCCGGATTGCTGGATGCATTTACCCACACCGATCAGTCGATTTCCAAGGTGCTCGGCGCTCTTCAGCAACATGGATTGATGACATCCACTTTAATCATAGTGACCGCCAAGCACGGGGATGTTCCGATAGATCCAACGCGGTTGAAGCATGCCGACTTGGAACTGATTCCAAAGACTGTGTCCGTAATCGACAAAAATTTGCTGGCAGGTCTAAACCAGGATGGAAGCATCGCGATGGTCTGGCTGGCCGATCAAAAGCGAACCGCCGAAGTGACCGCTGCCCTACGAAAAATTCAGGTTGAGGCAGGTATCCAGGAAATTTATTCCGGCGATTCTTTGAAGTTAAGATTCAATGATCCGGACTCGGACCCTCGGGTTCCGGACATTATTATCCAACCAAATGCAGGCCAGATATACGTTAATCCCGGCAGCGGTTTCATCGCCGAGCATGGCGGCATGACCGACGCGGATCGGCACGTGCCTCTTCTCATCTCGCACCCATGGTTGGGACGTCAGGAAATCAAGTCTCCGGCAGAAACTGCTCAAATTGCTCCTACGATCCTCAAAGCACTGGGGTTGGATCCCAATTATTTGCAAGCCGTGAGACAGGAGAGAACCTCGTCTCTACCTGGATTCGATGAGGCAATGCATAAGTCCGAGCGTTAAGACGCGCGAGTTTTGCGTGTCCTGCAGTCGTCTCCTCCGCCTACCTCTTTAGACTCGAACCAACCTCACGGAATTACTTTGTACACCCGCACTTCCGCCATCTGCTTCTCGTGATGCGGAACCGCCAAGTAATAGAGTTTCAGCTCTGGGACCAGGATCGCGGTTTTCGCCCGGAACGAAGTCGGTATGTGGCCAATCTGCTCGTAATGATCAGGGTCGCGTCGCGCTGCTGGAACACATCAATGAACTGGCTTGCGGCGAAATAAATACGCCTACTCGCGCTGTCGAAGGCCATGTCGTCGACCATCGGTCCAGCAGGCATACTTGCCACCACTTTTCCCGAATCACTGTCCAGTACGATCAATTTGCCTGGATCGCGCGTCCCCACAAATAGCCGGTGACCGGCTTCATCGAACGCGAGCGCAGTGGGCTTCTTGCCCTGCTCTGCAATCGACCAGGTCGCCAGCAACTTATGATCTGCCCGATTAAACACCTTGATCTCATTGTTTACCTCGAACATTCACGAACATCCGCGGCCCTGACTTCTCTCTAGCGCCATAGCCTCCACGTCAGGACAATCCACATTGATTTCCCAAACCACTTTTCCGCTCATGGTATCAATCACGCTAATGTAGGAGTTCGGAAGGTGGGCGTCATCGCCGCCGTTCACCACGTACATGTACTTGGTCGCGGGATCGTAGGTGCTTGCGTCCGCACCTTCGCGGAGCGTGACGCTGCCCGCCGGCTCAAAAGACTTAGTATCGTAGATTCTGACCTCTCCCAAATCCCCATCGACTACGAACAACTTGTTCAGATCGGCGCGATAGACCATCGAATGTGGCGCCTTCAGATCGGTAATCGTGTGAATGAGCTTATTCGTCTTCAAATCAAAGACCAGTACCTTCGAATTCTCCTCTGCGGTGGCAAACAACCGGTTTCCCGCAAGATCCACGCGAAAATGGTCGAAGTCGCCGTCATGGAGATTCAGCAATGGGATGGCCTGCGCAAGTTTCAACGGCGTCTTTTGCTGAGCCCAAGCACTGACTACAACTGTGAGAAATATTGCAAAGAGAACCATTGCTTTCGTTTTCTTCACCATCGCCTCCAAAATTTTAGAAATAATTGCCGCAAAAAGTCCCGATTGCCTACCTGACAAAGCACACGCGCTACTTAGACTAGTCCGACAAACATGAAGGCAGCCTTAATAAGACATTCTGCTCAACCCAAATAAAGGAATTTTCGTCACTCCAACTGCGAGCATGAATGCGCCCGAGGCAAACAGGCTTATTACCAGATACCACAATCCTGGGGCGAACGAATGCGTACGATTTGCCAGATAGCCAATCACGAAAGGTCCGGCAAACCCGCCCAGGTTCCCCACCGAATTGATCAAACCAATCGACGCGGCCGCAGCCGACTCGCTCAAAAACAGCGTGGGCACTGCCCAAAAGCAGGGTTGGAAACCGTAAAAACAAGCCCCGACCAAAACGAATAGCGCGATTGAAATTGCCGGTCTGGAGGAATAAATCACCGCGAGCGAAAGGGCCACACCGCAGAGAATGACCGGGAGGGCGGCATGCCACCTGCGCTCGCCGGCTCGATCCGAATGCCATCCGTTCAATTGCTGGGTTACGAACCCTGCAACATACGGCATGGCAGCCAGCAGGGTTACATTCATATCGCTTAGCCCGGAAAGGCGCTTCACGATGGTGGGCAGCCAAAACGCGATTCCGTAACTTCCGGTCATCGCACAGAAATAGCACAGTGTAAGCAGAAGTACGTCACGATTCCGCAGCGCTTCCCACACGCTGAAAGAATGAACCCGTTTCTTAGCCTCTTTCTCTCGCCGCAGTTGCTCGGTAATCCATGATCGTTCATCCTCCGGCAGCCATCGAGCTTGTTCCGGCCAATCCGTAAGGTAGAAAATCGTAATCACTCCGAGTAGGACTGCCGGAATTCCCTCGATGATGAACAGCCATCGCCAGCCTCTCATGCCCAGCCACGAAAGCCCGAGCAACAGGCCCGCAAGCGGCGAACCGATTACGTAAGAAAGCGGATTGGCAGCATAGAAAACGGCGACCGCTTTGGCCCGGTCCTGGTAACGGAACCAGTGGGTCAGGTAGACGATCACTCCCGGCAAGAACCCTGCTTCGGCGGCGCCCACCAGAAAACGTACCCAATAGAATTGTCGAGGCGTGTGAATGAAGGCCATCAACACTGTCACGATTCCCCAGGAAATCATGATGCGAGCGATCCAGCGCCGCGCACTCCATCGCTCCACGATCAATGCACCCGGAATTTCCAGCAGGAAGTACCCAAGAAAGAAAATGCCGGCGCCGAAGCCAATCACGCTCGGACTGAAACCCAGGTCGGCCGGCATCTGCAGAGCCGCTGCTCCAATGTTCATGCGATCCAAAAAAGCGATCACGTACAGCACAAACAGAAACGGGAGCAGGCGCCGCGCAATACGGCGTCTTGCGCGTGCTCCGACCTCTTGTTCCGAGGCAGAAAACGCTACGGTCTGTGTTGGTTTTTCAACAGACTCAGACATGCTTCTCAGCTTTAGTGCAGAACCAAGGTATTCATGCGCTTCGGAACTTCTCCGACCGGAATCAACCCCACCACCTTCAGCGTACTTATATCGATCGCAGTGACCGACTTCGTACCAGAGTTCGAAACATAGACCAGCTTGCTGTCTGGAGTGAAAGTGATCCACTCGGGCACGGCACCTGAAGGTGCACGTCCCAGCGGATGAACTTCGGTCAGTTCGACCGATCCGATCAGTTTGAGTTCCGGCAGTGAGTATGCAAAAACAGCATTTGCGAAAGTGCTGTTCACCCACAAGGATTTTCCATCCGGCGAAACTCCGATCCCATGGGACGGAGTACCTTCTCGTCCCTCCGCGACTCCAAACCCAGGGGTTTTATCCGGGAACTTGATCCTTTCCACTTCCGCGCGCTTGGCGAAGTCGACCACCGCAAATCCGTTGACCCGGGAGAGTTGAACAAAAATGCGGCGCGTCGAACCGTCAGAGTTGGTCTCGAAAGCCATGGGCCGCACTGGCTGTTCGAACTTTACCTCCCATATTGCGTGATCGCTTTGAAGATCAATCACTGTGGCGGCTTTGCTTTCCAAAGATCCGCTCACCGCGTACTTGCCATCGGGAGTGACGTACACATTATGGACGCCACCGTCCACGGCGATGCTCTTCACACGCTTAAGCGAAGTTGTGTCGATCACATCAACAACGCCTGGCTCCGAGCGGATCCCCACCAGCACCCGGCGTCCAGTTTTCGTGATCGTTAGGTTGTTGGGACGTCCGCTCAGCGGCACTGTCTGAAGAATGTTCCCGCTGACTCGATCGACGACATCGAGCACGTTCCCCGATTCATTGCTGATGTAGACTCGCGAACCATCGGGAGAAAACCCGATGCCATGCGGTAACTCGATCCCATGGATCACTTGTACGACTTTATTGGTTGCAGAATCGATGACATCAACTGTGTCGCCGGCGCTGTTGGTGACATAAATCAGCGCAGATTTGGACGATGCTGGAGGATCGACCGCTCCAGCACGCACCCATTCAGCCATCACAAGCCAGGCGGGATCGTTCTGAGAGTCAAATTGCCTGCCGCCGGAATGAAACGGATCTCCACCCGCTTCCGGCGCCAGTGGATGCATCAACAGTCTGCTTGCAATTGGGTCCCCGGGAACGACCTCCTGCAGAGCGCTCTGGAAGTTTCGCCGTGACTGCTCTTCCGTCCAGTTGGTGGTTCCTGGGGGCATGGGTTCGAGATAAAAAGGTCTTCCCGGCTGACTGTGGCAGCTGTAGCATCGCGCGTGGCTGGGCCTCGTCTTCAAAAAAATCGGCTCGACCTTACTCTTGAAAACATCGAAATCCAGGGTATCTTTCTTTAAGGCGGGGGAAATTTGCTGCTGGCTCGGAAATCCTTTGCTGATCCAGTCGGCAATCATCCGCCACTCCGGGTCGTCCTGCGATTTCCAGAATTTTCCGCCTGTGTGGGTCGGATCACCACCTGCTTCCGGTGACAACGGATGAAGGAGCAGTCGGCTTTTCAGCGGCTCTGCAGGAGTCACTAACTGGGATACAACCTTGAAGTTCTGGCGCGATTGTTGCTCGGTCCAAGCCGAAATTCCTTCTGGTAGCCGCTGCAGATGCAATCGCGTGACCATGACCGAATGACAATCGTAACAACGCACGCCACCTTCCCGAGGCTTGAGGAAAATAGGCTCAATGCGAGTGCGATACGTCTCAAAATCAAGCGATGACTGCGTTTGCGCAGTGCTATTTGCTTGATTGGCACGTGCTGCAGGCGCAGCTTTGGCCAGTTCTCTCGCCGCCAAGAGTAAGCCACTTATAGCGGCGATCAGAAACATTACAACCTTCGCTGTTTTCAGGTGGCCCATTCAACCCTGTTGTTTCAACGCGCCGTTTCGAATAGAGGACTGCTTCGCGTGATCAGGTCCCCGAAGCAGGGGACGAAGTTCGCGAATGTCCTTCACGGCATCGAGTGCTAGCACGCGATCGATCAGCTTCGAGCATGTGGCAGCGCCGAGGACGCCTGTCATCAACTCACGCGCCTTCGCGACCACCTCGCCTGGTGTCATCGGATTATCAGGAGTGCCGCGCACATGCTCGACACGCTCGCTGAGTTTCGTACCGTCAGTTAGCGTAACTTCAACGATCGCAACTCTTACCGGTATCAGCTTTTCTAGTTCCTCGTCAGGAACCAATTGCACTTTAGCACGCTGGTGAAGCACCGCTGGATCCTGCATGCGCGCCTTATCGTGCGCTGCGCGGAATGAGACCGTCCCGTCGAGCAGCATCACCGCAACCAGGTGTTGCAGACAAATATCCGGCATATCGCGGTTGTTCACAGTGTAGGCTGCGCTGGTGGCGGTACGTACGACCACCTTCTCTACCTGGTCCGCCTGAAACGGTTTCCGCTTTTGCAGATTTTCCAGTGCGTCCAGCGGCGCCTGAATGGGACCTCCGGTTGTCCACTTCTTCAAGGTCGTGAGCATCACCCCGTAGACCACGCCGAGCTGGTCGATCATCCCCGCCGGATCCGCTTTCGGATTGTAGGTCTCCACGAAATTGTTGGGGCCGGACAGGATATCGTTTACGCCACTCCAGCCCTGGTGAACAACCAGGGCAGCGTTGACCCCATTGCGTGCCCCCATCGCGCCAAACAGGAAAGCCTTTTCGACGTGCTCGGTGTCGCGACGCCAAGCCCCGATCCCGGCGCCGGCCTGCTGTGCTGCATAATCGAGCAGCCAGCGCATCTGTTGGGCGCTGAGACTAGCGACGCAGCCGGCGGCGGCGCTCCCTCCCACGGTTCCGACCAGGTTGTGCGTTTCTTTCATGCCGGGGCCAACCGTCTTCATGGCCCGCAAAGCGATGTCGTAGCCCAGCGCCACAGCGCGCAAGAAATGTGTGCCGCTAATTCCGAACTGCTCCCCCGAAGCCAGCGCCGCGGGCACGACGGCGCAGCCCGGATGCGCCCCGCCCGTAGTGAAATCGTCGTCGGTTTCATCGGAATGAGCAAGCTCTCCGTTTGCGAATGCCGCCTCAATAGGTCCGCAGAGAATCGGCGAGGCCACTACCATGGCTATCTTCTGGCCTCCGTAACTGCGAGCGAACTGGATGGCCAAGCGTCCGGGGAGCAACTCGGATCCAGAGACCATGGCCGCGAAGGTGTCCAGAATGTGATGCTTTGTCTCCTGCACCACTTTTTCCGGCAGGGCACGGTTGCGAGCCTCAGCCATATATGCGCTGAGCTTTGCCATTACTGAATTGACATCTTGGCCAGCGGTCGCCGCCATGCGTGGAAACGCTGCAGCGGCGGTTATCCAGGCCGCGTGCTGCAACCAACTACGCCTGCTTAGGATGGGACGGACTTTATGCTCCATGGATCTCCCCTTTTTCGACCCGCAGCCTCGCCCGTCATGGTGTAACGACCACGCAAACAAACTGTGTGTCTCGATCCATCTGCATCGAACAGATTGGCAAATTGACCGGAGTGTAACTTCGAAAGTACGCCGGCGAAGTACGGCGCCGAAGAATGTTTGGTTGTTCTTATCCCTCTTAACCTTTGTAGCAGGACATGTAGCAACTCAATTATTCGTACGCAAGAGACGAATCCTGGCTGAGACGCGAGCAAATGGAGACAATGTTCCTCGAATATGAATTGTGCATAAACGGAGAATGAAAATCTTTTCATTGATCGCGCTGGTACGGCGTGGGGTGCTCGCTTCTTGGTGCGTCCGAGAGGTGGCAAGTAGGTCAGTTCAGACGACAGCCATCAGAAGCGCAACTCGGGCAGATTACGCGGCTCTCAGACTCTTTGCATTTCCGTTTACAATCTCGGCGACGTAATCCGCACAGCATTGAAGGCTTCGCAGATGCCTCGCTGTTGGTATCTTCCTATTTAACTTTTCCCCGACGGAAATATTGCAAATATGCGATGATTATGCGATAGCACGAAGGGCCTACGAAGTTACGCCTTTTGTGTTGTGATAGAGGAGAGGTGGCCGAGTGGCTGAAGGCGGCGGTTTGCTAAACCGTTATAGGGTCTAACAACTCTATCGAGGGTTCGAATCCCTCCCTCTCCGCCAGATTTATTGAAACCCGCATAAACACTGGCCTTGTAATTATTGTGCTGCTCTGTATACTTGTGTGTATACCCTTTCCCTAGAGGGTGCGGGGGAGGGTATTTTGGCACTGGTCAATGTCACAAAGCGGGTTCAAATCGAAGGCAAAGGCTGGCGCTTCTGTGAAGTCGTGGTCGCTGCTAACGGGAAAATCAAGCCCAACGTCGTTCTAATCGACGGCCAAGAGCAGGTCCACCCAGAAGGCCGCTATTACATAGATTTCCTCCAAGACGGCCAGCGTAAACGTTTGGCGGCGGGTGCTTCTGCTGCCGAAGCCGCAACCGCAGCAGACAAGCAAACACGAATCCTAACGGCCCACAAGGCTGCAACCGCCGCTGGCATCAGCTTACCGCAGGCGAAACCCCCGGCTGGAAGTCGGTCGCTGCATGATGCAGTAGACGCCTACCTCCTCGAAGTACAAGCCCACAAGAAGCCAAAGACGTACAGCGCCTACCGAACGGCGTTGAGCTACTTTCTTGAATCCTGCCACAAGCAAACCCTCGAAGAAATTACACGAACCGACATGCTGGCGTTCAAGACCTTCCTGCGCCACAAAAAAGAACAGAGCGACAGGTCCATAGCAAACAAGTTCGAAAACGTGATGTCGTTCCTCAAGCAACAGAAAATTATTGGGCTAATCGGAAAGACTGACTGGCCAACGTTCACTGAAGAGGAAGTCGAGACCTACACGCAAGAGGAGTTGGATAAATTCTTCACTGCCTGCACTGAGACTGAGACTGTGTGGTTTGAGTTCTTTTACAGGACCGCTATGCGTGAGCAAGAGGTCATGCACGTCTCGTGGTCAGATATTGACTTCGAGCGTTCCGTCGTCACGGTCAGGGAGAACAAGCGGTTTGGGTGGAAGCCGAAAGCGTACAAGGGTCGCTACATCTCAATTCCTTCAAGCCTCCTCAGCTTGTTGAAGGTCTGGAAAAAGAAAGCTGATGCGTCGTGTGGGTTGGTTTTCCCGACGACTGGCTGTAAGCCGAAACAGAATTTTCTGGATGAATGCAAAGCAATAGCCGAGCGTGCGGGACTAAATAAGGACGACTTCTATTTACACAAGTTCCGAGCGACACGGGCAACACGATTGCTTCAAGGCGGGATGGACATCAAATCAGTTCAGCAGATGTTAGGGCATAACGATTTAGAAAGTACAATGCGCTACTTGGGAGCGCAGCGGACAGACGTGTTACAGGCGCAAATCGAAACGATTGACGCCCAATAGAGGAGGGACATGGACTCACCGAAATTAAAACGGGGACGGGGACGACCAGCGGGTTCCAAAGATTCAAAACCGAGAACTTTTCGTAGCAAGGTTCTGGGCGATAATGGCAGTGGCGAACTGGCGTCAGTCGAAGACCAGATTAAACGGCTGACTCGCCCTGTTCGTGTGAGCACGCTATCAGCAATCAGCGGACTTAGCGAAGCGACTTTGCGAAAGAAAATCGAACAAGGGAAGCTCCGTGCCTTCAAGCGTAGTGGAATTGTTCTTATCGAGCCGAAAGATTTTCTCGAATACTGGTGCAAGGGAAAAAATGATACGGTCTACAATCCTGCACTCTTCGCTCGTCGCCCTCTGAATGTCAACTAGGCCGGGACTGACGACCTACTTGTTCCCCTCTCTAAGCACGCTGGGCCGCAGCAATCCTTCTCCTGCCAGCCGCACTCATCTTCCGCTTCCGTCGCCCACGCCTAACTGTACTGGTATTCGTCGAGCAGGTTCAAAATCCGTTGTAGCCTTGCCATTTCCGCTTCGACTTGCGCCCTTATGTTCAGCATGATTTCCTCGCAGAAATACTATCAAAGAATCGCCTACCGCTTCGTGCCTCCACTACCTTAATGCGCCCGTTTTCCACATCTGCTGCTAGATTCCCACTTGCAGCCGACAATGGTGCGCTGCTACAAAGAGGATTATGACAACTGCAACTGCACAAGCAATCAAATGGACGCATGGCACGCTAGGCCGACAGCCCGCAGGATATTCGGATGTTTGGTGGTGCTTCGAAAAGAATGGCCCCACGGTTTACTTGGAAAAAGGCGAGGAATACCGGAAGGCATATCGCTGCCAGCTTTGCGGTCAGCGCCTTGCTGATAACCCGAATCGGCACGATTTCGTCGTTCACATCGAAAAATCCTAAGGATGGCGGAGCGCAAATTAAAGATTTTGGTATTCGTGCGGGGTCACTTGCTCAAGGGTAGGTGTGAGAAGTGCAACGCTATTTTCACGACTGCGCTGGTCGATGACCTGAAATCGGCCAAGGCTGAGATTGAAGCGGACTTTGAGAAGCACGACTACGAGCCCTAAAGCGGTTCAATTCCGCCCGGTCCCTCCATATCATCTCTTGCGTGTCACTTCTCAACCTCAAAACTATTCTTTCACGGAGTTCTCTGGAGGTAATCTGCGAAAAGAACTTTGTTCCAAGCTTGACCTCGCGGGACTCGTGGGATTATTGCAACAGACGCAAATGCCGCCGCAACCTGAATTGTGGATTGGAGTCGTAGAATTCAAGCCGCTCAATCAAGAGGCTTACGGGGCTGCTGGTGCCTTCGCCAACGTCATGACGTGGGCATGCAATTCGACGGAGTTCCGCAGAAAAGCAGAGACGATTGCAGCCACAATGGACCTGTATGTAGCGAATATCGAGGATGAAGAGCCGTTCGTAGAATGGACGAAGGAATCGACAGTATCCGAAGCGATTGAAGATATGTTGCTACGAGCCGAATTGAATCCCAATGCGATTGTCTGTGGAACATTCCACCGTTATCCGTTCAACGAAGCGTAAGGCGCAAATAGCATTTCAATCCCCCTCTCCGTGGCGGGAGGAGATGCCCGGTCCTTACCCGACCTTCTTAACTCTGCGCCCGCCCGCCTTGGCGTAATTCTTTAGTCTGCGCTGGATATCGTTGCGGATTCGCTCCTGTTCCTGTCGCGCAAGTTCCAAGGCTTTTGCCGCCTTCTCGGCAGTGGACAGAGCAGCATCCGCAAGCTCCAACCAACGAGCGGTATAGGCGGTGAGTTCCTCTTCTTCCCTTTGCGTATGGACTTCGGCATTTGGAGCAGATCGGCCAAGGCGGGAGAATCTCGCGCCGTTTTAGACTGTTCGTGATCATACAAACGTTGTACGGTCGATAAAATACGCGGGAAGTCGGGTATTCGAGGGTTTTATACTCTCGAACAATGAACGCTTCTGACTGGAAATGGACGCCGGTCCAGGCGCGATTGCCCGCTGATGCTCAGACCGTTGCCATCAAATTTTGGGACGGGAGTGAGGCCGTCCGCTACGGGATCGGCTGGTACAACGCCAAAGAACAAAGCTGGGTCGTTACCGCTGAACCGAATTTGTTCGATGGATTTCTTGTACCAATGGAGTGGATGGCGCTCACGGATTGAAGACCGCCCACCAGGGTTAAGAATTGACGAAAAAAAAGA
>WNGQ01000603.1_pt1 | contig 36916 bp, 21 predicted proteins | sample 5407661 | NCBI WGS metagenome assembly WNGQ01 (sample SAMN13153382, study PRJNA577476) | soil metagenome | isolation source: 60 cm soil or saprolite under Garry oak tree replicate 2 | place: USA:California | collected 2016-06-15 | reverse complement strand
AATTTTGCCTCGCGGATGAACCCGGTAACCTGTTTGGCAACATCAGTCGCGATGCCTTGTTTGATCTTGATGACCTGCCGCGCGTGTCCCAGGGGGGAAACATCCGGCTCGCATTGCTCGACGCTCTTGAGGCTGATATTGCGTTTGGCGATCTTGCCGATGACGATCTCTCCCAGCGCGTTCAGCTTGAACAGGTTCTCGGCGGAGAGTTTGATCTCGTTTTTTTCGAGCACGATCTCCGCCTGGGTCCCTTTGAAATCAAAGCGATTGGCCAGCTCTTTTTTGGCGATGTTCACTGCGTTCTCGATCTCCATGGAGTTAACCTGGCTGACGATGTCGAATGACGGCACCCCTGCATGTTAATCCGCCATCCGAAAATGGGAAGATTTTTCAAAGTCCCGCGGAGAGACAGCTGACCAGGTGCTTGTGCATCAGTTCTTTGATGGCGTTCTCCTCTCCCCAGCGCCGACAGATCAGCTGCACGACCCGCTCTGCACCGATTTCCTCCTCGGCGCCGTTGGTCTAAATCGCCGACCGCTTCTTGTTTCCTCTGCTCTGGATCACCACGGCACGAATCGTTCCGTATTTGTTCATGGACCGCTTGGTTTCCAGATTGTTGATCTCTTCGGCTTCCTGGATCTGATACGTGACGCGCGCCACTCGGTTGAATTGTTCCTCCGCCAAATCGTCCACCCACTTATCGGAATATTTAGCCCAACTGATAAACAGCGCCCGCCGTTTTCCCTCCCCCCTGGTCTTTCCCGTCAAGGTAGCGGTAGGCCCTTTCTGGTAAACTCTTACTATGAAACCGCCAGACGAAAAACCCACCAGAAATTACTTAAAATCAGTTCCCCCGCAACAAATTGCGGTTATGTGGGTTAGGAAAGCGCCGATTTTGGTGTGATTGTTTGCTCAGACCTCTGCGGGAAAGATAACGAGGCACGGAGTTCAAGCTTGCGCTCCCGCGATATATTTCTTAGAAGATACCGCTGTGCGGACGAATGAAAAGCGAACAGGCATGATGCGGTTTCTGGCCGCCGTTGTGGCGGCCAGTGTTGGGTTGGGTGGCCTCGCCGCTTTTTCAGCCGAGGTGACTGTCTTCGCAGCCGCCAGTCTGTCGGACAGCCTGAAGCAAATCGGCTCTGACTATGGGAAGCACACGGGCGACAAGATAAACTTTAACTTCGCCGCGTCGAGTTTCCTCGCCCGGCAGATTGAGGAAAGCGCTCCGGCAGACATTTTCTTTTCGGCCGACGAAGCGAAGATGGACGCTTTGGAAAAGAAGGGACTAATTGTAAAAGAGACGCGACGGAGCCGGCTGTCTAATTCACTGGTCATCGTTGTGGCCGCAGAGCAGGGGGCCGCAGTTTCAACCCCGGCGGACCTGGCAACGGACAAGGTCAAACGGCTGGCGCTGGCTGAGCCGAAGACGGTCCCGGCGGGAATCTATGCCATGGAATATCTTCAAAAACAGAATCTCTGGCCGACGGTGGAAGCGAAAGTAGTACCTACGGAAAACGTTCGAGCCGCGTTGGCCGCGGTGGCAGCCGGCAACGTGGAGGCAGCAATCGTCTATAAGACCGACGCCGCCATTTCGAAAAGAGTCAGGGTGGTTTACGAAGTCCCGGCCAGGGAAGGACCGAAGATCAGCTACCCGCTGGCGCTGGTGAAGGAGTCGATGCAGTCCGAAGCCGCGAAGAAGTTCTTGCGGTACCTTGAATCAGAGGCAGCGGCGGCTGCGTTTCGCAGCTACGGGTTCGTGGTCCAGGACTGAGACGCTCGGCGCAGCGGGGGCGGCAACAAATGGTTTACGTAATTTAAGTGAGTTGCTCTCGACGCTCCAGGCCGCGATGTACAGACCGAGAAATATCATGGCCATAAGAAGACACAAGAACCGGGGCAGAGACTTTTGGTAATGCAATATGTCAACTTGCTCGCAGCCTGCGAGGATCTTGGTAGGGACGCTTTCCACAGCGTCCCATTTCTCGTCACCGGAATTCGAGGGACGCTGTGGAAAGCGTCCCTACCACTATTAGTGCGGCTTCGCTGCGCTGGGCATTTACGTGCCTTTTCGTGGCCATTGACCTGTATCCCATGAACTCTGAGGAATGGCAGATTGTCTGGTTCACCGCCTGGGTTTCAGCCCTGAGCACAGTAGCCATTCTTCCTCTGGGTCTGGCCGCAGCGTGGCTGCTGGCGCGTTACGACTGGGTTGGCAAATCGGTGGTCGAAACAATCATTACGCTGCCTTTGGTTATGCCCCCGGTTGCCACTGGGTTAATCCTCTTGAAAATCTTCGGGCGGCGTGGAGCCATCGGCGGCTTTCTTCACGATACGCTGGGCCTCGACATTGTGTTCACCTGGCGGGGAGTGCTGGTTTCCTTGGGAGTTATGTCATTTCCTTTGTTGGTGCGCTCGGCGCGAGTGGCCTTTGAACAAGTCAACCCGCGTTATGAACAGATTGCCCGCACCCTGGGCGCGAACGATGGGCGCGTGTTCCTGAGCATCACCTTGCCGCTGGCCATGCGCGGGATCATTGGCGGCGGCATTCTCGCATTTGCCAGGGCCTTGGGAGAATTTGGCGCGACGATTATGGTCGCAGGCAATATCCCTGGCAAGACTTCGACGTTGTCACTCTCCATTTTCCAATCTGTGCAGCTAGGCCAGGATGCTAATGCCTACCGGCTTCTGGCGGTCTCGGTCGGGCTGGCCTTTGCCGCGGTCTGGGGTAGCGAATGTCTAATGAGCCACGCCAAGCGCAACCGATGAGTCTGCTCCTGAAAAACATTTCCCTGCCACTGGCTGAGTTCACCATGGAAGTTGACTTGGACCTCCAAAGCCAGGTGACCGCCTTCTTCGGTCCGTCGGGCGCAGGCAAGACTTCCCTGCTGGATTTGATTGCCGGATTGCGCCGCCCGGCATCGGCGTGGATCCAACTGAATGGCCGGGTGCTCACAGACACGAGCAAGCGACTCTCAGTGCCACCGCGACTGCGGGGAATCGGTTATGTGCCCCAGGACCTGGCCTTGTTTCCTCACTTGTCGGTTGGTCAGAACCTGCGTTACGGCCACAAGCCGGAATCGGAAGCGAACCATCTGTTCAGTTTTGAGCACGTGACGGAGCTTTTGGGGATCCTGTCTTTGACTGAGCGCAATGTGACCGATTTGTCGGGCGGCGAAAAACAGCGGGTGGCCCTGGCGCGAGCGTTGCTGGCTTCGCCACGCCTGTTGTTGCTTGACGAGCCGCTGGCCAGCCTGGACACCAACCTCAAGGCCAAGATCATTCCTTATCTTCGCCGCGTGCGCGATGAGTTCCGTTTGCCCATGGTTTATATCACCCACGATCAAGAGGAAGTCATGGCCTTTTGCGACGAGGTCCTGGTTATGAGACGAGGGAGAATAGTGGCGCGCAGTCCTGCTACTGATTCTTGACTGACTTCCGCCAGAACATCGCGCTCAACGAATTGTTGCCAGATGGCCACGGCGGATTCGCGGGCGAAGGCTGGGTCCATCGCAGAGGCGCAACGCGCGCTTTCCCGGCAGGCCATCCAGTCGAAGTTGGTGGGATACGCCGTGATGAGCCGCGTGTAGGCCGCTAGGGATTGAGCCTCACTCTGTACAGGCGGCTGACATTCGTCGCCTGGTTGTCCTCAATGTAGAACACGTCGCTGAGCGCATTGGTGGTGAGGATGCCCGTCCAGTTGGTCAGCCTCGTTGCAAACTGCAGCGTGTAGCTCTGTCCCGCGACGCCGGTGACACGGACACTGAAGACGTTCCCCGGCAGCAGCTTGGGCAGATCCAGCGTGGGGGCTTGCGGCCCCGACCCCAGCACACGGATCGATAAACCGCTGGTCCCGTTGCTGCCGCGCTGGTCGGTGGCTTTCACGGTGAAATTGAAGAGACCAGCATTGGTTGGCGCTCCGGAGAGTTCGCCGAAGTTAGAGTCCAGACTCAGCCCGCCTGGCAGCGCGCCGGAAGAGATCGACCACGACAAGGGTTCAACACCATTGGTCGCGTCCAGCCTCAGAAAATAGCCCCGACCGACGGTCGCATCGGGCAGACTCGTGGTGGTGATCTGCGGCGGGGGAATCGGCGTGACGATGAAGTTGGCGGCGGGGTTGGTCGGGGGCACGGTGATGTTGGTCGGATTGGCCGGGTAGTAACCGGCTGCATAAAGGACGTAAAGGTCGGGGCTGATGGTCCAGGTGCCATTGAAGACGGCGAAGGAGTAGTTGCCGTTCGGGTCGGTGTAGGCGCTCAGATTGTAGTTGGTCGAGCCCACACTGGTGGTGCAGTTTACCGTAAGGCCCTGGATGGCTCCGCCGCTCTGGTTGCGAACATAGCCGGAGATGCTGCCGGTGGCCTTGCGCGCGATGACGGTGTTGGTCACGTCGATCCCATCGGTGATGTAGAATGAGTAGTACGTCGGAAAAATCAGGTCGGGGAAGAATTCGCTTTCAAAATGGAGTGTCCAGCCGCCGCCGAAGACCGGCAAATCGAAAAAGCCGTTGGTGTCCGTGACCCCCTGCGAACCCCCCGTGAACGGGCCGGTTGAACCTTCCGCGAAAAGGCCAAGATCACTCACCGGCGCGCCGGTGTCGTCGAGAAGGCGCCCGTGAAAATGGGCGGTGGGGACAATCCCGGTCAGGTCGATGTTCGAGGCGTGGCCGTCCGAAGTGCCGAAATAGTAACCCGTCCAAAGATAGTTTTTCGTCGGCGGGGCGTCGAGTTCCTGGACTTCGACGTACCCACCGCCGGCCTCAATCGCCAGCGCATAGAGACCGTTGGTGTCGCTCATGCCCAACGCGTCGAAGGCTCCGCCATCGGCGCTGGCGGAGAGGGTGATGCCGGGAACGGCGTTGGAGTGGTTGTCCTCGACCGTGCCGTAGATGAGCGCCGTCGCCCGCTTGAACGCCACCGCCGCCCCGGTCACCGGCCCCTGGCTCGTATTAAACTTCGACTCGATCAAAGAACCCGCTTGGGGCGTCAAATACGACTTCGCGACCACGCTTTGCCATGAGGCCCGAATCGTCCACAAACCGGGCGTGACGGGCAGGCTGAAGTTCGCATTGCTGTCGGTGGCGGTGACGGTGAAGAATAGGTTGGTGTTGAACGCCGTGATCTGGCAGTAGGGAAGCGCCGGCAACGCTGGATTGTCGCTGTCCACCAGTTTGCCGGCCAGGGTGGTCGTGGCAGCAATCAGATTTAAATTCGTCGTAATCGTCGCGCCTGGGGCGAGGGTGACCTGTGGGGCGGCGTAAGCGTTCATCACGAAGCCGGGCCAGGACGCAATGACCCCGTAAGTGTCTGGCGGCGCCTTGAGCGTGTAGTTGCCCGCGGCGTCCGCCGCGCCGCCGACAATGCCCTTGTATCCGATTGGGCCGGCGCCGACCTGGATCAGCGCCACGAGCGCATACGGCACGTTGGTGCCATTGCTTTTCACGGCGCCCTGGACCTTCTGGGCATAAGGCGCGCTCTCCACTGTGAACGGCACGTTCGTGGCGGAGAAATGATTGGAGGGGCTGCTAAATTGGAAAAGGTAATGACCCACGCCACGCGCCAGTTCCGGGGCCAAAGCGAAGCGCAGCGACGCGCTGATGATGCCGTTGGCTGCCCCGTCTTCATCCCGCAGCACATTGATGTTGGTGGCGCCAGCCACCAAATTGCCTTGGCCATCAGTAACCACCTCGCCGCGAACCACCACGTCGGGACCATCGATGCTCCCGTTGCCGTTAGAATCATAAAACTGGACGACCTGGACGGTTTCCCCTGCGGACAACCACTCATCTGGAAGGTGATAGGACCGGTATAATTGTTGCTGACGAGGTTGGGTGTCACGGTGAACGTCGCGGCCGGCGCACCGAGCAGCGAGAGGAAAATGACCGCAGCGATGGTTATGACGAGCTTCATTAAACGAGTTTTCAAGAGTGGGTATTGACTTAGCAGGTTGAATGCTGGCTGAAGCGCGCAAAACCCACGGTAGAACCACGCCAGAGGAGAAAACGAACTTTACAGCCACGTAAGCGTATGGTTGCTGTCTCCCATAACTTGTCAACGAAGAACATTTATGGGCGCGAGGCATTACTTTTTTTACTTGGCTGCGGCTGACTCTAATGGTAGGCGATAGTCAGTATCCACTATTTCTAACTTCGCGGGCAGGGCCGCCAGTACTGGCAACTCAGACCTAAACTATCAAAATGGAAGGATTTATGAACAAAACTCAAACCTCCCGCACCGTTGCAACCGTCGTCGTCGGCCTGGCCGGATTGGTACCGGCCTGGGCAGGGCAGCCTTTGGGCCGGTTAGTGCCCGTCCAGAGCCATCATTCCCCCACCAACAACCACGAACTAGGCGAGATGTGGAAGTACCAACAGCGGGCATACCCGCTGGGCTACATTCCGCCCGAGGCGCACTCGCGGGCCTTGCAGCAAATCCAGCAGACCAAGACTCCCCTGCGGCTCAGAGGACCGCTCATTACCGGCGGGGCGCAATGGGTGAACATCGGGCCGGCGCCGATCGTGGCAGGACAGGTTGCGCCGCCAGCCCCGGTGAGCGGGCGTGTGCCATGTATTGCGGTGGACCCTGGCAACAATGCGCACTGGCTGCTGGGCTCAGGGCTGGGAGGGGTTTGGGAAACGACAGACACGGGCGCCACCTGGATCCCAAAGACCGATGACCAACCTTCACTGGCTATGGGCGCGGTGGCCTTCGCGCCCAACAACACTTCTGTCATTTTCGCGGGGACCGGCGAGCCCAATGCCAGCACCTCATTTCCGGGGATGGGGTTGCTCAAGTCCTCCGACGGCGGCAACTCCTGGCAGGTTGTGGGAAGCAACGTCTTCGCCAGAACCAGCTTCAGCGCCATCAAGGTCAACCCCGCCAATTCAAATTACGTCGTCGTGGGCACTACGCCGGACCGGTCTGTGCTGCTGGCTAACAGGGGAGCCTCGCCGACAGCCCCTCCGGTCAACGGTGTTTATCTTTCCACGGATGGAGGCAACAATTGGACTCGGAAGTTGACAGGCCCCGTCATCGCCCTGGAGACGCAGCCATCGGATTTCACCAACCAATATGCAGCCATCGCCGACGTAGCGGGTGGCACGGAAGGGGCAATCTATCGCTCGTTTGATGGGGGCAATACCTGGACCCTGCTCAATGGTCCCTGGGGAAACAACCAAGTCAGGCGCATTGTCCTGGCTGCCTCTGCCTCCAATCCCAACACACTCTACGCATGCTTTGCACAGGACTCAAAAACCTTGCTGGGGTTTTGGAGGACGGACAGTGCCTGGAACGCAACCCCTACCTGGGCGACTATCCCGACTCCGAGCCGCGCGTCCAAAACCAACCTGGCCCAGATGAACTATGATCTTGCCATCAGCGTGGATCCAGCCAATGCCAATGTGGTGTATTTCGGGGAAGTCGCCCTGTGGAAGTATGATGGGACGACATGGGCGACGCTGGCTGGGCACTACGACGCGCAAATCAACGGCATCAAGATACATCCCGATCAGCACGCGCTGGCCTGGGCCGGCAACCGGTTGCTGGTGGGCAACGACGGCGGGATTTGGAGCACCACCGATGGTGGCACCAGCTTTCTGAGCCACAATAGCAGCCTCTCCACCATTCAATTTTATTTCGGTTCGGTCCATCCGCAGACGCGCAGCATGGCTCTGGGCGGTGAGCAGGACAACGGCTCGGCAAGGTGGCTGGGTACCAACGGGTGGGCCTTTGCTGGATATGGTGACGGAGCCGACAACGCAATCTCGCCCAATGACCCTGATAACAAATGGGTGGTTTCAAGCCAGTTTATGAACATCGCCCGCGTAACTGGCGCCGGCCAGTTTTTTACACCCGTCTTTCCATACAACATCCCCAACAAGCCCTTTACATGCCGCATCGCCATCGCGCCCGGCAACGAAAACATCGTCCTGACTGGCTCCTCGCAACTGATCCGTACCACAAATTTTTTCACCGCCCAGGACGTGCCCGACTGGTCTTTCGACAGCCCCGACCTGGGTGAGTTTGTCTCGGCGATAGCCTTCGCCCCCTCGGATGCCGCGGGCAACACCTACGCCTTCGGCGGCTCCGGCGGCGCGCTTAGAGTGACGGCTCCGGCCAACAACTCGGTGGACATTGACGCCGGCAATGCCGTGCCTAATCGCTACGTGACGGCCATGGCGTTCGCTCCGAACAATGCCAACATCCTTTACGCTACCCTTTCGGGCTTCGACGAGGGCACGCCCGGCAAGCCGGGCCACGTCTTCAAGACCGCCAATGCGCTGGTGGCCAATCCGACCTGGGCCAATGTCAGCCCACCAGTGAACCTGCCACACAATGCCATTGTGATTGACCCGGCCAACGCCAACAATGTGTATGTCGGAACCGATATCGGCGTCTGGAACAGCACAGATGGTGGCGGGACGTGGACCCACATGGGTCCCGAGGTCGGCATGCCCAACGTGGCGGTCTTTGATCTGGAAATTCAAGCGGGCACCGGCAAGGTCTTCGCCTTCACTCATGGCCGGGGCGCTTTGGTGCTGGACCCCAACGCGGTCAATAATCCTCCCATCATCACCGGCTTCGTGCCCACCAATGGACCCCCCGGCACCAGTGTCACCCTTGCGGGAACCAAGTTCAACAGCGCCAGCGCCGTGAAGTTCGCCGGACTCAATGCCGCCAGCTTCACGGTCAACTCCAGCACCCAGCTCGTCGCGACTGTCCCCAACGGAGCGGTCACCGGTCCGATCAGCGTCACCACCCCGGCAGGCACGGCCACCAGCGCAGCCAATTTCACCGTGACGACCGAGCCGGCCATCACCGGGTTCAGCCCAACCAGCGGAAACGCCGGAACGGTGGTCACGATCATGGGCGCCAACTTTACCGGTGCGACCAATGTCAGCTTTAATGGCACCACCGCCACGTCGTTCGCAGTCAACTCCTCCATCCAGATCACGGCGACGGTGCCGACCGGGGCGACCACAGGAAAGATCAGCGTCAACACCCCTGGCGGCACGGCCCAAAGCGCGGGCGTGTTCACCGTCACGACTCTTCCGGTAATCAGCGGGTTCAATCCCACCAGCGGCGCCATAGGCAGCAGTGTGGTGATCACCGGGGCCAACTTCGTCAGCGTCACCAGTGTCGCTTTCAACGGCGTCACCTCAGCCAGTCCCACGGTCAATTCCCCTACCCGGATTACCGCCACTGTGCCTGGGGGCGCGACCACTGGTCCTATCAGCGTGACGACCGCCAGCGGCACGGGCCAGAGCGCGGCTAATTTCACCGTGATTCCGGCGCCGACTATAACCGGTTTGAGTCCTTCCAGCGGCAGCGCGGGCACCACGGTCACCATCACCGGCACGAGTTTCAGCGATGCCATAGCGGTCACGTTCAATGGCCTCAATGCGGGGTCCTTCAACGTCGGCTCGGTCACACAAATCGTCGCCGCCGCCCCGGCGGGCGTTACCACTGGCCCCATCCGTGTGACCACCCCCGGCGGCACGGCCGTCAGCGGCAGTTCGTTTACAGCTCTGGCCGCGCCCAGCAATGACAACTTTGCCTCAGCGCAAATCATTAGCGGAACTTCGGGGACCGTTTCCGGCAGCAATGTCGCTGCCACCAAGGAAACGGGTGAGCCTGATCATGCCGGCGATCCCGGGGGCAAGTCCGTGTGGTATCGGTGGACGGCGCCCAGCAGCGGGACCTGGACGTTCAACACTGTGGGAAGCAGCTTCAACACGCTGCTGGCTGTCTATACCGGCAGCAGCCTCAATACGCTGGTCCTTGTCGCCAGCAACAACGATATTCCCGGCACCAATACGAGCAGTGTGTCCTTTAGCGCCAGCTCGGGGACGGTTTATCAAATCGCTGTGGACGGAGCTCTAGGCGATGCCGGGGAAGGCCAACCCAACGCAGTTGCGGCTTCGGGGACGGTGGTACTGAACTGGAACCTTGCGGCCAATCTAGCGCCGCAAATCAGCAGCTTCTCACCCGGCGGCGGCTCGGTGGGAACCAGCGTGGCGGTTGCGGGCCTGAACTTTCTGGGCACCACTGGTGTGACGTTCAATGGCGCCAGCGCCAGCTTCACCGTCAACTCCAACACCCAGATCACTGCCACCGTGCCGGCGGGCGCGACCGCCGGACCGATACAGGCGCTCAAGCCGGCTGGCACCGCCACCAGCGCCAGCAGCTTCATCGTGGGCACCGGGGCGGCCAACGATAACTTCGGCAACGCGCAGTCCATCAGGGGCAATGCAGGGACCGTCACCGGCAAGAACAACGGCGCAAGCAAGGAAACCGGAGAACCCAACCACGCCGGCAACGCGGGCGGCAACTCGGTTTGGTATGTCTGGACCGCTCCCAACAGCGGTAACTATCGGTTCGACACCTCAGGGAGCAGTTTTGACACTTTGCTGGCGGTTTATACCGGGGCAAGCGTCGGCGCCCTGTCTTTGGTGGTCAGCAACGATGACTTCGGCGGGACAGTAGCCAGCCAGGTCTCCTTCAACGCGGTCGCCAGCACCACCTACGATGTAGCGGTGGACGGCTACGGCGGCGCCACGGGCAATCTGGTGCTGAATTGGGCGTTCACAGCCAACCTGCCCGTGATTAGCGGCTTCATTCCGGCCAGTGGCGGTGTCGGCACCAGCGTCACAATTAATGGCCTAAACTTTACCGATCCCAGCGCGGTGAAATTCAGTGGCGTCGGCGCCACTTTCGTTACCAACTCGAGCACACAAATCACCGCGACGGTCCCCGCTGGCGCGTCCACCGGCCCGATCAGCGTCACCACCACCAATGGCGCCGGCCAAAGTATCAATAATTTCGTCCTGACCGGCAGCCCGCCTGGCAATGACAATTTCGCCAACCGCATCGCGATCCTCGGAGCGGTCAAAACCGTCACGGCTTCCAGTCTGTTCGCAACCCGGGAGGCCAACGAGCCGTTGCATGCCGGCAACGCCGGAGGCCATTCGATCTGGTGGACCTGGACGGCGCCCAGCAACGGCACCTACGCCATTACCACGCGCGCCAGCGGCTTCGACACGTTGCTGGGTGTTTATACCGGCACGTCTCTAGCCTCCCTTCTCACCGTTGCCTCCAACGACGATGGCCCAAGCATGGGCACCGCCAGCCTGGTCTCCTTCACGGCTACGGGTGGCAGGGCCTACCAAATTGCAGTGGATGGTTACAATGGAGCTTCGGGCGCTATCGTGCTGACCATCTATCCGGCCACGCTGAGTCAGGACATCTATTACACAGGCTTCGAGTCGTTTGAGGGCTATAGCACATCCCTGCCCCTGGCTGGACAAAACGGCTGGACCAAGTATGGTCCCGGTCAAGACGGGGTGGTCTATGACTATTTTTATGACTTCAGCCAGCAGGCCTACCTGGGCTCCTTCTCGCTTTCCAATGCGGCAGCCACCTATGTCTGGCAGCCGCTCAACTACACTCCAAACACCAACACCCGGCCAGTGGTGCTGTTTTCCACCTACATGGAGATCGTGGATTCAACCAACTACCTTTACGACGATTTCGGTTGGGACGTGTATAATACGAATGTGGATGAGCTCTTCTTCCTGGACTTCTATAATAACGACCTGCACATATACTACTTGCTCAACGATGGCAGCGACTACCACGACACAGGCCAGACCTTCCAAAACAATTATATCTATTACCTGGAGGTTACCATGGACTTCGCCCGCAACCGCTGGAGCGCCACCCTGGACGGAGCGCCGCTGGTCCAAAACCAGCCCATATCCGCCACCAACAATGTCGCCCTTAACCTGGGGGACATTGACGCGACTTGGCTGGAGAACAGTGGAGCCTACGGCAATAATTACATGCTCTTCGACGAATATTATCTGACCGCCGAGCCGAGCCAGGCGCCGCGGATTATCACCGCGCCGCAAAGCCAATCCGTCACAGTCGGCAGCAGCGCCAGCTTCCTGGTGGTCGTGGACAGCAGCCTCCCTGTCACCTATCAGTGGCGGCTCAACGGCGCGAACCTTGCCGGAGCCACCGGCCCAACTCTTGCCTTGAACAACCTCGTGCTTAGCCAGGCCGGCAATTACGCCGTGGTGATCAGCAACGCAGCGGCTGTGGTCACCAGCGCGCCGCCGGCCGTGCTGACAGTGAGTCAACCACCGAACCTGGCGCCATACAAGCCGGCTGGTTGGTCTGATAAGATCGTCGCCGCCACCAACTCCACCGGCACGCTGGATGCCGGCATCATCTACAGTCATCAGGACGTGTTCGTCAGTTGGGCGGTCCTGAATAACTCACCCGACGGAAACATCAACACGCGGTTCTATTTCCAACTCTACTTGGATGGCGTTGCCAATCAGTCCTGGTACATCAACAGCCTGCCCGCCGGCTCCTATACCTACGTGAGCAACTTCAACGTGGGCAAATTCACCTCGGGCATCCACACCATTCGCCTTGACGCCGATAGCACGGGTGTGATCACCGAATCCAACGAAAACGACAACAGCTATATCAAGACGATCATCGTGAGCTCGACGAATAATACCTCGCCGCAATTCGGTTCGGCCGCCCGCGCGGCCAATGGCCAGTTCCAGTTCTCGCTCAGCGGGATTCCGTTGCGGAGCTATGAAATCCAGGCCTCCTCTAATCTGGCTACCTGGTCGGTGTTGGCTACCTTGGTCAACTCCAACGGCAATGGTGTCCTGCAATACTCCGACCCGACGGCCACGAACCTGAACCGGCGCTTCTATCGCAGCCGCTTGATAAGCCCGTAGCATGGTATTACAATGAAACACATGGCCGTTCTGACGGTCCTTGCAGGACTGTTTGCGTGCACCGCCGCGACCGGAAGTCGGAGATCGGAGGCCGGCCCGACCTCTGACCTCTGACCTCCGCCCCGCCCGCTGTCCTGCGTTGCCAGCCAGCTTCTCATCTGGCAGGGTCTGGCGCACGGTTGCATCCCAATAAAACAACCATGGACAGCCATTCAAAATCGCGGCGGATCGGCCTGAGCGTGAGCTGCGCCTTTTTCCTGGTTCTGACGGCCCTGGTGGCCCAACCCTCCGGCGTTTCGCCCTTTCTGCCACCGCAATCAACCGTGGTGCTCCTGGTTGGGCTGCCCGGCGATATCGAGAGCGAAAACACTTACCGCGACCAGCTCCAAACCTGGCTCGATATCGTCGCCGGCAGCGGCACCAGGCACAAAGTGTTCGTGTTGTGCGACAATCCCGAATCCTTTTCTCTACCTGAGAACCGCGAAGGTAGCGGCGGCGTAAGCCCTGCAATCACGAACTCCCAATCACCCATCACCAGTTACCAGTCGCCGATCACCAATCACCTCTCACCGGTATTTCTCCATGCTGACCGCAGCAACTTCTTGAGGCTCGCCGAAATGGTTCCGGCAGCCACCAGGTCTTTCGTGGTGATTGCCTGGGGTCACGGAGGCAGTCAGGGAAACACCCCGGTCCTCCACGTTCGAGGGCCGCGAATTGCCCCGGCAGATTTCAAGGTGCTGGCGGCGCAGGCGCCGGAGGCGGAGTCGCATTGGGTGCTGCTTTTCCGCGGCAGCGGCGCGTTCGCCAGACAGCTCGCGGGGGAGCACCGCCAAATCGTTACTTCGGAGCGCGACATCCTGTTCACGAGCGACCCGGTGGGCATGTCGGCCCTGTTGAAAGTCGCCAGAGCTGATGCTGCGATCCCTTTTGCCAGGCTGGCTGAGGAGTTCGGGCGCGCGACCGCCGCTTGGTACAACGAAAGGAACCTCGCCCGCACGGAGGAGCCAACGCTGTGGCCAGGCAACGAGCCGCCGCGCCTTTTGGCTTCGGACTCCGACGGAAACCCGCTGGCGGCCGGCAAACCGGAAGAATCCAGCGGGCCTAAGAAAACCCCCGAACCAAACCCCACCGCGAGCGACCTGCCCGTGGTTTGGAAGAGCATCACGCGGGTTGAAGCCAAAAAGTATCCGGACGCCGATGCGGTGATTTTGCGCCGTCGGCTGAGCTATACTCTGGCCAGTAATCCGGCCATCGCCAGCGAGCAGGACCAGTTCATCCAGGTGCTGACCCAGGAGGGAAAGCGGTTTGGCGACTTCGATATTTCCTACTCGCCACCTTTTGAGGACATCAGCTTCCTGGATTGCGAAGTGTTGTCCCAAGACGGGAAACTCGAGCGGCTGGATCCGGAAGCGATTCGCGAAACACGCGATGAATCAGTTGGCGATTATCACCTTGGCCGGCGCAAATTCTTTTCTTTGCCTGGGGTGGCCCCCGGCGCAATCCTGCATGTTCGTTATCAAACTCAATGGAAAGATTTTCCGCTGCCGCGGGTTTCGCTGGAAATCCCGATGAGCCAGGAGTTGCCAGCTATCGCCTCGACCATTCAGGTCAGTGTGCCGAAAGATGTCCCCTTTCATTTTGCCTTCGACCAACTATCAGCCAGCACGCCGGAGATCGGAGATCGGAGGTCGGAGATCGGCCCGGCCCTCCGACCTCCGACCTCCGACCTCCGAGCCGACACCTCAGCCCCGCCCGACCCCACTATCAAACAAACCGGTTACGGCGCCACCTACGAATGGCGCTTTGAGAACGTGCCTGCCCACAGTCACGAAATTCTGGCGCCGCCGGGCCAGGGGCCGCGTCTGTTAGTTTCCACCTTTTCTGATTGGTCCGCCTTTGCTGAATGGTATGGGCGAATTAGCCAGTTGGCGGACCAGGTGACACCTGAAATCGAGGCCAAGGCAAAGGAATTGACGCGCGAGGCCACAGGAGAGCGTGACAAAGTGCTGGCGCTTTACAATTACGTGACCCGCCTTCGCTACGTGGCGATTCCGCTGGGCGTGAACTCATTCCGACCGCACGCGGCCGAAAACGTCTTGAAAAACCAGTTTGGCGATTGCAAAGACAAGGCCAATCTCTTCAACACGCTGCTGCGCGCGTTAAGTATCGAGGCGCATCTGGTGTTGGTGCCGCGCTTCAGCCAGGCGCACGAAGCCATACCCGGCCTGGCTTTCAACCATGCCATCTCTTGCGTGAAGCTGGGCGCAGAAACAATGTGGGCGGACACAACCGATGACGTTTGCCGCTTCGGTCTGTTGCCGCCCGGCGACCCAGTCCGCAAGGTGCTCGTCATTGACGGTCAGACCAGCACTCTGACGCAACTGCCGCCGCCCGCCGCCAAGGAGCATCAACTGACACTGCGCGCAGAGGTGAATTGTTGCAGACCGGCGGCGGCCCTGCCTGCAACCCTGAGCGTCATCGCGCTGGGTTACCCTGATTACGAACTCCGCTCTGCCGCCCGTGATATGAAGGAACACAGCGCGCCGCTGCCGTTGCTGGGGGCCGGGTTCCGTCCCGTGGCCGGCTCCTTCGCTTTGGAAAAACAAAGCGCGACTTCGGTGTCGGCGCTGGCCGAGAATTTTTCCTGCCAAGCGGAAGGAGCGTGGGTCGGCACAGCGTCCTTTTCTCCCGGTAAATGCTCATTGCGCTGCCCAATTTGGCTGCCCAAAGAGTGGGACCTGGCGCTCCACCGCCGCCGAGCGGCCTTGTTCTTGAATCAAGGCTATCCTCTTGTATTGGAGGAAGACTTTGAATTCGCACTGCCTGCAAAGGCCCAACCCGGGGCGCTGCCCGGTGTTATGGAGAATAAAGATGAGCCATTGCAGTGGAGCATCGCCTGGGCCAAGGTTGGTGATGACAAACTGGCAGCCCACTTTCGCGCCGAGTTAACGCGCGGTGAATTGTCGTTGGCCGAAACGCCGCGGTTCCAGGAACAACTGCGCGACCTGCTGGCGGCCCTGGCTGCCAGCGTTAATCTGTCCCTGCCGCCGTAACCGCACGCCAATTTGAAATCTTCAATTCTCACCTGCACCCGCCTTCGCTCCGAGCTTCGGCGCGGCCAGCCTGCTCGCCGCGCCGTAGCTCCGAGCGTAGGCAGGTCCGAGTTTGTTTCTCTGATCGGCCACAAAGCGATGACATGAACAGCCACAAACATGCGCAAAAGTCGGAGGCCGGAAGTCAGAGGCCGGAAGTCGGCCTCCGCCCTCCGCCCTCCGATCTCCGATCTCTGAGCGGCTTTCTGTCGCTATGGGTTTGTGTCCTGTCTCAGTAATTGCTCACTATGCTTGACGACCCCCCACTTCCACCAGTTCAGTCGGTGCCGCCGGTGATCGAGCCCGATCCCGCTACGGTGCTCGATCAACTGGCGCCGCGGATTCGGCTCCTGCAAGAGGAGATCGCCAAAGTCATCATCGGCCACGAGGAGGTCATTTCAGCAGCCCTCTATGCGCTGTTTGCGCGGGGCCATTGCCTGCTGGTCGGCGTGCCGGGCCTGGCCAAGACGCTTTTGGTCCACGCGCTGGCCCGCTCGCTCGAACTGACCTTTTCCCGCATCCAATTCACGCCCGACCTGATGCCCTCGGACATCACCGGCACCGAAATCCTGGAGGAGGACACCGCGACGGGCCACCGGCGATTTGTGTTCGCGCGCGGCCCGGCCTTTACCCAGGTGCTGCTTGCCGACGAAATCAATCGGACCCCGCCCAAGACGCAGGCGGCGTTGCTGGAGGCGATGCAGGAAAAGACCGTAACGGTGGCCGGTAAAATGTATCGGTTGGAAGAACCGTTCATGGTGCTGGCCACGCAGAACCCCATCGAACAGGAGGGGACATATCCATTGCCGGAAGCGCAGCTCGACCGGTTTTTATTTGAATTGCTCATGGAGTATCCCTCACTGGAAGAGGAGAAGAAAGTGGTGGAGCAACATTCCTTTACACCGCTGGACAAACTGCAGCCGGTCTTGACCCGCGATGAAGTCCTGAGATTTCGCACCGCCATCGCCCAGGTCCCCGCCGCGCCAAATGTGATTGATTATGCAGTGCGTCTGGTGCGCGCGACGCGCCCATTGAACGATGGCCAGGGGACTGAGTACGTGAAGCGGTGGATTCGGTGGGGCGCCAGCCCGCGCGCCAGCCAATACTTGATTTTGGCCGGGCGCGCTCGCGCCGCGTGCCAGGGCCGCTTCAACGTCGCTTGCGAGGACGTGGCTGCGCTGGCGCCCCTGGTGCTCCGGCATCGCCTGATCCGCACCTTCCAGGCGGATGCGGAAGGCAAAACGACAGACGAAATCATCGCCAAATTATTGGAAGACGTGTCGAGCGGCTAGGCGCCACGAATTCCGAATACCGAATGACGCGACCCAAAGGCACTCACAATGAAAACTCCAATCCCCAAACTCCAAGCACCAGGGAAGCCACAAGCCACAAAAGCTGAAAAGCTGAAAAGCTGAAAAGCTGAATATATGTCGAGTTTCAGCATTTCACAGTTTCAGAGTTTCAGCTTTTGGCCTTAATCCATGGCCACCCCTGTCCAGTCATTGTCCGAGCGTTTCGACCCGAAACTGCTGGCGGCGTTGGAGGGACTGGATTTCAAAGCGCGCTACGTCATGGAAGGCTTCCTCAGCGGGCTGCATGACAGCCCTTTTCACGGGTTTAGCGTCGAGTTCAGCGACTACCGCAATTACCAGCCCGGCGACGATTTGCGTCACCTGGATTGGCGGCTCTACGCGCGCAGCGACCGGCTGTGTATCAAGCGTTACATGCAGGAGACCAATGTCCGCTTCTACGTTGTTTGCGATTCCAGCGCCTCGATGAACTATCGGGGCGCAGCCGCCTGGGGCTCGAAGCTGGAATGCGCCAAAGTGCTGGCCTCGGCGCTGACGTGGTTTCTGCTCAAACAAAACGACGCCGCGGGCCTGGTGGCGCTTCGCCCCGCCCCTCCGTACGGAGAGGCGGGGGAGGGCAGTCGAGTGCCGGAGTTCATTCGTCCGTCGCAACGGCCCAACCAGTTTGGTCTTATATTGCGGCAACTGGAGTTACTGCGCGCTGCGGGCGGGGCCTGCCTGTCCCAACTGCTCGAACACACCGTGCGCCTGGTCCATCGCCGCAGCGTGATATTGTTCTTCTCGGACCTGTTGGAACCCTATGCGGCGATTGAACTGGGGTTCAAGCAACTCCGCTTTCACGGCCATGAGGTCATCATCTTCCAAGTGCTGGACCGCGACGAACTCGAATTTCCCTTCACCGACCCAAAAGTGTTCGAGGATTTGGAGACTGGATCGCGTCGTGTGGTTTCCCCTGCTGCCGTTCGTGAAAAGTATCTGGCGCGATTCAAGGCTTTCATGCGAGGGCACATCGAACTGTTCCGCAGCCTGGAAATGTCCCACTGCGTTGTGCGCACCGACCAGAACCCCTGGCACGCGCTGGCCTTGTTCCTGGTCGAACGCAAGCGGCTGAAATGAAAGCCGTGGGGCGCTAAGCGGGAAGCGCAAAGCGGGAAGCGCCTCCCGCCTCCAGCTTTGCGCCTTGCGCCTTGCGCTTTGCGCTTGCCGCTTTCCGCCTTGCGCCTTGCGATGCACAAAGCCCGGAAATCGCACAAATAGGGTCTTTTCTGACTTGCCTTGCGATGAAATGTTGCGTAAACTGCAAGCAGCATGAATTTAGTCAGGTCAGCAAAAATTTGCGTCGGTCCCGCCTTCGCTTCGCTATGGCGCGGCAGGCGGCGGGCTTGCCGCGCCGTAGCTTCGAGCGTAGGCGGGTGGGCGGTTCTGTTGGGTTTAGGCTTAATTGGACCCTCCAGGGTGCGCGCCGCAACGTCGCTTTCGGCCACTGAAGTGATCCAAAACGCGGTCGCCCGCGCCCAGCACGCGGACACCCAAGCCCGGGCGGGGTACACTTACACCAAGCTGACTCTTACCGAAGAGATCGATGCTCAGGGCAAAGTCAAGGAGCGCAAGCAACGGGTCTATCAAGTCCTGTTCCAGGGCGGTTCGACTTGTTTGAAACTGGTAACGGTCAATGGCGGTCGGCCTGATGAAGCCGAGGTGAAGAAACAGTCCGACAACCAAATGAACGCCCGGCATTGGTTCGGACAATCCAAATCAGGCAAGGGCGACTCACGCGAGAACTTTCTGACAACTGAACTGGTCGCCCGATATAACTTTAAGCTGGTGGGGCAGGAACTGGTCAATGGGCGACTGGCCTACCAAATTGCTTTCGAACCCAGGAGCCCCGAGGGGCCTGAGCATCGGGTGCTCGATCGCTTCTTCAATCGCCTTTCCGGCACGGTTTGGATTGATGTCCAGGAGTTTGAAATCGCGCGCGCAGAAGTCCGCCTGAGCTCCGAAGTAAACCTGCTCTGGGGCGCAGTCGGTTCCCTCAAAAAACTCGCCTATACCCTGACCCGCACGCGCGTGGCCGATGGCCTGTGGTTCAACACGTTTTCCAGCGGCGATTTCCAAGGCCGCAAGCTCACCGACTTCCTGCGCATCAAGACCAGCTCCCAATCCTCCAACTTCCGACCGCTTGGCCTGCCGTCCTGAACCCGGTTCTCTGTCAGCGTCGCCGAGCGTCTGGGCACAGCCAAACGGGGGGTCGGAGGTCAGAGGTCGGCTCTTCCGATCTTCGACCTCCGACCTCCGACCTCCTCCACTACGGCGCACGGAGTCGATAGAACCGCTGGGTAAAGTTGGTGGCCGTGTCATCGGTGAACACCGCGCTGCCGCTGGTCAACGGCACGGTTTGCAGCAACTGCCACACCCACAGGTTCGTCGAGCCCAGCACCGACACTTCCGCCGCGCCCGGCGCGGTTATGCCAAATAGCACTCGTCCGTCCGAGAGGCTAACCACCGAGCCAGGGATGATCTGCGGCGGATCCATGATGCTGAAATTTGACGCGCTCAGAGCGAATAAGGCAGCGTTGGTGGCGCTGCTAATCCTGATCGAGTAATCGCTGCCCGGGGTGAGATCGAAGCCGATTTGCCATTGGTAGGCCCCGTTGCTGGTCGCGTTAGTGGCGATGGTCTTGGCCAGGACGCCGCTCTTGTACAATTGGATGACTACGGTTTCGGCGATATTGTCAGCCCATCGAAGATAATATTTCAGCCCGCGCTCCAGGGCCTCGCCGCCATTGGGGAATGAAAGGTTCATGAACGGAGCGACGGTGGTGAATGCGCCGGTCGACCAGTCGCTTTCGCCGCCCTCATTCACAGTCTTGACGCGATAGAAATAAGTTGTATTGGAAGCCGCTCCGCTCCAGACATAGTAAGCATCTGTTTGATAGGAAATATCCAGGACGGTCGTGGAGAAGTCCTGGTTAGTTGTGACCTGGAGTTGGTAAGAGCGGGCGAGGCCTTTCGGTGACCAGGAAAGCAGAATGGGCAACTGTTGATTCACACTGTAGGTCACGCCCGTGGTGGCCATCATCGGCTCAATGACATTGTAGGGCTGGATTCCCCGATAGTTCTCCACCCGGTCCAAAATTGGCGGATAAGGCACGTCGGCGAGATCGGGGTAGCAAAAGATAAACTCGCCAAAATCTCCGCCCTGACTGGTTAGCGTCATGGTCGCGCTCAATTTTAGGGTGACCGGGTTGTAGGCAGTATGTTGCGGCAGGAACAGGCCTTGGCCTGACTGCCCGCGGTAATAGATGGTGAGATTGGTAGGATTGGCCAACGCGAAGCTCGCGGCGTCGAAGTCTATCGTGGCAGTAATGGTGTCGATTGAAATCTCGCTCATGCTCACCCTGACAGGTAACACGCGCGGAGCCTTTCTCTGGAACAGCGGGTACACCGGGGCATAAGGAGCGCGAGTCACCGTCACGCGATTGTAGCCGCCACCACCGCTCTGGACCTCGATCGACACGCCCGTCGCCCCGAAATCATACGTGTTTCCGGTCGCCAGTTCCGTTAAGGAAACCACGCTGGCCTGCGATTGCGGGGGATAGGGAGAACGGACGGAGCGGTAGCTTACGACGTTGGTATTATTGAATTTCATCTGAAAGACGACATCGGTGCCGGCGACCTCAGTGCAAGCCAGCGTTGTCACCCCGCCAAGGCCGCCCCAGCCCACGAAGGTATTGTTATTAGCCAGCCGTTGGGCGCTGCCCTGGAATGGCCCCGCCACGCCGGGACTCGGTGTATAGGTCCAAATATGCGTGGCGATCTTGTTGGTTTCGTCCAGCGCGTATTCGTGAACCGATGAGGTGCTGCCCGGCATACCGAACCGGCTATTGTTGTAGAGCAAGACATTGCCGTTGGGCAGACGATTAATCGCGTGGCTGCGGAAATCGTTGGTGCCTGCCTGCTGGCTCACGCCGACAAAAGTAAATTGGTTTTCCGTGCCGCCCAGATGCCACATGATGTCGCCGGTCTGCCGATTGATCTTTTTAACCCAATCAGGGGTGCTCACCACCAGGTTGCCGTCGTTGTCCTGGAAGATACAGTTGACGTGGAACTCGGAAATCACAGCGGCGGTTGAGTTCACCCATTGGCTGGTAAAAGGGTAATGATCCCAGGAGCGCCACTGGAATACCACATTTCTCTGCGCATCCAGCTCCTGAAGGATCGCGCCCGAGACCAGGGCTGCGGGATTGCCGTTGGGCACAACCTGGCTCATGTCCACCTGGGTCAGATAATAGCCGAACTGGAGGACATTGCCGTTAGGCAACATTTGGAAATCGTGCGCCTCGGCGACATAGCCGTTGCCCCCCTGGATCGTCTCGACGAGGTTATAATTTTCGTCCAGGATCTGATGGATAACATCGGCACCGCCGGTGTAGGTCAGTGCTTTGATCGTTTGGGCGTAATGCAGGTAACCGTTGGGCAAAACTTTAAAATCCCAGCAGCCGTTGGTCAGCTCCTTATACCAAATCGGCGCGCCGTCGTTAGTGAGAATCATCGCATAGTAGCCGACGCCCGCCACGGGCAAATTCACCCCTTGAAAAATGTAACCGTTGGCCACCGCCGGCGAGTAATTGGTGATCACTGTTAGGGCCGGGAAATTCGTTGGCAGTTGCGCGTTGGCCGTCAAACCAACAGCAGCCATCGAAGTGCTGATCAGCCACCAGATAAGCTTTTTCATACCCCTAAAGCTCTGCAAACACTAATGCCACCCGGTTAACCAGTTTTCGCCGAGGATCCCAAAGTCTTTGAAGTCCACCTGGCCACTGACGTCCAAATCCGCCGGCAGACCGGTTTGTTGCTTGAGCCAGCTTCCCCCCAAAATCCCTAAATCCAAAAAATCCACCCGGCCATCCTGGTTTAGATCACCCACGGGCGGGTTGAACAAGGAAATATTGGCCAGATAAACGCCGGCGCTCGAAGCGCCGAGGTTGAACAGCAGGTTGGCGGAGAAATCTGAGACCTGTTGCATCGTGAACACGTAGCGATAGTGGGTTCGGTTAGGAGTGAGAAACGGGGAGGTGATTCTGCTGTAATCGGTGAACGGAGAGATGCTTTGCGCCAGCTTGACATCGAGGTAACGGCTCTGAGCGGCCCAGGCATCGAACTGCAACACGTAGGTCTTTCCCTGGATTAGGGCCTTGCCTGGCTGCAGCAGTTGAATGCTGGGCAGCGTGGCGCCGCCATTGGTAATATAAATATGGCTGGCGCCGCTCTCGATGGCCCAGGTGGCGCTGGCCGTGCCGCTCACCGTAAAAGTCCACAAGTTTGTCCCCTGGGAAAAATCTCCGTTTTGGACCATATTCTGGCCCGGCTCAATGATATTGACGGTGACGGTTGCTTCGTTGGAAAAAAGTCCTTCCACTCCATTCTTGTTTACGGCGGTGACCCGGAAGTACCAAACTCCGTTTTGTAGATTGGACAGTTGCTTGAGCGTTGCGCCTGACTCGGCCAGGAGTGTCGTCGGACGCGGAGAGGTTCCCCCGTAAATGCGATAATAGGCGACATTGGTATCGCCAAATTGATTGAAAATCAGTGTCAAATTGTCGGGATATGGCTCAAGAATGAGATACGGTTGAAGGGCCACGCCGTGCCAGGGGCAACGCCACACTCGATAAGCTTCCCATTGGTTGACCCAATTCATCTCGTAGGCTTTGGTTCCATCCGGCCGCACTTCCGTCAGCTTCGGTAAAGAGCCGACGGCCCAATTGATGAGGGTGTTGCCATTGGTCAAACGCTCAACATCGCCCATATAAAACGAATAAATGCTCGGGGTCGGTGTTGCGGGGTACTGCCAAACCACCGTCGCGGTCTTGTTGGTCAGATCGAGTTGGTATTGGACGCCACGCGATTCAGAGGGGCTATGCAAATCCCCGTTATCGAACATGATGCAGTTATTGGTGCCGGCCAGGCGCAGCGAGTGCTGGTTGCGCGGGCCATTGAGCGGATCGTTAACAAACGCAAAGTCGCTGTGCGCACCACCCAGGCGCCAGATGAATTGGCCCGTGTCGCGATTGATTTTCGTGCATTCACTGGTGCTGCGGCTGGAAAGCAGGATGTGGCCATCGCTGTCCAAATCGAGCGAATTCATGTGTGGGAAATCGAAACCGCTGCCGGTGTTATCGATGAAATTACCCTGGTCACGAATATCGAATTGGTCCCAGGCGCGCCATTGGAAAATCAGCTCGCCCTGTGGGGTGAACTGCTGGATGACCTGTTCGGTTACCGACGCGGCTGGATTGCCCCCCGCGACATACCGGCTCATATCTACAGTTAGAGTCTGCAGGGCGATCAACAAGTAGGTGCCATCCTTGAGCACCAGCAATTCATGTTCATCCACCCCGTAGCCATTGCTGGCCCAGTAGCTGGTGATCTGCTGATAATTGGTGTTGAAACCATCGAAGTGGTTGCCGTTGTCGCGGGCGAGCATAGTCATCAATCCATTGGGCTGCACCTTCATATCGCGTCGCTCGTCCGGGTAGCGGCTATACCAGATCGGCGAGCCGGAGTTATCGAAAATGACATTGTAGGGATGCCCGCCGCCGCCACGGTTATCCAAAAAGATTGGATCCCGGTCCGCGTTGGTGGTGGAGGTAGTGATGTTGATAAAGGGAAAGTCGCTGGGGACAGAAACGCCATTGGCCATGGTCGTTGCCAGCGGGTGTCGTTGCCCGCCACTGCGAATTTGTGGGCTGGGTGCGAGCGGATTGGCGCCAAGGGAGGTCATGCCTGCCGCCACTCTTTCGCGACGGTCGGGCGCGCCAGTCCTCAGCGCGCCGGGTTGTGACCAAGTCGAAGGTGCCGAGGTTTGCTTTGGCGCGCTGGACGGACGCGCCCCACCTTCACTCACCGCGCTTGGAACGGTCTGGGATACAGTGGCTACAGACACCGGGCCACCGGTCCAAGGCGAGAGCACCTCGCCCGGAATGACTTCAGACGGAGCCGCGGTAGGCTGGCCCGGTTTGGCCCAACCCACCGCGAGATTTTCGCCGCCCGGACCCTGCTTGTGCAACGCTTCAACATAATACATCTGGCCCGCAGTCAGCATGATGGGCACGGATTGCTGCGAAGCGTACTCATTCCATTGACGCGGAGGGGTCCAGGCGGCCACATAAGCGATCTGAACCTTGTTGGCCGGGGTCGAGTCGGTGCTCAGCCACAATTGGCTGGCGTCGTCGCTAGCGATCCAGAACACGTAACTGCCAGTCGCCGGCGCCGTGATATATCCGCGTACCCGCTCGCCATTATTATACGCCCAATCGGTCGGCGCTTCGAAGCTGGCCAGTTGACTGCTGCCGCTGCTAGTGGCCGGGTAATTGGGATTGCCAGTAAGATCGCTGACCGCCACGCCAGAGATGTTGAGCCAATATTCGCGCAAAAGTGATCCGCTGGCGGGAATGAAGCCCAACTCGGCCACCGCAACCGAGTCGGCGCTGGCGGGATCATTGACCCGGGTGATCTCAAACCGGTAACCCCGGTAGGCAAGGACATTACTGAAGCTATAGATATTGGTTTGCTGCCGATTCGCGAATGTCTGGCCGGTTTGCGAGTCCAACCACGCCAGATTTCCCGCCCCGTCCACGCCATACAAATTCCAATCCGCAGGATCGCGCTCGGGGTGATCCATGGCCGACGTGACGGCGTACTGAGTGACGACGTGACCTCCGGCGTCTGGATAGACATATTGGATCCAGCTAAAATTGTTGATGCCGTCCGGCACTACCAGATCGCGCCATTCAGTGCTGGCGTTGCCGTCAAAGGCTTTATTGGCCGTCTGATTCGGTGGATTGTCGCCTCGAGCCATAATCAGCGGAGGATCCGGCATGTGGCCCGAGACGACAAACTGATATTGATAGGGCGCAACGGTTGCCTCCCCGCCACCAACACCCGGCGCCAGGCTTACCGTGACGATTTCGTACGGCACGAAATCCGTGGACATGGCAAAAATAACCGTCCGATTGTCACTGGCAATATGCGTCTGGCCCGGATGATTTCCACTGCTCGCGCCGGTTACTTTAATGAAGCTAAGATTGGTCACGGCGGCAGGCGAGATGTTGGTGAACCGCACCAAAACGAACCGGGTTTGCGGCGAGCAGTACTCCGACCCTGGGATAGGAGACAAATACTGGTACCCTAACTGTCGATAAACGCCGGTGGATTTAACGAAGACCTTGATCTGATTGGTCGAGCCAAGCTGGCCATCAAAGGCGAAAAAATTCAGCAAATACATTCCGGGCACATCAAATGTGGCTGTGGGATTGCAGGTAAAAACTGTCCACGGAGGATTGGGCGAGCCTTGGTAGGAAAACGCCTCCCCGCTGTTGGTATTGCCAGACCAGACTACACCGCTGCTGGCCAACGGCGTGGACAGAACCGTCCAGCCCCAGCGCAGCTTATTCGGATCGTTCGGATCGGGGTTGCTGGGGTTGGCCGGCAGCGGCAGGCCGTCGTCCTTCGCCGTCGCGGTCAACCGGACGGTCACAGGTCCTTCGTTGAACCACTGCTTCAGGGGCGTCGTTATGCGCGGCGCAATCGGTGTTCCCGAAGGGACGAGTTGGATGCCGGCCACACCCGCGCCATCGTTGAGCTGCGGGTTGTCAAGGTACTTTGTGGCGGTAATCATCAGGGTCCCATCGGACGCTGGCGACAGACTACTGAACAGGGCATAGTTTGCATCCTGATAACTATTTAACGTCGTAGAGGTCGCCTGGATGAACTGATCATTGAAGATGTTCTCCTCAGCGATGTAATACGTCGTTGTCCCGACGTTGACGCTGATTTTGGCGCCGGTGAGGTTCTCCATTGCATAGACATACACATCGTACGAACCGGCCGGTACACTGTTGAACACAAACGTCATGGTCGTAAAGGCCGGCGGACTGGTCGCGCCATGAGGATTGGCCTTAATGATGCCTTTCATCAATCTTTCATCGGGCGTGGCGGTGCCTCCGTCACTGTCCCAACTATCGTCAGCATTGTAAGTGAGGGTGACACCGGTGACATTACCTGAGCTGTCGGCCAAAGGAGCCGTGGTCCCGGAAAAAGTGCCGCCACTGTCGATGTTATTCCAGTTTGGCTGACCGACCACGCCGGCAACATCGGTAGGGGCAAGGTTGTCAGCCGGCGAGGCATTTCTGCCGATAAAACTGACTCCGATTGATTGTCCCCAAGCGGAGCTGGCCGCGCCAATCAGCAGGCTGGCCAAAGCCAGCATAAGTGGCAGTCGGGCGTAGTTCGGCAGTGCTGCTAGTCGGCGGAACGTGGCGGCTGGTACCGCAGGCTTCCAAATCTGGGCAGCCCGAAGGCTCTGGGGGCTGGTCGCTGACTTCCAAGTCGGCAGGGCGCTGGAGGATACACGGCCTGCGGGCTTGGAAACCCGCGACACGGCAGACTTGGAACCCTGCGCTACCGTGGCAGTGCCCAACCGCGCCCGTCGTAATGGCATTTCAATAAACATTCTGCTCGCTAGAAATGATGAACGCGGTAGAACTTCGCTCCGGAGCTTCCGATGCTTTGGGTATATGTGCCCGTGCTGTTGCCTGTGCTGGTCCAGGGGCCGTAGAGCGATGGAGCTGTTTCCAACACGCCCCCTTTGAATGTCAGGGTCAGGATCCCGTTGACGAGCTTCTGACTTGTAATGACCGCATTGGCATCGACGAATGCTCCCGTGAATGATAGCGGGGTGACTATATCCGGCGGAGATAAAACAATCCCTCCACGGGTAAGGTTTGCCGCCACCGAAACATTCGCAGCGCGGCTCAGATGCAGCGCACACAACGTCCCCGTGGACCCCGGCGCCGCCGCCGGCAAAGTCGGATCCCACAGAGCGCCCAGTTCCAGTGTCACCCCGCTCGAGTTGAGGCCCGGCAACGTCCCGCCCGGGTTGTCCGCTACCACCGCCAGGGGACTGTATTGGGTCAGGTCATAGGCCACATTGGTTCCGGAACTGACCGTGGCGTGATCGCGAAATGAGGCCGGGAAGATCCCATACCCTTGCGCCCCGACTCGGCTCGGGCCGACAAAAAAATCGGAAACGGCGAAGATCACGCCGCTATCCACAGAGACATCGAGGGCAAAGGCCCGGACGACTTCCCCCGCGGTGCATTGGTACTTAAGCCAAGCCGCTCCATTGGTGGCCTGAACGAACACTTGAACGGTCGCTTGGGCTGACGCAGCCACAAGGCTGGTACACAATAGGACAAAATACGGGCGCACTGCTATTCAACTCCTTTGCACCAAACTCTGGGAACACCTGGCGTGCATAAGCCGCATTGTAAACGGAAAACTTGACGATGCAAGTCTAAAAACTCTGCACTGTGTTTCAAGATGAGATGAGGCCATCTCTGCGGCCTGGACGGGCGATGCCTGCTCCCTGTCCCTTTCCCAAAGGGAGAGGGTTCGATGCGGGTTTAGTCTCATCCTGAAAGCGAAATGGAATAACGAAGTGACCATCTAGCCGGCCTGGGCGCGCCAGGTTAGAGCAACGACCTGCCCATGGGCCTTGTGCGTGAGGTCAACACAGCGCAGTTCCAGTCGCAGGCCTTTGGGTTCGAGCGTTGCATGGACCCAGCCAGCCGGATCGCCCTCGTGAAACACATAAGCGACCGGCGGCAGGTTAATCAAGTGTATGCCGCTGGGGTCCTGCTCCACTTTCCACGCGTGCGTGTGGCCATAGATGTAGGCCTTGACCTGCCGGCGCGGCCTGATGACTTCAAGAAGTGCCAGCGTGTCCTTGAGCCCCATGTTCCCGCTGATGCCGGGATTATGATGGATGAGCACCAGCGCGGGCTTATTGCGATTTGAGTCGAGTGATTTGGCCAGCCAATCCAACTGCTCGTGGCCAAGCAAACCTGGAGTCGAAAGGGTCTTCTCGAGCGAATCAAGAATGAACCAGTTGGCGCGCGAGGTGCGTAGCAGGGCGGCCTGTTTGTCCGCCAGCGGTCGTTTGGCGGCTTTCTCCGCCAACAAGGCCTCCCAGAACCGCTCGCGGTTGTCGTGATTGCCTAAGGCCAGGTGGATCGGCATTTGGTCCTGGCGGAGAGGCTCCAGCAAATCGGTCAAGACCCCGTAATCACCCTTCTCACCACTATCGAAGGCGCAATCCCCGATGATAAAAACGCCAGCAGGCCGCTTGGGGAGCGACAGCAACTCGCGGGATACGCTGGTGAAATGGTCGGTCATGTTGATGCCCCGTTCCAGCAGCGCGCGGTCCGCCGCCAGATGGGTGTCTGCCAGCAGCGCCCAGGAGTTTGCATCAGCCGGCCTGGTTGCAGCCGCCAGCCGAGGACTGAGTGCGAGTCCCGCGCCGGCGGCCAGAGAACGAACCAGAAACTGGCGCCGCGAAATGGGTGGCAGATGAATCGGCATGGTATTCTCCTACGCCTGGCGCCTCTGGAAAACAAGGGAAAAGCGGCTATCGGCAAGGGATGAGCGGGCGAGGCCACTCAACCCTGTCCATATCCTTAGGCCTTCGGCTCCGCTTTGACGTAGATTTCTTTTGGGGCAGTGTCGAAGTACTTGAAAAGCGCAGGACACAACCAGCCCTCCATCTTAAACTGTGGCGAGAAATACCAGTTGCCTCCGTACTCCTCTCGGCTCCATTCCAATTTCACCGCATGGCCCGGGAAGGGTGTCGCCGAGAACAGCAGCCGAAATCCCTTCTTGGCATTGGGTATGTTGGCAACAAGGACATCAATCATGGTGTCTGCGCCCGAGACGAACGGTTCCTTGTCCAAGCCAGCCCGCGGATCATCAAACACCCACATGCCTTCGTATCGGTAAGGGACAATGAGATTTATTGCGTTCATCCTGAGTTGGTGCGCTGGAAGCAGCGGCGCGCTGCGCCAAATGCGCTGGCCCTTATTGACCCATTGCGCGTATCAAGCGGAGGCTGGGGGTATTGGCCCGCGTGAGCGCCTCATTGTTGAAGCCAGTCGTTTCCAACCTGGGCAGCCACTCGGCTATCATTCCAAGGGTGCCCTCGACATCGAGCCGTTCGTGAACGCCTGGATACTTTTGCAGATTCGCCTGAGCCAATCTGAAGAGCGCCGCCGCCGGCTGAGGCCGGCTTTTCTGCAAATGGACGAATGCACCCGCCAGTTGAATGAGGCCCTTGTAGAAGAGAGCATTGGGCCCCTGCCGCTGGCCGAGCCAAAGCTCCTCCAACACTTCGTGCGCCTCGTAGAAGAGCTGCCGATTAAAGCACTCGAAGTACCCCAGATAATGGGGGTCAAGGCCGCGTCCTCGAAATGGCGCAACCAAAGCCGCAACCTTGGCGCTCTTGGTGCTCATGCGCACATCATAAAGGCCCCTACCAGAAGAGGGAAGAGAGAAGAGGGCAGAGGTCGGAGGCCGGAGGGCAGAGCGGCGCGCACGGAGTGACACGCCCTACCTCTCCGCTCTCAGACCTCCGACCTCCGGCCGCTGAGGCTAAAGTCCAAATTGACAGAGGCCGCCACCTTGCGGCACTCTCAACGTATGGCTAAACCAGCTTTGGGCCGCGGGCTCGGGGCGTTGCTGGGCGGCAGTCCGGTCTCCAAACCGCCAGTGCCGGCGTCGGCGTCAACGACAGTTTCGGAGGCGCCGCCCGCCGCCTGGCCACAAGAGAGAAGAGACAAGAGCGCAGAAAGCAGCGAGGGCGCGCACGGAGTGACACGCCCTACCTCTCCCCTCTCCCCTCTCCTCTCTCCGGCCCGGGGCGAGCGGGTGGAACGGGTCCCACTGGAGCGGATTCATCCTTGTCCGTTTCAGCCGCGCAAAGATTTTTCCGCTGAAACCCTGCGCGAACTGGCCGACTCGATCAAAGAACAAGGAATCGTCCAACCGCTGATCGTTCGCGAACGCAATGGACATCTGGAACTCATCGCCGGTGAGCGGCGGTGGCGGGCGGCCCAACTGCTGGGGCTGCCGGAAGTGCCCATCATCCTGCGACAAGCCGACGATCGAGCGGTGCTGGAATTGGCGCTGATCGAAAACCTGCAACGGGAGAATCTTAACCCGATTGAAGAGGCCCAGGGTTATGCGCAGCTCACCGAGCAGTTTCAACTGACCCAGGAAGAGGTGGCCACGAAGGTGGGCAAGAGCCGAGCGGTTGTGACCAACGCCTTGCGCCTCCTGAGATTGGCGCCCGCCATCCAGGGTTACTTGCGTGAAGGCCGCCTTTCGGTGGGCCATGCCAAGGTCATATTAGGCTTGCTCAGCGAGAAGCATCAAAAGCTCGCCGCCGAGCGGGTGATTAAAGAAGGGCTGAATGTGCGTCAAACCGAGGGACTGGTGGTTCGTTTGCAAACTCGCGAAGGCAGCCGCGCCTCGAGACGTGGGACTCTGAGGGCGGCGACCCCGGATGCCCATGTGGATAACCTGGAAAACCAATTGCGCGAGCGTCTCGGAACCAAAGTTCATTTGCGATACGCCCAGGGCAAAGGCGCTCTGGAGATCTCCTTCTTCAGTGACGACGAGCTTCAACGGATTCTCGAGATTCTGGGAGTGAAAACGCAGTGACAAGGAACTGGAGTGACACAGTGCCCGCCAGAAGGGAGAAGAGAGAAGAGCGCAGAGGGAAGAGCGGGGCGCACGGAGTGACACGCCCTACCTCTCCCCTCTCCTCTCTCCGCTCTCCCTCATGATGAGGAAGGCAACATGGACGGCGAGAAAACACCAACAGCCCGAAGCTTCGGCACTCGATCGCTTGACAGCTCCATCACTCATTTTCAGCGGCCAGCCGCATGGATACTCTTGAGCTGGGCCAGCAATGCGCTGGAGGGAAGTTAGAGACTCCTTACGTGGTCTCCTACAGCATGAATACTCCTGAGCTGCGCGCGCGATGCGCTGCGCAACTGCTTGCGGCCGTCAGCCGAATCAGCCAGATGTCTGCTTTCGTCGGACTGGATGGGTTCGTGGATGAGATTCTGCACGTGGTGGACAAGCGGGAAACCGCGGAGCGATACGTGCGCCTGCCGACCATCGCGCAACTGGCGGACCGCCTGGCGGCGGCAGCCGGGCGGAGTACCAACGTCGAATTGGTCAGCCAACGGACTAAACTCGGGGGGAACGGCCCGATCATGGCCGATGCGCTGGCCAGCTTGGGCCTGAGAGTGACTTACCTGGGCCTGCTCGGCTACCCGAACTTGCACCCGGTTTTCGCCGACTTCGCCCGGCGGGCTGAGGTCTATTCCATTGCTGAGCCGGGTTACACCGACGCGTTGGAATTCGAGGATGGGAAGATCATGCTGGGCAGACACCAGTCCTTGAAGCAAATGAACTGGGACAACGTTAAGGCCCGGTTCGGACACGACAAATTCGCTCAAAAATTCGCCACTGCGGACCTGGTGGGGTTCGTCAACTGGACCATGCTCACTTATATGAGCGACATCTGGGCCGCGGTGCTCAAGGAGATATGCCCGAGCCTGCGGGGTCCGCGACGCAAGCTCTTTATTGACCTGGCTGACCCTGAGAAGCGCACCAGTGAAGACATTTCGCGGGCACTGGAGCTGATAGCTGCCTTCCAAAAGCATTTCGACGTCGTCCTGGGGTTGAATGAGAAGGAGGGTCACGAAATCGGGCAAAACCTCGGTCTGCACACCGGCGGCCACTTGCCGGAAGACCTGATGAAACTGTGCAAAGAAATCCACCTGCGCGTGGGAGTGGACACCATAATCATTCACCCGACCACTTATGCGTTGGCCTCCGGCGCCGATGGCACAGCAATGATTGCGGGGCCATTCACCCCCAAACCGAAGATCACCACCGGGGCGGGCGACCATTTCAACTCGGGCTTTTGTCTGGGCAAATTACTCGGATGGCCCACCGAACTGTGCCTGCTGACCGGAGTAACCACCAGCGGCTATTACGTGCGGACGGGACAAAGCCCTGGGACTTCCGACCTGGCCAAAATGTTGCGCGACTGGCCTGATTCGTGATGAGTGGCGAGTGTCGAGTGAGGGGGAAGAATGAAAGCTTCAAACTCCAAACCTCAAGCTTCGGGGAAACTGCAAGCGACAAGCTGCTGCTACGGGGCGCCAGCCCGTGGCCGCACCTCGGGGGGAGCGGCGAGTGGCATTCCTTCATTTCCGCAATTAAAATGGATGTAGAATAAAGTGGATACAGAATAGATGAGTACGGAACCCAGATGATTTTGCCAGTGGTCAAATACGGCACACCTGTCCTTCGCCAAAAAGGCGAGCGGATAGAAACCATTACGCCCGCCATCAGGAAGCTGATTGCGGACATGCTTGAAACGATGTACGCGCACAAAGGAGTCGGCCTGGCCGCCCACCAGGTTGGCTTGGGGCTGCAACTGACCGTGCTTGACGTGCGCGGTATAACCGACCGGCCATCGTCCCTGGAGTTGGCCGGCCAACCCGCTGAGGTGGGTGGGTTGATGCCCCTGGTCCTGATCAATCCCGAGGTAACACCGCTGGGCGAACCGGCGGCCGGTCCGGAAGGCTGTTTGAGCTTCCCGGAGATATTCGCCGAAATCGCCCGGGCAGATAGCGCAGACGTGCGGGCCATGAACCAGCAAGGTGAGCAGCTCCAGTTTCGCTGCGGGGGTCTGCTGGCTCGAGCTATCCAACACGAAATCGATCATCTCCACGGGATTTTGTTCATTGACCGGATGACCAAAGTCACCAAGGAAGAACTACGGCCCCGACTCCGGGCGCTGCAGGAGGCAACCAAAGCAGCGCTCACGACTGGGTAACTGGTTAATTGAAGAGGTGACTTTTGGTGGGAGCTGTGTTAAAGACTTTTCATGGCCGAGTGGACTGACTCTGCACGGACCCAGCCGGGGTGCCTGGAGCCTGAGCGCCCGGAGGTCGGAGGTCGGAGGTCGGAGGCCGGAGGCCGGCGCCGACTTCCGCTCTCAGACCTCCGATCGCCGGCGCCCGAGGTCCAGGCCAGGCTGATCGGCCCTTATGGCTGGCCGCTTCCTTCATCGCTGTCTCTGAATCCTGACGAAGCGCGCGCTGCCATTCAGTTACCGGAGTTCGACCCTTTCCTGCTGGAGAAAGCGCGAGTAATCTCCAGTCGCTTCCCTTTTGCCGAGGCCGAATACCGGAACTCGCGCCGGGAAGAACCAGGCGCTCCGGAGCTTGAGATTCCACACTTTGAGAGGGTCTTTCGCATTGCAGCCGCCATCGCCAGCGTCCCCGACGTGCAGGAGGCCCCAGACTATGACGAACTGTTGATACTCACGGCCTGGCACTCAGTCAGACCCCAGGTTGAAGGGTTTTTAGGTTCTTACCCTAAAGCTCTGCTCTGCCCCTTGTCTCATACCGCCCCGCCAACCGCTCTGGCCTCCCTCTCTGCGCGAGAGCAATCCATTTTCGAGCGGCGCGCACCCGCTTACCTGCGCTATTTACTCTGCGACAAATTTGGTTTGCGCACCTGCGCCGACATTGAAAATGCGGACTTGCGCCATCTGTTCAGGAGCACGGGTTTTCGCCTCGTCCGCTCGAGCGCGGTTGCTGAGGTTGCCTTTCCCGGTATTACTGAGGGAGAGGATCCGCCCGTACGGCCTTGGAAGCTGACGCTCAGGCAGGAGTTAAGCGATGAGCGCGCCGCTGAGCTGCTCATTACTGCGGCGCTGTGGAAGATAAAGTACGAACTGCGGCTGGTGACTGTCGAGAAGGGCGTGCCCCACTGGAATATCGGCGCCTTCGGGCGCACGGATTGGGAAGACGCTTTTCTTTCTCTGGGTGTTCGGGTTGCTCCCTCGCTGATGCGCGAGAGCGGGTTGATTGATTGGCGAGCGGTGCTTACTCGCTGCATCGAGCAAATCGGCCGCGGCAATCTTCCGCCGGAAGTTCTAGGAAAGGTTTCTGCCTGGCCGCAGCGCATCTGTCACGATGACCGTCAAGCCATCTGGGAAGTCCTCGACCGGGTTGCTCGCACGGTCATGGAAGAAGTCCGCGCCTCCGAGCCTCAGCTTTTTCGGGACGGCGGGGAACTGGACTTTGAAAGAGCGCGGTCCTTTCGTCGTTGGGCGAGGCTTTTCGACGAAGTTTCTCCGCAAATTCTCTCTCGCTTCGGGGTGTGTGCCTTCACCGCTCTGCGTCGGGTGGCGCCAGAACATTTTGGGTGGGGCTGCGCTCAACTCAAACCCTGGGAGGTGGAGCAGGAATATGGAAAATGGAAAGGGCCGCGGGGCCGCGCGCTGCTAAGGAGCGCCTACGCCTTTGCGCTCTATGAAAGCGGCCTTGGCTCAATTTGCAGCCAAGAAGAACAGGTTCTTTGGCAGTGCACCCGCAAGCAATTCTCTGAGTGGTCGGCAAGCCGGAAAGTCCAACCACAGGTTACTCCGTATGATTTTCTCTATGGCGTCGCCAGCCGGCACGGCCTTACCCCGTTGCTGAACCGGGAGATCACCCACACCGCCGCGGTTTCGCTGCTGGCGGGCATGAATCTGCACGAGAACCTGCCCAGAATCGAGGGCTGCTGGGAGCTGTGCGTGCGCACCGCCCTGGAGCGTCACGGCGGCAAGCTCGAGGTGCGTCTGACTCTTCCGGATTTGGTGCCTTTGCCGCTGCGACTGCGCAAGGCAGTCCTGGCGCCGCTCAGCTATAGCTATCTTCACAGAGAACTGCGCCTGGTTCGGGACTTTGACCTGCGCATGGCGCGCGAAGCCCGCTGCAAACTTGAAGAGATACCCGGTTGGTGGGAAGACGAGCGCATCATAGGAACGCCTCTGGTGGAGCGTCTGGCCGCTCCCGCCGAGCCTGCCCGCGCTGTGCTCGGCCTGCTGCGTCCCGAGCCCTGGCTTGAACCGCCGACGCAAAGACTTCGGTTTCGCGCCCTATATTTGCTCCTCTCCAAGCGGGCGACAAATCGCGCGACGCCGGGCGAAGCCGGGCTTTCCTCAGAGGAGATTCGTGTTCTACTTCGGCTCGCCCTGGAGCCAACCCTGGAGCATACCAATATCATGCATGTATCCTTTCCCGCTATCAGGCGCGGCTTGGAGCGTCTCCTGGCGCGCGATGATACTCGAGAAATGCTCGATTCCCTGCTCTTGCACATCGGCACAGCCTATGAAACGGAAATCTGGGGACAGGTGCGCAAATTCATCGTGCTGGACGTCATCAATGATCTCCTTGCCCTAACCATCAAAAATTCGCTGCTGCATCTGATGAGCTCTGATTAACGCAAGAGTTTCTCCTTCTGCTCGCTATGCCCGGTTCAACTCGGACGACGGGTCCGGTCCCTTCCAGCCCTGTCATGCTCCGGAAAGTCCATCGCCCCTTCTAATTTCGTTTAACCGTCTCTGCCGGGCCAAGTCACCCCATCTCCTCCCGGGAGTCTCGGAAGCCTCGGACTTGTCCATTGACGATTGCGACGCATGCGGTTAGCTTAACATCTGTTGTCGGCGATGCCTGCGCTGATCAGGCAAGTCAACAGCGATCTGCTGGCGGAGCCTGGATGCTTTCGCAGAAGGGAAGACTGGCAGATTTTGGCCAGCGTCCAGAGAAAATAACCCTGCCGAATATGATGAAATCTATCCGCACCCTCCTGATTACACAAACGGTTCTGACCCTTGGCGGCCTGGCTTTTGCCAATACGAATTCGTTGGTCACCTTCGACGAGCTCACACAGACTGCCAGCGGCTTGGCGGTGCCAGCCAATTATGCCGGCCTCAACTGGGGCAACTTTTTCTATATTGACGGGGTGAATTATGTGAGCAATCCGAGCGGGTTCCAAGCCGCCGTGGTCTCCTCGAACAACGTGGCTTACAGTGTTTCGACCAATCCGGCCAGCATTGTCGGGGGACTGTTTGATCTCAATTCGGCGTATCTGACGGCGGCGTGGAACGACAACCTGCAAGTGGAGGCCAAGGGTTACATTGGAACCGTGCTGAGCTACGACCAAACCTACACCTTGAGCGCAATTGCGCGCACCCTGATCCAGTTCAATTATCTTGGGGTTGACCAGGTGGATTTGGTCTCTTCCGGAGGCTCGCATCATGCCGGCTATAGCGGCACCGGGACGAACTTCGTGATGGATAACGTGGATCTTACACTTTACATTCCCTCGAGCATCAGCGGGCAGATCCAGAACGGGGGCTTCGAAAGCGGGACATTCACCGATTGGATTCAGTCTGGATATCTCGATTCGACTTTCGTGGTCTCCGATCCTCAGTACGTCTATGTCCACTCAGGCACTTATGGCGCGCAACTTGGGCCTTACGGCGCGCTTGGTTTTATTTCCCAGACGCTCTCAACGACCCCTGGAGCACCTTATGTGCTTTCCTTTTGGCTGGACAGCCCTGATGGCTATACACCCAATGAATTCCTGGTGTCCTGGAACGGCGACACGCTCTTTGATCAGACTAATCTGCCTGCCCTCGGGACCAATCCGCCTGCCAACGGCTGGACCAACCTACAGTTCTCGGTCACCGCCACCGGAACCACCGCCATCATTCAATTCGGGTTCCAGGATGACCCGACCTTCCTCGGCCTCGATGACATCAGCCTGGCCCCTCCGGTTTCCGTCCAATTCACGGCTAGTCCCACCAATGGCACGGTCCCGCTGACCGTTCAATTTAGCTCTCCCAGCGTTGACAGCGGCGGCCAGGCCCTGACCAATTGGAACTGGGATTTCGGCGACGGCTCGAGCAGCACCGGGCAGAATCCATATCACCTCTACGGACGCGCCGCTACTTTCTCACCCAGCCTCATAGCGACCAACCGCAGCGGCATGACCGATTATGGCGG
>WNGQ01000600.1_pt1 | contig 36975 bp, 32 predicted proteins | sample 5407661 | NCBI WGS metagenome assembly WNGQ01 (sample SAMN13153382, study PRJNA577476) | soil metagenome | isolation source: 60 cm soil or saprolite under Garry oak tree replicate 2 | place: USA:California | collected 2016-06-15 | reverse complement strand
CGAAACCTCCTCGGTAGGATGAAACCTCAGATTCGATCCGGGCAAGAAAGTCTACACCACTTCGCGAATCTGTCGATGGGAATCGAAAAATCGCGGATAGATTTGAGGTTGCATATGTAACGAAGCGTGAGCGGGGAACCGTCTACTTGTGTCCGCATCGCTCACCTGAATTTAAGAAGCGTCCGCAGGAATTTGACCCGGTTCTGGCGGCTTGCGCGACAACCCGGCAGGCACAATATTTCCCACAGGCTTTCCATATCGTCTTGCAACCGCGTCGCGTTTTTCGGCTAACATGCATCATGACCGACGAAGACGAGCGCGAGCTGCAGGCTGAACTCGCCAGGCTGCAACAGGAACACCGCGATCTCGACGCGGCGATTGATGCACTGCATCATTCGCCTGCGCCGGATTTATTGCGGCTGCAGCGGTTGAAGAAACGCAAGCTGCAGTTGCGCGACCGAATCGCCTTCATCGAAGACCAGATTACCCCTGACATCATCGCCTGAGATCATCCCTTGAGAGGGAATCCTCCCTGCCCGCGGCAGGAAGCCTCTTGACTCGATGAGAACAAAATAGGAACATATGGACACTTAACACCCATTGAGGATCCACCATGGCCGGAGCATTTTCGTCCTTCGACAACAGTCACTACGAACGGGCCTGCGACGACGCAATCGCGATGTGCGACGGCAATTTGCGCAGCACCATCAAGGCGCTGATCATGGCCAACGAATATCTGGAATCGGAACTGCTGGAGTTGCAGGCCGCGATTTCGTCCGGCTGCATGCCGAAAGGACGATCGAACACCGCCGACAACGCAGCCTGAAGGAGGGAGGCGATGACCGATATCACCTATTATGTCGCGATGCCGTTCCTGCTCGACGACAGCGGGTCGCCGGTGGCGGGCGCGGCGGAGGAATGCCAGACCTCGACGAGCGCGTTGCGACGCGCCGAGATCCTGTCGCGGGCGGCCGGCTACATCGGCGCCGTTGCCTTCAGCCGCACCGGCGATCCCATGATGGGCGAATTCGGTGACGCGAAGCTGCTGCAGAAATTCGGCAATGTGCCGGAGGATCTCGGCACGCTCTGACGTCATCCGCGGCTTGATGGTCGCACGAACTTCAAGGCGGCGGCGCTGGAGCGTAGTGCATCCCTGTACCGAATGGACCGCCTGGGCAGCGCACGAAGCCAAATTTTTCGTAGAAGAACTCACGTCCATTCAGCGGAATGAGCACGATGGTCGCGCCGGGTCTGGCGCTTCTGTCGAAATAGGCGGTCACCGTCCGCATCAACCGATCGCCATGACCGCTGCCGCGAAACCCGGCATCGACGATCACCTCGGCGAGAAAAAAATACAGAACGCCGTCGCCCATGACCCGGGCGAGCCCGACCAGACGCCCATTGTGCCGCAAGCAGACCGTGAACGCCGCAGCCCGCATCGTCCTGACTGCAATCTCCTCATCAACTCTGCCCCAGGCGGCCCTCGCGCGAAGCGCGATGTATTCGGCAGCCGTCGGAAGCTCCTCAGAAATGATCACCTCTTGCATTTTGCTGCCGCTCCATACGTTCGCGCGGCACAGACTACCCCTCGTGCCGGCGCTGCGCCTTGCGCAGATACATGGCGCTATCGGCGGCTTCGAGAGCCCTGCCGGTTTCCGCATGCATATCCAGCATCGCGACACCGGCGGAAGCGCCCGTCGTCACCTTGCTCTTGCCAAAGACGAAGGCCAGCCGGTCGATCGCCTGTTCCAGCGCCGCCGCCTTGGCCCGGGCCTCGGTCTCGTTCAGGTTCCACAACAGAAGGGCAAACTCGTCGCCCCCCAGGCGGCCAACGATGTCCGAGGTGCGCACCTGCACTTTGAGGACGTCGGCGATGGCTCTGAGCACCTGATCGCCGGCACGATGACCGAACGCGTCATTGATCGGCTTCAGGCGATCGACATCGAGCGCAATCAGCGCCCCGTTCGTGCGATAGCGTTTGATATAGGCGATGGCCCGGGTGAGTTCGCGCTCAAAGCCGCGCCGGTTGAGGATTCCAAGCAGAAAGTCGGTCTCTGCCGACGCCTGCAGCTCCTCGACGAGCTTGAGCGCGCGGGAAAGCTCGTTTTTGAGCCGGCGGATGGTCTGCTTGTCACGCTCGGAGCTTGACGCCGACCCGGATTCCGATCTCGCGGGGGCAGATTTGGGCCCTGCCAGGCCATTCCTGCGATGTTTCGGAGGCCCCGGGGTACGCCCACCGGCTTTCTTTTTCATGGGCTCACCTGTTGAGGCCCGCCGATGAAGGCTTGCCGGGATTCACCAAGACAGGATAGTCCATTGCCATCCCCTCGCCATGCCTTGCCGCCATCGGGCCAAGACCTATAATTTGGCCCTATGTTTCTGGATTCCCGGGAAGATTTGACCCTATGACCGCCCCGATCGCCATCATCATGGGAAGCCAGTCGGACTGGGATACCATGCGCCACGCGGCCGAGACACTGGATGCGCTTGAGATCGGCTGCGAGACGCGCATCGTCTCGGCCCATCGCACCCCGGATCGGTTATTCGCCTTTGCCAAGGACGCAAAGGGCACCGGTTTCAAGGTCATCATCGCTGGTGCCGGCGGGGCGGCACATCTGCCGGGCATGACGGCGTCACTGACCGAGCTGCCGGTGTTCGGCGTCCCCATCGAATCGAAGGCACTCTCCGGCATCGATTCGCTCTATTCCATCGTCCAGATGCCGGCCGGCGTGCCGGTCGGAACGCTGGCGATCGGCAAGGCCGGCGCCATCAACGCGGCGCTGCTCGCGGCAAGCGTGCTCGCGCTCAACGATCCGGCGCTGGCCTCCCGGCTTGCCGCCTGGCGCAAACGACAGACCGACGCTGTCGCCGAGCGCCCGGAGGACTCGGCGTGACGGTGAGGCTGGAGCCCGGCAGCACCATCGGAATTCTCGGCGGCGGACAGTTGGGTCGGATGCTGGCGATGGCGGCTGCGCGGCTCGGCCTGCGCTGTCAGGTGTTTTCACCCGACCCGGACTCGCCGGCCTTCGACGTCGTGCAGAACGCGACCTGTGCCGAATTTGCCGATGTCGAAGCGCTGGAACTGTTTGCCAACGACGTCGACGTGATCACCTATGAATTCGAGAATGTGCCGGCCGCCGCCGCGATGCTGCTGGCGTCGCGGCGGCCGGTGCTGCCCGGACAAAAAGTCCTCGAGACCACGCAGGATCGCCTTGCCGAGAAGGACTTCGTCAAGCGGCTCGGCATCGGTACGGCCGACTATGCCGACGTGACGTCAGCCGGTTCGCTCCGCGCCGCGATGTTGCGCATCGGGTGCCCGGCCGTACTCAAGACACGCCGCTTCGGCTATGACGGCAAGGGCCAGGCGATCGTGCGGGACGGCGACGATCCGGATCGCGTCTGGAGCGAACTTGGCACCCGATCTGCCATCCTCGAGGCCTTCATTCCCTTCGAGCGCGAGATTTCGGTGATCGCCGCGCGCAGCGCCGACGGACAGGTCGAATGCTTCGACGTCACCGAGAACGAACACCGCGACCACATCCTGAAGATCTCGCGCGCGCCGGCGGCGATCCCGGAGGCAACGGCGGCGCAGGCCCGAACCATCGCGGAAACCATCGCGACCGCCCTCGACTATATCGGCGTGCTCGCCGTCGAGATGTTCGTGGTGCCCGATCCGGCAGGCCCGAAGGTTCTGGTCAACGAGATCGCGCCGCGGGTGCACAATTCGGGGCATTGGACGCTCGACGGCGCCTCGATCTCGCAGTTCGAGCAGCACATCCGGGCGATCGCCGGCTGGCCGCTCGGCAGGCCGGTGCGCTACGGCCCGGTCGTCATGACCAATCTGATCGGTGACGAGATCAACGATTATCCACGCTGGCTGAGCGTTCCCGGCGCGACCGTCCACATCTACGGCAAGGGTGCGTCGCGCCCGGGCCGCAAGATGGGCCATGTCACCGAGGTCGGAACCTTGCCGCCATGAGCCGGCCCATGAGCTTTCCGAAATTCGTGAAAGCTCGGTGCTGAAACGGGATCAAGAACCTCGGAAAGCGGGCACTAGCCGGTGGACATTCTCGCTTTTGTCTGATACATCCGCGCGCTCAAGGTCAGGGGCAAGGTCTTTTTGCCGGCCCCTTGCTTTTACCCGATCCCATTCCGGTTCACTGAAAGAGGATGCCGCGTGCAGGTTCTCGTTCGCGATAACAATGTCGACCAAGCTCTCAAGGCGCTCAAGAAGAAGATGCAGCGCGAGGGCATTTTCCGCGAGATGAAGCTCCGCGGTCACTACGAAAAGCCCTCCGAGAAGAAGGCCCGTGAAAAGGCCGAGGCCGTCCGTCGCGCTCGCAAGCTCGCACGCAAGAAGCTGCAGCGCGAGGGCTTGTTGCCGATGAAGCCCAAGCCGGTGTTCGGCGCCGGTCCCGGATCTGAGCGTGGTGGCGCTGGTGGGGGTCGCGGTGGTCCCGGCGCCGGTCCGCGCGGACCGCGCTGAGCCGGTCGGCTATCTTGGTATTTCGATGACGCGGACTTTCGGGTCCGCGTTTTGTTTTGCGCATGCATTTTGCCACACGGCGAGCTACCAATAGGGACTGGTGTCCCGAATCTGACGCTCGCAACACCGCGCGGTGCACACTGCGCGTGACGCAGGAACTTCAATCGGTGGCACTACGGTCGCGCGAGTAGTCCCTATCGATGGCCATTCCGGCTCATGACCGTCCTTCCGGTGCCCTGCCTTCCGCCTTGCGCTCGGCTGCAACCATCGCATGGATCGCGGTCGTGCTCGCCGGCTGCTCGATCAATCTGGGATCGCTGACGCCCACCGCGGACAAGGCGGAGCCGGCGCGGCTGACCTCATCGAGCAGCATCGCGTCACTGTCCGAGACCATCAAGAACAATCCCGGCGATCCGCAGGTCTACAACACGCGCGGCACGGTGCTGGCGCAGGCCGGCAAGACCGAAGAGGCGCTCGCCGATTTCAACAAGGCGATCAGCCTCGACCCCAATTATGGGCAGGCCCACGCCAATCGCGGGTTGATCTACCGCCAGACCAGGCGGTTCGACCAGGCGATGGCCGACTACGAACGCGCGATCGCGCTCGATGCCAATTACGCGCCGGCCTATCTCGGCCGCGGCCTCGTCTACAAGGCGCAGAAGCAGCCGCAGGAGGCGCTGGAGGATTTCGACAGGGCCGTCTCGCTTGGTCCCGACAATGCCGAGGCCTATTACAATCGCGGTCTGTTGTATCAGAGCGAGAATCAGCACGAGTTCGCGGTGCAGGATTTTACCGCGGCGAGCGGCCTGGTGCCGCAGCAGGCGGAGCCGCTGGTGGCCCGCGCGCTGAGCTATCTCGCACTCGACAAGACCAAGGAAGCGGCCGCCGATCTCGACGAAGCGGTTCAGGCCGACGCGCAGAATGCCCAGGCCTGGACCACCAGAGGGCTCGCCTATGAGCGCCTCGGCGACAAGACCAGGGCGGCCGGCTCCTACGGCCGCGCCATCAACCTGCGCCCCAAGGATGAAGCGGCGCGGAGCGGATTTGCCCGCGTCGGCGGCAAGCCGGGCCAGAGCTACGACAGGTTTTAGGACATCACCCGGAGAAGCGAGAACCGGTTTCGCTCGCGACAAACGCCACAGGAGTTTACGCGGAGGGCGTGATCCGATTGGAATGAATCGGATCATCATCCTGTTCTCGTGTGTCTTCAGGGGTTATTTCGGCAGCACCGCATGGAACATGGATTTCGCCGCCGACAGCATGTCTTCGGCCACTGTCTTTGCATCGGCATGCAGGTCGAGCGGTCGCGAGGGCGGCAAGGCAGTGGGAATGTCCGCTGGCGGGACCGGCCGTAGCGGATCGTCGATCCGCACCGAGCTCGTATAGGGCGGGTTCATGGTCGAGGGCGTGGCGGGCTGGCCAGGACTGCCCAGGACGTCAACCGTGATCGGCGGGGGCAGCGGCCGAATCGCCGGCGCGGCCACGACCGTGCGCGGCGCGTCCTGAACGCGTGGCGCCTCGGGAGCGCGGGCTGTCTCCTGCGGGCGGGGAGCCTCATTGCCGCCGGAGGTCGCGCGCAGGCGCTCGATCGCGGCCCGCGCGAGCTCGGCGGCATCCCGATGCTGCTCATGCTCGTCCGGAACGGCGGCGGCTTCAACCGGCGCGGGCGCCGTCACGGCGGGACTGGTGGTCACCGGCGCCGGGACGGACTGCGTTTTCGCCACGGCCTTTTCACGCGGCGCGGTCGGGGTACGGCGCGGTTCGGTAACGACAGTGACGCCATCGGCTGGCTTCTCGACCGCCTTCTCGTATGCGCTGTCGACGGCCGGCTTGCCGAAGATCGCCTTCTCGGAGATGCCCTTGGCCTTGACCCCCGGCTCGGGAATGTTGGCGACGTCGGTCGAGGCCTCGGCCGGCTTCGCCTCGATCTTGGTATCGTTCTTGGCGCCGGTTTTGGGATCGGCTTTGGCCTCGACCCTCTTTGCCTCGGTCGCGGACAGGGCGGCAGCCGGCGCGTCGGCGGCCGGTCGGTTTACGATGTAGTGATTGACGATATAGGCCCCGAGGATGGTGGCGACCACCGACGGGAAAATCTCCATGGCGAGTTTAGTGAGGTATTTCAGCATGCCAACCACTCTCCGGCGGCGGTATTTGCGGGAACTTTGAGGCACATTGAGGGCAAATCGGTAAACACTGGTTTACGGTTTCACTTCTATCTCGAGGAATACGATCTCCGCCGCGGTCTCGTTCAGGACGTCGTGCTCGACGCCCGCTTTGCGGAAATAGGATTTTCCGGCCAAGAGCTGGGCCTTGGAGCGCTCCCCGCCGGGCGCCACGATAGTCATTTCGCCTGATGTCACGGGGACGATGACGTAGTCCATCCCGTGAATGTGATGGCCGGTGGCACTGCCTGGCGCCAAACGCCATTCGGTGACGCGGACTTCGGGGGTGTCGACCTGAATCTCGGATCTTGCGCTTGGCAACTTCTCAATCGTCCTTCCCGTCACGGCACGAAGACCATGAATATGAACATGGCGAACACCAGCATGTGAACCAGCCCGAACAGGATGTTGGTCCGTCCGGTTCCGAAGGTGAGCATGCTGAGGATGAATGTCAGAAGCAGCAGCACCATCTCCTGCGCATTGAGCCCCAGCACCAGCTGCTTGTCCAGCGCATAGGCCGCAGCCGCCACCGCCGGAATTGTCAGACCGATGGTGGCAAGCGAGGAACCGAGCGCGAGATTGATGCTCTTCTGCAGGTCATTCTTCCGCGCCGCAGCGATGGCTGCCACGCTCTCGGGCAAAAGGATCAGCATCGCGACCAGGACGCCCGCCAGCGCGGGCGGCGCGCCGACCGCGGCGATCCCGGCGTCGACCACGAGGGAAAATTTCTTCGCCAGCAGCACCACGGCAACGAGCGAAACCAGCAGCAGAAACACGCTGAGGCCGAGCGTCCGCGCCGGAAGCCGGATCCCATCGTCGGCAAGGCCGGCCGCCTCGGTGATGAAATAGTCACGGTGGCGAATGGTCTGGGTATAGAGGAACACGCCATAGAGCAGTATGGTGACCACGCTGACGAAGCCGAGTTGGGCCGCCGAGTAGACCGGTCCCGGGGTGGTCAGCGTGTAGTTGGGCAGGACCAGCGTGATCGTCGCCAGCATGAACAGCACGCTGAGATAGAGGTTGGCGCCCAAGACCTGGACATCCTGCTCGCGGTAGCGCAGGCCACCGATGAAGATGCAGGTGCCGACCAGTCCGTTGCAGACGATCATGACGACCGCGAACACGGTGTCGCGGGCCAGCGCCGGAACCTCCTTCTCGCCGAGCATGATCGTCGCAATCAACGCCACTTCGATGATGGTGACCGCCAAGGTCAAGAGCAGCGTGCCATACGGCTCGCCGATCTCGTGCGCGATCACCTCGGCATGATGCACGGCGGCAAACACCGTGCCGAACAGGACGAAAAGCAGCAGCGCGGCGAATGCGAGGCCCGCGGCCGATGGCGCGAAAGCGTAGCCAAGCCCGGTGACGGCCACGAACAGCAGCACGGACGACGCGGGAAATGCCCATGCCGATCTTGGCATCGCTCCGTGCGTGCTCATGGAAAAATGATCCTTGATATCGCTGCCATCAGATTCCCAGCCGTGGACCGGGAATGTTGGATGAATTGATCGCGCGAACTGGCCGGTTGCTCAAATGGCGACTTTGGCATGACCCGTGAACATTTGTAAGCATGGAGGTCAAGCCGGAGGATGACGGTTGGGAGTGCCTGACCAAGCAATTGCAAACATGTCTATATGTCTCGCGGCGCGGATCGCGCCCGAGCTATGCTTCATTTTTCGCCCTTGCAGAGCAGAGGGCGCGGGGAATGCCGGGTGCCCAATGCACCCGCAGCCTCGTGCGCGCTTAGGGTAGTGAGTATGCGCACGAGTATTCACAGCGGAGGCACCGGAAACATCCGGCATTCCCCACACAATGGTTTTAACAGCTTATAGCGCGCTCTCCCCGGCGACGAATTCCTCTTGCCACCGTCGCCCCACGGATTGCATGGCATCCCACATCCCGGTTGGGCTGAGTGTGCCTCCGCGAGACTTGACACCAACAACGGGTGCCAGGACCACACGCCTTCGCCGTCCGCAACAATGCCGCTCGTCTCGCGCGCCTCTCTCGATCGCTCACGAGTTGCCTCGCCCTGCGACCTCATGCGCACACGACACCGCCGCGTCCACCGCATCCCACCCCAACGTTCGTGACGATTCGCGAAGCGCCCCTCTTGGCGAGGCGGGATGGCGCGAGCAGATCACATATTTCTGAAAAACAGAAGCAGAAAATTTTTCACGAAGGACTGGACAGCCCAAATCAGCTTGAACCGGCTCATGAAATTCGTTCTTGCGCGCATGCGATTTCGCAGGCCATCGAGAGGTCGGAGGCTCCGATGGCGCACCAAAATTTGCCCGACGGGCGAATCAGCCGGCCTGTCTGCGGTCGTTATCATCGGCGCGATCAGGTGATTGACAGCGACCAGGCTTTGCGTTGCAGCACAATTTCGCGATGTGCGAAGCAGAGACATCGTCTACCGCTTCACGGAGAAAGCTCGTGCGGCTGCCACTCTCATCCATATTCCGTGCACCTCGGAGCGGCATTTCGCGCTAAGGTCAAAGTGATACGTTCAATCATCTTGTATTCGGCGCTCCGCGCCGAAGCATGTGCGACAAATGTTCTTGGGGAGAAGCCTGAATGACCATTGTTCTTGTTCACGGAAATCCTGAAACGGAGGCGATCTGGGACGATCTCGTGCCGCATCTGCGCAACGATGAGGTTGTTCGTCTGTCTCCGCCCGGGTTTGGCTGCGCAATCCCTTCCGGCTTTGACTGTTCTACTGCCGCTTATCGCGACTGGCTCGCCGTCGAACTCGAGAAGTTGGCACAACCCATCGATCTCGTGGGGCATGATTGGGGTGGAGGACACGTCATAGGCATCGCAATGGACCGTCCGGGTCTAATACGATCTTGGACGAGCGATATTTTTGGCGCCTTCGACACGGATTACGTCTGGCACGACATGGCGCAGGCCTGGCAGACGGCGGAAATCGGCGAGCAGGCAGTTGCGCAGATGCGCGGTACGCCGACCAAGGCCAGAGCCGAGCGGTACGAGAGCTTGGGCATGACCTCGACCATCGCTGAGAAAGTAGCTGCGGGCGCGAACGCGGACTTGGGCCGGGCAATGCTTGCGCTGTACAGATCGGCCGTTCAGCCGGTGATGCGCGACCTTGGAACGAGCTTGCCACGGGCAGCCGCCAAACCCGGCCTGGCGCTGATCGCGACGGAAGATTTCTACTGCGGCGGGGAGAAGCTCGCGCGCCGTTCCGCTGAACGCGCCGGGGCAAAGGTGGCCGTCTTGGAAGGGGCGGGTCATTGGTGGATGTGCCAACAGCCAAAACAAGGTGCAGACGCAATCAACGCGTTCTTGGCAAACCTGAGCTAGTTTAGTTGGGACTGCGTTCGCCGCGGCGCCGACAAACCGCCTTGATGAACAGCCTTCCGCAGCTCGCATGTGGACTTGATCGCCCGCGGCGGATCAGCAATGATTGCTTGCCATCACGGGGGCACCGATGCGTCATGCAGGACCGGACGTCGTCATCGTTGGTGCAGGAATTGCCGGCGGCGCGCTAGGCACTGTGCTGGCGGGCGCCGGGTTCGAGGTAGCGCTGCTCGATCGCGAAAAAAGCTATCCCGACCGAGTGCGCGGCGAGTTCATGGCGCCCTGGGGCGTCACCGAGCTTGCGAAGCTCGAACTCCTGCAGCCGTTGCGCGAGGCAGGCGCGCTGTTTACCAGGCGCAATATTCCGTATGACGAGAACTTCGCTCCGGCCGAGGCCGAGGCACGCGCGCTCGATCTGACGAAGATGCACTCAGAAGGGCTTGGTGCGCTTTGCCTCGGACATCCAGCGACCTGCGATATCTTCGTGCAATTGGCGACAGCGGCAGGCGCCACCTTGTTGCGTGGCGCCGGGGACATATCGGTGACGTCGGGATCACGTCCGCTCGTCAGCTGCACATACGACGGCGCGAAAGTCGAATTCCAGCCGCGGCTCGTGATCGGTGCCGATGGACGCAACTCGAGCGTGCGCAAGGATCTAGGCTTCACGGTGAATGCCGATGAGCCGCGCAACCTTCTTGGAGGCATGCTTGTCAAAGGCGTGCCGTCGTGGCCGCGCGACATGCAGGTGATCGGCGTCGAAGGCCGCTTCCACTTCCTGGTATTTCCTCAGGGTGACGATCTCCTTCGCCTTTATGGCAGCTATCACTTCGCAGATAAGGCGCGCTTCGATGGTCCGACCCGCCGTGCAAAGCTAATTGATGTCTTCAGCAAGCTCAGCTGTCTGCCCTATGCCGAGGCAATTGCCGCATCGACTCCGATCGGTCCGTTCAACTCGTTCTCCAATGAGGATCATTGGATCGACGATCCGACCTGCCCCGGCGTAGTGTTAATCGGCGACGCTGCCGGGCACAATGATCCTATCATCGGCCAAGGACTCTCGATTGCGCTGCGCGACGTGCGACTAGTCAGCGAAATACTGCGCGACGCCAAGACAGCGGGGCGAGAGCCCGATTTCAGGCCTTATGTGGAGGAGCGCGCCGAACGAATGCGGCGGCTTCGCATCACCGCTCAGGTCGCGACCACACTACGCGTCGAGTTCGGTCCCGAAGCGCGCGATCGACGCGCGCGTGTTGGAAAGCGCGTAGCGGAAGGCCGGCTCGCACCGCTCCCTGCGAGCCTGATCGGTCCAGAGCGACTTCCGGCCGAAGCCTTCCTGCCCGAGACAATCGACAGACTACTGGCATTCTAACGGCCCATGTTCGCAGCGCGAGTTGGAACTCTTGCAACCTAGTCAAGCCGGCTAATCCGGAACACGACTGCTTTGAGTCAAAAGCCGACTTGCCTTGAGGCGACCCTTCTGGCAATCGGGATCAAGATACGGACGAAGGAAGTCACTGAAGCAAGGCCACCGCCAGTGAAATTCCGTGCCAAACATGTGTCCGTCGGAGAGTCCGGCGACGAATACTTCCAGGTCTCGTTCGATAACGAGGACCCCAGCGACGATGACCTGGATTTATCGCCCCCCGATCAGCCCTATCTTCTCGTTCAGCGTCAGTTCGAGGATCATGATGGCGGCGTCTGCTACATCGAGACCCTCGACGATACCTACACCGGCCACTACCGCCTGCGGCTCATTGAGTTCACACCCTCACGCCTCGCCTTCGAGATCGTCAGGAAGGACCACAAATACGTTGAAGTCGCCTTCGACCTCAGGGCAAAGCGTTTCAGTGAAGTTAAACACATCGTGCACATCATTTTTGGCGTGCGCGCCTGACTCGCGGCCTTGAAATGTGACTTCCGGTCTATCCCGGTCAACTGACATCGTCGGACCGGTCCGGTTCGTCCGGTTCGTGCCAACAACGGAAATTCCGCGCGCGAGTTGTGCCCGTAGCGCTTCAGTTCTTTGGCAGCACGTGCGGTGAAGAGTGGTGATGCGCAACGCACCATTCGTTTCCGCGCTTGGCGACGAGCAAGGTAAAGCGCGATGGCCCCTGTACGGCTTTGCCGTCTATCATTCGCGTGGACGTATAAAACCCCGTGACCAGAACAGCGTTATCGCTGATCGAGATTGTGCGCCGTTCGTCGATCGCGTTCTTGTTGCCTGTACCCTTTATGGGCGTGAAGTAAGTGATGATCGCTTGGCTTCCTTCGGACATCACAGGACTGACAGTTCCGAGGAGGATCGCATCCGGGCAGTAGTTTTTAGCGATCGTCTCTGGATCGTTGCCGCTATATGCGGCTGACCAACGGTCAAACTATCAGGCTTGCGTCTTCTGCTGGGCCAGCTACAGCCATCATTGCGATATCAACATTAGACCTGAAAAAACCAACGACGCAGTCCGTGCCATTCATCTCTCCTCTAAATAACCGCTTACGAAAAATTAGATCGGCAACAGCCGGCCATGGCCTTTATGTTTTGTTTGAACGCAATCACGGGGCGTACCCAACCAGGCAGATGTAGCCCGAGACTTTTGTAACAAATGCGATTTTCTGGACGGGTGTTTTATCCGCGCCGGGACGCGGCGACAGATAGCTCACTTCGGAGAAAACTCCTTCTTGGGCCTTGGCCAATTCTTCCCCGTAGGGCTTCCCTGACGCGTCCTTGCTATCTTTTTGAACAATGCCCAGGCGCGCCGGATTCGGGTTTGCAACCATTTTGCCATCCGGACCAGCACATGTGGGATACAAATCCCTGTCGCTGAACTTTGGGTCGCCTTTGTTGATTTGGGCGATCGTCTCGCCAGGATCTGCCTTGATACCAGCGACAACCCTTTCCAACATGGCGCGAGCCTCAACCGCGTTGCCGTATTGCTGCTGACCAATCGCTGCTTGCATGGATGCGAGGCCAACGGCGCCCGCAACAAAGAACTTGCTCATCATATTCTTACTCCAAATGGTCCGATTAGTAGTAATCAATCACGACGATTATCTCGCGAAGTATTGCACAAATGTTATCGGCTTGGGCCTCGAAGAAGCCAGCTTAGCATGGAGCCTTTCAACCATCGCTGCGCGCACGCCATGAACGGCGCATCCCAGACGTGCGATGAATTCGTGTCGACGCATGTTCCTTTCTTACAACATGCCTTGTCGAATGCCTAAAGTCTAAAGTTTTTACGGCCGAGCGGCGTGATAACCGCAATTGAGAACGGTACCAATTGGACACGCGATCGGTCATGATGGTCGAATAAGAGACAAAGAAGGATTTCAGCTATGGTGTTGTCCAAGTCAGTTCTTGTCGTTTGGTTTGTCGTAGTCGCGGCCCAAGCCGCGGGGGCCCAGCAAAGCCCCATGCCCGCCGAAATCGCTGCCAAGCTGCAGGAGCTCGGTCGCGTCATCGATCCGCCGCAGACCGGCCAGGTTTACGCGCCGCTGCAGGAAAAAGAGCCCTACCAGGACGTAAAGGTCGAGCGGGACGCCAAGTATGGCGCTGCCGATCGCAATCTGCTCGATATCTTCATGCCAGCGGCGGCTTCGTCGCCCCGGCCCGTGCTGATCTTTGTGCACGGTGGGGGCTTCGTGCGGGGCAACAAACGTGCCCCGGGCACCCCGTTCAATGACAACATCATGCTGTGGGCCGTCAGAAATGGTTACATCGGCGTCAATACCACGTATCGCCTCGCGCCGCAGGCTGTTTGGCCGGCCGGAGCGGAAGACGTGGCCGCAGCGGTTCAGTGGGTCTCGGATCAAATCGGCGCGCGCGGTGGCGACCCGGCACGCGTCTATCTGATGGGCCATTCGACTGGCGCGGTGCACGTCGCTGACTATGTGTCCCGCCCGGAACTACACAAGGTGAAGGGCGGTGGCCTTGCCGGGGCGATCCTTGTATCGGGCATTTACGATATGCCGGCGACGTCAGTCAGCGATTACCGCGTCTACTACGGCGCCGATCCCGCACGCTATGCCGAGCAGTCCTCACTGCCAGGTCTGCTGACGACAAAAATACCGCTGATGATGGTAGCCGCCGAACTGGACCCCACCGGTTTCGTGCAGCAATTCGACATGTTGAAGCACGCGAGTTGCGAGCGGGCGAGCGGATGTATGCGCGCGGTCATGTTGCCGCAACATAGTCATATGTCAGAGGTGTATTCGATCAACACAGCGGACGCCCGTCTTGCCAGCGAAATTGTCAATTTCACAAAGACAGGGAAATAACGAGGCCCCGCTCGGTGCCCATAAGCGACCCGGCAACTAGTCTGCATTAAAGTTGGGACTCATGTCCGTTCCGGGTCAAAGTGAGAAGAAGTCAGTACGAGTATATGTCTTCCGCTTTGCCCTCGACAGGCGACATAATTCAATCACTTCCTCGGCAACGGGCGTCGCCGATGGAGAATTTCGCATACCCATCGGCGACGTGCAAAATGGCATGAGCGGAATGGCCAGATCGTCAAATGGTGTGCGGGCGCCACTAAACAGGATTGCGCCTGACATGCGGTTTTATTACGCAGCGAATGTTACGCCCAGCGACGTTAATAACGAGCGCGCCTCAACTAAGTCCTTGGTCGCAAACCCTTCCGTGAATCGAAAGTAAATGGGCTCCAGAAGTGCTCTCGCTTCGTTTCCCCGGCCTTGTTGCTCCATCAATCGAGCGAAGCTTATTGCCGTCCTGAGTTCCCAGGAAAGGGCGTTCTGCTTACGGGACCAATCGAGTGAGCTGCTAAATAGAGCTCCAGCCGAGGCAGCCGCCTCTGGCTCGTTTTGTCTCAGTACCAGTTCACCCTTGATCCGCATTAGTTCGGCAACGTACCAGCGATCGTCATTCCTTTCGGATTGACCCAGAGCCTCATCGATAGTCGTCAAGGCTCCGCGGTGGTCGCCTGCGTTGAACAGGCCCAAGGCCAGATTGCCGAGGAAGAAAACATATCGGTTCTGGAAAGCTGATTTCGCGAACCCCTTTAGGCCATCGCGAAGAAGCGATAGACCGCTCGCCGTGTCGATCCTTCGTATCCCCAGAACTCCTGCATAGCACTGTCCCCAAATTCGCATCGGTCGGAACGTTTCTGACCGCTGAAACATTCTCGAAACCTGCCCTTCCATGACGCCGAAATCCCCACGCTCAAGCGTAACGGGACACACGCCGTGGACGAGCACGTAAAGCAGAGAGAACTCGTGGCCCAGCTTCATCGCATCGTCAAGGGCGCGGTTGCCAACGGCCATTGCCTGATCGGGAAATCCCAAAAGCCACAGGATCTGGGCATAAAACGTTCGGGCGGCCACGCTCTGGTCGAGGTGATGATATCGCAGGACGTGAGTCTGGCCGGGTGGCGCGACATAGCCCCGAAGCATGTTTTCGATATGTACTCGCGCACGGGCCTGGTCACCAAGGATATGCAGGGTCACTCCCAGAATCCGCTCCCCGACGAACCGATCGGCCGCTTCCACGGCTCCGTCGGGAAGCGTGGCAAATCGAGTAGCAATTTGTAACGCCCCTTGGTAGTCGCCCTTGAAGTAGCGACCGTTCCAGAGACCCCACAAGCTCCGCAGCCGATATTCACCGTCGTCCAGCTCCTCAGCCAAATCGGCAACGCGCGACCAGGCGCCGTCGATCTTCGAGGCGTCGCCGGTCGACTCCATGTGGGCAACCGCCAGTGCAGAGAACAGGCGCAGCTCGCGACGTGCGTCGCGGCGAACTGCCTCTTCGGTAATCAGAGTTATGGCTTGTTCGATCCGTTCCCTGCATTCATCGATCAGCCGGTGGTGGATCCATACAGGCGTGGCCGCCGCTGTGAGGTCGACCGCCAGCGTCAGGTCGCCCCGACCGCTGTAGGCCCAATCGAGCGCGGCGCGCACCTCGTCAATGACACGGCCCTGAGTCTCTATTGATGCTTCTGTCACGCCGCCGGTTCGATCGAGCTCGGCGTCCGAGCCCAGCGTTTTCGTGCCAATGCGGTTGAGAAACTCCCGATAATAGACCGCGTGACGGCAAGCAATTCGGTCCGTCTCGCCACTTTCGACCAGCTTTTGCGAAGCATAGGCACGGGTGGTATCCAATAGTCGGAAATGCGTAGTCGCATCGCTGGTATCCGCTGCCACCAGGGATTTAGTTACGAGGCCGTCCATCGCAGAAATGACCGGCGTGTCGTCGATGTCGCTCCCTCCCGCAACCGAACGGGCTGCTTCGAGCGTGAAAGCCCCTGAGAATACGGACAGCCGGCGCAGAATGGTCCGCTCAAGCTCTTGCAGCAGGTCATAGCTCCAGTCGAGCGTGGCTGTGAGTGTTCGGTGGCGCGGCAACGCTGTGCGCCGACCGCCCCAAAGCAACCCAAGCCGTTGGTCGAGCAGCGTCGCCACTCTCCGGATTCCGTATGCACTAACGCGGCCAGCAGCAAGTTCGATCGCGAGCGCGATCCCATCCAATTTTCGACAGATTTCGGCCGCGACTGGCGCATCCGCATCGCTGAACGCAAATCGAGCTTGGTTGGCGGTCGCGCGTTCGACAAAAAGCCGTACCGCTGGAAAGGCCAATGCCTCTTCGGCGGTTGGATGGGCGCCCGCAGACGGGCATTCGAGTGGGGCCAACCGATGAACTTGCTCGCCCTCGACACTTAGCACCTCCCGGCTTGTCGCCAGGATATGAACCTGCGGTGCCTCATTAAAAATGCGTTCCGCCAAGACAGATGCCGTTTCGATCACATGTTCGCAACTGTCGAAGACCAGCAACACGCGCCGATGCCGCAGAGCCGCGATGAGATTGGGGACAGGATCACGTTCATTGATCGGAAGACCGAGAGCCACCCCGATCGCGCTAGCGACCAGAAGCGGATCCTTAAGCGATCCCAAATCGATGAAGTAGACCAGATCGCCGAATTCCTCGAATAATCGGCGTCCGATCGACACCGCCACGGTCGTCTTGCCGATCCCTCCCGCACCGACGATGGTCACAAAGCGTCCCGTCACCAATTGGCCTGAAATCGTGTCGACTGCTACCTCTCGGCCGATCATTCGGCTCAAGCGAGGCGGGAACGCCGGGCCCTTCTTTGAAGTCGAACCGTCATCAACGGGTCGGCTCGCGGCGCTCAAGCGGGAAACCGGCGCCACAAAGCAATATCCCCTGCCTTTGATGCTCGTGATGTAACGGTTTCCGAATTGGCCGTCCCCAAGCGCCTTTCGGATCGCAGCAATGTGTACGCGGAGGCTTCCCTCCTCGACGACTACATTAGGCCAAGCGTGATCAATGAGCTCCTTTTTAGTTACGACCTCGCCGGGGCGCCCGACGAGATAGATCAGAATATCGAGCGCACGCCCGCCGAGGGGAAGCACGAGCCCGTCGCGCCTAAGGATTCTCTCGCCACTCGAAAGCTCGAAAGCGCCAAATGAAATTGACTCTTGAGTGGGCGCGCTTCTCTCGCCCGTCATTCGTTTCCTCCCATTAGGCCCCGCTTAACGCTACGCATACGAGCCAATTGCTTGTAGTAAATTGCCGCTTGCCAATTCGGAGCCCGTCGACACGTCTTGCCTCCACCACGCCGCTCGGTTCTTCCACGGAACGACATCGTAGTCACTGCAGCTGCTAGTCGAGCAAAGCTGAAGGTCGCGGTAGGGACGAGGATTTCTCCTCGCCCCCCGCCCAGATCCCGGCGTGCGCTGCTAACGCACCGGGCTCCTCCCTCGGGTCATACGTCGTGCGATGAACGATTTAATCACGCTCGTCGCCCGGCACCTGCGCACCCGACGGAATTTCGAACCCTTCAAATAAGTTGAAGCGTGCGACTAGATGGAACACGATCGGCCGTCAGCCTTTCAAGCCGGCGATGAAATGTCGAGCCGTTTCGGTCGCACCGAAACTGTCCAGATTGTCGTGGCTTCCACCGGCGAAGCGGACAAACTGCTTCGGCTCGCGGGCCAGTGCGAACAGGCGCTCGCCGAAGCGAATCGGGATCGTCGCATCCTGCGTGCCGTGCATGACCAGAAGGGGCGCCGTGACGCCTGCAATACGCTGGTTGGAAGGAAACGGATCCTTGAGCAAAACCCGGACCGGTACAAGCGGAAACGCAGCCGCGGCAATATCGGCGATCGAGGTGTAGGGCGCTTCGAGGATGAGGCCGCCAAGCGGATGGTCGGCGGCGAGCGCGACGGCAACCCCGCTGCCGAGCGAAAAGCCCCATGCGACCATGCGGCCGTCCTCGTAATGCGAGGCGGCAAAAAGATAGGTGGCCGCCGCATCAAGCAGCAGGCCTTGCTCGCTGGGTCGCCCGCTCGAGCCGGCATAGCCGCGGTAGGACAAGGCGACCAGGCCCGTGCCGTCGGAAATGATGTCCTTGAAGCGGCCGACGGAGCCGGCGAGAAAATCCCCGTTGCCGGGGAAATAGAGGACGACCCGGTGGCCGGGCCTTGCCGGCACGTGCCAGACGATGACGTGCTCGCCATCGGCGGTCTCAAGCACGTGTTCTTCGGCCTCGGGCAGGCCCGCCGCATCCGGTCCCGTGCGCGCCACCGTCGGAATCGGAAACAAGATCGCGCGCTGTTTGAAATACAGCACGGCGGCGGCGCCGATATAGCCGACCAGGACGACGATCAGGAGCCATTTCAGGATGGTCATGACCGCCGTTCCGCCGATGGCTGGCGACGGTTTCTTACCAGCTCTTCGACGTCTCGTCTGATGCTCTCCGGGATGGCCCGGCACGAGCACGCCTGCGCGTGTTCGGCGTGCCACTCGATCCGTTGCTCCCGCGTGGCCTTGGGCGGCATGCGATTTAATCGATGCCACTCCTTGTTCGTGGCCAAGTTGTTCATGGCCACGACCCGCGATGCTACATCCCCTTGACGATATTCTCGGTCATCTTCTTGGCGTCACCGAGCAGCATCATCGTGTTGTCACGGTAGAACAGCGGATTGTCGATGCCGGCATAGCCCGAGGCCAGCGAGCGCTTGATGAACATCACGGTGCCGGCCTTCCAGACCTGCAGCACCGGCATGCCGTAGATCGGCGAGGTCTTGTCTTCCTCGGCGGCCGGGTTGGTGACGTCGTTGGCGCCGATCACGAACGCGATGTCGGCCTGGGCGAATTCGGAGTTGATGTCCTCGAGCTCGAACACCTCGTCATAGGGCACGTTGGCTTCCGCCAGAAGCACGTTCATGTGGCCGGGCATGCGGCCGGCCACCGGGTGGATGGCGTATTTCACCTCGACGCCTTCCTTCTTCAGCGTGTCGGCCATCTCGCGCAGCGCATGCTGGGCCTGCGCCACCGCCATGCCGTAGCCGGGCACGATGATGACCTTGGACGCATTCTTCATGATGAAGGCCGCGTCGTCGGCAGAGCCGAGCTTGGCCGGCTTCTGCTCGCCGCCGGGGCCGGCCACGGCCGCGGTCTCGCCGCCGAAGCCGCCAAGAATCACCGAGATGAAGGAGCGGTTCATCGCGTGGCACATGATGTAGGACAGGATCGCGCCGGACGAGCCGACCAGCGCGCCGGTGATGATCAGCGCCGAATTGCCGAGCGTGAAACCGAAGCCGGCGGCGGCCCAGCCGGAATAGGAGTTCAGCATCGAGATCACGACCGGCATGTCGGCGCCGCCGATCGGGATGATCATCAGCACGCCCAGCGCCAGCGCGATGATCGTGATCAGCCAGAAGTCGATGGAGCTGCCGGAAATCACCATGTGGACGATGGAGAATACGAGCGCGAGCGCGAGCGCGGCGTTGATGATGTGGCGCGCGGGCAGGATGATCGGCGCGCCGCTCATGCGCGCCGACAGCTTCAGGAACGCGATCACCGAACCGGTGAAGGTCAGCGCGCCGATGGCAACCCCGAGCGACATTTCGACCAGGCTCTGGGCATGGATGTTGCCGGGCGTGCCGATATCGAAGGCCTCCGGCGCATAGAAGGCGCCGGCCGCGACCAGCACCGCGGCCATGCCGACCAGCGAATGGAAGGCGGCGACGAGTTCCGGCATCGAGGTCATCGGCACGCGCCGCGCGATTACCGCGCCGATGCTGCCGCCGATCCCGACCCCGAGAATGACGAGCAACCAGGCGACGCCGTCCGCCGGCGGATGGCTCGCGATCGTCGTGGCGATGGCGATCGCCATGCCGGCCATGCCGAGGAAATTGCCGCGGCGGCTCGATGCCGGGCTCGATAATCCACGCAATGACAGGATGAACAGGACGCCGGCGACGAGATACAGGATTGCAGACAGATTGGCGTTCATCGACGGGTCCCCTCCCCTGTCATCATCCGCGAAGGCGGATGATCCAGTAATCCGAAATCGTCGTGACTCGCGAAACGGTCACGGCGTACTGGATGCCCAGCCGGAGCCTGTCGTCGGGCTCGCCGAAGGCGAGACCCGATGGTGGGGCATGACGATATCTGATCGAAAATCCTCATCGCCGCTCACTTGGCTTTCTTCTTGTACATCGCCAGCATGCGCTGGGTGACCAGGAAGCCGCCGAAAATGTTCACGCAGGCAAAGATCAGCGCGATGAAGCCGAAACCGCGCGCCCAGCCCGAACCGCTCGAGATCATGCCGACGCCGACCGCGAGCAGCGCGCCGACCACGATCACCGAGGAGATCGCGTTGGTCACCGACATCAGCGGCGTATGCAGGGCCGGCGTCACCGACCACACCACGAAATAGCCCACGAACACCGCGAGAACGAAAATCGACAGCCGGAATACGAAGGGATCGACGGCTTGGGCGACATGCTCCATGGCTGCTCTCCGGTTAGCCGGTCATTCCGGGACGGCGCAGCGCGCCGGACCCGGAATCCCGAGATTGGTCTTGAATATGGAGATTCCGGGTTCGCGCTCCGCGCGCCCCGGAATGACGAAATAACCTCGTTCGCGCGGTCATTCACGCGCCCTTCGGCTGGAAGTTGGGATGAATGACGGCGCCGTCCCTGGTCAGCGCGGTGGCCTTGACCAGGTCGTCGTCCCAGTTGACGGCGAGCGCCTTGGCCGATTTGTCGACCAGCGTTTCGATGAACGAGAACAAATTTCGTGCGTAGAGGCCTGAGGCGGAGGCCGGGACGCGGCCGGCTAGATTCGGAATGCCGACGATCTTGACGTCGTCGGTCTCGACGATTTCGCCGATCTTCGCGCCCTCGACATTGCCGCCGCGTTCGATCGCAAGATCGACCAGCACCGAGCCCGGCTTCATCGACTTCACCATGTCGGCCGTAACAAGCCGCGGCGCCGGACGTCCGGGGATCAAGGCGGTGGTGATGACGATGTCCTGCTTCTTGATGTGCTCGGCGGTCAAGGTTGCCTGCTTGGCCTGGTATTCCTTCGACATCTCCTTGGCGTAGCCGCCGGCGGTCTGGGCGTTCTTGAACTCCTCGTCCTCGACCGCGAGGAATTTGGCGCCGAGACTCTCCACCTGTTCCTTGGTCGCGGGCCGCACGTCGGTCGCCGTGACGATCGCCCCAAGCCGCCTTGCGGTCGCGATCGCCTGCAAGCCCGCGACGCCGACGCCCATGATGAAGACCTTCGCCGCCGGCACCGTGCCGGCCGCCGTCATCATCATCGGAAAGGCCCGGCCAAAGGCCTCGGCGGCTTCGATCACGGCGCGGTAGCCCGCGAGATTGGCTTGGCTCGACAGCACATCCATCACCTGGGCGCGGGTGATGCGCGGCATCAATTCCATCGCGAAGGCCGAAATCCCCGCCTCCGCCATCGCCTTCAGCGCGGCGTCGTTGCCGTAAGGATCCATGATCGCGATGACCAACGCGCCGCGCCTGTAGCCGGCAAGCTCGCTCGCCTCCGGCCGTTTCACCTTGATGACGATGTCGGCGTCCTTCGCCGCATCGGCGGCGATGGTCGCGCCGGCCGCCGTCAACTCGGCATCGAGCAAGCCGGACTTGATGCCCGCACCCGGCTCGACCGCGACATCGAAGCCCAGCGCCTTGAATTTCTTCACCGTGTCCGGCGAGGCCGCAACCCGCGGCTCGGCGGGATCGATTTCCCTGGCGACGGCAATCTTCATGGGGCCTCCGGCGGCGCAGGACGCGCGCGCAAACTCAAGGACTTAGGGGATGACGGGTCGGATGCTCTCCCGTCGGCGGCGCGACGGGCGACGCAGTCAGGTCAGGAATATCGCCATCATTATGACGATGAAAGCAACGGCGCCGCTGCCGTATTTTACCAGCTTGATGAAGCCCTCATAGGTTGCTTCATGGGCCGGATAATCGTTGCCGTCGGCGGTTGAATAAGCCACTTCGTTATGGTCTGCCATCGCTATCCCCATGAGTGCCGGTTTGCGGTGGCAATTACAGCAAACAAGGCGGCAGGGCAACGGCGCGCCGTCCGCCCTGCCCGTGGTGCTTTGCTTCCAAACCGGGATCAATCTGCGGGCCAATTGTCCCTGATCCACCGGTTCATTCCCACTTCATCCACCTCACCCGCGGCAAGGGCGAGGATCATGGCGGCGGCCTCGGCTTCCGGGACGATGAAATCGGCGCCGTTCACACCTGGAAAGGTACAAAAGCGGTACTAGAATCATAAGCTTGCTGGTACCCACGACTTTCCGAAGTTCGTGAAAGTGCCTGTTGAGACGGATCACTTACTCCGGAAAGTGGGTACCAGACCGCGTCCTTATGTCGTTTGATCCGACCCTGGGCCAACCGGCGGCGGCGTCGAAACACTGACAGCCAAGCCGAGCGCCGTGCGAACCGCCCTGATCGAGTCGACGCTGCCGTCGCAGAACTTTCTCTTGACGCATTGTTGCTGGTCGGTGTTGACGACCACATGGTCGGCATCGCCCTTGCCTGACAGAAACTCATGCGTCATGTGGAAGCCGAGCGCGCGATAGACTTCGAACTGTTCTTCGGAGAAGAACTGATCGCCCGTCGTCTCGTGCGGGAACGTGCTGTTGCGGCGCGCATAGTCACGGATGTAGTCGTTCTCGTCGCCGCTCAATGACGACTTGATGTAGACGAGATAGCCGCGTTCGTTCCCGCCATATTCGATCTCGCCGATCGCCACGTGCGGACCGTCCTGATCGACCTGCCCTGCCGGCGGTGCCGCCTTGCCCGCGTTGCAATTCATCAACTCGAGGGTCCGCCTCCGTATCGGCATCCACGGCAGTTGGATCAGAATGCCGAGATCGATCCGCGCGTAGCGCTGCAGCGTCATCAGCGCCGAGAAATTCATCGGCGCGTCGGCTTCCGCATCGACCGCGATGATGACCTTGCAACGGCGGCGCAAGAGCTCATAGACGCCGAGATTCTCGATGTGGCCGCCGTCGGTCAGATAGACCGCATCGGCGTTTTCGTAGAGACGTCCGGAAATCTCCGACCACAAATAGAGGGTGGAGCGATGCTGCGGCCTGCTTTGGTCATCGACATATTGCGGATTCTTCAGCCAGTAGCCGAGCCGCACATTCAAGAGGGCGAGCGTCGGCGTCAGCGGCCGGATCGAACTCGATCCCATGTTGGAGGAAGCCGCAGCCCCCGAGATGGCCATCGCGGTGGCCAGATCGAGACCGCTGCACAGATCCTCCATTTTCCTCGTATCGGCATAACCGGTCGCTTCGCTGCCCACCCACAACGGCGAAAACAGGAAGAAGTCGGCGTTGCGGCCGCGACGGTTGGCATAGTCCGATCCCTGGATATTGAGCGCGCAGTTGACGAGATGATACGGCGTCCGCAGGGAGTATGCATTCGGCCCCTGCCTCGGGTAGAGGTCGGTCAGCCGCAGATTGAGTTCCGGAAAATCACGCCCCTGGTCGATGCTCGGGACGTCGCGCGCCATCGGACGTTTCGTGATTTCCGGAACGAACAGGAAAGCCTTGCTGAGCCGATCGCGATAAAGCCGATGAAGCGAATTCGCATTGGGCCTGAAAAGCACTGACAACACGAACAGCGCGAACGCAGCCACGAGGTAGAGGTAGACCATGGGACGGTTGACATTGTTGGCGATTTTGTCACCGCCGAGCTTCTCGATCGCCCAGCTTTCGGGTTTCGGATCGCCGAACCATTTCGCCGCGGACAATAGCCAGCCCGGAATATGGGATGTCACTTTGATTTTGGGCGGCGTCGGCGCCGCTTCGTCTTTGCTCGCAACCTCGGCGGAAAGAGTCTTGGCCTCGGAGTCGAACTTGATCTGGCCGGACAGGCTGGCGGCTGCGTTGGCGACGGGGGGCTGCGTCGCCGCCGCGTTCCAGCTGGACACTTGGCATTGCCGTTGCTCTGCGGCGAGCACCTTGTCGTTGGCGATTCCCCAGTAGCAAAGATAGAGATATCCGATCCAGATCAGGAGCGGCAAGGCGAGCCCTGCAATCCACACCGCGGCCTTGGCGACGTAGGCGAGGATTCGGGTCGTCAGATCCGAAGCTCCGGCGCCCTTCAGCATGTCGGCGAACTGCTGCCTGAACAAGGTGACGGCGGCCGCGATCGGCGCGGTGATCGCGGCCAGCGACTTGATCCAACCGATCAGGACGGCAGCGACCAGGCCGGCGGCCTGGTCGCTGGGTCCGCCCTCGGACAGCCCGAACATCTGCGCGATCATGAACGGCTGGAATTCGAAGAAGAAGATGACGGCAACAAGGACGAGGTAGGTCGCCCCCATGGTCGGCAGATGGCTCCGAAACTCCTGTAACTTGTCGTCAGCCAGGAAGGAGCGCCAGAGCGCCCAGAGCAGGAACAGCGCAATCCCGAGCAGCGCAGACGAGAGCGTGAGGGCGAAATGCTCGACGGGAAAGTAGTGCCCAATGTTGCTGATCACGCCCACGACCAGGGCAATGCCGGCTAGATAGTTCACGAATTGGCGGCGATCGACCGAGGATACGGCGCGGTGGATCAGTCCAATGATGAATATCAGGCCGGCAACCAGAACGCCTGCCAAGGTGAACCCGAGGGTCTTGATGATCACGTGATCGCCGACAAACTCGAATACCTTGCCGTCACCAACGCCCACGCCAAACAGGTTCGCTGCATAAAGGCATGATCGCGCCGGGTTCGAGAAGACCGTCACGGCAGCGAGCAGCAGAATGACCGGAAGCGTCAGGCTGAGATTGGCGACCAGCCCGCGCACCACGATGGCAATGCCGGTCAAGAGGTCGCGGGCGCCGGCGGGAATGAGATAATTGGAATAATTCCTGATGTGCCCGACCGCGGGCGTATCGCTGATTTCGTTCGCGCGCTCGGCCGCGCCCGCCACGGGCTTTTCGCCGAAGACGAACCTGTTCGCAACCGTCATCGTCGCACTGAGCGAGCAGCCGGTATAGCCACCGCCGGAGACTGTCGACAGATAGTCGATCCGACTGATCAGATCGTGATGGTTGAGGGCCTGCAGCACGCCGAGACAGACAGCGGAAGAGCGAATGCCGCCGCCCGACATTGCAAGCCCGACCACGTCGACGGCCTTGCCGCGAACCGGCGGCCCGACCACGGTGAAAGGCTTCGCGGGCTCGTAGTCGGGGTCTTGCCGGAGACATGCATTGGTCTCCTCGGCGCGGACGGATTCCTGGGCGACGCGGCGGCTGTTGATCGCATCGATCTCCAGCGTCGCGATCGCGCCGAATTGCTCGTCCCAGGATTTGTCGCCGTCCGCGGCGCGCAAATTCGGTGCGTAGGTCGCCGCGGCCGCGCTTGTTTGCTCACTGGCCATATCCGCCTCCACGTGGAGCGGATGCTAGCGGCAACTAATAGTTGTGCACAAGCGATTTTGCGACGGTACCCGGCGCCGGATCAGCCCATCGCCTCCAGCTCGTCGATCATGCCTGATATCACCGACAACCCGCCGTCCCAGAATTTCGGGTCCTTGGCGTCGAGCCCGAACGGCTTGAGCAGGTCGGAATAGTGCCTGGTGCCGCCGGCCGACAGCATCGCGAGATAGCGCTCGGCAAAGCCCTCGGAGGCGTTCTCGTAGACCGCATAGAGCGAGTTCACCAGGCAATCGCCGAACGCATAGGCGTAGACGTAGAACGGCGAATGGATGAAGTGCGGGATGTACATCCAGAAACTTTCGTAGCCCGGGCGGATGTCGATCGCCGGGCCAAGGCTCTCGCCCTGCACCGAAAGCCAGATTTGGCCGATCCGTTCGGCGGTCAATTCGCCTTCCTTGCGCTCGGTATGGACGGCGCGCTCGAACGAATAGAAGGCGATCTGGCGCACCACGGTGTTGATCATGTCCTCGACCTTGCCGGCCAGCAGCGCCTGACGCTGCCTGGCGTTCCTGGTCTGCGCCAGCAGGCGCTTGAAGGTGAGCATTTCGCCGAACACGCTTGCGGTTTCGGCCAAGGTCAGCGGGGTCGGCGCCATCAGTGCGCCGTTCTTGGCCGCCAGCACCTGGTGCACGCCATGGCCGAGCTCATGCGCGAGCGTCATCACGTCGCGCGGCTTGCCCTGGTAGTTCATCAGCACGTAAGGGTGCGCGGACGGTGTCGTCGGGTGCGAGAATGCGCCGGGCGCCTTGCCGGGCCGCACCGGCGCGTCGATCCAGCGGTTGGCGAAGAACCGCTCGGCGATCTCGGCCATGTCGGGCGAGAACTTCCGATAGGCCGTCAGCACCATGTCCTTCGCCTCCGGCCAGGCGATGGTGCCGGTCGCGGCAAAGGGCAGCGGCGCATTGCGATCCCAGTGCGGCAGCTTCTTCTTGTTGAACCAGCCCGCCTTCAGCCGGTAGTAGCGATGCGACAGCTTCGGATAGGCCGAACGCACCGAACCGACCAGCGCGTCCACCACCTCGGGCTCGACGCGATTGTTCAGATGGCGCGAGTCGGCGACATCGGCGAAGCCGCGCCATCGGTCGGAAATATCCTTGTCCTTGGCGAGCGTGTTGGTGACCAGCGCAAAAGTCCTCTCGTTGGCCTTGAAGGTCTTTGCCAAGGCTTCCGCGGCCGCCTTGCGCTTCGTGCCGTCGCGATCCTGCAGCAGGCTGAGCACAGGCTCGATCGCGAGCTGCTTGGTTGCGACCTTGAAGCGCAGGCTGGAGATGGTCTGGTCGAACAGCCTGTTCCAGGCGGAATAGCCGGTCTGGGATTTTTCGTGAAACAACTGCTCGACACGATCCTCGAGCTGATAGGGCTTGTCCTTGCGCAAATCCTCGATCCACGGGCGGTAATGCGCAAGCTCGGGAGTCTGCATGGCACGTTCGATCACGGCATCGTCAATGCGGTTGAGCTCGAGCGCGAAGAACACGAGATGCAGCGAAGCCGCCGTCAGCCGCTCCGAGACGTCGCCATAGAATTTCGAGATCGCCGGATCGAGACTGTCGCCGGCATGCACGAGACCGGCATAGGATACGAGCCGTCCAGCCAGATCGTCGATCGCCTCGAAGCGCCTGACCGCATCGGCCAGCCATTTGCCTCCGCCATCCTGGGCTGTCTGCTCGGCGAGCTTCCCCTTGTAGTCCGTCTCAAACAAGACGCATTCGGCATCCATCTTTGCGAGGTCGCGCCCAACTTCCGGCGCGTCGATCCCGGAATAGAGGTCGGACAGGTTCCACTCGGGCAGCTGGCCGATCTTGTTGGCGGTCTGGCGCGCAGGCTTCGGCTTGGCTGCCGATTTCGTGGCATTGGATTTTCGGAGGGCGGATTTGGCGCGCGCGTTCATCTTTTTCAAAACCTGTATTCAACCGGGACGGAATAGTGACGTGACGGGAAGGCTTAAGAGTGCGTTAATCCGCATCGGCGACAGTGCCCCGATTCGAGACACATAGTCGTAGCGTGCGGGGAAAACCATGGCTGCCAGCATTTTGATTGCCGACGACGACCCGGTCCAGCGTCGCCTGGTCGAGAACATGGTGCAGAAATGCGGCTATGAGACGGTGGTCGTCGATGGCGGCGACGCGGCCATCGCCGTGCTGACCGGCGCGGACGCGCCCGCCATTGATGCGATCGTGCTCGATCTCGTCATGCCCGGCCTCGATGGCATGGGAGTGCTCGCGAAGATCCGCGAGGCGGGTCTCAACATTCCGGTGATTGTGCAGACCGCGCATGGCGGCATCGACAATGTCGTCTCGGCGATGCGCGCCGGCGCGCAGGATTTTGTGGTCAAGCCGGTCGGCCTCGAACGGCTGCAGGTCTCGCTGCGCAACGCGCTCAACACCTCGGCCTTGAGGGGCGAATTGCAGCGTATCCGGCACAGTCGCGAAGGACGATTGACCTTTGCCGACATCATCACGCGCAGCGAGGCGATGGCGGGCGTGCTGCGGACGGCGCAGAAGGCCGCGGGCTCATCGATCCCGGTTCTGATCGAGGGCGAGTCCGGCGTCGGCAAGGAGCTGTTTGCGCGCGCCATTCACGGCAGCAGCGAGCGCAAATCGAAGCCGTTCGTCGCGGTGAATTGCGGTGCCATTCCCGACAATCTCGTCGAATCGATCCTGTTCGGCCATGAGAAGGGTGCCTTCACCGGCGCCACCGAACGCCATATGGGCAAGTTCGTCGAAGCCACCGGCGGCACGCTCTTCCTCGACGAAGTCTCCGAGTTGCCGCTGGCCGCCCAGGTCAAGCTGCTGCGCGCGCTCCAGGAGGGCGCGGTCGAAGCCGTCGGCGGCCGCAAGCCGGTCAGGGTCGACGTCCGCATCGTTTCTGCGACCAATCGCAAATTGCTCGACCGCGTCAAAGGCGGCCATTTCCGCGAAGACCTGTTCTATCGTCTGCACGTCCTGCCGCTGACGCTTCCCCCCTTGCGGGCGCGCCGGGAGGACATTCCGCACCTGTTGCGCCATTTCCTCGCGCGGTTTGCCGCGGAGGAAAATCGCACCATTTCCGGCATCAGCGGCGAGGCGGTCGCGTATTTGTCGCGGTTCGACTGGCCGGGCAACATCCGCCAGCTCGAGAACGCCGTCTATCGGGCGGTCGTGATGAGTGACAACGACCAGCTCGGGCTGACCGATTTTCCGCTGGTGTCGACCTCGGCACAGTCGCAAGCCGCCGTTCCGGACCTGGCCAGCGATGCGGTGACCGTGGCGCCTGCCCATCCGGTGGCTCCTTACATGGTGTCGGGTAATGACATACCGATCGCGCCGCTGTCGAGCCATGGCGGGCTGGCGATGCTGAACGGCGATGGCGAGGTGCGGCCGCTCGATGAGATGGAGAACGAGATCATCCGCTTCGCCATCTCGCATTACCGCGGACAGATGTCCGAAGTCGCCCGCCGCCTCAAAATTGGCCGTTCCACCCTCTACCGCAAGCTTGACGAATCCTCATCCGGCGATCCCGAACAGGGGGGCGCCGAACCCACAGGCTCGCGATGACCGTGCGATTCAAGCCCAAACAATTCGCCCTCAACCAGGCAATTCAGATCAGCTTGAACCGTTGCTTGCTGGTGACAGACAAATGAACAGGCGCGTGGCAAGAACGCACAATTCGTTGAAAAGGGGCTTGCCCGAAGTCAGTTTGTCGAGAGTTGCCCCATGCGGCTCTGGTCGCAGAATCGGGGTGTATGTATCGTGCATGCCTATGATTCATGACCTGCAGGCCAGCCAAATTCGCGGCCAGCGCTCTAGCGGAAGCTGACGGACGATGACTGGAACTGTCCCTTTGAGGGCAGTTTCACCCAAAAGGGGTGCGACAATGCGAGATCGTGTGAACAACCGTGGTGGTTTTGACCGCGTGCTGATCGCTGTGGCGGCGACCTTCCTCACGGTTTCAGCGGGCTCGGCGGCCGCCCAAGGCGATCCGGCGCGCAGCAGTGCGGCTGAACTCGCCATCGACGCCGCGATCCCGCGCCCCGAACCCGCCAATGTTCCGCCGCCAACGGTCAACGATTTCAAGATGGATTCCGCGGCCTCAGTGCCGCAGGCGGCCAAGGTCGACACCGGCAAGACTGAACCTGCCAAGACTGAACCTGCCAAGACCGAACCTGCCAAGACCGAAGTCGGCAAGACCGAACCTACCAAGACTGAACCTGCCAAGGCTGAACCTACCAAAACCGACATTGGCAGCACCGATACCGGGAAGATTGACGCGGCCAAGAAGGACGATGCGACCAGCCCGGCGCCGCCGCCGGTGACAGCAGTCGCGCCGCCCGCCGAGCCGGCAAAGGAACCGGTCAAGGCCGCCAGCAACGTTGCGCCGGCCGACCAGCCGGTCGCCGACCGGTTGCGGGAGATGTTCGGCAGCAAGACCTTGCGGATTTTCGACCGCAAGGCGGAGCGGACCGCTGCCGAGAAATTCTACGGCGCGCACGATTTCGCGCCGCTGTGGACGCAAGGCGGCGGCCTGACCGCAAGCGCCAAGGCCGTGATCGCACACTTGAAGAATGCGGACGCCGACGGGCTCGACGCCGCCGACTATCCGGTGCCCGATTTCGCCGCCGCGACCACGCCGGATGCGCTCGCCGAAGCCGACCTGAAGCTGACCGCGAGCATGCTCGACTATGCCCGCCAGGCGCAGAGCGGCCGGATGCACTGGTCGCAGGTCAGCGCAGACATCCAGTATCCGGAGCACCCGACCGATCCGAACGAGGTGCTGGCCAATGTCACGAGCGCCAAGAATGCCTCGGTCGCGCTCGAGGGCTACAACCCGCCGCAGAAGCTTTACAAGGAGCTGAGGAAGAAGCTCGCTGAGCTGCGCGGCCAGGGCGATACGGCAACGCCGATACCCGATGGCCAGGTTCTGAAGTACACGCCTGCGCGGGGTAAGAAGCAGCCCGCGGTCGAAATGGACGATGCGCGCGTGCCGCAGCTCAAGGCCAAGCTCGGGATCGGCGAAAACCCCAACGACACGAAATACGACGCCAAGGTCGCCGACGCCGTGCGCAGGTTCCAGGAAAGCGTCGATCTGAAGGGCACCGGCGTTCTCGACGAGCGCACGGTGCGGGCGATGAACAGCCCGAAGCGCGACAGGCAGATCGACACCGTCATCGTCAACATGGAACGCTGGCGCTGGCTGCCGCGTGATCTCGGCACCCCGTCGCTCGGCGACGCCTATGTCATCCTCAACATCCCCGACTACACGCTGCGGGTGATGCAGCGCGGCGCCCCGGTCTGGAGCACCCGCGTCGTCACCGGCAAGCCGGGCATTCACGCCACTCCGCTTCTGAGCGAGACGATGAAGTTCATCACGGTCAACCCGACCTGGAACGTCCCGCCCTCGATCATCTACAATGAATATCTGCCGGCGCTGCAGCAGGATCCGACCGTGCTCCAGCGCATGGGCCTGAGGCTCGATCGCGCCCCTGACGGCTCGATCCACATCTCGCAGCCGCCAGGCGAGGCCAATGCGCTCGGCCGCATCCGTTTCAACTTCCCGAACAAGTTCCTGGTCTACCAGCACGACACGCCGGACAAAAACCTGTTCGCCAAGGAAGAACGCGCCTTCAGCCACGGCTGCATGCGGGTGCAGAATCCCGATCAATACGCCTCCGTGCTGCTCAACATCACGCTGCCGAACGAGCACTACACACCTGAAAAGGTGCGCAGCATGTACGGCAGTAGCGAAATCGACCTGAAATTCCCCACCCCGATCCCGGTCAACATCACCTATCAGACCGCCTTCGTGGATGACGCGGGCAAGCTGCAGATCCGCAGGGATGTTTATGGTCGCGACGCCACCATGGTCGCCATGCTGAAGAACGCCAGGGGCAAGGACCTGGAAAACGTGATTGCCCATTCGCAACCGAACTACGTTCGCCCCGCCGGCAATTTCCCATCCACCGTCAGCTTTGCCAGCGACAATACCTACTCGTCCGGACCGTCGTTCTTCGAGCGGCTGTTCGGTGGTCCGCAGCCGGTCCCGCCCGCCCCGATCGGCCGCCGTGGCCAGCCACAACCGCGAGGAGTGTTCGCCCGCTGAGGCTGACCTCCAGGCGAAGTGGCGGATTCATCTGTAAAATCAATACTCTCGCCCTGGCGCGGCAGTATTTCTACGTTAACCATTCCACAACCCTAATACGTGGCGGGCACTTTTTCGCCACACTTCGAGACCTATATTAAGCCTAATGTGGGGGTGGGTTGGTCAACATCTGTTAACCATCCCGCTTTAGGAAAGCGTTCACTCTCTTTCGTGGCAGGGGCCAGCGAAAGGGTCCATGTGATCGCTCGTCGACGGGGTGGGCTCATCTTGCTGGCTTGTTTCGCACGCCAATTCGCGTCGCTGTCGATTGCAAGGTTGATGCCGAGGACCGGCTATCAGGCGGGCCTCGCAGCTCTGCTGCTTCTGATGGGAGCGGGATCGGTCCACGACGCGACCGCGTTGAACGAAACCCGCACCCTCTCCTTCCATCACACCCATTCCGACGAAGACCTCACCGTCACGTTCAAACGCGACGGCCGTTACGACGAGGAAGCGCTCAAGAGGCTCAATCACTATCTTCGCGACTGGCGTACCCAGGACGAGATCGTGATGGACAGGCACCTGTTCGACATCCTCTGGGAGGTCTATCGCGACGTCGACGGCAAGAAGCCGATCCAGATCATCTCCTCCTATCGCTCCCCCGCCACCAACGCCATGCTGCGCCGGCGCTCGTCGGGAGTCGCCCGGTTCAGCCAGCATATGCTTGGCCATGCGATGGACTTCCACATCCCGGACGTGCCGCTGGAGCAGATCCGCTACGCCGGGCTTCGCCTGCAGCGCGGCGGCGTTGGATTTTACCCGACCTCCGGATCGCCCTTTGTCCACCTCGATACCGGCAGCATCCGGCACTGGCCGCGAATGACCCACGACCAGCTCGCCCAGGTGTTCCCGAACGGCCGCACCGTGCATGTTCCCTCCGACGGCGTGCCGCTGCAGGGATATGAGCTCGCCCGCGCCGACATCGAGAAGCGCGGCGACGGCGAAGCCGCCGTGCCCGCCAGCAAGCCGAGCTTCTTCGCCGCGCTTTTCAAGAGCAAGGCGAACGAAGAGGATGACGACGCCGCCAGTGCGGCGGTCGCCGAGGAAAAGCCCGCCCCGGTCGCCCAAGCCCGCACCAGATCCGCCGATCCCGTGCCGACACCGCGCGCCAAGCCGCAGATCGCGGCCACGCTCCAGCTGGCCTCCGCCGACGCGCAGATCGTCCAGCCGGGGAAACCCAAGCAGGCGGCGGCGCCCGCGGCTGACCAGAGCGAGCCCAAACCGCAAACACCGGCCGACATTATCAATGCCCGCGGGTTCTGGGACGACGCCCCGGCTTCTCCGAAGCAGGCGACGCCGGCGCAGATCGCCGCGATCAACGCCCGGCAGGCCGTCGCAGCCGATCCAGAACCGACCGCCAGCGTCCCGTCGGCCTACGAGGCTTTCGCCTACGCGCCACTGTCGTCCTCGCCGGTCGACCGCGCCAACCTCGTCGCCGCCTCCGCGCCGATCCCCCGCAGCGCCCATCCGTCAGGGGTCTCGCGCAACAACGCCGCGCCCGCGACCGAGATCAACACGGTCGCTGCCAAGGGCGCACAGGGGCAGGACGGCCAGATCGCCACGTCGGCACGGATTGCCGGCGCCAAAGGCAACGACATTTGGCTGCGTGTCATGCTGCTGACGCCGAGCGTGTCGACGTCGATGTCGGTGACGCGGATGGGCGATACCGACCTGACCATGATGCGCGCGTTCTTCGTCAAGCCGCAGTCGGCAGTCGCGATGAACTTCTCCGATGATCCGATGATGGGCCTGTCCTGCGACCGTTTCTCGGGCTCGGCGACCGTCAGGCTGCAAACGCTCGCGCTTCGCGCGACCACCTTGCGCTGAGCTGATCTGAGCGCCAATTCCGTTCCGATCGAATCGGAACGAAGGCTCCAGCTTTCTGTCCTGAAAAGCAGATTGGCTCGTTGCCGGCGGCCCCGAGCCAATCCCCTATGCGTGAGCCGAAGCAGATCTCCTCGCTTCGGCTCTTCGATGCGCGCCACGACCGCGACGCGAGCCACGTTCCGCCAACACCCGACTGGCGTGGCTTACTGCGAACGGTCCGAGGTCCACCCCTTGTACTCGGCGACATTGTCCCGGGTCACGAGCTTCGACGGCAAGAGCTCGACGGGCGAAGCAGGCTTCTGTCCGTTGAGAATGCCGACGCCGATCTGCATGGCGCGCCGCGCCATGAAGAAGGGGTCCTGCGAGGCCGAGGCCTGGACCTGCTTCGCCTCGGGATCCTTGAGCGCGGCCTCGATATCGGGCGCGCCATCGACCGCGGTGATGATGATGCCGCTGCGCTGCTGCTGCCGCGCCGCGAGGTCGGTGCCGATCGCCTGCGGGTCGTTGATGGCGAAGATGGCGTCGATCTTGGTAAAGCGGGTCAGATAGCCTTGGGTCACGGTCAGGCCGCCTTCGCGCGATCCCTTGGCGTCCTGGTCGCCCGAGAGGACCTTGAGGCCGGGATTCTTCGAAAACACGTTCTTGCAGCCGACCACCCGGTCGATCACCGCGGAGACCTGCGGCCCGTTCTCGATGATCACATCGCCCTTGCCGCCGAGCTTGTCGACGATGTACTGGCAGGAAATCTCACCGGCCTGGACGTTGTTCGTGGTCACCGTGGCGTCGGCGCCTTCGGCTGCGGTATCCACGGCAACGACGATGATGCCGGCCGCCTGTGCTTTCTTGATCGCGGGTCCGAGCGCCTTCGGATCGCCGGGGTTCAGGAGGATCAGGTCGACGCCGGCGGCGATGAAGTTGTCGATCTGGGTCACCTGCTTGCCGAGGTCGTATTCGAAGCCGACGGTGGTGATCTTCACATTGGGATTGGTCTTCTTGGCCTCGAATTCGGCCCCCTTCGACAGGGCGACGAAAAACGGGTTGCCCAGCGAGCCCAGCGAGATGCCGATCGATTTGAGCTCCTTGGCGAACGACGGTGCAGAGCTTAGGGCGAGCGCCACGGCAGCGCCGGCAAACGATTTCTTCAACATTGGTTTCCTCCCTGGTCCATTCTTTTGAATTCGCAACACGGCGGACCAATTGCCGTGACGGAGTCCCACATCGGCGACATTGAACCTTGCGCGCTGCGATCTTTCAAGTGCGCGCCGAGCCCTGCAGCCGATACCGGTCGAGCGCTACGGCACCGATGATGACCAGACCCTTGATCACATATTGCCATACGTCGGAAACGCCGGTGAGAATGAGGCCGTTCGACAAAACGGCAATGATCAGGGCCCCGACCAGCGTTCCCCAGATCGAGCCAATACCGCCGACGAACGAGGTGCCACCCAGGATGACGGCGGTAATCGCGTCGAGTTCGTAGGACTGGCCAAGCTGCAGCCCATTGGCCGCATAAAGCCGTGCCGCCTGCATGGCCCCACCAAGCCCGGCCAGCATCCCCGACATCCCATAGACGAAGATCAAGACACCCCAAACCTTGATGCCCGCCAGACGTGCCGCGCTCTCGTTACCGCCGACCGCATAGATATGCACCCCGAGCACGGTGCGACGCAGCACCAGCCACGAGACGAGGATGACCAGCAGCGCGATCACCGAGAGCCAGGGGATCGAGGCGACGCCGGGAACGAGCGTCAGGGAGCCGTTGCCGATAAAGGCATAGGGAATGGTGGAGTTGAAGACAGTCGTGTCGGCGCCCAGCAGCCGCGCCAGACCGCGCACGGCGGTCAGCGAACCGAGCGTGACGATGAAGGGCGGCAGACGCAAGAGCGCAATCAAGGCACCATTGATGACGCCGAAGACGAGGCCCGTGAGCACCGCGGTCGGCAGCCACAGCGCGCCGAGATCTGGAAATTTCGAGATGATCAGCCCGGCCATCGCGGCGGCGGCGAGGATGGAACCGACCGAGAGGTCGATGCCGCCGGTAAGAATGACGAAGGTCATGCCTGCCGCGAGCACGGTGTTGACGGCGGCTTGCTGCAGCACGATGCCGAGATTCTGGCCGCTGAAGAAACGGCCGTCGGACAGAAAATGGAAGCCGACGCACAACAGAAGCAGCACCGGCAGCATGCCGACTGCGCGAATGATCAGCCGCGTGCGCTGGCGCTTCGTCTCCTGCGCGGCCGCGAAGCCGGGAGTGCCGGCGGTGGCGGCCTCCGCCGGCGAAGGATTGTCATGAGGCATCGAGTTGCTCCGTTCCGGTGGCGAGTGCCATGATGTCCTCCTGGTTGAGCGGCGAGGTCGCGGCTCGCTTCACCTCGCCGGCGATGCGTCCGGCGCGCATGACGATGACGCGGTCGCAGATGCCGATGACCTCGGGAAGGTCGGATGAGATGACGAGGATGGCGGTGCCGGATTTTGCGAGATTGTCGATGATCGAATAGATCTCGGACTTGGCCCCGACATCGACGCCGCGCGTCGGCTCGTCGAGAATCAGCACCTTGGGCGTGATTGCAAGCAGGCGCGACAGCAGCACCTTCTGCTGATTGCCGCCAGACAGGCCGCCGGCCGGGACGCCGACATCCGGAGCGCGGATGCCCAGCGCCGCGAAAGCTTTTTTGGCGCGGTCGCGGGCCTTGTCCCGGTCGAGGATGCCGCCGAGCTTTGCGTCCCGGCCCAGCACCGCAAGGTTGATGTTGTCGAGACAAGACATGTCCAGGAACAGGCCGAGCGCCTTCCTGTCCTCGGTCAGATAGGCAATGCCCGCTTCAAGCGCCTCGCCAGGCGTGCGCACGGTGACCGCACGTCCCTCGAGCTCGACATGGCCGGAGGTCTTCGGCGAAGCCCCGATCATGAGATGCGCAAGCTCGGTACGGCCCGCCCCGACCAGGCCGGCGAGGCCCACGACCTCGCCAGCGCGCACGGTCAGGGAGCACCCCTTGACGCGCTGCCCATCGGCGATGTCGACCGCCGCCAGGACAGGAGACCCTGACCCCGCCTGCGGATCATGATCTTTCTTGTAGAAGGAGGAGACCTCGCGTCCCACCATCAGCCGAACGATGGTGTCGGCCCGGATCTGCGGCTTGTCGAGCGAGCCCACCAGCGTGCCGTCGCGCAGCACCGTCACCCGGTCGCCGAGCGCATAGACCTCATCCATGCGATGCGAGATGTAGATGATGGCGAGACCCTCGGCGCGCAGCTGGCGGATCAGGGTGAACAGCCTCTCGCTCTCACCGGCGGAAAGCGCGGTGGTCGGCTCGTCCATGATCAGGATCTTCGATCTGGCGTGCAGCGC